>Ga0126311_10001252_pt1 | contig 12214 bp, 5 predicted proteins | sample Plot61_FD_92539 | JGI IMG/M metagenome (GOLD analysis project Ga0126311, IMG submission 92539) | Serpentine soil microbial communities from UC McLaughlin Reserve, CA, USA - Plot61 | ecosystem: Environmental > Terrestrial > Soil > Grasslands | place: USA: UC McLaughlin Reserve, Lake County...
CATGGCCGGCGTCCAGGTCAGAATGAGGAAGCACCTCGGCCTTAATCACCAGAAGTCTGTGCTCCTGTACGGACAGGGCATGACGATCTTCGGTTCTTCGAACTGGACGGGTCCGTCGTCAAACTTTCAGCTCGAGCACAACTACTTCACGACCAAGCCGTGGTTTTTCACCTGGTTCGTCAACCAGTTCGAACGCAAGTGGAATTCAACCACTGAAAACGAACCCTTTGTGCCGTTGCCGCCTACTCAGCCCAGCTACGTTGCGCCGGTAAACTCGGCGACTGCCCAGCCAACTACGCTGAAACTGCAATGGGAAGGCGGTCCCTGGGCGCATAAGTACGACATTTATCTCGGCACGACCCCGAATCCACCATTGCTCGTTGCCGACGTGAGCAGTTTTCAAAGCGGCGCCCAGGCGGGCCAGCCGCTGCTTGATTCCGGCTCCGTTGACGACGGCAATATGGAAACGTACACGTTGCCGATAACACTGCAGCAGGGCACGACCTACTACTGGAAGATCGTCGGTAAGACGATGGCGAATGTGACCGCGACCGGGCCGGTCTGGAGTTTCACTACCTCCGGCACCGCCAGTGGCGGAACCGCACCTGCGGCTCCGACTGGATTGACGGCGATCGCTGCTTCCCCGACGCAGATCAATCTCACCTGGAACGATGTGGCGAACGAAACGGGCTACCGGATGGAACGAAGCTCGTCGCACCTCGGTCCCTGGACTGAGATCGCAGCCCTGGCAGCCAACACAACCAGTTATGCCAGTACGGGACTGACACCGCAGCAAACTTATTTCTATCGCGTGCGCGCTGAGAACAGCAGTGGGTTCTCTCCTTATAGTGAACTTGCCGGCGCAACGACGCCTGCCGCGCCAGCTCCTTCAGGAAACGATGTGGTGCTCTACGCCGCGGAAGCACCTGTTAAGGCCGGCTGGTCGGTCGTCGCTGATGGAACGGCCGCAGGAGGCAATCGTCTTGCGAATGCCGATGCGGGCGCTCCGAAGAAGAGCACTGCACTCGCGAGCCCGACGCAGTATTTCGACATGACTTTCAACGCGGCGGCGGGAGTGAATTATCGCTTGTGGCTGCGAGGCAAGGCGGAGGCTGACTTCTGGGGCAACGATTCAGTCTTCATCCAGTTCTCTGACAGCGTTGATGGCGGCGGTGCGCCTGTTTACAGGATCGGAACCACCGGCGCAACAGAGATGAATCTTGAAGACTGCTCGGGCTGCGGCGTTCAGGGTTGGGGCTGGCAGGACAACGGCTGGGGCGTTGTCGTGCTCGGACCAGTAATCCGCTTCGCGTCGACCGGCTCGCACACAATTCGGATTCAGGTGAGGGAGGACGGTCTTTCGATCGACCAGATCGTGCTGTCGCCGCAAACCTATCTCAATACCGCGCCGGGACCGCTGAAGAACGACAACACGATTCTGCCGAAGTCGAGCGGTGGCGGTAGTCCAACTGCGCCGGCGCCGACGGTCAGCTCGATTTCGCCAAACTCGGGTCCGACTGCGGGTGGAACTTCGGTGACGATCTCAGGCAGCGGCTTTGTGTCAGGCGCGACCGTCTCTCTCGGCGGTACGCTGGCCACGAATGTCTCGGTTGCTAACGCCAACACGATCACCGCGACTACTGCTCCACGCAGTGCGGGAGTGGTCGACGTTGTTGTGACCAATACTGACAATCAAACCGGCACTCTCGTCCAGGGCTTCAGCTACGCGGATGCGCAACCTTCGGTGCCTGCGTTTGACCGCGTGTTCATCGTGGTACTCGAAAACCAGAGTTTTGCGACTGCCACCGGCGGCATGCCGTTCCTGAACAAACTGGCTGGCCGCTACGGACTGGCCACCAACCACTACGCGAACAATCAGCCGTCTATCGGAAATTACTTCTGGATGACGACTGGTCAGAACATCACAAACGACAGCACTTTCTCGGGCACGGTCAACGTCGACAACATCGTCCGGCAGCTCAACCTGTCAGGTAAGACGTGGCGCGCCTACGCAGAGGATCTGCCGTCGATCGGCTACACGGGCGGCGATCAGTACCCGTATGTGAAACGCCACAATCCGTTCGCGTACTTGACTGACGTGCTCAACAATCCGGCGCAGGCAAACAACCTCGTGCCGTTTTCGCAGTTCGCAGTCGATCTGGCAAACAATCAGTTCCCGAGCTACTCGTTCATCATTCCGAACCAGTACAACAACTCGCACGACTGTCCGCCGTCGCTACCGGGCTGCATGAACGATGTCAAGCTGGCCACAGCCGATCAGTGGCTGAAACAGAACATCGATCCGCTGATCGCGAGCGCGGCGTTCAGGCAGAATGGCCTGCTGGTGATCACTTTCGATGAGTCAGTCGATGGGGACGAGGTGAACGGTGGCGGGCATATCATCACAGTCGTGATCAGCCCGAAAGCGAAACAGGGTTTTCAGTCGAACACTCTTTACCAACATCAGAGCTTGCTCCGAACTGCGGACGAGGCGCTCGGGCTGACAACGCATCCGGGAGCGGCGGCGACGGCGCCGAACATGTCTGAGTTCTTCACGACCACACCGAACACTGCGCCGGCAATCAGCAGCATCTCCCCGACTTCCGGGTCAACGGCGGGTGGAACTACCGTGACGATCTCGGGAACGGGCTTCGCCACGGGAGCTACAGTGAAGTTCGGCAACACCGCTGCTACGAACGTCAACGTGCTCGGTAGTACGACGATCACCGCCGTCACACCGGCGCGCTCCAGTGGCTCGGTTAACGTTGTCGTGACCAATCCTGGCGGGCAGAGTGCGACAGCCACGAATGCTTACACGTACGCAGGAACTGCGGCACCGACAGTGAGCGGTGTCAATCCAACTTCCGGACCAACTGCCGGTGGAACCTCGATCACGATTTCAGGGACAGGGTTCGCGGCAGGCGCCACAGTTACTGTCGGCGGCAGCGCTGCTTCGAACGTTGTCGTGAGCAACAGCACTACGATCACAGCGATAACACCGGCTCACGCTGCCGGAGCGGTTGATGTGGTCGTGACCAATTCGAATGGGCAGAGCGGCAGCAAGCCAAGCGCTTTCACCTACACGGCGCCGGCTGGCGGTGAGATGGTATTGCTGACCGACGACTTTAACGATGCTTCGCTGAATACTTCGAAGTGGCTCGCGAACAACCTGTTCAGCGGGTTCACGGATTCAACTGTGGCAGTCAATGAAACGACTTCGCTGGCGATTGGTCCACTCAAGCAAAACACGGACGGCTCGCACTACAATGGCATCCGTTCGACAGCGTCTTTCGACTTCACGAACGCATACGCCTACGTACAGCTCGTGCAAGGGCCAAACGCGCTCACTGCCGCTGACGGATTCTTCACGATCGGTCTGAATGTCGACAACTGCTACCGCATGTATGTTGAGTCAGGCAATCTGATCGTGCAGAAGAAGATCGGTGGCGCTAAGACGACGATGCTCACAACCACGTTCAACTCTACGAGCCATGCGTTCTGGCGCATACGCCACGACGCAATCTCGGGACAGATCGTGTTTGAGGCCGCGCCCTCGAATGCGGGAACACCGGGCGCGTGGACGATGCTCTACGCCGAATCGTGGAACGCAAGCGTGCCGTTGAATGCAGTCGCGTTTGAGTTGAAGGGGGGTACGTGGCGCATCGAAGGCTCGAATCCCGGCACGGTGGTCTTCGACAACTTCAAAGCCGCAAAGCCGTAAAGTAAGCCACAAAAGGCACAAAGTCACAAAAAAGAAAAGCCAGGGTGGTTAGACCGTGGCTTTCTTTTTTTGTGACTTTTTGTGCCTTTTGTGGCTAACGTATCTCGATAACCGCTAGCGTTGGGTTGTGATCAGATGGCCTCACGCCCCAGTCGTCAGAAGTGCCCAGATAAATCACGACATTCTTATTATTCATGTCGCGAACGTCAGCAACCTGCATGCTCTTCAGCACGACGTTACCGCCACGCGAGGTCCAGATGTAATCGATTCGCCCGCGGCGTGTGCGCGTGTGCATGTAGACCGGATTATCGGGATAGGAGCTAGCCGTTCCGATGTTCATCGCCTGCACCCACGTGTCGTAATACTGCTCCGCCATGTGAATCGTTTCCGAGAGATCCGGACCGGCGTTAAAGTCACCACCGACGATTCTCGGCTCCGCGAAGTTGGACATGAAATTATGAATTTCCGTCACCTGCTGGTAGCGAAGACTTGAAGAGGTGTGGTCGAGGTGGGTGGCGAAGAAGTTAACGTTCTTGCCGCCTACGTTCACCGTCACCTGCCCTATCGATCGCTCGTAACTCAGGTACCGCGAGCTGGCACTCGAGAAACTGTACTTCGACAGGATCAAGTTTCCTTCAGGAATGCCGGGCGCCTTAGCAACGAAGTGGTAGTACCACGCTCGACCCGTTCTCGAATTCAGCAGGTTCACGAGCGTGATGATGTCGTCCGGCGGCATCTCGCAAAGCGATACCAGGTCCGGATTGAGATTGGCGATCCAGTTGGCAATGCGGCTCCAGCTCGTCACTCCGTCGGTGCCCTGGCCAAAGCTCACGTTCCAGCTCAACACCTTGAGTTGTGCTGTCGATGAAATAACCGGCGCACTTACGTTGATGGTGACGTTCTTAGTCGTTGCTGCACCGTTGTTGTCCGTAACAGTCAGATACGCGAGATACGATCCCGGCCCATATGCGTGCACCGGATTCGGCTCTGACGATGTTGCGTTATCGCCGAAATTCCAGAAGTACGTAGCGATGTAACCGTCAGGATCGCTTGCCGCTGAGCTGAAGTTCACGTACAGCGGACTCACGCCCGAAGTCGGCGACGCGGAGATGCTGAGCTGCGGCGGCTGATTCGTTGGCTGCACGGGCTGAATTACCGTCCCAAGCGTGCTTGAAAGAATCACGCCGTCGTTCTTCAGCGCGCCGGGTGCCGACCAAATGTACTGAGCCGGCGAGAGCACGATCTGATCGATCGAAAGGCCGTCTTCGCGTGTTTGGACGCGAATGGTTTGGGTTCCCGTCGACTGGAAGTAAACGAGTGGTCCGAGAACGCCGACGCCCCAGCCATTGTCCTGCCAACCCCAGCTTTGAATACCGCAGCCTGAGCAGTCTTCAAGGTTCACTTCCATCGCGCTGGTTGTACCCATGCGATAGGCGGCTGAGCCAGAAGAGTTCAGACTGCCGGAGAACTGCACAAACACCGAGTCGTTGGCCCACGAGTCACTCTCGCCGCGGCCACGAATCCAGAGCCTGTAACCAGTACCCGCAGTCGCGTTGAAACTGACTTCGAAATAGTTTGACGGGTTTGCCAGCGCTGACGTTAGTTTGCCGGCGCCGCCATCTGGATGACGCAGAAGAGTTTGTGCAGCGGCTGAACTGCTTGATTCTTTCCTCCAGGCACCTGCGATCGAAGTCACATTCGCAGCCCAGATAACTACTTCAGAAGCTGACGAAGAAATCGGTACTGGCGTTGGAGCGGGCGTTGGAGTGGGGGTTGGTGTCGGCGTGGGAATCGGCGTTGGTGCCGCTGTTGGAGCACCACCGGATTGAGTGAGAATGACGCCGTCATTCATCATCGCTCCCGGCGCGCTGGATAAGTAGGTGCTCGGCGAGAGAACGATTTGATCGATCGAGAGACCGTCCTCGCGCGCTTGAATTCTGATGGTTTGAGTTCCGCTCGATTGGAAGTAGATGTTGGGACCTAAAGTGCCCCAACCATTGTCCTGCCAACCCCACCCTGAAATTCCACAACCGAGGCAATCCTCGAGGTTGATCTCAGTGCTGGATGAAGTACCGATGCGGTAGACCGCCGAGCCACTGCTGTTAACACTGCCTGAAAATTGGACGTGAACAGAGTCGTTGTATGGCGAGTCGCCCTGGGCCTTACCACGAATCCACAAGTGATATGGCTGACCGGCGTTTGCGTAGAAGCTCAGCTCGACGTAGCTGGACGGAGCAGAAGCGGCGGTAACCACCTTCGCGGCGCCCAGGTCGGAATTGGCTAACCTGTAGCTGCCGGCGGCAGTTGAATCCTGCACTCCAGTCCAGTTGCCGGCTTTCACCGGCGCCTGGGCCGCGTACAAGACTACGGTTTGTGCGGAGAGGGTTTCAACGAAACCAAAGAAGATAAGTGCAAAGAACAGGGTAAATACGAGTCGAATCGGTCGCAGTATCAATTTAGAAGTTCTCCCTTCCTGAAGCTGACAAGAAACACGTTGGTACCGTCGGGCGGGGGCGGGGGCGGGGGCAAGGGAGGCTGAGAGTGGCAAACAGACGATTGAACGTGACTGAAAGCGAGCGAGAGGGGTAACTCGAGCAGCCAAAAGCAGATGCCATTAAGGTCAACAATGGAATCGCTGGGGTAATATCTAACCTCCGACAAAACACAAGCGCACAAAGGCCGCATCTGCTTCACTGTGCAAAGACGCAGTAGCAGACCAGTGCACAACAGTTAAGCTCAACCTGGTTTCCTATGGGGATTCCAGTGTCGAACGGCAGGTTTTGGTGTTATCGATCTCGATGGCTCCGAGATCTAGAAAGATTAGAACGGATGGTGCATTGCTCTAATCTGGTACTGAGGCAATACGTCGCAACTAACCCGCAAAAATCCGTGCGTGTCCCACCCCAGGCTCGACCGTGGACAAAGCTAGCACGATATGTTAATTGTGTCAAAATTCTAACTTCTTTTGCTCGGAAAACAACAACTTCGCAAACAACCTGCAATGATCGGAGGCCGAAACAGCCTTCTTTGTGGCTTTCTGCCGCTGAAATCGCTGTAGATCTATCACGGTGGGGCTATGGCGACCGTGACGGCGTTGCTCGTCGCGCCGTGAAGAGTGATTGTTAAGGTGATGTTTCCACTCAGCGAAAAATCCTGGGGCAATACCACGACGACGTGCCACAGCCAATCATAACCAGCCACTCCCCCCACGTACTTCACCGGCAGATTGTACTCACCACCATTCGGGTTCACTGCACGTGCGATAATCGCCGACTCAGTCTCCCCCGAAAGCAAATTGATGTTCATCGCAAACAGCGCGACGCGCGTGCGTTTGTCCGATCCGAAATTAACCGGTGACGTAACCTTGAACGGATCGCGAGTCATAAATTCCGAGTGCAACGCGAGCGCACGATTCGTCAGGCTGTCGGTAAGTAACACCGGAGCCGAAACGGGAGCCGGTGTTGCAGTTGGCGTCGGAGTGGGAGTCGGTGTCGGCGTCGCTGTGGGAGCCGGAGTTGGAGTTGGTGTTGGTGTTGGTGTTGGCCCAGGCGTCGCGGTATCAACACTCAAATTAAAATCCGCAATCACGAGGTTGTGATCCGACGGCCTCACGCCTTTGTCATCAGGCGTTCCGAGCCTCACAACAACATTCGAATTATTAAGATCGCGAATATCAGGAATACGCGCGGAGCTCAACGAAAGCACGCCATTTCGCGAATAGAACACGAAATCGATTCTTCCGCGCCGCGTTCGCGTATGCATTCCGACAGGATTGTCCGGATACGCTGACGCCGTGCCGCCATTCATCGCCTCGTTCCACGCGTCGAAATAACTCTCGGCCATAGAGAGCCCTTCCGAGCTGTCAGGACCGCCGTTGAAATCACCCGTAATAATGCGCGGCTCTGGAAAATTTGCGGCCCAGCTCTTAAGCTCGCCTGCTTCTGTTACGCGATTTGACGACGCAGCGTCGTCGAGATGCGTCGCAAAGAAACTCACGTTTCGACCGCCGATGTTAACCGTGGCCTGCGCAACTGAGCGATCCGCACTGAGAAATCGCGCATTAACGCTCGCAATTCGATGCGGCGTAAGAATCAGGTTTCCCTCATCGATGTCGCCGTATTTCGGCACGAAATGAGGGAACCACACGCGACCAGTCTTCTGGATCAACAAACCAACTAAGAGGGGAATGTTGCTCGCCGGCATTTCGCAGAGTCCGACGAGATCGGGATTGAAAGATGCGATCCACGATGCAGTGCGATCGAAGTTAGTGACTGCGTCTGTTCCCTCGCCAAACTGTACGTTCCAACTCAAAACTCTTAAAGGAACAACAGCAAACGGGGCTGGAGCGTTAGCTTGAACAGGGGCGTGCAGGACGACTTGTACAAAAAACAGTATTAGGGCAATGCACACACAGAACTTTTTCTTAACCAACCTACTTCTCCTTACCGTTGGTGGAGTCGTCTTGTTTTTATTTGGAAACAAGGAATCGCCAGGGATAACCAAACTGCTCGTTCACTCGATGGCGATATTTTTTGGTGGCAGCCGGAACGTTGCCACTTAGACGGTAAAAAAGCTAACACCTGGACCGAGTGCTGTCAAAAACTTTTTTCGTACACTCTCACGCTCAATGGTCCAATGTTGTTTTTTTGTTGTCGTGAAGATTTATTTCTGCGCCAGCGAGCGGTAAACGTGCAGCCATTGTGGACAGACCACGGACCACGTGTACTTCGCGCACTCCGCTCGAGCGCGCTGCGTCATGGCCATCGCGATGCTCTCATCAGCAAGCAGGTCCAGAGCACGCGTGGCAAGTGACTGATAATCGCCCACCGGAACGATGAAACCCGTGACTTCATCATTAACAATGTCCGGAATGCCTCCGGCATCCGTGGTTACGACAGGCAAACCACACGCAAACGCCTCCAGAATCGAAAGAGGCTGATTGTCGATCTTGGAAGCATTCACATAAATGCAGGAGGCAGAATAATGCCGGTAGATCTCGTCATGCTCGACGCGTCCGGTGAAAGTCGTACGCTGCAAATGTAATTGATTCGCAAGGTTCTCAAGTGCTTCTCGCTGGCTTCCATCGCCCACAACAGTGAGCACAGCGTCAGGAATTTCATGCTGAATGTACGCAAACGCACGCAAGATGCAGTCAACTCCATAGTGCGCTTCGAGGTTCCGGTTCGAAAGAAAAATTGGTTGCAGCGGCGTGCGTTGTCGAAATTCAAATCGATCGAGATCGATGATGTTGAAGATCGCACATGCATCGATGCCGAACTTTGCGAAGACCCTCACGAGGTACTCGGAAGGAACAACAACCTTATCTACGAGGCCGAGTATGGGCATCGTTGTGCGCGGCCACCGCAGCAGGTGATCTTCAGCCTCACCGCTGTGATAGTTGAGCAGGATCTTCTTGCCGTAAAGCTTGCTGACGAGTATGGCAGGCGTTGGGGCGATGAGGAACGAGAGGTAAGAAGCTGAGAAGATGTGAATCACATCAAACTTCCGCACTTCGCGCAGCAGGTTCAGGAAATAAAGGATCGATGTCGTGATCGTGCGAACGTATTTTACTGATTGCAGCTTGCGCAGTATGCCGGGAAGTCGCGGGTTGATGGGGAGGAAACAGACTTGAAGCGAAGGTTCGTTTTCGAGATGTCGAATCAGCCGCTCGGCTTGCACTGCCTGTCCGCCGAGGATGTCTAACGAAGCCGCGACAATCAACACTCGAACTTGTTCAGGCATATTGATCTAGCCACAAAAAGGCACAAAGCACAAAAATTAGGAATGAAGGTTTCGGGTCAAATGCAGTTCTACTTTGCTTCTTATTATGTGCCTTTTGTGCCTTTTGCGGCTTAAGTTAAAAACCTTTTGTAGAGCGCTATAGTGGTTTCGAGACGGTTCTGAGTTGAGAAACGCTGTTCGACGCGGCGCCGCCCGCTAACACCCATCGCTCGTCTCATCTCTGGGTCTCGAAGTAGGGAAATCAGTCGCTCCGCCATCGTGCGATCGTCTCCGGCATCCACGAGGTGACCAGTTTCTCCTTCGACAATTGCTTCGCTTGCACCGCCGACATTCGTAGCCACGACTGCGCGCGCGGCAGCCATGTATTCAAGAATTGAATTCGAGAAACCCTCTGCTTGCGAACTCAACACACACACGTCTGAGACCGCCAGCAGATCAGGCACACTCGCGCAGCGCCCGATGAACAAACATGATTCTTGCAACCCAAGCTCTGCGGCAAGCTTTTCCGTCTCCGCTCTCAACTCGCCCTCGCCGGCAATGACAAACGCTGCTTCCGGAACTTCCGTCTTAACTCGCTGCGCAGCACGCAACAGCATTGGATGATCTTTAACCCTGTACTCGAAGTTAGCCACCATCGTGACGACCGGCCGGCCGCGCAACATCTCGAGATTCAAACGTTGAAGTGCTTCACGCGCATCGCCGTTTAGATGAAAGCGCGTCAGATCGAGACCGTTGTAAATGATCACGATCTTGTCGCCGGACACTCCATGCTCGATCAGGTGTTTTTTAACTGCGCCTGCATTTGCAACGACCGAGTGGGCCAGCTTAAATGCGCCGCGCTCGGCTGTGCGCTGCGCCAGGCTGCGCGTGCCGGTGGTTTCACGTTTGGAAGCGACCCGCCCACGCACGCCAGCCATGGCCGCACCCGTCATTCCGAAAATGTTTGAGTAAAAATCGTGTGAGTGAACAATCTTGACCTGATGCTGTTTCAGGTAAGAAATGAAACGGCGAGTCTGTTGGACCATGCTGGAGTCGTAAAAGCTGGTAAGGGGAAAGTCTATAACCGGAATCTGCAGCCGCTCGATTTCGGATCGCAACACGCCGCCCGTGCTCAACGAGCCGACGTGCACCTGAAACTCGCCGCTCTTGTGCAACAGCGACGCCATCTGGATCATTTGACGTTCCGACCCGCCCTCGATGAAGCCATGAACAATTTGTAAGACATTCGGCTTTGACATCTAAGACTGTCTTCAGTACTTCGTGATCATCCGGAAGTAAAATCGATCGCGCAGATCATACGCATGAAGCAGCAGTCGCGGAGCGACGCGAAGCATCATCAAGGTGAAGGCCGTCTTACGATTGCGAAAGAAACGGTTCGCTTCAGTCAACCCAGTAATCGCGCCCGCTGTATCGCCGGAAAAGAACGCACGTTTTCCTTCATGCAAACGCAGCAGCGCGTGAAAGTGTTCGTACTGCATATCAGCAGTCGCGCGCTCCGAAGGAGTCAGGTCGGTGCGCTGTTTTACTCGTGTGAGGACTTCAAGAATGTGCTCACTCAACCAGATCGGATCGGCAGTGAGACTACCGGACCGCCGGCGATAACGCGCCAGCACGTCGCGATGATAAGCGATGCGGCCACCTGCTTTGATCACGCGCAGCCACAGATCGAAATCTTCGACGCTGCGCAGCGACTCATCAAACATACCCGCACGCACGAGTGTATCCTTGCGTGCAATCGAACAGTTTGAGACGTTGCACTCCTGCAGCAACAGTCGTTCAAACGTGACCTCGCCGTTCGACGGGCAGATCGTCATGAATTCTTCGCCCGCTTCCGACGAGCCGCCAAACATCAGCACGTTCGGATAAAGCACATCGATCGTCGGATCGGCCAGGATTCGTTTTACCTGAACCTCGAGATAATTCGGCAGCCAAACGTCGTCGCCGTCGAGGAAAGCGATCAGTGAGCCACGCGCCGCAACGATGCCGGTGTTGCGCGCTGCGCTGACGCCACGATTTTCCTGTTTGAGATAGACGATCCGCGACATGTAAGGAGCGAGCGCACGCTCGAGCTGCGGCATATCTGGCGAGCCGTCATTAACGACGATGACTTCGTAGTCAGTGAACGTTTGTGCGAAGACGGAGTCCAGCGCCTCGCCGATAAACTCGGCGACGTCGTAGGCAGGAATGATCACACTGACGAGGGGGGTGCCGGTCTGATCCAAATAAGAACTCCGTGACTTTAGTCTGCGGACACCATCCAAAGCACTTCAGGACAGCGTCTCCATGTTAGCCGACGATAGAAGATCAAGCGAGCCCCTGACAGGACCGAGCCGCGCATTCCCGACGCGCCTTCTTCTCGCCAAACAATCAATAACTGTCATTTCGTCAAGTAAGTTTACGGTGTGAACGCCGGTAATGTCCTTGTCCCAATCAGGACGTATCTTTAAAACTTCTGTTTCTTTATACGCTGTGGCACTAAGCTCAGTGACTTTGTTGATCGTTGTCGCATAGCCATACCTCAACGAACTATCCTGACTCGGGCGATAGAGAACATTCTTCGACCAAAAGAGCCGTCCCGCAGGACGCGCTGAGCGCACATCCGACACAACCGGGTTCCGCGCATGTGGTTTCCACGGTCCAAGCGGGCTCGCGGAATAGTAGAGGTGCAACTCGTCCCAATTTACCGCAACACCTTCTTCCTGAATATTTATGAACATCCACCACGTTCCATTTACATCAATCAACGTCGCA
>Ga0126311_10001253_pt1 | contig 12213 bp, 8 predicted proteins | sample Plot61_FD_92539 | JGI IMG/M metagenome (GOLD analysis project Ga0126311, IMG submission 92539) | Serpentine soil microbial communities from UC McLaughlin Reserve, CA, USA - Plot61 | ecosystem: Environmental > Terrestrial > Soil > Grasslands | place: USA: UC McLaughlin Reserve, Lake County...
AGTTTCGTGCTGGCGATGCCTCTCTTGTACTCTTGCTCGTAAGTCGCCCCGTCCCTCCAGATTTCGAGTAGAAGCCACTCAGAGAGGAAATTTACGCAAGAGACGCCCACTCCGTGGAGCCCCCCGGACACCTTGTAGGCGTTCGAGTCGAACTTGCCGCCGGCGTGGAGTTTGGTCATCACGACCTCGGCCGCCGACTTCTTCTCCTGCTTGTGGTAGTCCACGGGGATGCCGCGGCCGTTATCGACGACGGTGACGGAGTTGTCGAGATGTATCGTGACTTCGACGGTGTCGCAGAATCCGGCGAGGGCTTCGTCAACGGAATTGTCAACGACTTCGTAGACGAGGTGGTGCAGGCCCATGTCGCCGGTCGAGCCGATGTACATGGCCGGGCGCTTGCGGACTGCCTCCCTGCCTTCCAAAACTGTGATCGAAGTCGCGGTGTAAGAATCGTTCTTCTTCTTCGGTATAGTTGCTGTAGTCAAGCCTGTCTCCTCTTTGTGCGTGCTCATAAATGTTTCCTAAGTCGGATCGCTGAAGTGCCTTGAATTGACTTTCCCCCGAACTGATTTAGATGCTCTCGGCGGGCGTTTCGATTGTAGTATCAGCGCCCTCGCCGCCGGTCACATAGAAGGTCGCACCACCCCTCACGTCGAAGACTTTCGCGTTTGCGGCAAACTCTTTTATGAGGTCACCCTTGGAGGTCGAGATGAAGGTCTGTGTGCGATCTTTCAGGTATTCGAGCAAGAGATTTATACGCCCTCTATCCAGCTCAGCGTCCACGTCGTCCAAAAGGAAGAGTGGATACTCATTGTGCCAGGAATGATACACCGAAATCGCCGCTAAGTCAAGTAAAATCAACGCGCTACGCTGTTGGCCGGAGCTTCCGTAGGTGCGTATGTCGCGCCCGTCGAAAAGGATTTCCAACTCGTCACGGTGCGGGCCGATGAGGGAGTAGCCGGAGGAGATTTCCGCCTGTAGGCGGAGACGCAAGCGCTCTCTGAGGAGCCCTTCGTAGTCGCTCAAATCGCCCTTGCCTTCGAGCGAAGAGACGTAGCGTATCGCGACCTCTTCGCGCTCGAAGAGGCGTTGATGAAGGCTCCCCTTCAGACGCCCCACGTATTCCAGACGCGCCTGATAGATTTGAGAGCCGAGTGTTATGACCTGCTCATTCCAGGGCTCTATCAGCTCGCGCGCGGCGTCGAGGCCGGTTTCCATTTCGGAGATGTCTTGCAGCAGCCGGTTCTTCTGCTTGATGACGCGCTGGTAGTCTGCGATGGTCTGGACGTAGCTGTGGTGCAGGGAGACGACGCCGCGGTCTAAGAACCGACGCCGCGCTTCGGGGCCTCCGCGCACCACTTCGAGCTCGTCGGCGGTGAAGGCTATGACGTGTAGCTGGCTGAGGTAGCTCGCGACCGTCTCGCGCTTGCCGTTGACGGAGAGCGATTTGGTGTTGCCTTGGATGGTGACTTGCAGTTCCCTGTGGACTTCGCTGCTGCGTGCGACGCGGCCGCGTACGACCGAGAGGCTCTCGCCGAAGCGCACGGCCTCCTGCGGGCGCTGCGTGCGGAAAGATTTGCTAGTGGCGAGGAGGTAGATGGCTTCGAGCCAGTTGGTCTTACCCTGACCGTTCTCGCCGTGGATGATGTTGAGGCCCGGCCCCCAGGGCGTCTCGCCGCTCAAATTCCTGAACTGATGCACCTCAAGAGATTCGAGCAGCATGCGCAAATTCTAACACACGCCGCACGCCGCACTGAGCCGCGCGCCCGCCGTTCGACACGTACTGAACTTCGCGAAAATGCAAGACGGCGGCATGTTCTTTTGGGACATGCCGCCGAGCGCGAACGAGTTGTGATAGCGGAATTTTTGTCCGCCGATTAGACTCAAATGCAGTTCAAAGGCGCATGGGCATGACTATGTAACGGTAGTCGTAGCCGTCGTCGGAGGCGGGGCGGAGTTGGGCTTGAGAGTTGCCGTCCTTGAACTCGATGATGACGGTGCCTTCGCTCATGACGTTGAGAAATTCTTGTAGGTAGGCCGCGTTGAAGCCTATGTCGGTCTCTTCGCCGGCGTACTCGGTTGTCACCACTTCGCGCGCCTCGCCCTCCTCGGCCGTCTGGGAGCTGATGTTGAGGCTTCCGGGCGTGAGGTTGAAGCGGACGGCGTGCGAGCGGTCGTCGGCCATGAGCGCGACGCGTCGAACGGCCTGTGAGAGCGAGGCGGTGTCGAACTCCGCGCGCTTGTCGTTGCCCTTGGGCATGACCATCTCGTAGTTCGGGAACTGCCCTGTCAGCGTGCGCGAGATTAATAGGCGCTTGTCCGTCTCGAAGTAGATGTGATTCTCGTCAGCGCCGAGGCCGATGTCGCCCTCGTAGGACGAAGTCAGCTTGGTCAGTTCCGCGAGGGTCTTGCGCGGGATGAGCACGTCTATCTCTTCCTTTGGCGCGCCGCCGTTCCCCAAGTCCTTGCGCTCGACGTACGCGAGGCGGTGGCCGTCGGTCGTAACCATCTTCGCGCCCGCGGCGCCGAGCATGAATTTCGCGCCCGACAGCGTGTAGCGCGACTCTTCAAGCGTGATGGCGAAGATAGTCCTGTCGATGAAGGTCTTGAAGATGCTCGCGGGGAGTTTGACGGGCGTGGACTTGAAGTTGGGGACTTCGGGGAAGCTCGCGCTGTCTACGCCCGCGATGCGGAAGTTCGAGCGCTCGCACTTGACCGACGCCCAGTTGTTCTCGTCCTTGCGGAAGCTGACGGGCGCGTCGGGTAGCACGCGCGTGATGTCGAAGAGCTTGCGCGCACCGACGCACATCGCGCCCGGCGTCTTTATCTCGGCATCAGTCTCGCAGCGGAGCGTAACGTCGAGGTCAGTCCCCGTTATACGAATCGTGCCTTCGCCCACCGACTCGATGAGGATGTTCGAGAGAGCGGGGATTGTGTTCTTCTTCTCGACGGTGCCCTGAACGAATCCAAGCTCCTTCTGTAGAGCATTCTTGCTGATGGTAAATTCCATTTCTGAACTCCTCTATGAGACTTCGTCTTTGGATGATTTTCAAGTAACGCCTTTTACTCTTACTTCTAATTTAATACCTTATATTTATATATAGTAGTAGTAGTAGGGCCTGTGGAAATGTGGAAAACCGGGGTAAATGTTGTAGATAATAGAATTGTTTTCCACAACCCCTGTGGAAATCGCTGTGGAAATCTTCATGCTTTTGTGGAAAAGAATCATGAGACGAGAGTTTTCCACATTTCCACAGGCCCTTTTTTAAGCCTTCCTGTGGAAATGTGGAAAACTTTTAGTTAACTACTTGATTTTAAACAACTAACAGGTTATTGGCGCTGTGGAAAACTTTTAGCCCTAATTTACGCTAACTACTTGCAAAGATTATCCATAATGTCGCTGACGACCCTGTGGAAATTCTGATCCTTTAAAACGAGCGCTTCTATCTTGTCCACCGAGTGAATTACGGTCGTGTGATGCTTGCCGCCGAACTCCCTCCCTATCTCCGGGAAGCTGTGTTTCGTCAGGCGCTTGCAGAGGTACATCGCGACCTGACGCGGCACCGCTATCTGCCTCGAATTGTTCTTCGACTTCAGGTCGTCCACTCGCAGTTTGTAGTGCGCGCCGACCGCACGTTGAATCTGCTCGATGGTGATGCCGACGGGTTGGTCGTCTTCGGCTATGTTGCGTATGGCGTCCTGCGCGAGCATCTTGGAGATGGGCAGGCCGCGCAGCGACGAGATGGCTATCAGGCGCACGAGCGAGCCTTCGAGTTCGCGTATGTTGCTCTTGACCTTGCTCGCGATGAAGAAGGCCACGTCGTCGGGCAGCGTGACGCCGTCGAGGTCTGCCTTGCGCTTTAGAATCGCGACCTTCGTTTCGAGGTCGGGCGGCTCGATGTCCGCAATCAAGCCCCACTCGAAACGCGAGTGGAGTCTCTCTTCCAGAGTCGGGATTTCACGCGGCGGGCAGTCGGACGTGATGACTATCTGCTTCTGGCCGTCGTAGAGCGCGTTGAACGTGTGGAAGAACTCCTCCTGCGTGCGCTCCTTGCCCGCCATGAACTGTATGTCGTCCATCAGAAGCACGTCAATCGAGCGATATTTCTCACGAAAAGTCTGTGTCTTGTCGTAGCGAATCGCGTTAATCAGCTCGTTCATAAAGCGTTCGGCCGAAATGTAAGAGAGGCGCAGGTATTTGTTCCGCTCCTTTATCGCGTGGCCGACGGCATGCATCAGGTGCGTCTTGCCGAGCCCCACGCCCCCGTAGATGTATAGAGGATTGTAAGTCTTCCCCGGCGCTTCGGCTACGGCGAGTGATGCCGCGTGCGCGAACTGGTTGCAGGAGCCCACGACGAAAGTCCCGAAAGAACACTTTGGGTTGAGCGAATTTTCGAGCGCCTCAATGTCAACGAAGGTCGTCGCGCCCGGCGTCAATCCGTCGGACTCCGCGGCCTCAAGGAGCGAGAAAAGGCTCTTAGAGCCGTTCTTGGAGGAATTGGGACTGTTCTCGGCCTTTAACTCCACGTCGCCGAGGTCTTCGTCTTTGACGATCATCAGGCTCGGGGTCTGCGACTCCTCCTCGACAGACCAGTTAAGCTCGTACTCCGTCATGTTCAATTCGGAGAGCGAGGCGTCGAGCACGTCGGAGTAGTTGGAGCTGACCCAATCCTTGACGACGTGGTTGGGCGCGCGTAGGTAGAGCACGTGGCCGGCTTCGTCGAAGCCGTCGAAATGAATCGGGCGAATCCACGTCTCGAAGCTCTGCCGGTTGAGCCGCTTCTCGACCGCTAAAAGGATGTCGTTCCACACCCTATTCTCTATGCTTGTGCTCATGCTCGCCTTCCCCTAACCTACGTCAACGCGGGCGACTCAAAAGGATACGCCGCATCTTCTCTGTTTGCTCAAGCTAAGCTTTGAAGCAAACCGCGGAAGATGTTGGAAAAGCTTCCTTTTTGAGCCTTCGCGCGGCCCCATCTTTAAAGTTTTCCACAGAGTTTTCCACAAGGCTGTGGAAAACTTCCGGGAACTTAAAGTGAAGCTTTAAGTGTTTTACTTTCAATTACTTACAGGCACTGAAGACCTGAGAAACGGGCGCGAGACTAGCACAACCCGACCCCTGATGCAAGAGAAATCCACAGGTCTCGGATAAAAAATTTTCTCCCTTGAAATTCCATATTTATTTCGCCGGGAAAATTTATGTTTCCCGGAAAAACAGGAGAAAAGTGAACCTTTTCAAGACAGGCGATTTTTACGTTTCTGCACGCACGGAGCCCACGCACCGGGTCTTACCAAAAGCTTTTTTTCGTCGTTCGCAAGCCGACGCGTGAGGCCGTTAGGAGTCGTCTCAGCTTGTCGTTTTATCTCGGGTGAAGGATAGCGCAAAGGAGACGAAAACGCGGCCTTGCGCCTTGACACAAAGCCCTTTAGAGGCTAGTCTTAACGTTTTCGTTTGAGGAGAAATAAACGACTATGCCTAAACGGACTTTTCAACCTAACAACCGGCGGCGGGCCAAGACGCACGGCTTCCGCGCGCGTATGGCGACCAAGAGTGGCCGCCTCGTGCTCAAGAGGCGGCGCGCGAAGGGGCGTCGGCGCCTGACGCCTTCGCACTATTAAGTCGGAGCTGTTTTTTGCCCCAGAATGCGCGTCTTCGTAATTCCGCCGAATTTCGCGTGGTTTACGGCAAAGGAAGCCGCTTCGACGGACGCCTGTTGACGGTCTTCATTCTGGCAAACGGACTCGACCGGCACAGGCTCGGGATAACGGCTTCGCGAAAGATGGCGCGCCACGCGGTCGATCGTAACCGTGCGAAAAGGCTCGTGCGCGAGGCTTTTCGTTTGAGCCGACCGGAATTTGCTTCCCTTCGTGCTAATTACGACTGGGTCTTTAACGTCCGACGCGCGATCATCGAAACGAAGCTGGACTCTGTTATCGAGGATTTGCGTCGGGTTTTGGCCCAAGTCAGTCGGGGCGAGCGGAAGGCTTCAGGCGAAACTCTCGTGTGAGCGGTGAAGACGGTTCTTACATCTTTGCTACGGCTATACAAGGCGTCTATCTCGCCTCTTCTCCCGCCCTCATGCAGATTCGTCCCAACCTGCTCGGAATACGCGCTCGAAGCAATCCAGCGTTACGGGGCCGTGCGCGGCGTTTGGAAGGGTTTAGGCCGCCTTTTGCGCTGTCATCCTTTTCATCCGGGCGGGTATGATCCGGTCAAATAAGGGCAAACAGTTAATTCTGTCGTCTTATGAGTGCCCGGTGCTCGTATAGGGAATAATGGACCAGAAGCGTCTTCTACTTGCTTTTGTACTCTCGGCCGTAATTCTTTTCGGGTGGACTTACATATTTCCTCCGACGCCTCCCCAGCAGAACGCCAATTCGCAGCAGGCCGCATCCGACGCCGCGCCGACTCCCGCGCCTACGGCACAGCCGACTCAGGCCGAGCAGCAAGGTCAGCCGGTCACGGCCACCCCTGACACCACGCCGCAAAGGACTGTCATCGTCTCAACCCCGCTCTACAGGGTCGAGCTCGACAGCCGCGGCGCCGTCGTCAAAAGCTGGATAATCAAGCAAAATAAGGAAGAAGACGGGCAGACGAAGCCCATCCACTCCGTCTCGGGCACGAGGGAAAACCCGCAACCGCTCGAACTGGTCTATCGGGACGGAGTTAGTCAGGGGAAATCTCCTCTCGCAATTTCGACGGGCCGTGGGGACGTTGATGCTGCGCTCTCCGGCAGAAATTTTGCCGTAAACGGCTTAGACGTGGCCGCGCCCGACGCGCAAGTGGAGCTGAATCCGGGCGAGGAGAAGTCAGTTGAATTAGCCCTAACCGACCCTTCGAGCGGCCTTGAGGCCGTTAAAAAGCTGACTTTTAACGCGGACAGCTACACCGTCAAGCTCGAAACGAAAGTCTCTCAGGGCGGGCAGCCTTTGCCGAACGCGAAGATCGCAATCGGCCCGAGCATCGGCGACCAGGGCGTACCGCACTACACTTTCTACTCCATCGCGCCCGAAGGCGTGGCCGCCGTGGGCGACAGCGTCTCACACATTACCGCCGACCAGATTTTCAGCAGCAAAGAAAAGCCGGAGATTAAGAAGGAAGGACAAGGGCCTGAAACTGTTGTCACTGAATCCTTTAATGGTGCCATTCAATGGGCCGGGGTCGGCGACACATACTTCGCGATGAGTCTGGTTCTGCCCAATCCTGTTGCGGGTCTCGAATACAAATCGAAAAAATTAGAGAAGAAGGTAAACGACCAAGACAGGTATTTAATCACTGCCTACGTCCCCGTCCCTTCCGACGGAACGCCGACGTACCTCTTCACAGGCCCTAAAGACCATGACCTACTTCAGGAGACCAGCGAACAGATTTCCAAGAACCTCGGGGGCCGTCCGGTTGACTTGGGGCAGTTGATAAATTACGGCTGGACTCAACGCGTTACAAAACCTCTTGCAACTCCCATCCTGTTAGCTATCAAATACTTAAGCCGTCTGACGGGTAGTTACGGCCTTGCAATCATTCTCTTCACGATCATCATCTACATGCTCTTCTTCCCACTCAAGTGGCGCTCTTCGAAGTCCATGAAGAAGGCGCAGAAGCTTGCGCCGCGCATGAAGGAGTTGCAGGAGAAGATTAAGGGGATGAAGCAGAACGACCCGCGGCTCAAGGAGTTGCAGATGGAGCAGTTGCGCCTGATGAAGGAGGGCAACCCGCTCGGCGGGTGTCTGCCGCTTCTGATTCAGATGCCTTTCCTGCTTGCGCTCTACGTCGCAATCACCATCTCGATAGACTTCCGGCAGTCATCTTTCCTCTGGATTCAAGACCTTTCGGCCGCGGAGCCCTACCACATCCTTCCGATTCTGATGGCGGGCTCGATGCTGGTCTTGCAGTTGATAACTCCGTCGCCTTCGGCCGACCCATTGCAGCGGAAGATGATGGCCGTAATCATGCCGCTCATGATGCTCTACATTCTCTGGAGCGCGCCGGCGGGGCTGCTCGTCTACTGGCTCGTGGGCAATCTTGTCGGATTCGGCCAGCAATTCATAATAAATCGAATGCTCAAATCCGAAGACGACGAACAGCCCCCGCCCGAGGCAGACAAATCTTCGCGGCCTAAGAAGAAACTCGGCGGCCCGACCCTGACGCAGGCGTAAGTTTTTACAGAGATTGGACTTTTGAGACTTTAAAGGCTTGGCTCGTCATCCAATGAAGGAAGTTTATCAAGAGGCTCAGCAGTTCCTGAACGACATCTTCGCCGCCGCGCGCTTCGACTTACATGCGGAAGCGAACGAGAGCGAAGTCGGTTGCACTCTCAACATTGACGGCGCAGACGCGCACGCTCTTCGAAGCGAAGGCGGCGAACTGCTTGACGCGTTCGAGCACTTCGTCAACCAAGCCTTCTCGCGCGAACTCCCTGAAAACACACACTTTATCTGCGACGTTCACAGCTTCCGAGCGATTCGCGAAGCCGAGCTGCGCGCGATGGCCAGACACGCGGCCGGACGCGTACGTTCGAACGGAGCGCCCTTCACGTTCGGCCCGATGAACGCAAACGAGCGGCGTATCATCCACTTGGAACTCGCCGAGGAAGAGGGCCTTTTCACCGAGTCTGTGGGCGAAGGTAACGCCCGACGCCTGAAGGTAAGCCTGAAGACGCCGGCCAAAAACTGAGTCACAAAGCCGGGTCGCGCGTCTTCAAAGGATTTTGCGCGACCTTTCTATTTTCACAGTGTCGGCAACAGACACCATCGTTGCTCTCTCGACGCCCCCAGGCCGAAGCGGAATCGGCGTCGTCCGCCTCACCGGGAGCAGCGCACTCGAACTCACACGCGCACTCCTAAGCGATTCAGATTTTAGTCCCGAGCCGAATCGGGCCTCTTTGAAGGCCATTCTCGACCCCGAAAGCGGCGAGATTCTAGACCGCGCCGTTCTCACCTATTTTAAGTCCCCTCAATCATATACGGGCGAGGACGTGGTTGAGCTTAGCTGTCACGGCTCGCCGCCTCTGCTCATGAGAGTTGTGGATTCACTTCTCTCTCTGGGCGCGCGTCCGGCCGAACCCGGCGAGTTTACGATGCGCGCACTCTCGAACGGCCGCCTGAATCTCACTCAGGCCGAGGCCGTCCGCGATTTGATTGACGCGCGCACACATACGGCCGTACGCCAGGCCGCGCGGCAGCTCGGGGGCGAACTCTCGGCAAGGCTCCAGCCGGTTAAAGATTCCCTGCTTGAGATAATCGTCCCGCTCGAATCGTCCCTTGAATTCGTCGAAGACGACCTCCCGCCCGACATGACAGAAGGAATCGTCCGAAAGCTCTCTGCCCTCTCGGATAAGCTCGAAGAGCTTGCAGAAACTTTCCGCCAAGGTAGACTCTTAAAAGAGGGTTTGCGTGTCACACTCGTCGGACGGCCGAACGTCGGCAAGTCAAGCCTTTTCAATAGCTTAATCTCTTATGAGCGGGCTATAGTTACGGAAATCCCCGGAACCACACGCGACACTCTCAGCGAAGTCATTAACATCGACGGCGTGCCCGTCTTAATCACTGATACGGCAGGGGTTAGAGCGTCGACAGACAGGATAGAACAGCTCGGAATCGAGCGCACGCGCCGCGCCGTGACGGACGCAGACCTCACCGTCATCGTCCTCGACGGATCGCAGACGCTTACCGCCGAAGACAAAAAAATCTTCGACGAGGCTTCGGACAATTACCTGCTAATTGCCGTAAACAAGAGTGACTTGGAAGACTTTAGCGTGAATAACGCATGTTCTTTGGCAAACGGTCAGCCTATAATTTCCATCTCGGCAAGGAACGGTGACGGTCTGGACGAGCTGCGTGCTGCTATAATGGAGCCGTTCTCGACGCATCAGGCTTACGAGAACAGCTTTGTTATTACAAGCGCCCGGCACTATGACCTTTTGAAGCGTGCCGGCGACTCGCTTCGTTCGACTGAGAGCCTGTTTTCGGACTCCGCGAGTGAAGAGCTTGTTCTTGCGAAGCTTTACGAGGCTTTGCGCTTTCTGGGTGAAATCACCGGAGAGACCACTCCCGAAGACGTTCTTTCAGAGATTTTCTCCTCTTTCTGTATAGGAAAATGAAGAGAAGCTTCGACGAAGATTTTGACGTGATTGTAATCGGTGCCGGACACGCCGGTTGCGAGGCCGCGTCCGCAAGCGCCCGCATGGGCTGTCAGACGGCGCTTGTAACTCTTAGCCTCGAAATGATCGGCCAGATGTCCTGCAATCCGGCCATCGGCGGCATTGCCAAGGGTCACTTGGTTCGCGAAATCGACGCTCTGGGCGGCATCATGGGCCGAATCATCGACCGCACGGGGGTACAATTTCGTCTCCTCAATCGCTCGCGCGGCCCCGCCGTTCAAGCCCCACGCGCACAGGCCGACCGGACTTTGTATCGCACGGAGATGCGGCACGTGCTTGAAGCGACGCCGAATCTACATCTGCGTCAAGGGCTTGTAATCGACTTCATAATCGAGAACGGACGTATACAGGGTGTCGCCCTGCAAGACACGAGGCGTCTGCGCGCGAAAGCCATCGTGCTTGCGGCCGGGACATTCTTAAATGGTCTAATTCACACGGGCAGACGAACTTATACGGCTGGGCGCGCGGGTGAGCCTGCCTCTATCGAGCTCGCCGAGAGCTTAAAAAGGCTTAACTTCACGGTCGGACGACTCAAGACGGGCACTCCCCCAAGGCTCGACGGACGCACGATTGACTGGGATGCGTTTGAGCCGCAGCCCGCCGACGAGTGTCCAATTCCCTTCTCTTTCTCCACGGAAGCCATCGAACAACCACAACTGACCTGTTATATCGGCTACACGAACGAGGAAGTTCACAAGACGATTCGGGAAAATATCAAGGAATCTCCCCTCTATTCCGGCCAGATTCAGGGAATCGGCCCGCGCTACTGTCCATCAATCGAGGATAAAGTCGTAAAATTCCCCGAAAAGACGCGTCATCAACTTTTCCTTGAACCCGAAGGCCACGACACGTACGAGGTCTACTTAAATGGCTTTTCTACTTCCCTGCCCGCGGAGCTGCAACAGGAACTCATTCACAAAATCGCCGGGCTCGAACAGGCTAAGATAATTCGTCCCGGCTACGCCATCGAGTACGATTTTGTTGATCCGCGTGAGCTTACGCCGTTTTTAGAGACGACGCGCGTCAAAGGCTTATTCTTTGCGGGCCAGATTAACGGAACTACGGGGTATGAGGAGGCAGGATGTCAGGGGCTTCTCGCGGGCATAAATGCGGCGCTGTACACGCAAGCTCGTCAGGGGTTTAAGCTGCGGCGTGAAGAGTCGTATATCGGAGTTCTAGTTGATGACCTGATTACACACGGAGCCGACGAGCCTTATAGAATGTTCACGTCGAGGGCCGAGGGGCGTCTGCTGCTACGTTATGATACTTCCGACGCCAGACTCTCCCCCTACGGGAGGAATTTAGGGCTTATCGGTGACGGTGAATGGGAAAAGTTCACACAGAGGCGTGACCGCTTGGCTGCCCTGCGGAACTCTCTCGTCGAAACTCGCTTCAAGCGTTCCGACTCGAAGTATCGAGAACTGTCTATGGCAATCGGGAAAGACCTGGGAGATTCAACCTCTCTGGCCCACATCGCTCAGTATCCTACGGTTGACTCTTCGTTAATTCATAAATATTTACCCTCACACATACAGTCTGTGTGTAATCTCTCTGACTTGAACACATCTATCGCAGACCTTCTCTATCACGGCTATATTCGCGCTCAGAGCGATAATAACGAGCGAATACGGAGCTACGACAGTCTTCCGATTCCTCAGAACATCAACTATCGCTCGATAAGCGGCCTCTCAAACGAGATGGTAGAGCGGCTTGAGCGCAACAAACCTCACAATTTCGGTCAAGCTCGCCGGATGTCAGGCATTACGCCTGGTGCCCTCTCAACTCTACTTTTCTTCCTGAAAACCGCCAAAGCGGCTTGAAAACGTGGTGTTTCACGTGGCACATGACAGTTATGTGCCACGTGAAACGTTAAAGTAATTCCTCAAAAATCTCCCGCCCAAAGATAGATTTTCTAGAATCCGGATATAATTTGTGTTAGTTTAGCGCTGTTCATAGATGACCGCGGCAGTAAGGAAAGAAGAATGGCGAAGATTATCGCGGTGGCGAATCAGAAAGGCGGTGTAGGTAAAACAACCACTTCAGTTAACTTGGCCGC
>Ga0126311_10001254_pt1 | contig 12210 bp, 1 predicted proteins | sample Plot61_FD_92539 | JGI IMG/M metagenome (GOLD analysis project Ga0126311, IMG submission 92539) | Serpentine soil microbial communities from UC McLaughlin Reserve, CA, USA - Plot61 | ecosystem: Environmental > Terrestrial > Soil > Grasslands | place: USA: UC McLaughlin Reserve, Lake County...
GTCCATGATTTCGAGCCCGCCCGAGCCGACGCCGAGGCGCGGCTCGCCCTGAAAGCTGAGGAGCGGCCGGAAGTTTCGAGGGAGGATGCTATTCAACTCCGTGCGCCGATTATCCGTGCCGAAGACGAGGTTATGCGTGCCGCGGCGCAGCGTCAGTTGATCCGCGAACTGGTACGTGTTGTTGACGCGCTTCTGCGGGAAGTTGAACACGTCAACGCCGACGGGGCTGAAGCCCGCCATCGTCACTTGCCCGAGCGGCCCGAGCACGTCCTCGACCGTCGCGCGGTTGTCGAAGTAGACGACCGGCCCGGTGTTGGCGACGAGCCGGTTGTTCGCGGCGTCGAAGTTCGGCAGCGTCAGGTTCGTGTAGAGCGGCGCGTTGAGAAGGAACGGCTCTTCGGGGAAGTCGCGGCTCGCGACCATGTGCGCGGCGTCGCGCACCTCTTCGAAGCGGAGGCGCGTGCGGCCGTAGGAGAGCCGGAACTGGTTGAAGAGTTGCGTCGCCGCGCCCGGCCCCGAAAGCTCGCTGTTGAGGAAGAGCGAGAGGTTCTGCGTGCGGACGCGCGGCTTCAGGGTCGAGAAGAGCGCGCCGCCCGTCGCGGGAAGCTCGCGCCAGTCGTTCGTGAAGTTGTAGCGGCCCGTTAGCTGCTGCGCGCGTTCGCCGCGCCGGAACATGTAGTCGAGCTTGCCGGAGAGGATGAGCCCGCGCGCGCTCGCGGGTAGCCCCTGCGTGTACGTGTTGTCGCCGTAGACGCCGCGCGGGTTGTTCGGCAGCGGGTAGAGGCTGAAGACGGCGTCGCCGCCGAGCGTCGAGGGGAAGGTGAAGATGGGTTGATTCGTAAACGGGTCTTGAAAGACCCCGGTCGCGCCCGTCCCGAACGCGCCGCGCTGCGCGACGGTCGGGACGACGAAGCTCTCCTCTTTCGAGGCGTTGAGGACTTGGCCCTCGGCCGAGACGAAGTAGAAGAGCTTCTGCGGGACGACGGGGCCGCCCATGACGAAGCCGCCCTGCGTGAGTGTCGAAGAGTCTTCGCCGCCGCTGCCGTTTTGCACGCGCAGTTGGCGTCCGTTTACGACGTTGAAATTTAGGGTCTGCGGGTTGAAGGAGACGGACGAGGCGAGTACGACGGGCTGCGTGCCGGAGGCGAGCGGCGTCACGTCGCCGCCGAACGCGGTGTCGAAATGGTTGCGCGCGTTTAGCCGGCTTGAGTTGAAGAGGCCGAAGAGAGTGCCGTGGTGCTCGCTCCCGCCCGAGCGCGAGATGGCGTTGACCTGCGCGCCTATGTTGCGCCCGAACTGCGCGGGCGCGAGCAGCGTGATGACCTGATACTCCTTGACGGATTCGACGGGCTGCGGGACGAGCGAGAAGAAGCCCTGTCGGCGCACGCCTATGTCCTCGTCGTTGTTGTCCGAGCCGTCCACGGTGAAGTTGTTGGCGCGCGAGCGCAGGCCGTTCGAGGAGAACTGGCCCGAAGTGCCGACGCCCGCGCCGACGCCGGGGCCGGAGCCGCCGCCGAGGGTCTGCGGCGGCAGCGCAACGTCGGGCAGGTAGAGCGCCAGCTCGTCGAACGTGCGCGTCAGCGCGGTCGCGCCGAGCGGGAGACCCTGCACCTCTTCGTCGTTGAACACGCCGCCGCGCGAGGCGTCCTTCGCGTTGACGCCCGCGCGCACGTCGGTCTCGGCCGCGGTGTGCTGCGGCGTCGCTGTCGGCGCTGTGGCGGGCGGCGTCGGACTGGCGACGCCCGGAGTCGGAGTCGTAGGCGCGACGGTGGGCGAAGGCTGCGGAGTTGTCGAAGGCGTCGTCGAAGGCGTCGTCGAAGTCTGCGGCGTCGCCGTCGTCGTCGCGGGCGTGGTCGAAGGCTGGGCGCTACCCGCGGGCGAGGGTTCGAGGACGATGGGGACGGGGACGACTTCGCCCGTGCGCATGCCCGCGAGGCGCTGGACGGTCTCGCCCGGCTCGTAGCCCGTCGCGCCCGCGCGGATGGTGTAAGTGCCCGGCGCGAGTAGCCCCTGGTAGAAGCGCCCGCGCGAGTCCGTGAGCTTCGTGACGCCGACGCCCGTCTGCTGGTTTATGAACTCGACGCGCGCGCGCGCGACGGGCTGCCCCGTGCGCGCGTCGGTGACCGTCCCCTCGAACGCGCCGGTCAGAGTGTCCTGCGCTTCGGCGAAGCGCACGAAGGGGCAGATTATGACGGCGGCGAGCAGCCACGCGGCTAACGCGCGCGAGTAGGGGTTCGGTCGGGGGAACATTTTGCTCCTCTAAAGTGATGAATGATAAGTAATAGGTGATGAGTGATGAGTGATAAGTGATAAGAGGAAAGCCGGAAGCTCCCTCATCACTCGCCGCCGTTCTTTCTTATCACTTATCACTCATCTCACTCATCACTCATCACTCTTTCTACGGCTGTCCGAAGCGCGCGCGGTACTCGGTTGAAGAGAGGAAGGCTTTGACCATCTCCGCGCGCCGGTAGTCGCCGCCGAAGCTGTCGAGCTTCGCGAGCCAGAAGCTGAAGCCTTCCGGCTCGGGCGTGCGGCGGAGGTAGCCGAAGTATTCCATGCGCACGAAGGCCGCGTTGAACTCGCGCCGCTTGAACTCTTCCTTCTCGATTATCTGAAGCAGCACGCCCGCGCGCGTCTCGCGGTTCGTCAAGAGCCCGACGATGAGCGCCGTGCGCTCGGCCTCGGTCAGCGTCAGCCCCGCGTTCGCCAGAAGCGTGTCCACGTACTGCATCTCGTTCAGGCCGCCGAACGCCTGCCTGAAGGCCGCGCGGTTGACCCACTGCCCGGCGAAGAGACGCTTGTTCGTTTCGAGCCGGGCCAGCGCGCCCGGCTCGCCGACGATGACGCCCTCGCGTATGACGGTCAGGTCCGGCAGGTACTCGTCGAAGGTCGGCGGGCGGTCGTACGAAGCCTCGTAGAAGCGATGCACGACGTAGCCCGTCTCCTGAAACTCAATCGAGAGGAAGAAGGCCGCGGACGTGTCTACGCGCTTGACCTCCCGGCACTGTGCGTTCGCGCCGCACGACTCGACGTTGTTCGTCCAGAACTGCAAGCCCGAGGCGTCGGGCTCGCGCCCGAGGAAGTCTAGATAGTGCTGGCGTACGAAGAAGGCCGTCTCGTCTATCTGGTTGGGGCTCTCGTCGTCGAGAATCGTCAGCACAGAGTTCGTGATTGAGCCGAGACGACCGCCGACCGAGTTCGTGAGCGTCAGGTTTACCGTCTCGTCGCCCTCTATCGCGTGGTCGTCGAGTACGGGGATGGTGACGGTCTTCGTGCGCTCGCCGACGCCGAAGAGAATCGTGCCCGACGTGGCGGTGTAGTCGCCCCCCGCGTGCGCGGTGCCGTCGCTCGTGGCGAAGTTGACCGCGGCCGTGCTCTCGTCGCTGCCCGTGCGTATGACCTGCACCTCGGCCGCTCCTTCGCCCTCGCTCACGCTGTAGGACGCGGCGGAGAACTGCACGCGCGGCGTGGGCGAGAGGAGGAAGTTGTCGAAGAGCGCCTCGGTGGGCGAGACCGTCGCCTTGAACGTGCCCGCCGAAAGCTCCGCGATGAGCGCGGTCTGGTCTGCGGGGAGCGCGGCGGTGAGCCGCACAGTCCACGTCGCGCCGTCGGGGCTCGTCTCGAATATGACCGTGCGCGCGGGCGCGTCGAAGCGGAAGCGCCAGAAGCGTTGGAGCGAGGGGTCGTACTCGACGCCGAACGAAGTCTTCGAGCCGCCCGCGAATATCTCGAAGAGTAGTGTCTGCCCCGTCGGGGCGTTCGACGCGCCGCCGCCGGCGGAAGCACGGCGCGAAAGCTTCGGCGTGCCCTGACTCAGAGAAGAGACGGTCGTCGTGTCCTGAACGGCGAAGCGCAGCCAGTTGTCCTTGTCTTTGCCTAAGCCGAAGAGCGTCTGCGCGCCTTCGCCCTGAGAGGCGGCGACGACTTCGACGCTCACGACGGGCGTGGAGTTTAAGTCGAGCGCGCGCGCCGAGACGAGGCCGTTGAAGGAGAGGCCGTTCGCGTTGTCGCGCGGCTGTATGTGGAGGAGGCCGCCCCCGAGGAAGACTTGAACCAGCGGGTCAAACGCCGTCGGCGGGTTCGTGAGGATGCCTATGTTCCACTTGTCGAAGTCCGGCGAGGGGCCGCCCGAGAAGTCGTCGCTCGGGTCGGGCGTGGGCGTCGGCGAAGGCTGCGCGGTCGCGACCGCGTCGAAGTCAACGTCCGCAGTGATGTTCGAAACCTGTTGGCGCGGCGGGTTGAAGGTGAAGCCCTCCTTGTCGGGCGTGATGGTGAAGCTTCCGCCTTCGGGGACGTTTGCGAAAGAGTAGTTGCCGTTCGCGCCCGTCGTCGTCAGCGCCGACAGCGCGCCCGCGAGCGTGACGGTCGCGCCCGAGATGCCGTGCCCTTCGCCGTCGAGAATCGTCCCCGCGATGGTGTGGTCGAGGAGCGCGCCCGCGAAGTCAACGGCCGCCTGGTCGCTCTGAAGGTTGTTGACGCTGCGGCTCGGGGGCGTGAAGCGGTAGTTGGTCTCCGTCGGCGTGACCGTGAAGTTGCCCTGCTGCGCGAGCCCCGTGAAGGAGTAGTTGCCGCCGGCGTCGGTCGTGGTGTCGCGCGCGGTCGTGCCGTCGAGGTGTACGTTGACGCCGACTATAGGCTGATTACTTCCGTTTACGACGTGGCCGCTGACGGCGAAGGTTAAGGGCACGCCGCCGCAGTTAGCGAACGTCCAGTTCGGGCCGACGTTGCCGGAGTTCGTGCCGCTCAAGACTGTTATCGCGGCCGAGCCCGCCTGATCCTTAACATCAACGTCCGTTAGCTGGAACGAGCCCGAGCCAGACCATGCGCGCTGCACGCCCGCGGCCGAAGCTCGTATGAGAATAGTGTCGGCGTCGCCGCACGCCGCGCCCGCGCCGTTCAGTTGAATCGTGCCCGCGTTCGCAACGTCGCCCTTCAGGACGAGGTCGCCGCCGCCGAGGTTCTTTAAGAATCCGCCCGCGTCGATTGTCAGCTTGCCGACCGTCAGCGTCGAGTTGCCGGACTGGTCGAGCGTCGCGTTCGTGTTAATCGTCAGCGCGCCGAACTCGTGGCTCGTGTTCAGAGTGACAGTCGAGCCGTTGACGACGAACGTGTCGGCCGAAGTGACGACTCCCGCGCCGCCCGCCGTCTGCGACGCGCCCGCGAAACGGAAAGTCGGCACGCTCACAGTACCGTTGTTCAGAACGTTCGAGCCGAGGAAGTCGAAGACCGCGCCCGCGCCGCCCGTGATGGCGCCGCTCAGGTTTACGTCCGCGTTGACGCGCCCGGTCTCGCCCGCCGTGACGTTGAGCGCGCCGCCCGCATTGACCGTGACGGACGCGGCCGTGAGCGTGCGCCCCGAACGAATCGTGAGCGTCCGGCCCGACTGGACGAGCACGGACGCCGCGGCGGCGTCGGCCGCGGAGATGACGGGCTCGTTCGTGACGCCCGCCGAGGGGATGATTACGACGTGCTGCGGCGACGGGCTCACGTCGTTGGCCCAGTTGGCTCCGTTGTGCCAGTTGCCGTCGGCGATGCCGTGCCACGTCGCGATGCCGAAGACGGGGACGCACCGGGAGAACTCGGAGGTGTCGCCCGTCGCAAGGTTCGTGGCCGTCGCGGTTATCGAGTCGCCCACGGCCACGTCCGAGGGCGAGAAGGTCACGTCGATGGTCACGTTGCCCGCAGCGTCCGTCGCGAGGTCGGAAGAGCTGATTAAATTAGCGCCCTCGCCGAAGCCGGACGTGTCGCAGTCGCCGGTGAAGAACTCGATGCGGAAGGTCGTGTTCGCCGTCGAGTTGAGCGTCCCGGTAATGTGCGTGGCGCCGCCGGAGACGGTCGCCAGGGTGAGGGCGGGGAAGTTCTGGTGGTTGTTCGCGCCCGCGTCGGCGTCGCCCGCGTCGTTCGGGTTGGCGCCGTCGGGCGAGAGGTCTATGCCGAGGTGCTGCGCGGTCGTGCCGTTGTCGTGAATCCTGTTACCGAGGATGCGGTTGCCGGTGCCCGAGTTGATGCTGACGCCGTCCTGCCCGTTGAAGGCGATGTGGTTGTCGTCGCCGAAGTTCGCGCCGCCGATGGTGTTGCCGGACGCTGTGTCAACGTGTACGCCGTCGAGCCCGTTGCCGAGCGGGTCGAGGGAGTTCTCGGTCGTGCCGATGCGGTTGTTCACGACGACGTTGGCGGTCGCGGTCGCGCCGCTGATGAGGACGCCGTCGTTCTGGTTCGAGGAGATGACGTTCCCAAAGCCCTGCCCGCCGACGGTGTTGTTCGGCGCGTCCGAGATGAAGACGCCTGAGCCCGCGTTGCCGAGGGCGTTGGTGCCGCCCAGGTTCGTGCCGATGAAGTTGGACTGTACGAAGTTGCCCGAGGTCGCCGCGCCCTGAATCTCGACGCCGTGAGAGCCGTTCTTCGAGATGGTGTTGCCCGCGGTCGCGCCGACAGTGTTGGCCGAAGCGCCGCCGACGAGCAGCACGCCGTCGCCCGCGTTCCCCAGCGCGGCGGTGCCGCTCAAGTCCGTGCCGACGAGGTTGCCCGCGACGAGGTTGCCCGTCGCGCCCGAGCCCTCGACGCGCACGCCCTGCCCGAGGTTTCCGGAGATGACGTTGCCGTCGCCCGCGGCCGCGCCGCCGACCGTGTTGTTCGGCGTGTTGTCTACGAAGACGCCGTGGCCGGAGTTGGCTTTGGCGGCGTTGCCGGGCGCGTTCGTGCCGACGAAGCTGCCGCGTACCGTGTTGCCGCCCGCCGTCCCGAGGCGTACGCCGTGGCCGTTGAAGTTGTTGACGGCGAGACCCTGAATCGTGCTGCCGCCCGAGACGACGTTGAGGCCCGCCGTGACCTGGCCCGCGCCGGTGCCGCTCAACTCGATGACGGGCGTGCCCGCGAAGCCGGGCTGCGTGAAGCCGTCTATGACGACGCGGTCGGTGATGTTGGGGAGCGCGGACGCGGGACTGATCGTGTGTACGCCCGCGCCGAGTATCTGGAAGATGATGGTCTGCGTGCCCGGCGTGGCGTTGGCGTCGAGTATGGCCTGACGCAGCGAGCCCGCGCCGCTGTCGTTCGTGTTGGTGACGGCGAACGTGTTGGCGGCGGGCGGGCATCGGCGCACGAGGACGGTCACGGTGCCCGAGCCGAAGTTCGCCGTGGCGATGTCCTGCTTGCCGTCGCCGTCGAAGTCGGCGACGGCGACGTGGCGCGGCTGAGTCCCGGCGGCGAAGTTCGTCGCCGCGCCGAAGCCGCCCGCGCCGTCGCCCAAGGTTATCGAGACGTTGTTCGTGCCGGAGTTGGCGACGGCGAGGTCTTGCTTGCCGTCCCCGTCGAAGTCTCCGACCGCGAGAGAGAATGGCGTGGTGCCGACCGTGACGGGGTTGAAAAATGCCACCGCGCCGGTGCCGTTGCCCATGAGGACGGAGACGTTGTTCGTGCCCGAGTTTGCCGTGGCCACGTCCTGATTGCCGTCCGCGTTGAAGTCGGCGACGACGACCGACTCGGGCTTCGAGCCCGCGGAGAAGGTCATCGGGCCGTCGAAGCTGCCCGTGCCGTTGCCGAGCCGGATGGAGATGTCGTTCGAGGCGTTGTTGGCGGTGACGATGTCCGCGTTGCCGTCGTTGTTGAAGTCGCCGACGGCGACCGAGCGCGGCTGGTTGCCCACCGCGGGGCTGCCCGCCGAGCTGAAGCCGCCGTTGCCGTCGCCGAGCAGCACCGTGGCGCCGACCGTGCCGAAGTCCGCGGTGACGAGGTCTTGCCTCGCGTCGTTGTTGAAGTCGCCGACGGCGACGGACGCGGGGTTGAGGCCGACGGTCAAGGTCGCGCCCGCGTCGAAGGTGCCGTCACCGTTGCCGACGAATATCGCGACGCTGTTCGCGGCCGAGTTCGCGACGGCCAAGTCCTGAGCGCCGTCGCCGTTGAAGTCGCCGACGGCGAGCGCGCGCGGCTGAGAGCCGACGACGAAGGTCGTCGGAGCGCCGAAGCCGCCGAGGCCGTCGCCAAGGTTTACTGAGACGTTGTTCGCGCCCGAGTTGGCGGTGGCGATGTCCTGCTTGCCGTCGCCGTTGAAGTCGCCGACGGCGGACGCGGTGCTGCCCGCCCCCGCGTTGAGGGTCACGGGGAGGAAGCCGAGCGAGGTGGAGGAGCACGCGGGCGTCGCCGTAACTTTCAGCAGGAAGCTCTTCGAGTCGGTCGTCCCGCTGTTGGAGTCGAAGGCGACGAGCTTGACCGTGTACGTGCCCGAGGGGTGCGCGTTCGTCACGCGCACGACGCCGGTCGAGGGGTCTGCTTCGAGCCGCCCTTTGAAGAGCGGGTTGGTCGAGACGTTTATGCTCGTCGCGTCAACGGGCGCGGCGTCGGGCGTGACGAGCGTGTTCGCGCCCGACTCGACGAACGTGTCCGTGTAGTTGCCGAGCGTCGCGACTAGTCTGAAGTTCGACGCGCGCGCGCCGGGCGCGAGCCGCGGGAGGCAGAGCGCGAGGCCCGTCAGGAAGAGAGAGAGGAGCGCCGGATATAGGAGTAGTGGGGCGCGACGTTGGGGGCGGGGGACTGACATTTTTTAATTCCGTGGGATAAGGGTTACGAGGGGCCTCCGACTCGGGAGGCGCGCGCCGCGAATGAAACTCGGGGGATATGAAAAACGTCGGGACGAACCGGACGGACTGGAGTTCCCGCCGGCCTTTGAAATCTCGGACGCCTTCAGGGCGCGCGGCCCGAAGCGTACACGGGTTGACCGGAAGGAACTTATCACCTGACGGCTCGGTCTTGCAACGAAAACCTCCCGGATTTGAGTCAGGATGAGAGCACCGTCAGGCGCTTAAACAGAACCGGGAGCGGTGGCGAACGGGCGGCCCAACCACGGAGACACGGAGGCACGGCTAAAGCCTCACAGCCTTGTATAAAGCTTCGCCTCCGTGTCTCCGTGGTTAACCCGTGCCGCGACCCGTTCGCCACCGCCCCCGGTTCTGTTTCGCGCGCGTGGCCGTCTTGACAACGCTCGCGCGCGTGGCCTACCGTCCGAGCCGTCTCTTCCAGTTCGGGCGCGTCGCGGAAACGTCGCCCGCGTAAACGTCTTACCCCTCGGCCCTGCCCCCAAATGAGAAACGTCACAGGCACGCACAGACGCGGACGCACGAAGACGCAGACGCACGCGCGCGGACTCCTCCTCGCGGCCGTCTTGTTCACGCCGCTCATGCTCGCGCGCACGCACACGGCGACGCGCGTCGAGACTGCGCCGCGGCCCGAGCTGGTCTTGCAGACCGGCCACGCGATGCGCGTGGACGCGCTCGCCTTCAGCCCCGACGCGCGGCTCGTCGCCTCGGGGAGCGCCGACAACACCGTGCGGCTCTGGGACTCGGCCACGGGCCGCGAGCTTCGTCGCCTGACGGGCCACGCGCTGTACGTGCGCGCCGCGGCGTTCAGCCCCGACGGGCGCTCGCTCGCGTCGGGCTCGATGGACGGGAGCGTGCGCGTCTGGGATGTCGCGTCGGGGCGCGAGACAAAGATTCTGCTCGACGTGGGCGGGACTGTGAGCCTCGCCTTCGGCCCCGACGGGCGCTCGCTCGCCGCGGGCACGGCTGAAGGGAATATCAAACTCTTCGACGCGCGCGCTTGGGGCGAGCCGCGTTCACTCGCCGGTCATAAGAACCAGGTGACCGCGCTCGCGTTCGGCGCGGACGGACGCTCGCTCGCGTCCGGCGCGAGGGACGGCGCGGTCAAGCTCTGGGACGCGGCCGCGGGGAGAGAGCTTCGCGCGCTCGAAGGCCACACGGGGCTTGTGAAGTCGCTCGCCTTCAGCGCCGACGGAAAGACTCTGGCGTCCGCCTCGTTCGACGGCGGAGTCAAAATCTGGGACGCGTCGGGCGGGCGCGAGTCGCGCACGCTTCGACTCGGCAACGCGCCGAAGGCGACCGCCGTCGCCTTCGCGCCCGACGGGCGCACGCTGCTCGCGGCTTCGAGCGACCGCTCGGTTCGCTCATTCGACACGACGACATGGACACAGACGCGCGAAGTGCGCGGCGGCGGCGTCAACAATGAAGATACGGAAGCGCCGAGCGAGGTCGCGGCCTTCAGCGCCGACGCGAAGCAGATTGTCACGAGCAACGGCGACAAGACGATTCAACTTCGCGACCTTAACAATGACGCGGGCGCGCGCGTCTTCGAGAGCTATTCGAGCGGCGTCTACGCCACGGCCTTCAGCCCCGACCGGCACTGGTTCGCGACCGCGGGCAAGGACAAGACTGTGCGCGTCTGGGAAATAGCGACCGGCCGGAAGGTTCGCACGCTCACGGGCCACACGGGATGGGTCACGAGCCTCGCGTTCAACTCGGACAGCACGCTGCTCGCGTCCGCGTCTTTGAGCGGGCAGGTCAAGCTCTGGAACAACGAGACCGGACTCGAAGAGCGCACGCTCGCGGGCCACACGGAGAGCGTCAACTCGGTCGCCTTCAGCCCCGACGGAAAAACACTCGCGACCGCGAGCGGCGACTCGACGGTCAAGCTCTGGGACGTTGCCACCGGCCGCGCGACGCTCACGCTCACAGGGCACGGGTCGGAAGTAAACGCCGTCGCATACAGCAACGACGGCAAGACCGTCGCCTCGGGCGGCGCGGACAAGACGGTCAAGCTCTGGGATTCAGCCGACGGACGACAGACGCGCGAGTTGAAGAGCACGGGCGAAGTCTTCGGCGTCGCCTTCAGCCCCGACGGCGGCGCGCTCGCGGTCGCGAGCGGCGACGGCTCGGTCAAGCTCTACGACGCGAACGGGGCCGCGGAGCTTCGCACGCTCGCGGGCCACGAGGGCGGCGTGCGCGCGGTCGCCTTCAGCCCCGACGCGAAGAGAATCGCGACCGCCTCGGCCGACGCGACCGCGCGGCTCTGGGACGCGGATTCGGGCCGCGAGCTTTCACGCCTGAGCGAGCACACGGACGCCGTCAACGGCCTCGCCTTCAGCCCCGACGGCGCGTGGCTCTCTACGGGGAGCGAGGACGGGAGCACGCGCGTGTGGGACGCGAAGACGGGCGCGCAGGCCGCGACCCTGGTCTCGACGACCGACGCGCGCGACTGGCTCGTCGCCACGCCCGAAGGGCTCTTCGACGGCTCGCCCGCCGCGTGGCAGCAGATAGTCTGGCGCTTCGAAGGCGACACGCGAAGCTTCGCGCCCGTCGAAGCCTTCTTCAACGAGTTCTTCTACCCGGACCTGCTCGCCGACATACTCGCGGGCAAACACCCGCGCGCCGCGCAGGACATCGCGCGCATAGACCGCCGCCTGCCCGTCATCAAAATCTCGCCCGCCGACGGCGCGACTGACCCGCCGGGCGGGGCCGTCAACACGCGCAATCTGAAACTGAAGATAGAAGTGACGGACGCGCCCGCGGGCGCGCGCGACCTGCGCCTGTTCCGCAACGGGTCGCTCGTCTTCATCGAGCGCGGCCGTGTCGCCTCGCAGATGGGGCGCGCGGCGCTCGAAGCGGTCGTCCCCGTCGTCGCGGGCGAGAACGTCTTCACGGCCTACGCCTTCAACCAGGACAACGTGAAGAGCGCCGACGCGCGCCTACAGCTTCGCGGCGACGAAAAACTCCGCCGCCCGCCGACGACCCACATCGTCGCCGTCGGCGTCAACGAGTACGCCAACGCGCGCTACAACCTGCGCTTCGCCGCGGGCGACGCCGACTCCTTCGTCGCGGAGGTGAAGAGACAGCGCGCGCTCGTCGAGCCGCAGGGGCGCGTCGCGGCCGTCACGCTGCTCGACCGCGAGGCGACGAAGGCCAACATCCTTTCGGCGCTGCGCCGCCTCTCGGGCGCGGAGAAGGGGCCGCCCCCCGCGTCCGCGCCGAAGACGCTCGGAGCTTTGAAGCCCGCCGAGCCCGAGGACGTGGTCGTCGTCTACTTCGCGGGCCACGGCACGGCGCAGCGCAACCGCTTCTACCTCATCCCGCACGACCTCGGCTACGCGGGCGAGCGCGACAAGGTGAGTGCCGAGGGGTTGCAAGCCGTCCTCGAACACAGCATCAGCGACGAGGAGCTGAGCGCCGTCTTCGAGCCGCTCAACACGGGCCAGCTCGTCCTCGTCCTCGACGCATGCAACTCGGGTCAGGCGCTCGAAGCCGAAGAGAAGCGGCGCGGGCCGATGAACACGAAGGGGCTGGCGCAGTTGGCATACGAGAAGGGCATGTACGTCCTGACCGCGGCGCAGAGTTATCAGGCGGCGCTCGAAGCGGCGCAGCTCGGCCA
>Ga0126311_10001255_pt1 | contig 12205 bp, 10 predicted proteins | sample Plot61_FD_92539 | JGI IMG/M metagenome (GOLD analysis project Ga0126311, IMG submission 92539) | Serpentine soil microbial communities from UC McLaughlin Reserve, CA, USA - Plot61 | ecosystem: Environmental > Terrestrial > Soil > Grasslands | place: USA: UC McLaughlin Reserve, Lake County...
AAGTGGGTCATCCAGCGCTCCCGCCTCCACGAGGCGGTCGAGCGCCTCGACCACGACAACCACATCGACCTGGGGTTCCTCGCCCGCGACCTCGGCTACTTCGACCAGGCCCACTTCGCCCGCGACTTCCGCGCCGCCGTCGGCCACCCCCCGACCACCTACGCCAGGCCCCCGGACGAGTAGGGCAAGCCCGCGGTGGTAGCACCGCGGTATCATCTGGTCATGGCCATGACGCTGCGGCTCACCGAGGAGGAGACCGCCCTGCTCCGCCAGCAGGCGGAGCGCGAGGGCCGCTCCATGCACGAGGTGGTGCGGCTCGCCATCCAGGAGCGGATCGCCCGCCAGGACCACAACAAGCGGGTCCACCTCGCCGCCCACCGCGTCGCCATCGACCACCGGGAGATCCTCGAGCGCCTGCGAGACGCCTGACCCCCGATGGAGCACCTGACGGTCGAGGACCTCGTGCTCATCGCCGAGACGATCGGCACGGCGGCCGTCAGGGACGTCGGGCTGCTCGACGCGGCAGCGCACCGGTCGCGGGCCACCGCCTTCGGCGAGGAGGCCTACCCCACGCTCCACGAGAAGGCGGCCGCGCTGCTCGAGGCGGTTGTCCGTAACCACGCCCTGGTGGACGGCAACAAGCGACTCGGCTGGGCGTCGGCGGTCGTCTTCTACGACCTGAATGGCTTCGACCTCGTCGCGCCCAGCGTGGACGAGGCGGTCGAGCTGGTGGTCGCCGTGGCCGCCGGCCACCTGGAGCTCGAGAAGCTCTCCGAGCGGCTGGCGGCCTGGGCGGGCCCTAGCCCTGGAGCAGCTCCCGCGCGCGGGTGAAGACCCCGTCGAGCATGGGCTCGGTGAGGCGCCTGGTGCTCGTGTTCTGCTGCCACACTTGAACGTTTCTACGCCGAAGCCGGCGCCTACGGTTCCCGGAAGGTGACGAGGTCGAGCACGAGTACACGACCGAGTTCCTCGATCGCCTGATACACCAGGTAGTGCAAGCCGCCGCCCGGAGTCTCGATCTCGAACGTGAACCCGCCCGGGCGGAATCGGATTGGATACTTGCCAGACTCGTTGGCCGGGTCCTCACGGAGCGCCGGATAGACGACCCGATCGAGCATGGCGAGCAGGTCGGTCGACGCCTGCTTGTACCGGGCAAGGGCGAGCGGGGTTTCGAAGACCTGAAAGCGGCCCACTATACGAGGCCGCGCTCCTCCAGCACTCGGGTGAGACCGTCCTCAGTGAGCCCGAGGGACTCGGGAGACTCGCCGCGCAGCAACGCGGCCCGCAGCCGATCGGCCTCAGGTCGCAGCGCGGCAAGGCGTCCGTCGAGGAGGTCGTCGATCCGATCGCGGGTCTCATCGCGTGCGGGTTCGCTCATGTCTGCTCCCGGTCGGCGTGCTGGCAAGGAGGATCGTACCTCCTGAGCCGGACGGAATCTCCCGCCGCTGGCAGGTTGTGGACGCCAGAGTGCAGTGAGATGTCCTGTGCGGCGATACGAGGGTAGTGGCACGAGCGGATGCTCAAGCACTGTCGTGTCGGGGGTGCAACCATGGACGCCCTGGCTACCTTAACCGCCGCGCCGCCGGTGCTGTTCGGTGCCCCAGCGCCGCCCGGCGAGCTCCTACCGTGGTCCTGGGCCGACCAGCGACTGCTGGCCGCGCAACTACTGAATCGCCACCACCCGCCCCGACGGTCGTCCGCATGCCGACCCATGCGGGGAGTGTGGCTGCCCGACGGCTTCTGGTTCAGCACCGGCTCGCTGGCCAGGCACAACCTTGCCGCCAACCCGCAGATCAGCATGCACCTGGAGCGCGGCGACCAGGTGGTGATCGGTCTACAACAGCATCAGGCCGAAGATCGTGAGCGCAGGCTCCGCATCTTGATAGAACCTTGAGCCGTGCAGGCGGCCCTAGCCTGTCACACCGGTCTGCTATCAGACGAGCTGACTCCCTGTACGAGATAGAGGCCAGACGCCCATGGCGCACGATGCGTAAACGGACCCTACCCGAGGTCGACGTGCTCTGGTACGCGACCCAGCCGCTCACGCCCACCTACCGAGCGATCGTCCACGTGTTTGCCGACGCCGAGCGTGACACCTTCACCCTTGAGCTGGCCGAACCTGAAGTGCTGCAGGCGCTGCGGGCCAGCCCGTATGAGGCCGAGGTCGACGGCGAGGCCAGCCTGCGGGTTCGCCTCGACGAGCTCCATCAGCACGGAAACCTCAATCGCCGACAGGACGAGCGGGCCACCAGTCTGGAGGATCTCGACCGCCGCCGCTTCCTGTGGTCGCTCACCCCCGGGGGCAAGATCGCCCACCAAGCGATCGAGGACATCGAGTCGGGCCTGGGTCTATCCGGATCGCTGCAGGTCACCATGCTGGTCACCATCCGAGACAGCCTACGTGCCCTGATCGAAGGCGACCTGAGCGCGAACGACACCTACGCAATGCTCGACGGCCTCTTCACCGCCCAGGAGCGGTTCACCGGGGAGGCGCAGCGGTACATCGGCCGTATCACCGATCGGCATGTACTTGGCGCTGGCGGGCTTGACGAGGAGGAGTTCGGCCTTCGCAAAGAGGCCATCAAGCTGTACCTGAGTCGCTTCGTCAGTCAGCTCACCCTGCTCAGCCCCGAGATCGACGAGCTACTCCGCACCCTCGACGGGGCGCGGATCAGCGCCTTGGTCGACCATGGCGCGACCGCCGACGACATCCCACCGCCCGACGAGACCGGCGACCCGGCCGCCGAATGGCGAGCTCGGCAGCACACCCACTGGCAGGGGCTGCTCCGCTGGTATGTGCGAGCAGGCACCCGGTCACCCACCGTCGACCGGCTGCGGGCCGTCGCGCTCGACGCCGTTACGGCACTGACCCGCAGCCTGAGCCGACTCAACGCCGCCCGGACCGGCGCACCAACCCGGGCCGCCGCGTTCCTCCAGGCTGCCCGGTGGATGGCGGAGCAGGACGCCGGCGCAGCGCATCGGCTGTGGGTCGCGCTCACCGGGCTGCACCCGGCACGGCATCTGTCCATTCCCGAGGACGACCCGGAGGTCACCAGCAGGTCGGCATCCTGGTGGGACGCCGTTCCCATCGACGTTCCGGTGACCATCCGACGGCAGAACCGGTCTAACAGCACTGGCCGCGCATCCAAGGCGCGCGACACGCACGCGACGAGGCAGTTGCTCAGGCACCGCAGGCGACGCGAACGCGAGCAGGCCCGTGCGGCTCTGGCCAGGCTGCTCACCAACGGCCCTGCTCGTCTGTCGGACTTCTCCCGCCTGGACCGGCACGAATTTGACCTGCTGCTCGACCTGCTGTCCGACGCGTTGTCCGCCCGCCGTGTTGGTGGGGTTCGCAGCGCGGTCTCCGGCGCGTCCGGGGTCCAGATCGTTCTCAGCGACCCCGAGCCCGAGTCGGAACCCGCCAAACTTCAGATCGTCGATGGGACCTTCACCGGCCCTGACTATCTCGTGGACATCCAAATCGCCATCAGCGGCAACGAGCGAGTCGGCGGAGGTGTCGTGTGAGCCTCACCGACACGCTCGCCGCCGACCGTACCCAGGCGCTCATCCGCATCCGTCGGCGGCTGCTCGCCGATCCACTGCTGCACCGAGCCAACGAGCCGGAGCTCTGGCCGGCGGTGCTGCGCTACGGAGCCGACCTGGCGCGCTGGTTCGCTGTCAACCTCGGCTGGCGGTTGGTGGTCGATTCGGCCGGGGGATTCGCCCGGCTGCACAAGGTCGCGGCCCGACCGGACCCGACGCGGCCGGCCAGGCTTAACGACACCCCGCTGACGCCTCGCAAGTACACGTTGCTGTTCCTCGCCTGCGCGGCCCTTGACGAGCAACCGCGCCAGACCACCTTGTCGGTCCTGTCCGAGAACGTCGCCGAGCTGTCCGCGGCCGAAGACCCCATCCCCACCTTCGACCCGTCCAACAGCCACAGCGACCGGGTCGCGTTCGCAGGTGCGATCAAGTGGCTGGCCGCCAACCGGATCATCGCCGTCCGTGACGGCAACCTCGACGACTACGCCACCGATCCGACCGCTGACGCGCTCCTCGACGTCAACGACCGCCTGCTCGCCCACCTCCTGTCATGCCCCACCAGCCCTGCGTTGGTCGCCGATCCCACCGACGTGCTGCATGAGGTCTACCCAGCCGGCGCGGCCGGGGACATCGCCCGCGCGGGCCATCGGGTACTGCGGCGGCTGGCCGACGACCCGCTCGTGTACCACGACGACCTCGACGCCGCCGAGCGCGACTGGCTCGGGCCACGCTGGCAGGTCGCCAACCGCCTTGCCGCAGAGCTCGGGCTGACCCTGGAACGCCGCGCCGAAGGGTTCACCGCAATTGACCGGTCCATCGCCGAGCCAATGACCGACTACCGCTTCCCGGCCGCAGGATCGACCGTCGCGCATTGCGCCCTGCTGCTCGCCGAATACCTGGTCGACCGCCACCGAGCCGCCCGCGGCCCGGAGGAAGGCCGGGATGCTGCCGCCCCCGAGCCCGTACCGAGTTCAGAGCTCGTCGCCCACGTCCGCGTCCTGATCGGCGACTACGCAGCCCGCTGTGGCTGGGCCCAATGGGTCCTGGACGAGGACGGGCCCGCCCAGCTCACGGGGCGAGCGCTGGACTACCTGGCTCGGTTCCGGCTCGTCCACCGCCTGGACCATGCCGCGGTCCCGGCCCCCGCCGTCGCCCGCTTCGGGGTCGCCGGCCCCACCACTCAGGAGTCGCACCCGTGAGCCCGAGCATCCAGCCGCTGTTCCGCGCCCAGCCCGACCCCGACCGGCTGCCCACCCCGACGCGGCCGCGATACACCCTGCTGCGGATCGGCATCCAGAACATCTGGGAGTACGACATCACCACCAGGTTCGTCGCCCGCGACGGACGGCTGCTGCTGCGTGGGCAGAACGAGTCCGGGAAGACCAAGGCGGTGGAGGTGAGCCTCCCCGCCGTGCTCGACGCGATCCTGCGCGCCGAACGGCTCGACCCGTTCGGGGAGCAGGCCCGCACCATGCGAGAGAACCTCATCGGCCCGCACACCGACGAGGACGCCACCGTCGTCGCCGGCTACGTCTGGGCCGAGTTCGGCTGTCTCACCGAGCAGGGCCAGCCCCAGTATCAGACGGCAGGCTACGGGGTGCGGGCCTCCCGCAACGCCTCCGGGTTCACTTCCTGGTTCTTCCTCACCGGCCTGCGCCCCGACCTCGATCTTCACCTGTTCGTTGACGGCCGGCCGCGCAGCCAGCGAGAGCTGGACGAGGTGCTGGGCCCGCAGGGGGAAGTGTTCGGTGGCCACGGCGACCACCGCGCGGCGGTGAACCGGTACCGCGCGGCCGTGAACCGGGCGCTGTTCGGGTTCGAGGAGATGGCTCAGTTCGACAACCTCCTGACCCTCCTGATCGAGCTGCGCCGCCCCCAGCTTGCCAAGCAGCTCAAGGCATCCGACCTCTCCCGCATGCTCACCACGAGCCTGCCATCGCTGGATGTCAACCTCATCACCAAGGTCGCCGAAGGCGTCGACCGGCTCGAGGAGCACCGCGCCGCGCTGGAGGCGCTGCGCGAGACCCGCAGGACCGTCGCCAGCTTCAACATCACCTATCGGCGCTACCTGCAGACCGTCGTGGCTGAGCGGACGGCCGTGGTGCGCGGTGCCACCACCCGGGTCGACGAAACCGCCCGCGCCCTGAAGGGCACTCAGGCAACACTGCAGGCAGCCAAGCATGCCATGCAGGCCGCCTCCACCCGGCGTCGTGATCTGCGCGTGGAGGAAGGCCGGCTGCGCGCCCGCGTTGAGACCATCAAGGACAGCGACGCCTACCGGGCCACCAAGGACCTCGACAACGCCAAACGGCGGGCCGTCGAGGCGGCCAAGGACCAGGCCCAGGTGGAGGCGCGGCTCGGCAGGGAGCAGAAGGAGCTGGCCGATGCCGTCACGGGCCGCGACCGGCTGGACACGGCGGTTAGAGAACGCGCCCGCCAAGTCGCCGGCACCAGTGAGGACGCGAGCGCGGCGGCCCGTCCAGCCGCGCTGCACGACGACCAGCGGCAGGCCGGCGCACTTGTGGGTGCCGGCGACCTCGACGGCGCCGAAGCAGTGATCCAGACGGCGGTTGCAGGCCTGCGTGACCGCATCGGTGAACTGAGCCCCTACGACGAGGCCCTCGCCGAGGGCATCCGGCAGGCCGGGAACGCCCAGCAACGCCGCGACACGCTCGCCGAGCAGGCCGCCGAAGCCCGCACCGAGGCCGTCCGGGCCGACGCAGCCGTCACCACCGCCACCGCCGAGCTCCGAGAGGCGGTCCGGACGTGGACCGAGCAATTGGACGAGCTGCCGCTCGACGCGGACCTTCGCGACGAGCTCGACGTCGTCCAAGTCGACCGGGTCCGTGAGCTGGTGGACGACGCCGCCAGCACCCACCGTGCCGCCCTCGACGAACAGCTCGCCGACGTCGGTGCCCTACTCCGGCACGCCACCGAGGACCGCGACCGGCTCGACGGCGAACGGGAGCAGCTGGAGCGCGAGGAGTACCCGCAGCCGCCGGCGCCACCCTGGCGGCAGCGACGCCCTGACCGTTCGGGGGCGCCCCTGTACCTGCTCGGCACCTTCCGCGGAGGCAATCTGACCGGCCAGCAGCAGGCCGCGGTCGAGGCGGCCCTTGAGGCTGCCCAGCTACTCGACGCGTGGGTACACCCCGACGGAACCGTGGAGCATCCCAGCCACGACGTTCAGCTTCGGCCCCAGCCCAACCCCGAACCGGCTGGGTCACTGCTGGCAGTGATCGAGCCTGCCGCCGCCGAGGCCGTCCGCGAGCCGGTCGCGCGCAGCGTCCTGGCCAGCATCGGCCTCGGCCCAAGCGACCGTGACACCTGGGTCGACGTCGACGGCCGGTTCCGCGTCGGCAGGCTGAACGGGCAGAGCAGCAAGCCGTATGCACAATACCTCGGCCGCAGCATCCGGGAGCGCAACCGGCAGCGGCGCCTGGCCGAGCTCGCCGAGCTCATCAAGGACGCCGACGCGCTCGTGACCGACCTCATCGCCAGGCGCGACCGCCTCCGTGCGCGTCTGCGAACGGTCGACTCGGACCTTCGGCGCTTCCCGCCGCTCCGGCCGGTAACCGATGCCCGCGCCACCGCGGCCGAGGCCGACCGCCACGCCCGCCGCCTGGAGGGACAGGCCGTCGACGCCGAGACGCGGCTGAACGCATTGCGGGAACAGGTGACCGCCCGTGCGTACACCCGTGACCGGATCGCTGCGACCGTCGGGCTGACCTTATGGGCCGGCAGGCTCGGAGATCTCGCCCGCCTGGTGGGGAGCTACGAGCGAGCCGCGACCGCATGGATCTATGAGGAACGAAGGCTGCTCGAGGCGCGCGAACGACTGGAGCTCGCCGACCAGCTCGTCGTCCGGGCCGAAAGCCGCTGTGAGGGCAGCGAGGTGGAGCTGGACGAACGCCGCGCCGCGCTGGCATCGGCCGAGGAGCGCGTGGCGACCATGCAGCAGATCGTCGACGATCCCACGGGCCAGGAGGTACTTGGCCGCCTGGAGGCGGCCGAGGGGCATCTCGAGGCGGTCCGGGGGCAGCTTGAGGAACTGGAGGGGCGCTGGGACGGGCTGGTCGAGGCCGTCGCTCGTGCCGATAGCGCCGCATCCAGCCGCCACGGCGAGCACGAGCGGGCTCGAACGCAGCGCAGCACCGCCGTCGACGCATTCAAACGGCTGGCCACCGCCGGTGTCGTCCGTCACGCCGCCGAGGTACGTGACTGGCCCGATACTCCAGTCGTCGACTGGTCGGAGACGGCCGCTCTGTTGGTTGCCCGCCGGATCGCCGATGCGCTGGAGAAGGTCGCCTACGACGATGCAGCCCGCAACCGCGCCGCGACCAACCTCACCCGGGCGTTCCAGGAGCTGACCGTCGCGCTGCCGCCCGAGCTGCAGGTGGTCCCGCGCACCGAGCACGATGTTGCCATCTACTCGGTGGTCTACGACGCCCAGGAACGGTCCCTGTTCGAGCTGGCAGAGCTGCTCCAGGCTGATGTGCGCGCCCGCGAGCGCCGCATCAGCGAGGAGGACGTCCGCATCATCGACGAGTTCCTATCCGGCGAGATTCGCGACAACGTCCGCCGCACCCTGCTCGAGGCTCGCCGGCTGGTGGACCGGATCAACGCCGATCTTGAGACCCGCACCACCCCGTCCGGACAGACCGTCAATCTCGACTGGCGCATCGACGAGGACGCCCCTGTCGGTACCTCCGAGGCAGTCGAGCTGCTGCTCACCACCCCAGGAGTCAATCGCAAGAAGGACGAGGCGCTGCGCCAGTTCCTCAAGGAACGGCTCGAGCAGGCACGCACCGACACCCGCGAAGCGACCGTGCGTGACCGGTTGATTGACCTGCTCGACTACCGGCTATGGCACCGCTTCACGGTCATGCAGCGGCGCTCCCCCCAGGAACGGTGGACGCCACTGACCCGCAGGATCCACGGCAAGGGGTCGGGCGGGTCGAAGGCGGCCACGCTGCATCTGCCGCTGTTCGCCGCTGCGGCTGCATTCTATGCATCGTCGAGACCGACGGCTCCCCGTCTGGTCGTTCTCGACGAGGCATTCGCTGGCATCGACGGGCCCACCACCGCCAAGCTGCTGGACCTGACCGTCGAGTGGGACTTTGACCTGTTCATGACGAGCTGGCGCGAGTGGATGTGCTTCCCTGAGCTCCCAGGTCTGTCCATCTACGAGATCATCCGTGACGCCGACGCCCACGTGGTCGACACCGAGTGGTTCATCTGGGATGGCACCAGCCGGCAGGAAATGGCCTCGTGACCGTGCCGTCGGCATTGACCGCGCCGCAGCTGCAGTTCGTGTGGGAAGCGGTCCACGACCGCTACGCCAGGCAAGCAGCCGACGTTCCGGTCCACTCCATCACCTTCACCAAGCTGACGAGACCGCAGCGGGACGCGCTGGCCGGCCTGCTCGGCAGGAGCCGGCTGCCCGGCCCCACCGTGACCGTCCGCATCGACCAACTCGACCGGCGCCTGCTCGACTCGGACGCGGCCATGACCGCGCGCCAAGTCGCCGAGCTGCTCTGCGGTCCGATCGTCAACCGCCCTGCCCAGCGGCGGGCCGCCCGCCAGGCCCGCGAGCGGATGTGGGACGAGCTCGAGCAAGCCGCCGACCCCAGGCTCGCCGGTTGGATCCACCACCTGCGGGTCTCCGGCACCGGAACCCGGCTGGCCGCTGCGGCCGGAATGGCGGCCGACCAGCTCGTCACCGAGGCGCTAGCGGTCGCGGCCCTGCTGCCCGCCGACGGGATCGCGCTGGCGCGGCTGGCCGAGCGGGCCACCGGCGACCCGCACGCGCTCGATCGGGGCCGTCAGCTCCGCACGCTCGTGCTCCTGGCGGCGTTGCACCTGACCGGCGAGCCAATGCAGATCCCGCCGTCGTTGGTTACCCAGCGGGCTGTACTCGCGACCGTCGGGATCTACCTCGACAGCCTGTCCACCGATGTGCTCGTCCTGGGGCTGCGCGCTGACGGCACCGGCCATGTCGATCGACTGCTCAACCACGCGGCCGACGCCGGCGAGCCGCTGCGGCTGACGCTTCGGATGCTGCAGGGCACCCCGCCGAGCATCAGGCCGACCAGCCAGCCGCTGTCAGTATGCGAGAACCCGTCGGTGGTCGAGGCCGCGGCCGCACGACTTGGCGGGCGCTCGTCCCCGTTGGTGTGCACCGACGGAATCCCCACCACCGCCGTGTTACGCCTGCTGGCCGGGACCCGCCGGACGGGTGCGTTCGTGCGCGTGTCCGCCGACTTCGACGCCGCTGGCGTGCGGATCACGAACCTCCTGGCCAAACACGTGTCAGCGATCCCATGGCGCTATACGGCCGACACCTACCGGCAGGCCATTATTGCCCAGGCAGATCGCCAACACGTCCGCCTCACCGGCCAGATCCCCGACGGCCTCCTCGACCCCCAGCTGGCCACTGAGATGCGTCGGACAAGGGTCGCGGTCTACGAGGAGCAGCAGACGGACATCCTTCTGGGAGATCTACGAACCGACTGACGGACCGGCGCAACAGGGTCTCGCTTCAGACCCTGTTGCGGACGCCTCCAAGAAGATCCCGCGCCCGCCAGAACACCGCGTCCAGCATCTCCTCGGTCAGGCGCCGCGTGCTCGTGTTCTGCTGCCACAACCAACGTTTCTACGCCGAAGGCTGGCGGCAGGACTTGCTCTGCTAGGCAGGTAGACGATGCTACGTGAGGCGGATCACTGACACCAGAACACCTGTTCGATAACATCTGGCGAACTCGGAACACCGCCTGCCTCGGCCCCGCAGGAGGCTTCGATGACACACCGCCAGATCCTTCGCCAGCTCGCCGAGGCCGGGCGGCTTCACCTCCAAGACTTCGACGACGCTGCCCTGGTCCACCTACTGCGCGACGAACTTGTCACCGTAGCCGGGCAGACTGTGACCTTGACCGAGAAGGGTCGCCGCCGTGTCGCCCCAAAAAAGACGACCACCAAGGTCGCCAAGCCACTGCACCCGCTGACCCCGCTGCGGCGGAACTACCCGGTCGGACGGCGTGAGCAGCCGAGCAAGCGCGGCTACTACGCCGCCGAGGAACGAAGCCGGCGAGAGGTCGCGGAATGGATGGACCGCCATGGACCGCCACCAATCGACTGGTCCAACCCGGATCCCGAGCGCCAGAAGGAGCTCCGGGAGCTTGCCCGACTCCTGTCGGCGCCGCTCCGACACGACGATGGCACCGAATGGACCGCAGACGACCACTTCCGTAGCCGCCTTCGCACCCACCTAGACGAGCCCGAAAGCTCTCTGCTCCCTGCGGCCCAGGCCGCCGACAGTGAGCCCATCTGGCACGGGCACGGCTACAAGCTGGACGACGGCAGCTTCGAGTTCCCGCCCGACATGACCAGCCGCCAGTACTTCAACCTGCACGCGCGACTGCACGCCGAACGGGACTGGCCACACCGCCACCGCCGGCTCCACCGAAACGAGGAGGAAATCCTCGCCAAAGAGCTGCGGATTCCGCTGGCGCAGCTTCATGCGGCCAACGCCAAGGGCGGTATGTTCGACCTCACCAGGCTGCCCAGCGATGAGAAGGAACGCCGCGAGAAGGTCCTCGGGCTCGCCAGCCACGGCTACTACGTCTACACGGTAAACGCCGGGCGGCTGCGAACCTTGCACCAGGTCCCGACCGAAGACGACCTCCTAGCGCTCCCCGCGGGTCTGGCGAGCGAGCTGTGGTGCGGCTGGCTGCCGTACTACCTCGAACATCATCCTGACGCCTTCCTGCCCGCGACGCTAGAAGGCCACAACGCGACGATCCAGCAACTCTTCGACCATCCCGAGCAGCGGGAACGCCTCGATGAGGGCTACGTCATCTACCTCAGGTGCATGCACTGTCATCCCAGGCATCAAGCGCTCGAGGACCCGGCAGAGACCTACGACAGCTCCAGGCACCTGTGTGTCTGCGGGCACAGCGCTGACCTGCATCTCCTCGGGCCCTTTGTCATCTGGAGGCTAGAGCCACACGATGGTCGATGCACCGAGTGCGAGTGCATCTCCTTCAGGGAGACCCCAGACTCAACTTGTCGATAGCCGGTAACGAGCCCGACAGGTTGAGCCTCTCAGGCTATCTGGTCTGAGGGTCCTCCTTGAGCAGCTCTCGTGCCCGCATAGACACGGCATCCAGCATCGACTCCGTGAGGCGCATGGTCGAGGCGTCCTGTTCCCACAACTGAACGTTTTCAATACAGTGGAAGAATTCCTCGCCGCTAATGGCCTATCTGTCTCGTTGACGGTGAGGACCTGAAGCTCAAGCTTCGCTAGCGAAGGAGAGCTGAGTCGAGCGTCCCAACCGGCTCGCATCCCATCGCAACCCGTCCCTTCAACCTCAACCCTGGAGCAACTTTCGTGCCCGCAGGAAGACACGGTCAAGCATCGGCTCGGTAAGACGGCCGGTCTGTGTGTTCTGTTGGCTCACATGGAAGCTCCCAAGCAGCACCCGGTCTTGGGGCAGTGCGGCCTCGGCACCGTGGCCGAAGCGGGGCTTGGGGCGGACGGGACCAAGATGGCACAGCGCTGAATCCCAAGCGAAAGCGCCCAGCGCCACCACGACCCGGACCTCCAGCAGATCGAGCTCGGCGTGCAGCCACGGCGCGCACTTGGCGCGCTCCTGGGGGAGTG
>Ga0126311_10001256_pt1 | contig 12196 bp, 13 predicted proteins | sample Plot61_FD_92539 | JGI IMG/M metagenome (GOLD analysis project Ga0126311, IMG submission 92539) | Serpentine soil microbial communities from UC McLaughlin Reserve, CA, USA - Plot61 | ecosystem: Environmental > Terrestrial > Soil > Grasslands | place: USA: UC McLaughlin Reserve, Lake County...
ACGTCGACATCCCGCTGCAGGCCTACTTCCGGATCAACACCGAGAACATGGGCCAGTTCGAGCGGACGCTGATCATCGCCGACGAGGGCTCGTACGTGCACTACGTCGAGGGCTGCACGGCGCCGATCTACAAGAGCGACTCGCTGCACAGCGCGGTGGTCGAGATCGTCGTCAAGAAGAACGCCCGGGTGCGGTACACGACGATCCAGAACTGGTCGAACAACGTGTACAACCTGGTCACCAAGCGGGCCACGGCCGCCGAGGGCGCCACCATGGAGTGGGTCGACGGCAACATCGGCTCCAAGGTCACCATGAAGTACCCGGCGATCTTCCTGCTCGGCGAGCACGCCAAGGGCGAGACCCTGTCGATCGCGTTCGCCGGCGAGGGCCAGCACCAGGACGCGGGCGCCAAGATGGTGCACGCGGCGCCGCACACGTCGTCGTCCATCATCAGCAAGTCGGTGGCGCGCGGCGGTGGCCGGACGTCCTACCGCGGGCTGGTGCAGGTGCTGGAGGGGGCACACCACTCGGCCTCGACGGTGCGCTGCGACGCCCTGCTGGTCGACACCATCAGCCGCTCCGACACCTACCCGTACGTCGACGTCCGCGAGGACGACGTCGCGATGGGTCACGAGGCCACCGTGTCCAAGGTGAGCGCGGACCAGCTGTTCTACCTGATGTCCCGCGGCATGGCCGAGGACGAGGCGATGGCGATGATCGTTCGCGGCTTCGTCGAGCCGATCGCCCGCGAGCTGCCGATGGAGTACGCCCTGGAGCTGAACCGTCTGATCGAGCTGCAGATGGAGGGCGCGGTCGGCTGACCCGCCCATCCACCCTGCCGTCACCGGGCGGCACCACGACAGACGAGCACCGAGCGGAGCCCGAGTACGCGCATGACCGACATCACCGCCGAGACCACCGCCGAGACGACGCAGGAGCACGCCGCCGACCTGGGCGCCACCGCGCCCGCGCCGGTGAGCCTCGACACCTCGGCCACGGCCGGGCCGGGCGGCGACGCGCCGCGTCCCGGCGTTCCATCGGCCCCCGGCCGCGAGCAGCACGGGCTGGTCGAGCACTCGCACGGCGCGGGCGCAGACGTGCCGGGCGAGTCCAGGGCCGCCCGCCCGACCTCGTTCGACGTGGTTGACTTCCCGCTGCCCACCGGCCGCGAGGAGGAGTGGCGCTTCACGCCGATGGACCTGCTCGGCCGCGTGCTGGCCGAGGGCCCGGGGGATGCGGACGCCACCGACGTCCGGGTCACGTCACCGGACGGCGTCCGGGTCGGGCGCCTGGCGTCCGGCGAGGCGCCGCGGGGCACCGCGCTGGTCCCGGCCGACCGCGCCGCGGTCGTCGCCCACGCGGGCAGTGACCAGGCGCTGCACGTGAGCGTGCCGGTCGAGGCGGAGCTCGCCGAGCCGATCCGCGTGACCGTGCGGGGCGAGCAGGGCCGTCGCGGCACCGGGCATGTCGTCGTCGAGGCCGGCCGGCACTCCCGGGCCACCGTCGTGGTGGACCACGTGGGGTCCGGCGAGCACACCGCCAACATCGAGGTTGTCGTGGGGGACGGCGCGGACCTGACCCTGGTGAGCCTGCAGCGCTGGGAGGACGACGCGATCCACCTGGCGCAGCACGAGGCCGCGGTCGGCCGCGACGCCCGCTACAAGCACGTCGCGATCTCGCTGGGCGGCAAGGTCGTCCGGGTGAACACCAACGTGCGGTACACCGGCCCGGGCGGGGACGCCACCCTGCTCGGCGTGTACTTCGCCGACGCCGGGCAGCACCTGGAGCACCGCTCCTTCGTCGACCACACCGCGCCGCACTGCAAGAGCCACGTCACCTACAAGGGCGCGCTGCAGGGCGAGAGCGCGCACACCGTGTGGGTGGGCGACGTGCTGATCCGTGCGGCCGCGGAGGGCACCGACACCTACGAGGTGAACCGGAACCTCGTGCTCACCGACGGCGCCCGCGCCGACTCGGTGCCGAACCTGGAGATCGAGACCGGCCAGATCGAGGGCGCGGGCCACGCCAGCGCCACCGGCCGCTTCGACGACGAGCAGCTGTTCTACCTGCAGGCCCGCGGCATCCCGGAGATCGAGGCCCGGCGCCTGGTCGTGCGCGGCTTCTTCGCCGACATCGTGCAGCAGATCGGCGTACCCGACGTTCAGCAGCAGCTGATGGTCGCCATCGAGGAGGAGCTGGCCGGGGCGATGGGTCCCGCCGCTCACGGCGCGACCGCGGCCGACGCCACGGAGGCGCCCGCATGAGCCTGGAGCCGCTGATCTCCCTGTCCGAGCTCCCCGAGGTCGGCGCGGTGCCGGTCGACGTCGACGGCCGGGCGCTCGCGGTGGTGCGCGCCGAGGACGGCAGCATCCACGTGATCGACGACACCTGCACGCATGCCGAGGTCTCGCTCGCCGAGGGCGAGGTCGAGGACTGCTCGATCGAGTGCTGGCTGCACGGCTCGCGCTTCGACCTGCGCACCGGCCGCCCCACCGGGCTGCCCGCCACCAAGCCGATCGCCGTCTATCGGGTCTCGGTGGAGGACGACACCGTCCTCGCCGACCTGTCGGCGCCCCTGACCGCTTCCGATGTCGTACCCAGCAAGGAGCACTGACCTATGGCAACCCTCGAGATCCGCGACCTCCACGTGAGCGTCGACGTCGAGCAGGGCACGAAGGAGATCCTGCGCGGGGTCGACCTCACCGTCCGGTCCGGCGAGACGCACGCCATCATGGGTCCGAACGGCTCCGGCAAGTCCACCCTCGCCTACTCCATCGCCGGCCACCCGAAGTACACCGTGACGGGCGGCTCGGTGACTCTGGACGGCGAGGACGTCCTGGCGATGACGGTCGACGAGCGGGCGCGGGCGGGGCTGTTCCTCGCGATGCAGTACCCGGTCGAGGTGCCCGGTGTCACGGTGTCGAACTTCCTGCGCACCGCCAAGACCGCGATCGACGGCAAGGCCCCGGCCCTGCGGACGTGGGTCAAGGACGTCAAGAAGGCCATGAGCGACCTGCGCATCGACCCGGCGTTCGCCGAGCGCAACGTGAACGAGGGCTTCTCCGGCGGTGAGAAGAAGCGGCACGAGATCCTGCAGATGGAGCTGCTCAAGCCGCGTTTCGCCGTCCTGGACGAGACGGACTCCGGCCTCGACGTCGACGCGCTCAAGGTCGTCAGTGAGGGCGTGAACCGGGTGGCCGCGGGCGGCGACGTGGGCGTGCTGCTGATCACGCACTACACCCGCATCCTGCGCTACATCTCGCCCGACTTCGTGCACGTCTTCGTCGACGGCCGGATCGCCGAGGAGGGCGGCGCCGAGCTCGCCGACCGGCTCGAGGACGAGGGCTACGACCGCTTCCTGACGAAGGCCTGAGCACTCGATGACGACCACCAGCCTGCCGGCCACCATCCAGAACACCACGGCCGCGCCCCTGACGGACGAGGAGCTCGCCGCGCTGCGCGCGGACTTCCCGATCCTGTCGCGCACCGTGCGCGACGGCCGGCGGCTGGTGTACCTGGACTCGGGAGCCACCTCGCAGAAGCCGCGGTCGGTGCTGGACGCCGAGCGCGAGTTCTACGAGCGGCACAACGCCGCCGTCCACCGCGGGGCGCACCAGCTGGCCGAGGAGGCCACCGACCTGTTCGAGGGGGCGCGGGCGGCCGTGGCGTCGTTCGTCGGCGTCGCGCCCGACGAGGTGGTGTTCACCAAGAACGCCACCGAGGGGCTGAACCTGGTCACCTACGCGATGAGCAACGCGGTGACCGCCGGACCCGCCGCGGCGCGGTTCGCGGTCGGCCCGGGCGATGAGATCGTCGTCACCGAGATGGAGCACCACGCGAACCTGGTGCCCTGGCAAGAGCTGTGCCGGCGCACCGGCGCGACGCTGCGCTGGCTCGAGGTGGACGACGACGGCAGGCTGGCGCTCGACGGCCTGGAGACCGTGGTCACCGACCGCACCCGGGTGCTGGCCTTCACGCACGCGTCCAACGTGCTGGGCACGCTCAACCCGGTGGCGCCGCTCGTGGCGCGCGCTCGGTCGGTCGGGGCCTTGGTCGTCCTGGACGCCTGCCAGTCGGTGCCGCACCTGCCGGTCGACCTCGGCGCGCTCGGCGTCGACTTCGCCGCCTTCTCCGGGCACAAGATGCTGGGCCCGTCCGGCGTCGGGGTGCTCTGGGGGCGCTCGGAGGTGCTCGCTGCGATGCCCCCGTTCCTCACCGGCGGGTCCATGATCGAGATGGTCCGCATGGAGGGCTCGACGTATGCGCCGCCGCCGCAGCGGTTCGAGACCGGCGTGCCGATGACCGCGCAGGCGGTCGGGCTGCACGCCGCTGTCGACTACCTCACCGCATTGGGCATGGACCGGGTCGAGGCGCACGAGCGCCGGCTGACCGGGCTGCTGCTCGACCGGCTGGCCGAGCTGCCCTGGGTCCGGGTGCTGGGGCCGACGACCACCGAGGCTCGCGGGGGAGCGGTCTCGTTCGTCGTCGACGACGTACACGCCCACGACGTGGGGCAGGTGCTGGACGACGAGGGCGTGGCCGTGCGGGTCGGGCACCACTGCGCCTGGCCGCTGCACCGCCGGTTCGGTCTGGCTGCGACCACCCGCGCCTCCTTCGGTCCGTACAACGGCCCGGACGACGTCGACGCCCTGGTCCGCGGGCTGCACCGGGTGCGGCAGGTGCTGACCTGATGGACCTGTACCAGGAGCTTCTTCTCGAGCACTCCAAGCGTCCGCACGGCGCGGGTCTGCGGGCGCCCTTCGCGGCCGAGGTGCATCACGTCAACCCCGTCTGCGGGGACGAGGTGACCCTGCGGCTGCAGCTGTCCGACGACCGGACGTCGGTCGAGGACGTCTCGTATGACGCCCAGGGCTGCGCGATCAGCCGCGCCTCGACGTCCGTGCTGCACGACCTGGTGGCCGGGCGTCCGGTGCCGGACGTGCTACGGACCTCGGCGGCGATGCAGGCGATGCTCACGAGCCGGGGCGCCGACCCCGGCGACGAGGACGTGCTCGGTGACGGCGTGGCCCTCACCGGGGTGGCGAAGTACCCGGCCCGCGTGAAGTGCGCGCTGCTGGGATGGATGGCGCTGGCCGCCGCGTTGGCACAGGCAGACCTGCGGGTAGCCGCCGGGACGACGACCGAGGAGACCGCACGATGACCGAGACGACCACCACGCCGCCTCCCATGCCGCCGAGCGTGGCGGACGTCGAGGAGGCACTCCACGACGTCGTCGACCCCGAGCTCGGCATCAACGTGGTCGACCTGGGTCTGGTCTACGGCGTCACCGTCGACCAGCACGCCCACGCCGTCATCGACATGACGCTCACCAGCGCGGCCTGCCCGCTGACCGACGTGATCGAGGACCAGACCGAGCAGGCGCTGGACGGCCTGACGTCCGGCTTCCGGATCAACTGGGTCTGGATGCCGCCGTGGGGCCCGGACAAGATCACCGACGACGGCCGCGAGCAGCTGCGCGCCCTGGGCTTCAACCTCTGACCTCCCGGCTCCTCGAGGTCGCGCCCGAGCGGCTGGTCCGCTGGGTCGACGGCTTCGCCGCGCGGCACGGCGCGTCACGCACGTCGTTCCTGGTCGCCGGCGAGGAGGTCGGACGTGGGTCGCCGGCCGACGCGGTCCGGGTCGTCGCGGACGATGGTGCGTCGGCGCTGTTCACCGTGCCGTGGCCACCGCTCGCTCCGCCGCCGACGTCCGACCCGTCGTTCGTCGCGGGCGTTCTGGCTCGGCACGCCGCCCGTCCGCGCACCCTTGGGTTGCTGCTGGTGCGCCGCGGCGGCTGGGCCGTAGGCGTGGCCAGCGAGGGCCGACTGCTGGTGCATAAGACCGGGTCGCGCTACGTGCAGTCCCGCACCGCGGCGGGCGGGTGGTCGCAGCAGCGGTACGCGCGGCGCCGCGGCAACCAGGCGGACGCCCTGGTGCAGGCCGTGGTCGAGGCGGCGGCGACGCGACTGGACGCCGGCTCGCTGCACGGGCTCGTGCCGGGCGGCGACCGCGCGCTGGTGGACGCCGTCCTCGCCGATCCGTCGCTCGCCGCCGTGGCGGCCCTGCCACGAGGGCCGCTGCTGGACGTCCCCGACCCCAAGGCGGCCGTGCTGGAAGCCGCCGCCGGACGCGCTCGCGCCGTGCGGGTGCTGCTCGACCAGCCTTGACCAGCCCAGCAGCGCGCGTGGACGGGCCTTCGTCCGGGTTTCGGCGTCATCGTGGCAACGAGCGTCGCTACGACGACAGCCGTTGCCACGATCGCGCCATTCCGGCGCGGAGGGCACCTCGCTGCCGGTCGACGGCGTCCCGGGCGCGTCGGTCAGTCGTCGACCCCCCGCGCGACCAGCGCCTCGCCGAGCCGGTCGGCGTGCCGCAGGGTGCGGACGACGAGCGGCACCAGCAGCGCGCGTGGGCTGCGCTCCAGACCGCGGGCGCGTCGGGCGTCGCGGACGTCGTCCAGCGTCGCCGCGAGCACCGGCACCGCCCGAAGCGTGAGCGCCAGCAGAAGCGCCACCCGGTCCGGCCGCACCCCGACGTGCCGCAGCGGGGACACGACGCGCTCCACCACGTCCAGCAGGTCGAGCACCCGCGTCGTCAGCGTCACCAGCGCTGCCCCGGCCACCGTCACCACCAGCGTGCCGACCACCACGGCGACCACGCGAAGACCCCCCTGCCACCACTGCAACGGCACCAGCGCCAGGACGAACCAGCGCAGCGGACGCAGCTGCGCCAGCAGCACGGACGCCGGGAGCCGGGCCAGGCCGTATCCGGCCCAGACGATGACCGCGCCGACGGCCACGGCCCACGGGTCCCGCAGCACCACGAGCGCCGTCGTCGCCACGGCCAGCAGCACCAGCTTCACCCCGGCCGGCGCCCGGTGCAGGGCCGACGTCCCAGGGAAGTAGAGGCCGGTCACGGCGTCCGGCTGCCAAGCACCAGGGCTCGGTAGGCGCCCACGGCCTCCCGGGGCGGCCCGTCGTGCACCACCCGGCCGCCGTCGACGACCAGCACCCGCTCGTACGGCTCCACCAGGTCGAGGTGATGCGTCACCAGGACGACCTGCTGCGGCAGCCCGGCGAGCAGCGAGGAGACCAGCGCCGCGTTGCGCAGGTCGAGCAGCGTCGTCGGCTCGTCGCAGACCAGCACGGACGGCTCGGTCACCAGCACGGCGGCCAGCGCGAGCAGCTGCTTCTGCCCGCCGGACAGCAGGTGCGCGGGCTGGTCGGCGTGGTCCGCGAGGCCGAACCGATCGAGCACCGCCGCCACCCGGCGGTCGCGCTCCTCCCGCGACAGGCCGGCGCGCCGCAGGGAGAACGCGATGTCCTCGCTGACGGTCGGCATCACGATCTGGGCGTCGGGGTCGGTGAACACGAACCCGACTAGCCGCCGCACCGCCGCCCCGTCGCGCCGGGTGTCGTGGCCGTCCACGAGCACCCGTCCCTCGCTGGGCAGCACCAGGCCGTTGAGCAGCCGGGCCAGGGTCGACTTCCCCGAGCCGTTGGCGCCGATGACCGCGATCCGCCGCTCGTCCAGGACGAGGTCGACGTCCCGGAGCACGACGCGTTCGCCGTACCGGTGGGTGACCCTCTCGACCCGGATCATCCGACCCGCTCGACCAGCACGGCCACACCCTGGCCCCCACCGACCGCGCAGGTGGCCACGCCGAACCGTCCGGCGTCCGACCGCAGCATCCGCGACAACAGTCGGACGACGAGCAGCGCGCCACTCGCGCCCCACGGGTGTCCCAGCGCGATCGCGCCACCCTCCGGGCAGACCCGCTCGGCGTCGCCGTCCAGCGGGTCGAGCCCGAGCTCGTCGGTGCACGCCAGCACCTGCGCCGCGAACGCCTCGGTGACCTCAAGGGTGCCGACGTCCGCTACCGACAGTCCCGCGGCGTCGAGGACGGCGCCCACGGCGGGTACGGGGCCCAGTCCGGGCAGCCTCGGGTCGACGCCGCGGGCCGCGACCGCCCGAACGGCCAGGCCGGGCAGCCCTAGCTCCGCGCGGGTCGCCTCGTCCACCACGGCGACCGCGGCGGCTCCGTCGTTGACCCCGCAGGCGTTGCCGGCGGTCACCGTCCCACCCGCCGCGAAGGCCGGCCGGAACCGGGCGAGCGTGCCGAGGTCGAGGCCCCTCCGCGGCCGCTCGTCCGCGGCCACGCCACCCACGGGCACGAGCTCGGCGGCGAACCGGCCGGCGTCCCGAGCGGCAAGGGCACGCTGGTGGGAGCGGACGGCGTAGGCGTCCTGCCGCCCCCGCGACACCCCACGCGCCGCAGCGAGCGCGTCGGCGGCCTCACCCATGCCGGGGTCGCCGAGCTCGTCCGGGCTGAACCTGGCCCGCTCGTAGGGCACCCGGCTGCCGTCCGGCTGGAGGGCGAGCCGCGTCGGCGCGGTGCTCGCGCTCTCGACGCCGCCGGCCAGCACCAGGCCGGCCCCGGTGACTACCCGCGCGGCGGCCACGGCGACGGCCTCCAACCCGCTCGCGCACTGCCGGTCGACGGTGAGGCCCGGCACGTCCGTACCGAGCCCTGCGGCGAGCGCGGCCACCCGCGCCGGGTCGCCGCCTGGTCCGGTGCAGTTGCCCAGCACCACCTCGTCCACCTCGACCGGGACGCCGAGCCGGCCGACGTCGTCCACCAGCGCACGCAGGACGGGCGCAGCGAGGTCGGTGGTGTCCAGCCGCGCCAGCGAGCGCCCCGCGGTGCCGAAGGGGGTGCGCCGGGCGGCGACCACGACGGGGGTGCGGGCGTCGCCGGCAGAGGGCGTCAGCAGGCGGGGAGTGCGTGGCATGTCCGGTTCAGCGTAGGGGGCGCTCAGGAGAGCGGCGCGAGCCCGGGCAGCAGCCGGGCGAGAGCCGCGCGGTCGACCTTGCCGGCCGGCGTCCGGGGAAGTTCGGGCACGGTGAGCCATCGCCGCGGCCGCGCGGGGGCGGGCAGCTCGCGGCACGCCGACCGCAGCGTGGACGCCGGGCTGCCGCCCTCCGCGGGCACCACCACGGCGGCCACCACTTCACCGAGCCGCTCGTGCGGCCAGCCCGCCACCGCAACCTCCCGGACGCCCGGCAGCGCCCCGACGAACGCCTCCACCTCCTCGACCAGGACGGTGGAGCCGCCCGTCGTGACGGCTCCCGCCGCGCGCCCGGTCACCAGCCAGCCGCCGTCGACCCGGCGGCCGGCGTCACCCACCGTGGCCCAGGCGCCATCGCGGCGCAGCGGCCCAGGGTCCGCGGGGTCCAGGTAGCCGCGCGCCAGGTAGGGGGAGTCCACCCACAGCAGGCCGTCCCGCAGCCGCACGCGTGCGCCGGGGAAGTCCCGGAACGGGCCGTCGTCGTCCCGCCAGCCGACGAAGGACAGCTCGGCCGCGCCGTAGTACTCCAGCACCCGCCAGCCGAGCGCCCGCGCACGCGACCGAAGTGCGGCAGGAAGCGCTGCGCCGGCCACCACGACGGTATGCAGCCGCGGGAGTCCGCCGTCCGTCGCGAGGTCGCAGGCGTCGGCGAGCAGCGTCGGCACCAAGTGGGCCGCGGTGACGTCGGCGGTCGGGTCCCCGGGCGCCACCCGGGCGCCCGCGGCGGCCGCCGAGAAGGCGCCGTACAGGGAGAGCGACGAGGTGAGCGGCCCCGGCAACCAGACGACGTCGTCCCGCCCGATGCCGGTCAGCCCGGCCAGCGGCGCCAGGCTGGCCGTCCACGACGACACGGTCCGCACGACGCCCCGCGGCCGGCCCGCCGACCCAGAGGTGAAGACGACGAGGTCGCCACGCCCGAGCCGCCCGTCGTCCACCGCCCGAGCGAGAAGACTCTCGGCGTCGGCTCGCAGCGGCCTCGGCCAGGTGGGGTCGAGCACGGCCAGCGGCGGGGACTGCCCGTCCGCGGCCCGCAACAGCGCGCTGAGGACGTGGTCCGGCGCCGGGCAGTCGACGTCCACGACGACCAAGGCTCAGCGGACCGCGCTGCCGACCGGCTCGGGTCGGCGGGAAGCGGCCGGAGCGACCGGGTAGGCCCGGTGGACCCCGGCGGCGACCACGGTGGCCACGATCGCCTTGACCGCGTCGCCGGGGAGGAACACGGTGGCCGCCACCGCGGTCGAGAGGACCGAGGAGGTGCCGAGCACGGCCGCCTGCACGGGGATGCCGATGGCGTAGACCACGGCGATGCCGCCCAGGACGTTCGCGGTCAGCCCCCACCAGGTGGGATACCTGGGGAGCGTGCGCTCGGCCAGCCAGCCGGTGACGGCGGCGCCCAGCGGCCAGGCCAGCAGGAACCCGGCGCTCGGCCCGGCGAACACGCCCAGCCCGCCACGTCCGCCGGCCAGGAGCGGCAGCCCCGCCGCGACCAGCACCAGGAAGACCAGCAGCGCCGCGCCGCCGCGCCGCCAGCCGAGCACCGAGCCGGCCAGCATGACGCCGAGCGTCTGCAGCGTGATCGGGACCGCGTTGCCGAACGGGGTCAGCGACCCGGGCAGCCCGAGGACGGCAACGAGGGCCGCGAAGGACGCGATCAGGGCGAGGTCGCGGGACGACGACCGGCGTGAGCGCAGCATGACGGCGAGGGTAGTGGCCGCCGCACCGACCGCCGTCCGGCGTCCGGGAAGCGGGCGCCTGCGGCGGGTCGAGCGAATGCGAAGTCTAGAGCGAGGACGCGTGCAGGGTGTCGCAGCGGTCCAGGTCGCCGTACTGGTAGCCCACCGTGAACCACCGCTGGCGCTGCGCCGAGGAGCCGTGCGTCCACGACTCCGGGTTCACCTGACCCTGGGCCTGCTGCTGGATCCGGTCGTCGCCGACCGCTGACGCGGCCGACAGCGCCGACTGGATGTCCTGCTGGGTGAGCGGCTTCAGGTACACCTTGCCCTTCTGGTCCTGCGTCGTGGTGGCTCCCCGGGCCCACATCCCGGCGTAGCAGTCCGCCTGCAGCTCGACGCGCACCGACCCCGAGTTCGCGCCCTCCCGGTCGGACTGCGCCGCCCCCAGGCTGCCGAGCAGGTCTTGGACATGGTGGCCGTACTCGTGGGCGACGACGTACTCCTGGGCCAGCTTCCCGTCGTCCGCCCCGAACCTGGAGGTCAGCTCGTCGAAGAAGCTGGCGTCGATGTAGACCTTCGCGTCGGTCGGGCAGTAGAAGGGGCCGACCGCGTTGGACGCCGTGCCGCACGCCGACTGGGTCTGCCCGCTGTAGAGCACCGTGCGCACGGGCTGGTAGTCGACGCCGTGCTTCGGCAGCTCGTCGGCCCAGAAGTCCTGGACGCTGTTGACCGTCCCGACCACCCGGCAGCGCACGTCGCGGTTGGCGTCCGCGCCGGTGCGGCAGGCGCTCGTCACCTGCGGGTCCTGGCCGGAGCCCGTCGACGACTCTCCGCCGTTGAGCAGGGACGACGGGTTGATCACCCCCAGCAGCGACAGCACCACGACGAGCAGCAGGCCGCCTCCGCCCAGGCCGCCGCCCAGCATCATCCCGCCGCCGCCGAAGCCCCCGCGCCCGCCGGCCTCCACCTGACTGGTGTCGAGCTGGACATCGTCGTTGAAGCTCATGGCGGTGGCCTCCCAGCCGGTATGCGTTCGAACCTGCCCGATCCTGCCCCGTAGAATGCTGTCGTGCCCGGTCAGACGCCCTGACGCCGTCCGCGCTCCGGCCGCGCTGACAGCGCCCAACCCGGCGTCCGGCCCCACCCCCTTCCCCGAGGTGCCCTGTGATCACCGTGTCCGACGTCGAGCTGCGCGCCGGCCCCCGCCTGCTGCTGGAGGGCGCCAGCTTCCGGGTGGCTGCGGGAGACCGCGTGGGCCTGGTCGGCCGCAACGGCGCGGGCAAGACGACCCTGACCAAGGTCCTGGCCGGCGAGGGACAGCCAGCCGCGGGCACCGTCACCCGCTCCGGCGACGTGGGCTACCTCCCTCAGGACCCGCGGACCGGCGACCTCGACGTGCTGGCGCGTGACCGGATCCTTTCCGCCCGCGGCCTCGACACGGTCCTCGCCCAGCTCCGGGACACTGAGGGCGCCATGGCGAGCGCGGACGACGACACGCGCGAACGGGCGATGGAGCGCTACGCCCGCCTCGACACCGAGTTCCAGGCGCGCGGTGGCTACGCCGCCGAGAGCGAGGCGGCCAGCATCGCGAGCAGCCTCGCGCTCCCGGAGCGGGTGCTCAACCAGCCGCTGCGCACGCTGTCCGGCGGCCAGCGGCGCCGGGTGGAGCTGGCG
>Ga0126311_10001257_pt1 | contig 12192 bp, 9 predicted proteins | sample Plot61_FD_92539 | JGI IMG/M metagenome (GOLD analysis project Ga0126311, IMG submission 92539) | Serpentine soil microbial communities from UC McLaughlin Reserve, CA, USA - Plot61 | ecosystem: Environmental > Terrestrial > Soil > Grasslands | place: USA: UC McLaughlin Reserve, Lake County...
CGGAGCGAGTCGCCACGACGAGGGAATGCCGTCCATCGCCGTCGACACAAGTGCCGCTCGCTCTCGCAGCTCATCGATGCTCGGTGGCGGGCGCGGGTCTCCTCGGCGGAAGCGGGCCAAATTCGGATGGAGGAGGACCCAATAGTCGGTCGCGGCCTCCTGCCAACAAGACCAGGCGTCGTTCGATTGCGCCTGAATTTTTCGCGTCATCGGCGAGGAGCATCTGCTCCAGGGCGCGCCTGATGTCTTCGCTTGGCTCGGTCACCCGTCCACCGTACCGAAGTGGCGTCCGATTTCGCCCGCTCGCCGGCGAACGATCGTCCCCGCCGGAATTCCGATCGTTGCGCACAACCGCAACTACGTGGGTCCATCGTTGCGGTTGGCCGCAACTACCCGGAATCCGGCGCAGGACACGTCTGAGAGCACGCCCGAACGAATTCGAACGTCCCGCTGGCGATCGCGCGCGAGCTCAGCGGCGCCGAACTCGCCAACGGGGCTGACGGAGACCCCATGCGATACTTGCTTCGATATGGGAACGGTCGAATCGATCCGGATCGCGAAGCGGACCGGCTTCTGTTACGGCGTCCGCGAGGCGATCGACAAGGCGAAGGAAGCCAGGGCCGCGGGCAAGGCGACGCATACCCTCGGCCAGGTCGTCCACAACGAGGGTGTGATCGCCGACCTCGAGCGGGTCGGCATCGAGACCGTTGAAACGCTCGATGATGTCGACCATGGCGCTGCCGTCGTCATCCGCGCCCATGGAGTTCGGCCGGATGTCATGCAACGGGCGAACGCCCGCGGGCTCGAGGTCATCGACGGCACCTGCACCTGGGTCATCCAGGAGCACCGCGAGCTCGCGAAGCTCGTCGACGAGGGCTACACGATCGTGCTGCTCGGGACGCCGAACCACGCCGAGGTCGTCGGCATGCTCGGCTTCGCGCCGGACGCGATCGTCGTCGACGAAGAGCACGAATGGGACGAGAAGATCCCGCGCAAGAAGCGAATGGCGCTGATCTCGCAGTCGACCCAGCCCCCGTGGAAGTTCGAGAAGCTGGCCGCATTCATGGTCGGGCGCAGCCACGAGCTGAAAATCGTGAACACGGTCTGCCCGGTGACGATCCGGCGCCAGGAGGACACGGTCGAGGCGGCTCGCGAGGTCGACTTGATGGTCGTGGTCGGTGGTCGGTCGAGCGCGAACACAAAAGAATTGACGCGGCTCGTCGGCATCGCCGGAAAGCCGGCGGTCCAGATCGAGAGCGCCCGCGACCTGAACGATCCGGCGGTCTTCGAGGGCCGACGGGTCGTCGGCATCACCGGCGGAACGTCGACCCCGATCGAGGATCTGCGCGACGTTGCCGAGCGGGTGCTCGAGATCGGCGGCACGCCGGACGTCGCGGCACGAGCGGAGGAACTCGCGCAGGAGGCACTCGCCGGCGCGGCGACACCCGCTGGCCGCACGACCTCGCTGCCGACATTCGTGCACAACGAAGGCGCCGCGCCAACGTCCGGCGCGGCCTGACGGTCGCCTCGATGCCATCTCGGGCCCTCGCGGCCATTCCCGTCGTTGCCATCGTGGGCCGCCCGAACGTCGGCAAGAGCACGCTCTTCAACCGAATCGTCGGTCGCCGACAGGCGATCGTGGAGGACCGCGCGAGGACAACGAGGGACCGGATGTACGGCGACGCGGAGTGGAACGGTCGCCGGTTCATCGTCGTCGATACGGGCGGCCTCGAGGTCGACCCCGCCGACCAGATCGAGCTGAAGGTCCAGGAGCAGGCCCGACTCGCGATATCGGAGGCGGACGTCATCCTGTTCCTCGTCGACGCCGTCACCGGGCTGACGCCGGCCGACGAAGAAGCGGCCGAGCTCCTGCGACGAACGCCGAAGCCAGTCGTCCTCGCGGTGAACAAGACCGACAACACCCAGCGTGAGGCCGATGCCGCCGAGTTCTACGCGCTCGGCTGGGAGGACACGTTCGCGATCTCCGCGTCGCACGGCCGCGGGACCGGGGACCTGCTTGACGCGATCGTCTGGGCCCTGCCGCCGGAGACCGAAGGGGAGATTGCCCGCAAGGCTCGGGAGGACGCAGCCGAGGAGTGGACACGGGACGTCGCCGCCGGACGGCTCGAGCCATTCGTCGTCGGCGACGAGGAGGCCGACGAAGAGGATGCAGATGGCGACGGGAGTCCTGATTCTGATCGCGCGGCGGCGCGCTGGGATGCGGAGATTGCCGCCTCCGATGACGAAGGATCCGCGGCGATCGCGTTCGTCGGCCGGCCGAACGTCGGCAAGTCGTCGCTGCTGAACGCCCTCCTCGGGGAGGATCGGGCGATCGTTTCGGAGATTCCTGGAACGACGCGCGACGCGATCGACACGACCCTCGAATGGGGCCGAAGCGAGATCGTCCTGATCGATACGGCAGGTATTCGTCGTCGTGGCAAAGTCGCGTCGGGTCCCGCGGCCGAACGCTTCTCCACGCTCCGTTCGCTGAAAGCAGTAGCCCGCGCCGACGTCGCCGTGCTCGTGATCGACGCCGTCGAGGGCCTGACCGCCCAGGACGCGCACGTTGCGGGATACGTCGTCGAGGAGGGCAAGGGCCTCGTCGTCGCCGTGAACAAGTGGGACCTGGTCGAGGACAAGACGGACCGGACGTTCGACCAGTACGTCGAATGGATCCGGAACGAGGTGCCGTTTCTCGACTTCGCGCCGGTTGTCTCGATCAGCGCCAAGACCCACCAGCGAGTCGGGAAGGTCCTCGAGCTCGCGATCGACATCTGGGGCGAGCGGCGCAAGCGGATCTCGACCGGGGAACTGAACCGCGTCCTGCGCGCCGCGACCGAGCGCCAGGTCCCGCCCGTCGTCAAAGGCCGTCGCCCGAAGATCTTTTACGGGACGCAGGCCGCGGTCGCGCCGCCCACGTTCGTGTTCTTCGCGAACGACGCGTCGTCGATCCATTTCAGCTACCGGCGCTACATCGAGAACCGCCTCCGAGCCGAGTTCGGGTTTGACGGGACGCCGATCAAGCTCGTCTTCCGGGACCGCGAATCGGTGAAGTTGCCGCGCCGTCGTTCGCGGCCCGCGGCCCAGGCAAGGCGCGTGGCCGCAGGGAGTAAGCGCCCGAAGCGCTGACCGGCGCGGGGCGCTTGACGGAACTGCCGTCGGGCGGCCTATCGTGGTGCGTGTCCTACTCGCCCCCGGAGGCCGCGACGTTCATCGCCCGAATCGCCGCGGAGCCATGCTGTGCGGCGATCACGTCGCCCGAGCACTTGGACCGAGCGCTCGGGAGCCGGGCACCGGTCGTGTTCCTGCTCCGCGGCAACGGTTTGACGCTGGTCCCGGTCGTTCACCGCATCCACGACGCGGGCAAGCTCGTCGCCGTCCATGCCGACCTCGTCGGGGGAATCCGGCCCGACCGATCGGGCGTCGGGTGGCTCGCGGCCGCCGGCGTCGACGCGGTCATCAGCTCGCACGGCCAGCTCATGGCAGCGATCCGGAGCGACGGAATGACGGCGATCCACCGCCTCTTGCTGGTTCGGCGGAGTCAGCTCGACAGCGCGATCTCGGCGATCACCCGCTCGGCGCCGAACATCGTCGAGATCCTGCCAGGCGTGATCTTCCCGGCGATCGCCGACATGATGCCGCCGTTCTCGGTACCCGTCCTGGCTGGCGGGTTCATCCGGACCGAACGGGACGTCCAGGCGTCGCTTACGGCCGGGGCGCTCGGCGTCACGACGAGCTCGACGGCCTTGTGGGGGACGAACGGTGCCTGAGGACGACGACGTCCGCCTTCCGTCGGTGCTACTCGCGAGCGACGGCCGCCATTGCGTCCATCCGCCGCCCGGCCTCGACGCCGGCGTCCTCGTCCGCGATACGGACCTGTCGGCGCTCGTCCATCGCGTCGGATCGGACTGCCCGCCGGCAGCGATCGACATCGACACGGTCGCCGGACTCGGAGCTGACGACGCCGCGGTCGATTTCGTCACCGGCCGACTCGCCATCCGGATCGTCCTCACGCGCCGGCCGGCGATAGCGACTCGGGTCGCCGAGCGGGGCGGCCTGGGCCTTGTCCACATCTACGGCTACGACTCGACCGGCATGGGGCGATCGCTCGAGAGCCATCCACGGTTGGACCACGTCGGCAGCGTCCTGTCGCCGGGTCTGGTCATCGCCCATCTCCGGCCCGACGAGCTCGCCCAGCTGCCGCGACCCCTGCTCGCGTACGGCCTCATCGATGAGACCGAAGCAGCTGATGCATGCCTGGCGCTCGCCGACGCCATCGTCGTCCGCCCCGTCATCGCCGCCCGGATGGCCGCCGCCGTCGTTGCGGTTTGAGGGCCGAGTATTGACAACACGCACCGGGGTCGGTTAAACCTGACGAGCCCTCACTCGGGACAATGATTCGACAAGTCCCGCTTCGGCAAGTGTGCCGAGGCGCGGACTTTTTTTGTTGCCGCCGCGCGTTCGAGTGATGGCCGGAGGAGCCGCGACACGTCGTCGGCGGCCGATCGGAAGGAGCGGAAGGTGGCAGAGAAGTTCCTCGCGGAAGTCCTCGGTACCGGAGCCCTGATCCTGCTCGGTGATGGTGTTGTTGCCGGTGTCCTATTGAGCAGGTCCAAGGCCCAGAACTCGGGCTGGATCGTCATCACGATGGCATGGGGCCTGGCTGTGTTCGCCGGCGTCGTCATCGCCGGGCCAATCAGCGGCGCGCATCTCAATCCTGCGGTCACCCTTGCCGTGTTCATGAACGGCGGCATCACCCTCGGTGAGGTGCCCGTGTACTGGGCAGGCGAGATGCTGGGTGCGTTCCTGGGCGGCGTCCTCGTCTTTCTCCACTACTACCCGCACTGGGAAGCCACCGAAGACGCAGATCTGAAGCTCGCGGTCTTCAGCACGGGCCCGGCGATCCGAAGCACGACCTGGAATTTCGTGAGCGAGGTCATCGGGACGTTCGTGCTCGTCTTCGTGATCTTCGCGTTCGCGAACAATGGGACTGCCGGCCTGGCGGCGCTCGGCGCCCTGCCCGTCGCCCTGCTCGTCGTCGTGATCGGGTTGTCTCTCGGGGGAACGACCGGTTATGCGATCAACCCCGCGCGCGACCTCGGCCCACGGATCGCCCACTTCCTCCTCCCGATCGCGGGCAAACGCGACTCGGACTGGAGCTACTCATGGATTCCCGTCGTCGGTCCACTTGTTGGTGGCGCGCTCGCTGCGCTGACGTACCAGGTGCTGTTCACGAACTTCATGGCCAAGGTCGTCACTACCGCGCCGTAGCTGGTTGACGAGAGGCTGAACGGAAGAGAGGAGCGTGCTCATGGCGCAATACGTAGGAGCTCTCGACCAGGGCACGACCAGCACCCGCTTCATGGTCTTCGACCACAGCGGTCAGGTCGTCTCGATCCATCAGAAGGAGCACGAGCAGATCTACCCGAAGCCCGGCTGGGTCGAACACGACCCGGCCGAGATCTGGGCACGCAGCCAGGAGGTGATCCGCGGCGCGCTCGACAAGGCCGGCATCAAGGCCTCGGATCTTGCTGCCGTCGGCATCACGAACCAGCGTGAGACGGCGGTCGTCTGGGACAAGAACACCGGCAAGGCCGTCCACAACGCGATCGTCTGGCAGGACACCCGGACCGACAACATCATCAACGAGTTCGCCCGCGATGGCGGCCAGGACCGCCTTCGAGCCAAGGTCGGCCTACCGCTGGCGACGTACTTTTCGGGCCCGAAGGTCAAATGGATCCTCGACAACGTCGATGGCGCCCGGGCCAAGGCCGAAGCCGGCGACCTGCTCTTCGGCAACATCGACACGTGGTGCATCTGGAACCTGACCGGGGGCGCGAACGGCGGCGTCCACGTCACCGACGTCACGAACGCCAGCCGGACGATGCTCATGGACCTCGAGACCCTCGACTGGGACGACGAGATCCTCCGCCTGATGGGCATCCCGCGGTCAATGCTGCCCGCGATCAAGGCGAGCTCCGAGGTGTACGGCAACGCCGTCGGCGACCTCGAGGGTATTCCCGTCGCGGGCGACCTCGGCGACCAGCAGGCAGCCCTGTTCGGCCAGACGTGCTTCTCGACCGGCGAGGCGAAGAATACGTACGGCACCGGTTGCTTCATGCTCATGAACACCGGCGAGAAGCTCGTCCCATCGAAAAGCGGGCTGCTGACGACGGTCGGCTACAAGATCGGCGACAGGCCCGCGATCTACGCGCTTGAAGGCTCGATCGCGATCACCGGCGCCCTCGTCCAGTGGCTCCGCGACAACCTCGGGATGATCACCCGTTCCGAGGAGGTCGAGGCGCTCGCAGGCACCGTCGACGACAACGGTGGCGTCTATTTCGTGCCGGCGTTCTCCGGCCTGTTCGCCCCGTACTGGCGAAGCGAGGCGCGCGGGGTGATCGCCGGGCTCACCCGCTACGTGAACAAGGGCCATATCGCCCGAGCGGTCCTCGAGGCGACCGCGTGGCAGACGCGGGAAGTGCTCGACGCGATGAACGCCGATTCGGGTGTCGAGCTGACGGCCCTCAAGGTTGACGGCGGGATGGTCTACAACGAGCTGCTGATGCAGTTCCAGTCGGACGTCCTAGGTGTTCCGGTGATTCGGCCGAAAGTCGCGGAGACGACGGCGCTCGGGGCGGCCTACGCGGCCGGCCTCGCCGTCGGGTTCTGGGCGGAGGTCGAGGACCTGCGGGCGAACTGGGCGAAGGACAAGGAGTGGACCCCGAGGCTCGACGAGGCGGTCCGGGAGAAGGAGTACCGGCTCTGGAAGAAGGCCGTCACACGGACCTTCGACTGGGTCGAGGCCGAAGAGCGCGAGCCCGTCCCGGCCTGACCCGGCGGTCTCAACGCGCGACAGGAGGTGGCGGCGTGAGAAGGTCTGGCGCTGCCACGCTCCGTCGATGAGGGCGGCTGAGGCCGTCGACGTCCTGATCATCGGTGGGGGAGCGACGGGAGCCGGTCTCGTTCGCGACTTCGCCCGCCGCGGGCTGCGCTGCCTGCTCGTCGACAAGGGCGATCTCGGCAGCGGGACAAGCGGCCGCCACCACGGCCTGTTGCACTCGGGCGGCCGATACGTCGCCAAGGATCCCTTGGCCGCGCGCGAATGCATCGACGAGAACCTCGTGCTGCGACGCATCGCGCCGGCGTGCGTCGAGGACACCGGCGGGTACTTCGTCGTGACGCCCGACGATCCCGACGAGTACGCGGACGGCTTCGAGGCGGCGTGCCGCGCGTCCGGGGTCCCGTGCGAGGAGGTTGCCGTCGCCGCACTCCTTCGTCGCGAGCCCGCGCTGAACCCCCACATCCGCCGCGCGTTCCGTGTCCCGGACGGCGCCCTCGAGCCGTGGCAGCTGATCGACGCGACAGTGTCCGACGCCCGCGCCCGAGGATCCGACATTCGGCCGTACCAGCGAGCCGTCGCAATGAAAGTGACGGCGGGCGGGCGCATCGTCTCCGTCGACCTAGCGGACGAGCGATCTGGTTCGATGACGAGAGTCGCGCCTCGGTTCGTGGTCTCCGCCGCCGGCGCGTGGGCCGGCCGGGTCGCAGCGTTGGCCGGGGCCCGGCTTGCGATGGCGCCCGGCAAGGGCACGATGCTGATCTTCAACCAACGCATGACCGATTCGGTGATCAATCGCTGCCATCGACCGGGCGACGGCGACATCATGGTTCCGGTCCACGAGGTTGCAATCCTCGGCACGACCGAGATCACGGTCGACGATCCGGACGTGTACGGGATCGACCGGAACGAGGTCGAGGCGTTGATGGTCGAGGGGACGAAGCTCTTCCCCGACCTCCCGCGGATGCGGCTGCTCCGGGCGTACGCCGGCGTCCGGCCGCTCTATCGCGACGACGAAGGGGCGACTGCCGGCGACGATGGCCGCGAGATCTCGCGAGCCCACCTGATCATCGATCACGAGGCTCGCGATGGCGTCGGCAACTTCGTCTCGATCGTTGGCGGCAAGATCACGACGCATCGCCTGATGGCCGAACAGACCGCCGATGTGGTCTGTCAGAAGCTGGGCGAGACCGCCCGCTGCACGACCGCCGACGAGGTCCTGCCGAACCAGGGCGACGGTCGGACGTACTGGCTGGGCCATCGGCTCGCGGAGCACGAGGACGATGGCGGAGGCGACGCGGAGCTCATCTGCGAGTGCGAGATGCTGACGCGCGATCGGCTCGAGCGCTTCCTCGATGCTCGCTGGCCGTGCAGCCTCGACGATGTTCGCCGCGGGACGCGTCTGGGGATGGGTCCCTGCCAGGGCGCGTTCTGCACGTTCCGAGCGGCCGCGGTCGTCGCCGAGCGAGCGGGCGGTGCAGAGCCGTTGCCCGCCGCCGACGTCGACCGCGTGCTGCTCGACTTCCTCGACGAACGCTTCCGCGGCACGCGTCCGATCGCCTGGGGCCGCCAGTTGCAGGAGCTGTGGATCACCGCGGGGATCTACGGCGGGATCCTCGGCGCAGAATCGCTGGCGCCGGAGGCTGTCCGTGGCGACGGCTGACGTCGTCGTTGTCGGGGCGGGTCTATCTGGGCTGACGGCGGCGATCGCGCTTGCCCACGACGGCGCTCGCGTCGAAGTCGTCGCCCGCGGCAACGCGACGACCCACTGGATGCCGGGCGGGTTCGATTGCGGCTCGTTTCCGGGCGCGGCATCACCGTCCGCGGCGGTCGAGATCCTCGAGGCCCGAGCAGGTCATCCGTACGCGCTCCTCGCTCCCGACCTGGAACGGGGGCTGGCATTCCTCAGGGGCGTCCTGAAAACGGAAGGGCTCGTGTACAGCGGCGACCTCGATGGTCCGCTTCGCGCGGTGCCGACGGCGATCGGCGGGACGCGTCGGGTGGGGATCGTCCCGGACGCGCAAGCGGCTGCCATGGAGCCGTGGGCGGCGCGGGAGCGACTCGTCGTATGTGGGATCGCGGGGTTCAAGGACTTCTCGGCGGGGCCGATGGTCGCGAGCCTCCGTCGGGCGAGCGTTTGGGGCGGCGATGGACTCACGGCTCGTCCCGCCCGCATCGAAGCGGTCGAGGTCGAACTACCCGACCAGAAAGGCCGCCGGAACATCAACGCCCTCGAGCTGGGACGAGGCTTCGACGATCCGGCATGGCGGCGAGACGCGTTCGAGCGAATCTCTCGGGCCGTCGAGTCAACCGGCCGCGGACCAGGCAGGATCGGCCTGCCCGCCGTGCTCGGGATCGCCGAGCACGCAGCGGTCCTCGACGACGCCCGGCGCTTCCTGCCTCTCCCGCCGTTCGAGGTGCCGCTCGTGCCGCCGAGCCTGCCGGGCGTCCGCCTGTACGGGGCGCTACGGGCGGCCCTGCTTCGACGCGGCGGTCGGTTGTCGATCGGCGAGCCCGTCGTGCGGATCGAGACGGATGGGACACGAGCCACCGCCGTCGTCCTGTCGGCGGCTGTCCGCGAACGCCGCGTCCGGGCGGGGGCGATCGTCCTCGCAACGGGTGGGATCGCCGGGGGCGGGCTGATCGGTCGGTCGGACGGTCGCCTCGAGGAGCCGCTGCTGGGCCTTCCTGTCGACGCACCCCCGGGCGACGACTGGCTCGCCGACGAGGCGTTTCCTGTCGAGGGCCATCCGCTGGAGCTCGCCGGCATCCGAACGGATGCGGAGCTCCGACCAGTCGACTCCGGTGGACGTTCGGTGTTCGAGAACGTCCGCGTCGTTGGCGCGATGCTCGCCGGTCACCGGGCGATCCGCGAGCGCTCGGGGGACGGAGTCGCGATCGCCAGCGGCTGGCGCGCTGCACAGTCGCTTCGGCTCGGCCGCGCCGAGTCAGAGCGCGAACGGCCGAGTCGCCGCGGACGCCGGCCCGCCGCGGCGACGCCGGTGGCTCGGCCATGACGATCCAGGATCTCGTTCGCGAAGCGACGTATCTCGAGATCCCGCTGTCCGCAGACGAGTGCCTGAAATGCAACGTCTGCAACACCGTCTGTCCCGTCTCTCGCGTGACCGACCGCTTCCCGGGTCCGAAATACGTCGGCCCTCAGGCCCAGCGGTTCCGGCTGGCGACAATCCTGCCGCCGCAGAGCGACGCGTCGCCGCGCGACGCGTCCCCGGATCACACGGTCGACTACTGCTCTGGCTGCGGGATGTGCACGATCGCCTGTCCGGCCGATGTCAAGATCGCCGAGATCAACAACCGCGCTCGCGCCGAGATCCAGGCCGGCCGCCGGCCCCGACTGCGCGACTGGCTTCTCGGGCAGACCGATCTCGTCGGCCGCCTCGGTGTCCCCGTCGCGCCGCTTGCGAATTGGACGCTCCGCAACCCCGTCATCCGATGGCTGATCGAGCTTGTCATGGGGATTCACCGCAAGGCGCCGCTCCCTGTCTACGCTCGATCCACGCTCCGGAATCAGCTCAGGCGTTCGGCGGCCGCCGTCGTCGACGGCCGTACCGCAAGCGACACCGATCCCTCGCCCGACCGAGCTGTCGTCCTCTTCCACGGCTGCGCCGCGAACTACTACGAGCCGCACGTCGCGCTTGCCGCGATCGATGTCCTCCGCCGGAACGGCTTCGAGACGATCGTCCCCGAACAGGTCTGCTGCGGCCTGCCACTCATGAACAACGGCCTCTACGCGCACGCCCGCCGACGCGCCGCGACCAACATCCCGGTCCTGGCCGCCTACGCGCGGCGCGGCTACCGAATCGTGGGCACATCGACCTCGTGCACGCACACCCTCAAGGCCGAATACCGCGAGATGCTCGACATCGACGACGCTGACGCAACGGCCGTCGCGCAGGCGACGTGGGACATCTGTGAGTTCCTCGTCGACCTCCACGAGCAGGGTCGGCTCGACACGGGTTTCGGCGGGCTGGACGAAACGCTGCCGTACCATGCGCCGTGCCAGCTCAAGGGCCACGGCATCGGGCTGCCGGCGATGGATCTCTTTGGCCTGATCCCCGGGTTGCGGGCGATCGACATGGATCACGATTGCTGCGGCGTGGCGGGGACGTACGGGCTCAAGAAAGAGAAGTACAACATCGCGATGGCCGTCGGTGACCCGCTCTTCCGCCGCATTCGTGAAGCCGACACCGCGCGGGCCGCATGCGATTCGGAGACATGCCGCTGGCAGATCGAGGCGGCGACGTCGACTCCGACCCGTCACCCGATCGAGATCATCGCTGCGGCGTACGCGACGGGCGACCACGACCGCACGAATCAGCCGGCCGAGGCGAACGCAGCCACGTGACCGACCTCGTCGTCGGCGGCGGGGCAATCGGCACGTTGCTCGCATGGGCCCTCTCCACGGGCGGTCGCGACGTCGCGATCGTGCGACGCGGCCTCGATGGACGGCCACGCCCGGCTGACGCTGTCGTCGTCGACCTGGATGGTTCCCGTCGAACCGCGGCGGTCACCGAGGTCGGGGCGCCCGGTGGTCTCAGGGCCGCGCCGGACGTGATCGTCTTCGCGGTCAAGATGTACGACCTCGATTCCGCGGTTGCGTCCTGCGCCGTCTGGCCGAACGCGGCGTCGCTGACGCCGGGGAACGGGATCGGCGCCGAGGAGATCCTCGAGCGCCTGCGTCCAAACGCGCCAGTGGTTGCCGGGTCGCTGACAGTTTCGGTCGATCGGTTGGCGGACGGGGACGTGCGACGGCTCAACCGTGGCGGCGTCGGGCTCGCGGCTGTCCGCGGCGAGGCGACGGCGCTCATCTCGGCCCTGGCGGATGCCTCAAACCGGAGCGGCATTCGGGCGGCGACCTTCGCCGACTGGCAGGCGATGAAGTGGTCGAAGCTCGTCGCGAACCTCGTCGGCAATGCGTCGAGCGCGATCCTGGACATGGCGCCGGATGCGATCTACGCGTCGGCTGCCGGTTTCGAGGTCGAGCGCCGACAGCTCCGCGAAGCACTCGCCGTGATGCGGCGTCTGGAGCTGCGGCCCGTCCGCCTCCCGGGCGCCGACGTTCGGCTCCTGGCTGCGGGCGTTCGCCTGCCGGCGCTCGTGAGCCGGCCGATCCTCCGGAGGGTCGTCGCGGCCGGACGAGGCGGCAAGGACCCGTCACTTCGGATTGCGGCTCGGACGGAGTCGGAACGATCGGAAGTCCGGTGGCTGAACGGCGCCGTAGCCCGAGAGGCCGAACGACTTGGCGGTAACGCGCCGGTGAACCGTCGTTTGACCGATTTGGTCGAGGAGATTCTGACCGACGACGACCGCCGCGCCTTCCTTCGAGGCCG
>Ga0126311_10001258_pt1 | contig 12187 bp, 12 predicted proteins | sample Plot61_FD_92539 | JGI IMG/M metagenome (GOLD analysis project Ga0126311, IMG submission 92539) | Serpentine soil microbial communities from UC McLaughlin Reserve, CA, USA - Plot61 | ecosystem: Environmental > Terrestrial > Soil > Grasslands | place: USA: UC McLaughlin Reserve, Lake County...
ACCTCTATTGCGAAGAGCGCCGGCTGGGTGAACTCGGTGCGGTCGAGCAGGGCGGCGTCGGGACTGCCCTCCTCGGCAAGCATCAGCTCCATCAAGGAGCGCTCGAGGTGGGGATCGAGGGCCAAGCATGCCTCGTCGAGCGCCGCGGCGAAGATCGGCGACGCGGCGTAGAGCTCAGAGCCCATGCCAGAGCGCTGGGCGCCCTGGCCGGTGAAGAGGTAGGCGAGCTTGCCTTCGTGGGCGATCCCGGTGGCGATGCCGGCTGACACCTCGCCGCGGCCGAGGGCGTCGAGGCGCTCCAGCAGCTGCTCTCGCTCCTCGCCCTGAACGGCCGCACGCTGGTCGAAGAGCGCCCTGGTGGTCGCCAGGGAGAAGCCGACGTCGGCGGGGTCGAGGTCGGGATGCTCGCGCAGGTGGGCGGCGAGGTTGGCTGCCATCTCGCGCAGGGCGGGCTCGGTCTTGGCCGAGAGGGGTAGGGCGATCGCGCCGGGGAGGGGTGGCTGGGAGACCTCCTCGCTCTCACGCACCGGATGCCGGGATCCCTCGCTGAGGACCAGATGGCAGTTCGCCCCGCCCATGCCGAAGGAGCTGACCCCGGCGACGAGAGCACGATCACCCTCGGGCCATGCGTCGGTGGAACTCTGAACTTCGAGACCTAGGCTCTCCAACGGGATGCCTGGGTTGGCAGCCTCGAAGTTCAGACTCGCCGGAAGCGTACGGTGATGAATCGCCAGCGCGACCTTCACCAGGCCGGCGATTCCAGCTGCGCCTTCCAAATGGCCCAGATTGGTCTTCACGGAACCGATCGCCAGAGGCTGGTCCTCCGGCCCACGAGAGAAGACGCCACCTAGGGCCCGCGCCTCGGTTGGATCTCCGATCGACGTCCCCGTGCCATGAGCCTCTACGTACTGCACGTCGCCTCTCCCTATCCCGGATCGGCGGATGGCGCGCTTGATGACCCGGGCCTGAGCCTCGTCGCTCGGGGCGGTCAGTCCATCGGTCGAACCATCGTTGTTGACCGCGTTGCCTCGAATGACGCAGTAGACGCGGTCACCGTGAGCTTCGGCCGTCGACAACAGCTTCAGGGCGACCAATGCCCCGCCCTCGCCGCGGACATATCCATTTGCCCGCGAATCGAACGAGAAGCAGCGACCGTCTGGAGAAAGCCCGCCAAACCGGGCGGAAACAAGCGACGACTGCGGATCGATGTTCAGATGGACTCCTCCGGCCAGAGCAAACTCAGCTTCAGAGCGGCGCAGGCTCTCGCAAGCAAGATGCACGGCCACCAAGGAGGAGGACTGGGCTGCATCGATCGTCATGCTCGGACCCGTAATCCCTAGGGAGTACGAAATGCGGTTCGCCAGGATGCTTCGCCCCAGCCCGGTAGCCGAATGGCGGGTGAGGCCATCCATCTCGTAGTTGTGCACCAACTGGGCATAGTCACCCGCCATAGCTCCGACAAACACACTGCCGGCGGTGGCGCGGACTGATTCCGCGCGTATGGAAGCATCTTCCAACACCTCCCATGCGAGCTCCAGCATCAGCCGCTGCTGGGGATCCATCATCCGAGCCTCGCGGGGTGAGATCCCGAAGAACCCGGGGTCGAACGCGTCTACCCGCTCCAGGTAGGCGCCGTAGTCGATTTCGCGAGCATCCTCTCCGGGTTCCGTCGCCCGGAATCCTCCCAAGGCTTCGAGGCGCTCACCGGGGGGCCTATGCAGGACCGCGTGCTCCTCCTGCGTGAGCAGATCCCAGAACGCCGCGGGACTCTCTGCCCGGGGAAAGCGGCAGGAAAGCCCGACCACCGCCACCGCGGAACCGGATGGTGCCGCGTTACCCACCAGGGGTACTCAGGGTGCCCAAGGTTTGCGCCGTGGCTGCCCCGTAAAGATCGATGCGGATCTGCGCTTGTCTCCCTGCAACTGCCAATTTCGCTCCATGCCAATCGGTCTCGGACAGCGCTTCACACTTGCGCAGACCGACTCAGCGAGTCAAATTCCTGATGACGCCGGTGACGGCAGGGCGATGACAGCGAATACGAATCCCGCTTTCGAGAGCCATCGTCCGTCGAAGGACCTGAGAACGGCACCGTCAACCTCGGGACCGTCGACGAGCAGCGAGGCGGAGAAAGTCCCTGCCTCGAGGTCAATCGTTATGGCAGCGTCTTCGAATCCGAGCCATCTGTGTGCCAGGGGAAACCAAGCCTTGTACACGGCCTCCTTCATGCAAAAGAGAAGGCGGTCCCAGCACACCGAGCTGGTCGAACCTCGCTCCCCGCAAAGCCACTCCAGCTCCGATTTCACAGCGATGTCAGGCAACAGGTGGCGGGGCAACGGCTCGTTTGGCTCCGCGTCGATGCCGACCGTCAGGAATTCCGATGTTCGTGCAACCGCCGCCCCGCGGTAACCCTCACAATGCGTGATGCTTCCAACCACGCCAGGAGGCCAGACCGGGCTCCCGCTCTGACCAGATCCGATCGCTTGGGCTGGAATCCCCAAGCGAGCCAGAGCGCTGCGTGCACACGCTCGCCCCGTCGCGAACTCTCTCCGGCGTGTCTCGACCGCCCGCTGAACGAACAGACGCTCGGATGGGTAAAGAGTCTCCTCGGAAACGTCTCCCAGGCACTCCGAAGCGGCGACCCCCCGAGGCACGATCTCAGTGATCACAGGTCAGCCTTTCGGCAGAATCTTGCGGGGGGCGAGAAGGTCCGGGGCTCGTCCCCGCCACTCCCGCGGATTGCCCAGCGAGACCTCCACGAACGGCACCCCGTCGTGCCACATGGTGCGCGGGATATGGAGGTGCCCGTGGACGACCGCCGCGGCCCTGAATCTACGATGCCAGTCGCTCGTCACCCGAGTCCCACACCACTGCGCAAACTGTGGGCGCAGTAGGGCTTCCGTCGCCTCGATCTTTAGCGGAAAATGGTTGGTCAGAACGGCCGGCAGAGGCGGCTCCACGGATTCAAGGCGCTGAACCGAAATGCGAATTCGGTGCTCGCACCACGCCTCCCGACTTGCATGAGGATGGGGATCCAACACGAACTCGTCATCACAGACGACCCCGACGTCGAAAGCTTCCTCCAGTGCCTCCCTCTTACTAAGTCCAGGGCCGCGGAAGCTGTAGTCATAGAGCAGAAACATCGGCACGATTCGGATTGGCCCCCACGCCCCATCCCACACCGGGTATGGATCCTCCGGGGTTACGACGCCGAGCGCGCGGCAGCGCTCAACGAAGTCCATATATCGAGCTTCTCCACGAAGCCCGGACTGTCCGCCGCCGACTACGTGCAATTCATGGTTGCCAGGCGCCCACACCACGGTGCCAAAGGCGGCTTTGAGCGTGCGCAGAGCCCATTCGAACAGGTCCACGTCGTTTGCGACGTCCCCTGCGACCAGCAGCCAATCCGACTCATTCCCGGACCGGAACCGTTCCAGTGCCTGGCGATTCTCCTCGTGCTCGACATGAATATCGCTGATGGCGAACAGCTCGCCCTTACCCAAGCCGATCGTTCCCGGTTCGCCTGCTCCCGTTCGCCATGGCACCCAGTCCCCACACGAGTCTTTGCCTCGTTTCGGCAGGTTCGATTACCTCATCGACGAATCCTCCCCCTGCCGCCATGTCGGCGCTGAGATGCTCGCCATGATAGGTATCTGCCAACTCCTCTCGGAGCCTTTGAGGATCATCAGCTCTCTCCAGGTCCCTCCGATTGACGATGGCGACGGCAGAGGCCCCGCTCATTATCCCAATTTCTGCACTGGGCCACGCCAGCACCAAGGTCGCACCAAGGCCCTTTGAGTTCATGGCAATGTACGCACCGCCGTATGCCTTCCTCAAGACTACCGTGACTTTTGGAACGGTCGCACCGGCGAATGCTCGTACCAGAGAGGCTCCGAACCGAATGACACCGGCAGACTCCTGGCGTATCCCAGGCATGAAGCCTGGGGTGTCGACAAGCACCACCATGGGAAGCCCGAACGTATTGCACTGTTCAACGAATGACGCGGCCTTTTGGGATGCATCTACGTCAAGTACCCCGCCGATGTGTCGAGGCTGATTCGCAATCACCCCAACCGCACGTCCCTCAATACGGGCGAACCCGGTCACTATATTTCGAGCCCACCGCGAGCGACACTCAAGGAACGACCCCCCATCAACAACGCCTGCAATTACGTCCCTGACGTCGTACACTTTCCGCGGCAGTCGCGGCACTACCTCACCTGGGTCGTTGAGCTCCGGAGCCACCGCCGAGGTTGATGGTGCTGGCGCCTTACCGCTCTGCGGGAGATAGCTGAGTAGGTATCTTACGAGAAGGGCCGCTGCCCGGTCATCGCTGCTTACGAAGTCGCACACACCGTTCCGGGAGTGCAGACTCGGGCCCCCAAGCGCAGCACTCGACACCACCTCCCCGGTCGCCTCTCGAACAACACTGGGTCCAGTGAGGAACATTGCAGCCTGCTCGGTCATGACGACAAAGTCCATGAGGGCGGGTGAATAGCAACCACCACCTGCCGACAACCCTGCCACAACCGCTATCTGGGGCACCTTCCCTCGCAAGTTCACGTTCTGCCGGAATATGTGAGCGTACCCCTCCAGAGCGGCAGTCCCTTCGTGAATCCGGGCCCCCCCGGACTCAATGAAGCTCACAATCGGCGCGCCGGCCTCACTTGCCAGGTCTACTATTCGATGAATGCTCTCTGCGTGGGCCTGTCCGAGAGCGCCTGCCAGGTGCGTCACATCCTGGGCATAGCAGGCGACGTCTCGGCCTTCAATAGTTCCGAACCCACAGACGAGGCCGTCGCCCAGCTGGGAAGATGCACTGGTTTGCTTCGGCAGGATCGCCGAACGCAGTGGGCGGAAGGTTGCCTCGTCACAAAGGAGCTCCAACCGCTCGCGAGCCCCCAGCTTCGGGCCCCTTTCTTGGTGGGGGTCAGCCGCCAAGGTCGTTCTAGTCGTCACCGCATACGCTCCATAGTTCGATCGGGCACAAGCAAGTGTTCCTCCTACAGATCTACACGGGTAAGACTTGAAGGTCCAGTCTGCTTCTTGCCAATCGAAACTTTGCAGGTCCGCACTCTACGCCGACCATGTTGACGCAGCGAGGCCGGCCCCAATTAGGTGCCGGCCAAACGCTGCGGACGGGCGATGGAGATGACGGCGAGATGGTGCCGCACCCCCACGTCTACACCACGGAGGTTGAGAGAAACGTACAACCACTCCGCAGCAGCTTGAGCTTATAAGGTGGAACGCACTGCGTCAACGGCGCCGTCTTCGGACTAATTCTCGGAGGGGATCGCGCCTCCGCAGTGAGGGCACACCATGGTCCGTTTACCAACTGAACCCGAAGCCGACTCGTCCTCTCTCGCATGCGGCCGAGATCCTTTTGGCCGACTGGCCTTCAACTCAAGCCGGAGGTCCGCCACCGAAAGCCGATCCTTGATCGCTCGTTCAATCCAACCGCTTTTGTCTCCATCTTCGAGCGGTGCAATAAGGACATGGTGGCTATAGCTTAATTTGTCACTACGTAGTGACAAATCAAATTGCGATGCGATCGAGGCCATGTTTCGCAGACTGCCGGCGTCGTAGCCCGTTATCCTTGCGGCCTCGGTGTATTTCTCCCCCCACTTGGTATTCCCGAACCGGAGCCAGTCTCCGATCCACCACTGACTACACCGAGATATGGTCCCGAATTTCCGGCCTTCCTGAATCCAGTCTCGGCGATCCATGTCATCCGTCGGCACCCAACCGACCGGGAGAGTGATCGGACCTCCCTTTTGCCCGCCGCCGACACGCAGCCGCAGGCTCCGCTCGCTCGCAGAGCGACGCTTAACTTTGCTTTCTGGTCCTTTTTGATCAAGCAAACCAGCCAAACCCGTTCTGCTCCCTCCCAGTGCGCTTTGGGTCGCTGAACGCTTCATCGCTGCCCCCAACACCCACTGCCTCCAAGGCTCCTTCGTTCACGACCACCTAGCGGGTGAACGCTCTGAAGGGCTGCGCCTGTTTCCTATCCTTGCCGCCTGTTATCTTGAACGTTCTGGAGCCTTTGCGATAGGCCAATGTGCACCGTTTGTAGCCGTGGGCTACGCCAAAATGGCCATATGCTGAACGCTGGCTCAGTTCAAATGCCGCTTTATTGTTGGTTCCGAAGAGCGACTTCCAGCGCAGTGCCCGAGAGCTCAGCGCATGCGAGAGCTCGCTCCTGCATCCCTGCTTCATCGCGCCTCGCAAATGCTTTCAACCACGCTTCATCACGGAGTCGCAAAGGCTCCGCCCCAGGGGTATCTGCCCATGCCCGAAGAGCATCGCGACCGAGCTGAGTGAGATCAAATCTTCGCTTGCGCCTTCCTGAGGCCTCCGCTCGAGACTTCAGATAGCCGAGTCCCTCAAGGCGAGGCGGCTCTTCGTAGGCGGTCGAGTGGCTAAGGGCCCAAAAGCTAGAAAGGTAAGACTGGTCTGCGAGCTTGAGATCGTATGAGCTTCCTCCACCGAGCGCGTCCAAGACCGCTAAAACAGCATAGGAGTTCGTCGTCAGCTCCCTGGACATCAATCAAAACACTCTGGAAACGGGTTCAGTTTCAACATGCATGGCCATTGTTGGCACCCGGCAAGCTCGTCAAGCTGGAGCCGGCCAAAATATTGGTCGAACCGGAACCTCAAAGCCGAATGCGGCCAGACCGCAGGGCATGGTCAACATCTAGCGCGATTTGCAGCTGGGCATGACAATCCTCGATTCGTTGGCCTAGTCGCTCTTCGATTGCCTGCAATCGACGACGCACGGTCCGTCGGTCGACACCTAGGGTCTCGGCGGCTGCGCTAGCCTGTTGCCCGGTAGCGAAATACGCACGGGCCGTCTGACGAAGGTCTGCTCCCATAACATCCCCATCCTCGTTTAAGGGGGTGGCATAGGAAGCGAGTAGCGCCTCCGTGAGCAACGGATCCTTCATCACCGCCGCTACCACCACGAAGTCCCGCCCGCGCGAAACCACACCGCGCCCGGCTGGCATAGCATCAAATGCGGCTCGGGCTTCAAAATGACTCAGGCGCCAACCCGGCGCGCCCTCACGGGACTCTCCCAATGCGAATCGGCCCTCGTAGAGTCCTTTTTCTAGATGGCCCTGAATCTCATGGACATCCAAGCCCCCCCTCCGCCCGAGCCACACATAGGCGCTTGGGGCCAGGTCCTGAGTAAAAAGGGGGCAGGCGTCGAGTTCCCTGGCTAGTAATTGAAACAGCTCTTTCGCGCCAGCCTGACTGCTCACGATCGCCACGTGCCAGCCGCCGATGTCGTACTCGGGACCGAGGTCGACGGTTAGATCCCCGTCGAGCAGACTGTTCATCCGATTGATTAGTCCGCTGGAGGGATACCGTCTGATTCGCTCGAGCTCGTCTTCGTACTCTTCGGCCACTACCTCCATGATTCGATCCACCGATGGGCTCTGCGTGCGGGCGATCTCCTGTCGAAGCTCATAGGGGAGGCCGTCAGCCTCCTCGTTTACGTAGATGGTCAGCTCGCGATCTCCGGCGCTATAGCGGCGGAGCACCGTGTCGAGACTGACCCCCGCTCGGGCAGCCCGGTGAGCTTGGGCAATGGCAGCGATTGGTATTTGCGCATGCCACTCCTGACCGTGTTCAATCGCGCCGAAGGCATACTCCATGGCCTCGGCGACCGCCTCCCGTACTCCCTTCGTATAGTCGGCGGACTTGCCTTGAGACTGGCCGGAAAGGGATACAACCCGGTGGAAGATGGCGCCCTCGATCTCGCCAGCTCGCAGCCGTAAACGATGCGCAAGTTCCCTTCTCTCCTCATGAGGCGAGAGTGTCGCGGAGTGGCGAGCCGTCACTTTTGCCACGGGCTCATAACCCGGCGTCGACCGGTATTCCAATGCAAGGCCTTTGTCCGCATCCTCGCCGGCCATTCCACGGCCTCAGTCGCGTCTCGTCCCGAGCGGTAGGTACCCCGCGCGTGCGGCAGAACTTGGAGCCAGCAAGGGCCTCTTTCGGTATACCTGGCTGCTTTACTCAATGGATCGAACTCCATACACCGATGGAAAGGACATTCGCGATGCATGTGGCGAAGCAGACGCTGCCGCTGGCCGACCCTGAACTTTTGGCTGCGATGGATCACCCATACCGAGTTCACATCATGGGTGTCCTGAATCAACGAGTAGCAAGCCAGGGTGAAATTGCCAAAGAACTCAATATCGAATCGAACGCCCTCAGCTACCACTTTCGCAAACTTGAGGGTCTGGGAGTCATTGAGCTCGTGCGAGAGGAGAGAACCTCCGGTGGACAACTGATTGGAAGGTTCTATCGAGCAACGGTCAGAGGCTGGATCGAATCGGATGAATGGAAAAACGTTGACCCGAAGGATCAACCCGCGGTGACCGCGATGATTCTTGCCAACTGTAACGCTGACCTGCGAGCCGCGATCACTTCGGGAACCATTCATGGGGACGACAATGTCATCGCCCGCGTTCCGGCCGCAGTGGACGGTGAGGGGTGGCGTGAAGTCACCGACCTCCTGAACGAGGCAACGCGAGGGATCGTTCAAGCCTCCGAACGGTCGGCCGCTCGGATGAGCCCGGGAGATGAGCTGATCCCCATCAAGGTCCACATTCTTCAGATGGAGAGTCCCGGCCCCAGCGAATTGGCAATCGACCATTAGGCACCCTCCAATCCAATTGCCCCTGATACTGGATCCTTCAATGCCAACCTAAAGGGCTCCTGTGCAATGTCGACACCCACGTTTCCATAGGGATTGCATTTAACTGCGTCATTGACGTCCACAGAACGGCTGCTCGCATTCTTTGCCTAGCGGCTGACCTCCCAGCGTTCCGGCCCCTCTGAGTTTCCGCATGGCTGCCATTTGGATCTGCCTCATGCTCCTTCAGGACCGTCTCCAACTGCACCTGAGCGTAATCGTCAGTCCTCTGCACTGCCCCTACCTCCGGTCTCTTCTGGTCGGGGATTCCACCCGAAGGCGGCAACCCCGACGTGGAGCTCCGTGAGCCCATGTTTCGAAGAATTACCCGCCCGCCGCTTTACCGCCTCGCGAATTTTGCTCAACTCAGACGGAACGGCGGTCTCAAGAACTTCCTGAAGTTCGCCCATGCCGCGTTTGTCCACCGTCAGCGAAAATAAGTTGGCAATCGTGCCAGGAGCCGTTTGACCTCCGAGTATCTGACCTATATGTCCGCCCCCAGACTCATTGCTGTCGCCCGGAGGAACCACTTTTGAAGAGAGAAGCGCCTGGACGATGGGCGAATCCCACAGGAGCGAATAGAAATGCTCGGTTGCTCCGCGCCTCTGTTTAGTGTCGGACAGCCTGACGGCGCCATATTTCTCCAGCACCCTCATGTGATAGGCAACCACATTGAGGGTCGCTTCCTCCTGGTTGCTGTATTCAGTCGGACTGAGCATCCCGCTATCGGCCTCGGCGATGCGCAGCAGCAGATGAACGCGCATCGGGTGGGTCAGGGCTTTGATGGCGACTATCCGGCCGTCATCATTTCCCTCCTTCTTTTTCGACATCGGTATCCGTCCCCACTTTGCGGTGGCCGAACTGCGGTCATTGAGTGCGCAAAGGTATTACAGCGTTTGGGCGATATTTACATGAAAACTTCTTCACCCCTCGACGGGATCGGGAGCGAGCGGCGGGCTGCAAGATGCATGGCCCGCCGCCCCTCTTTGTTAGGAGACCTTCCGCGTCATGATCAGCGGATAGGTCTCACCTACGGCGGCAATGCTCATGTCTCGCGCCCTCCCTCTGGCCGCAGTGGGGCAGTCGAGGCCGCGAACCTGCGGCCGTCTCCCCGCGACCCCCAGGGCTCACGATCACTCAAAAAGCATGTGTTAGTGAAGGGATTTCACCCGGAAAGCTCGCAGATTGCGAGAATTCGACGACGTGTCTTTCCCGAAAGCGCTCAGCTTCCAGGGCATGAGGAGCCCGCGGAACGGCTCCTGAAGCGCGATTCAGCGCCTATTAGTTCTTGAGCCGGACTGTTCCGAGCCCCTCCCTAAACACGTGAGCCAGAGAAGCCAGGGTGTCTGCCCTGGCCTTTCGATCTATGCTGGAACTCCCGGTGGCCGACCGGGGACTAACTCGCCCGGCCTGGGAATCGCTCATCCCCCGCCCGCACTAAGGCAGGCGGGGGATGAGCCGTTTGCTGCCGAGGCCGAAGGATCACTTTTCTGTCCTCAGCCAGGATTTTTCCTGATCAACGCGGCCTCTACGCCATGTGGATCGTCATCGCGGTTGGATTTGGGCAAAAAAAGGGACAACTGGATCTGGACGCAGGCAAGCACTGGGCATCGCCTCCTTCTTTCGCTTCTCTCGGGTGCTCCGCCGCAGGGGGCAAGGGGTCGGCTAACTAACCTTCCGATCCGAGGACGCCGGCGGTGCCGCAAAGAGCTTGCAGGATCCCGCGAACTGTTTCGGTAATTGGTTGACTCTTCAATCGTCCGCATACCGTTTGGTTTTGGCTGATATGGTCTCGCGCACTACAGGCGCTTTATTGCGCTTGAGAAAATCCAGCACAGCGGAGAGTGATGGCGCGGGCCGAGATCCTCTCCATCGAAAGGGAGGCGTAAACATGGTCAGAAGCGGATATCGCCAATTGACTTTCCTCATTGGGGCGATCGGAGTCCTCGTCGCAGTCACGGTTGCAGGGGTAGCCACCGCCGATGCTCCGGTTAGGGTTGAAGTCGGGAATCTGGTTGTTATCGCCAACGGCGGACTCACCCCTAAGGCGATCTCGAAGAACAAACTCACTCCCGTTGCGTTTCACGCTTCAGGGACGATCGAAACTAAGGACCACACTCACCCTCCCGCCCTTACCCACGTTCTGATCGAAGGCGACAAGAATGTCTCCATCGACACGAAGGGTCTTCCTGTTTGCGCCTCCGGTCAGTTGCAATCCCGGGACACCTCCGCAGCGAAAGCAGCCTGCGATAAAGCGTTGGTCGGAACCGGTACCACGACGGTCGAGGTGCAATTCCCTGAACAGAAACCGATTGATGTCGACTCCGAACTGCTCGTCTTCAACGGTGGTCAGAAGGGCGGGGTGACCACGCTCTTCATCCACGCATACTTCAGCGCCCCTGTCACCGGCGCGATCGTCACTACGGTGAAGATCAAGCCGATCAAGAATGGCCGCTACGGCATTCTCTCGACGGCTACGATTCCGAAGATCGCGGGCGGGTCCGGATCGGTGACCTCCTTCAGTCTGAAAATCAACAGGAAATACACCTTCAAGGGCAAGAAGAAGAGCGTTATCTCGGCGAAATGCACCGATGGGAAGATCCAAGCAAAGGCCACGGCCCAGTTCACCGACGGAACCGCGGCGACGGCAGGGATCATCCGAGGCTGTACCGGGAAGTCCTAGCCGCCACCTGCCCTTTGGCGCCTTTGTCCTCCTAACATGGCTTCGACGACTTGGAGTTCGTCAGGCCCGGCGGAGAGTCGGGCCTGACCAGGGCTCCCCCCCGCACAGCCCCTCCCGGCATAGTTCGCAGGGAGGGGCTGACGCGACGCTAACGGCCTTCTAGATGCTGGAGCTCCGCGAACTTGCAAACGCCACACCGACCAGCTCGAGGTGGAGCTGGCCATTTACTGGCATTTCGACCTGTTCCGCCGGTGCTTCGCCCTCCTCGAACTCGAGATCCAGCCGGGCGGCGTGCAACTCGGCGGCTTCGTGTTCCGATGGCCGTTTGCACCGCTGCCCGGGCTTTGCGTGGCAAGTGGGACATTCAAAGGAAAGGGGACAAGGACCCGCCCCTACGGCAACCTCGCCCTCGCACCACTTGCAGTGTCGCGTCTCGTCGGCACGCTCTTCGGGGATCACCGCGACGATCTGAGGCACATCTTCCTCAACCCCCCAGTGAGCTTCTCCTGCGTCTCCAACACGTACCTCCATTGATTGAGGCGCCCGCCACAACGGGTCGCCGCTTAGAGCTCGCGCGTGGCCGAGCTTCCGGATCTCCTCGGAGGCGGCTACGACGTGGCGTTCGGATTGGCGGTCGAGAAGACCGTGATCAGCGCCACGTCGCTTTCTTCGACCGCGCTCGGGTAGACGAGGATCTCGAGCGCTTCGGGGCACTCGAGGACCCCCGCGCCGCGCAGTTCGTCGAGCACGCGGTTCAGGTCATCGGCGCCCGAGAACACATCGAGGCAGCCGAGATCCTCTGCGAG
>Ga0126311_10001259_pt1 | contig 12186 bp, 15 predicted proteins | sample Plot61_FD_92539 | JGI IMG/M metagenome (GOLD analysis project Ga0126311, IMG submission 92539) | Serpentine soil microbial communities from UC McLaughlin Reserve, CA, USA - Plot61 | ecosystem: Environmental > Terrestrial > Soil > Grasslands | place: USA: UC McLaughlin Reserve, Lake County...
AAACCGAGCACTTCTGGGGTGGGCCTCAAAGCAGTTGCACCTGTTCTCTCACGTGACGATGACGGTTTTGCCTGCACCACTCAGTTACGCGTTTCAGTGAGTTGCGTAACTTCTTTCGGGCGGTGCGTCGCTTTAGCGACGCGTGGCCTTTGCGATTCACACCCCAGCGAAACTCGAAACCCAGAAACCCAGAAACGCCAAGCTCGTCCCCGACCACGGAGAGAAAGAGAAGCATGGAGAGTCAAAGTGGGAGCGCCTGCATCGTGCGCATGGCAGGGGAACTCGATAAGACCGATGATTCTGCTCAGGATTGAGTACTTTTAACGCTCCAGGCGGAACTTGGCGAGCCTAAAAACAGAACTGTTACACCAAACACTGTGCCTACTGGCTTCACCTCATTAGGGTGGGAGTGTATCTATTAGGCCTGTCGACTACGACGACCCAAAAGAAAAACAACAACTAAGACCAGATCGAATCAGCGCGTCAGGTTGTTAGGTTGATTAGTTGGGCATTGAGCTTGATCGAAGGGTGACGTTTGCGTAAGACGCGAGCCATATGCTCCTTGGTGATATGAGTGTAACGCTGTGTCGTTACAATTGATCTGTGGCCCAGAAACTCTTGTACTATTCTGATATCAGCACCGTTGCTCAACAGCAACGTAGCTACTGTATGCCGCAGCATGTGCGGCGTGATATGGCGTTTGATGCGCGCTTCGCGCCGGAGTCGAGCAATTACTTTAGTGATTCCTTGAGCGGAAAGCCTGTCGCTATCAACGTTTATGAATAGTGCCGAACTCTTCGTCTTGATCTTCAAACGAGCTTCGATGTGAGCACGCTGAATTTGTACAGTAGCTTTATCGACGAGGACGGCCAAGCGATCCCGTCCGCCTTTGCCCTGAACTCTGAAGATCGCTTCGTTCTTCGAGAAGTCTGGTACATCTAATGCTGAGACCTCACCAACGCGCATTCCCGTCGCGAAAAGCAGATCCACGATAGCCAAGTTCCTAAGCGCTCGATAGTTGGACGGGGACCGAACTTTAGCACGCCGATCTTCATTGAGTAAGACACCTGGTTCAATGGCGGCACAGGCACGCCATGCTCGCGTAAGCAAGGCTCGCATCTCACGTTCTGTTAAACTCCTCGGGAGCTGTTCGATATGCCCATAGCTGAGCTTTACTCGCCAAAATGGTGATTCGGATAGAAGTCCTTTTCGCACCCAGTAAGACGTAAAGACTCTGAGCGCTACCATCTTTCGTCGGATCGAAGCTGGCGAGTAGTTCTCTTGGCGCAGATGTGCTGCCCACCGTTCAACGAGTGTTCCGTCTACTGATAGAACATCGAATCCCGCACCAGCAAAGCTGCTAAATTGTGATAGATCCAATTGATATGCCGCTTCCGTTTTCTTTCGTCTGTCATGTGTCGAGAAGTAGCCACTCAGAAACTCAGTGCAAGCCTGCTCAAGGTGCATTAGCGTAAACACTCCGTACGCGGCAGAACAAGTCCGTACAGCGCATATACTAGGACCTCGCCTGCCAAATAGAAAACTGTTTGAGTCGAGTGAGAGGTGATATAATCTGGTGGAGTTTAATAATTAGTATGATTGATTTTCAAGCGATTCGCTGAGTCGGATCCGGTCGCACTCACGCTCTAAATGCCTTTTGACCGGGCCACCGAATTTGTCATCGGAAGCTTAAGCAGAACGAACGGTTTAAGATCGTCTCATTCGATCCGCTGAAGCGTTAATTTTTTTAGGCTTCTCGGGTTCAGATAACTAGGAATTATCGTGCAGCGACTTTCACCATTTCGCATGATGAATTTCCTCTTCGCCGGGCTGGGCGTCAGCCTAGTCTATGGAGTGCTGGCTTTCTTTCTCATTTGGTATTTGCAAGGTCGATCCGCGGCGCAGCTCTTTTTTGCGGCCTATACCACTTCGTTTAAGACTATTGTGTCACTCGGCCTGGCCATTGGGACGGCTTTCATTGTCTACCTGTGCCAGAAAGTGATCCCAAACACGATCGAGCAGGCATTTACAGAGGACGAATTGAAGGACACGGACTATGCTTACTATAAAAGACGCTTTGGCAGTCAATTTTTGTCCCTCGAGTTCTCAGCAGAAATGAGCGTCGTAGCTTTCATGATTTTTTCGTATTGCCAGTTTCCGCTGATGCGGCTCGGCGAAGCCGTGATGATCATTGCCGCCTGCGCTGAGTACGCTTTCGGTGTGTACATTGGTCGTAAGCTGGGCTATGCCGGAATGATGCTTCATTCATTACTCAGCGTGCCAATCACACGTAACTTGTTCAAGAACCGAGAGCTTGATGCGATCAATACCTACGTTCACGTAGCCTCGACGTTGACTGTTATTTTTGCCTTTATTCATACAACGGGTTACTTCAATGGTCCATTCAAGTACGGTAGCATATTGGGGTACAGCATCAGGCCGTTTCTGCTTATTCCGGCTATTATTGCCACGCCAGTATTGTTGATATTCAATTTTTACCCCAGGGCCGTACTTCGAAAAGTGTACGGTCAGTCAATAGACGTCGAGCTTAAAAACCTTAGGGAAGAACTTCGTAATGAGGGGTTAAGTCCTCTTGAAAAACGCTCCTACTTGATCGAGTTCGACAAAATGAGTCGCGACGAATTGCGGTACAGCCTGCAGCTCGCTCTTACAGATCTCCCTATTGGCATTACGATCTTGTATATGCTGTTACAGCCGTTATTAAAACGGTAAGCTCCGATCCTCAGATAAGAAAGTAAAGGCCGACGGCTAGCTGTAGTTTCATTATGAAGCTGGCTCGATCATACTTTGCGTATTTGAACCAATGGAGAACTGCAAGTACCAATAAACCCACTAAGAAGCTAAAGATAATCACCTCTCCTAATTTACGTAAGTGCCCCACCAGCAACAGCAAACCGATAGCGTCAAGACAGAAGGCGACGATCGCCAGCGCTCTGGGATTAAAGCCGTGCATAAAGGATGCCCGGTCGCCCGCTCTATCCTCTATATCCATACATAATTCTCGCCCTAAACTAACCAGGAAAACAGCGCCGGCAACAACGTAGAGTTTTACCTCGTCAGGGTACCAGATCGCGACAATCAGTATTGGAATTGAGCTCACCGCTGCGACAAACGGTGCCTTTAAGCTCGGAAAGCACGCGAGAATATAGCCATAACTGATTGATGTTGCGATAAGGCCGTAATACCAAAAGGCAATGCCCTGCGTGACATAGTATTTGGTTGAAAAGAGCGCCAGACCCAGCGAAGTGAAATAGGTAATTCCCGCGACTGCCGGCGATAGATGGCCTGCTGGAAGCGGTCGGTCTGGATGATTCACGCGATCTTGTTCTACGTCGTCCACGTCATTTGCAACAAATGTGCATACGCAAATGAATAGCAACGGAATTGCCCTGCCCACACTGAGCTTCAGATCATTCGTTCTCACAAACATCGGGAGAAAGATTGCGACAAAAGCAAGTAACGAGTTGCCTAGCCGTGTGAGTCGCAACATCGCGCGGAGGGTTAGCACGATAATTCCTAGTTATCATTACCAGATCTCAAATCGAAAAAGACATGGAAGATCAGCTTATTCTGGTAAATGAGAATGATGAGATCGTCGGGGTTGGCCCCAAGCTCCAAATTCATCGCGAAGGGCTACTGCACCGCGCCTTCTCAATATTCATATTCAACTCCCTTGGAGAATTGCTGTTGCAGCGCCGTGCGCTCACTAAATACCACTCGCCAGGATTGTGGTCGAACACGTGTTGCGGACATCCTTCTCCGGGTGAACACGTTTTGTTTGCGGCTCAGCGAAGATTAGGGGTCGAAATGGGTTTGCACTGTCAGCTTGAGGCGTTGGGCAGTCTTATCTATAGAGCGGACCTCCAGAATGGATTGGTCGAGCATGAGTTCGATCACCTATTAGTGGGACGTTCTGATCTCGATCCGATTTTAAACATCGAGGAAGCAATCGCTTGGAGGCGGGTCCCGTCCGTAACACTGGAACATGAAGTTCACGATCGTCCGAGCGCCTTTACTCCCTGGCTTAGGATCATCATGGACGCTGGACTGCTTCAGTTTCCAAACGGCAATTAACGCACGTAGGGGCGTAGCGGCGTAAGGGGCGTAGCTTAAAAAAAAGGAGAAAACTCCGTTGCTGAAATGCAATGCCAATTTCAACAAAGATATCGCTCGATACTATGATACGAATCAGGTCTTCTACACCCACTTCTGGTCTCGTACCGCTTTGCATTACGGATTTATACCAGGAAAATACTTACGATGCCGTTAGTCAAAAGCTGGAACAATTGGGTGAGGACGATCCTGATCGATCCGATCGCTGGAGAAATCTGATCAGTTTGAACTATGCGTACAGCAATCCCAATCATCCTTTTCATGATCCAACCGGCTCGAGCGCTGACGGTAGTTTCAAAAAGTTTCCCAGTACAGATGGATATGCTTTTCCCATTCCGGATAAAGGTGGCGTGCTGGACGGCGTGACGGCGCCGGGTGATGTACTGGACGATTTGCGCGATGCAATCTGCGGCGCATTTACACCGCTCACGGAGTTGCCATTGGTCTATGATCTTATCAAAGGTCCGTCATACTTCCCGGTTCCTAAGTCGCAGAACATTCGCAACGACCAGGGCACACTGTTGGATCCGAACGATCCGGCGTTTGATATCGCTCCGATGGCGAAGAGAACTGGAAACGGAAATGAGATTCAGTTCACTGACTTCAGCCTCGACGGAACAGGCAACAACATTTTCTTTTATTTAGGACGGGAAATCGGAAACCGCGGCCGCATGGGCGAACCCAGCCGTATTGCCGGACCAGTTCAGTTAATTAACACTCGTCCACCGGACGCACCCGCGGTTAAGAAGATGTATGTCGAGGAGTTGAATTTACTTGACGGCACGGGTCCGGCGGTGAACTTTGAGATCAACGCATACCCTGTCCAAAAAGTTGGGCGGGTGAACATTTATCGCGCTACGGATGCCGCGGACGCTCTCTCAGTGCGGATGATGCGATTGGTGAAGACTGTAGATCTAACGCTGACGAATCAGGCTGGTAACTTGAGGTTTAATTCTGTCTGATGACTTCGAGGACGGGTCTGTTCCTTATGGCGACATGCTGTTTTATCGAATTGTTGCGCTGCGGAAAGTTTCCAATCCTAACGGGGCAATCGATTGGGCCCCCTCACAACCATCGAAGCTTCTCTTAACGACGGTACCCGACACGATCAATCCGCAAGCGCCGGAACTCACGTTCAGGTCCAACGCGCTTTCCGGAAGCCCTGCGGCGCTAACTGGCGTAGTTCTGACATGGGCCCCCACGGTCCATAACGGAACGTATCATTTGGATAAAATGAGTTCCGCTGGTAACTGGACGAGGATCTATCACAACAAGACAAATAACACTGTCACGGTGGACCTCGCGGCAACCGACCTCGGATCAAACATTCTCGCTAAAGAAACCGAGGATGGGGACGCTTCGGTCTACCATCGATTCCGCGTAAACGCCGAAAACTCTGCAGGCCTTTTCAGCCTGACTGACAGAGTGCTTGTAATTTGATCGGAATGAATGTGAACTAGCATAGCTTCGCTTGTGTTCGCGACAGATGGCGCTATTGCAGGATTTCGGAAAGCTGCATAAGTATGTTGACGCGGGTGGATGGGGAACAGAGAATACTTCGTGAGGGATCAAGGGTCGATCAGAGAAATCGCGCACAAATAAATGACGTCGATGGTCCACAGCAACAGCTGTCGACTAAGCATTTCTGCGCCAACCTGTCCACCTCCCCGTGGCCAAATACCGTGCAAGCCATCTGTTGCCCTCTCTAGCTTTTCAGTGGGCCATGCTGCCGGATGAACTAAACGGCGAGTGTGAAGGGTCGTCGGGGACGATGGCTGCTCCAGACGTCTAGAGTGAAGACGACAGTTGCAAGAAGCGGTTTAGTCCGGCAAAGTCGAATCGACCTCACGGTGCCAATCAAGGTATAAAAACTTGACTAATTGATTTTGCCGTTAAGCCGTCAAATATTAAATACCGAACACGCTAGTGCTTGAAATCAGCGGCGCGCATAGCCAACCGGCAATTGCCGCGCATTTTTGCATGTCCAAAATGAAGGAGAAGGAGTGTTGCTCCCTCTGGGCAACGGGGGTACGACCCCGAATCGCAGTGACCTTACTGGCAACTATCAATCTTACTCGCCTCCCTACACGCCATATACCGATAAGCGGCTGCTGATATCTCTTCCGGATCAGTATAGGTCTGAGATTCCCATTGCCATTGGGCAATACAGGCATCAACCATTCCGCGCGCTTGGGAGCACTGATCAAGTGTGAACGGCGTACAAGTATCCAGAGCCAAACTAAACATACCAATCTGGGCTTGGCCGAGCGTTGTGTACCGGTCCGTCTGGCAATCTTGAACACAATTAGGATTCTGGCTGTTTTGGCAATCTTGATTACAGGTCGTAGGCACGCCATAAAAGTAACTCCAACGAGCGATTTCGTAGGTAGCGTCGGCGTTCATATAGTTCTGCCACGCAGTGTCGCAATCCACGGCCTCAACGCGTCTGCTCTTATGCAACGTACCAGTTAGTAAACCGACAACGAGAACCGCTGTGATCAAGACTCCTCTTAAGACTCTATGGGTCGCTTTTTGTTTCATTGACTTTCTCCTATGCTGACAGGGGCGCTTAAGGAGGCGAATATCTATCGCTGCGTCAGGTTTAAGCGATAGCCGCCGAGCGCTGGGCCTCAACGGCGAGCGCCCGCGAACTTTCACGAGAGGCGCTGATGGGCGAGTCGCCGTTATAGGGTGCGGGTTCTAGTTTCCTTTCCTTGACCAATGCCTTTATTGGCGTATGCACCTATTCTTCCACGTGCAACGCGGCCGACGGAGTTCATCGAGGAAACAATCCAAATACCAACAACCCGTAGCCCAGGAATAGGTCAAACTCCGATCGGCGCGGGCGCGGACGGACAAAGGCCAGTCCTGGGGCCTAATCCCTTGCTTTCCATGCTCACCTAATTGATTCAGTGACTGATACTGTTCAGTCGCTGTGTAAAGCGATGCTTCTGCGTTAAATCCTGGCAGGTTCATGTTTGTTTCTCCTCCTGCAGTTTCGTCATCATCTGTTAAGTGCAGTGTAGGTCTGAGCGGCCAACCACTAAGAGGCCTGCGAGTAGGCGGCACAACGCAATCCTTCACCAAAGCGCCTGCCCTATTCGGGAATAAGTAAGGTTAAGAGGCATCCCGGATGACCGAACGTTACCATATAACAGGCAGTGAACCAGCCTAACCCCATTGGGCGCACGACTCCTCCGACGTCTCGGGCTTTGGCGAAACGGTCACTGTAGCTCTCTCGATACCGTTGGCTTAGATCCAGCGCGGCCTCTGCAGTAAATCCCGGCAACTTCACATCACTTTCTTTGTTCATATTCGTTTTTCCTTTCTTTTTGTCCCTCTGATCTAACGGTCAAAATACGGCGACAGCCTAGTTACTAAAAATGGAAACTCTTCCGTCACGTCGACTCGCGTAAAGAACTTCTCAATTACATCCGTGCTGCGGTTGGTGAACGAGAAGATGACGTCTACAACGTTGCGGGTACTGCTCAGCAGGGAAGGCTGAACATCCACAGCGCTCAACGACGCGTTGCGTCCAAAGGCATCAGCAGCCGTCGTGTAGATAGCCGGGTAGCGAACGGCCAGATAGTTCAACGCGCGATGCTCATCTGTTGAGCCTGCATTGTCTGCGGCAAGCATGATCCGATCGAACAACTCCTCAGCCGCTGGACCAAACTCCTTCGCTGTCGTCTTTTCCGGGCGAGGGATCGCTTTGATGAGCGCGTCGCGATCAAAAGAATAGATTTGATCGAACACGACGATAGGAATCATCAGTCCGTTGCACATTGTCGGAGGCGCAATTGGCCCACGTAGGCCAACGACGACATCAAGGTCGAGAGGGCTCGGCTGCGCGCGCACGGCTTCCAACAGTTGGTCATAGTCAGCCGGGTCGCGTGGAATAAGGATGTAGGTTTCCAACCCCTCAATCGTCAGAATCCAGCACACTTGTCGCGCGATGTAGCGGTTAGCTCGTTCAGAAAGAACTGCATGGGCTGCCGCACGGTCAGTCAGTCCCTTGGTATTTGCGCGCCCGGTTGCTTGTGCAAATTCCTTTTCCACCGCAAGGGTTGGAAACCGCATCTCAACGCGGCCAATGGCAAAGACGTACGAAGGTGCCGCCAGTCCGTTCGCGTTTGACTCGGTCGCGGCTCCACATGAGGCGCAAGTTGCGGGACTCACCGATGAGCGAAGTGCCGCGCTGGTATTACCGTTGATGGGTGGCGCAGTCACCTGGCCCGCATTAACAGTATCTAGTTGGCTTGTCGATTGCCCGTTCAATTCAGTTTGGTCCATTACATTTCTCCTTTTAGGATTAGCGCAGATCTATTGCGAGGTTCTAGCGCTTACCGGAAAAAACCATCCAGCGGTTGAGCACACCTGCCCGACGCTCGCAGCCTCCGCACGCCTTGATTCCAACAGCAGACGTCACTCGCTTAATCAGATCGCCGAGGCCAACATCCTCGTCTGCAATGAAACCTGGCAAACGCACGCGATAAGATTGGTGTTCAGGTTTGGCCTCAGGTTTCGTTTTGTGCTTTTTCGCTTTCATCGTGCTCGCCTCATACTTTTGCGCGGTTAGACGTCTTTTTCTCAATTCACCTTTGAACCTGTTGCAGGATTTGATAGGCAGCCCACGCATCCAACAATGTTGGAACGATTGTGGCTCGTCGATGCGCGTGGCCTTGCATTAGAGCGAATTTGACTCCCGCACCTGTCGCTTTTGGAAACATGGACTTCAACAACGCAATGGTTCCCGTCACAAACGGTGCCGCAGCACTCGTCCCGCCGAATGTTGGCGCTTTGCCATCGGCACTGATACTCGTGATGCCGTCTCCGGGAGCGCTCAATCCTCGGCGCCCAATAGAATTTCCGAAGTTTGAGTAACCCATCGGTTGACCTCGAAGATCGCAGGCGACAACCGAGATGACCCAGGGATGGCGTGTGATCGCAGAGCTTCCAATCGTCCCCTGATTTCCTGCCGCTGCTACGACTACAGAGTCTCGCTGCGCGCATATGTCAAGCGCTTCTTTTAACTTGCGCTCGCCCCTAGCTGAACCTTGCACGAGACCTGCGCTCAAGTTGATGACATCAGCACCCGCCTCGCTGCAGTCCATGATCGCCGTTGCCAACTCCTCGGGAGTTGCGGCTGGCATATCTGGGATTCCGGAGGCACTCTCCGCGAAAATCGGTCGTACGAGCAGAGTGCAATCCGGAGAAATTGACGGGGCTTTGGATCCCCGTCTGGCGCTCAAAATGCCCGCGACAAAGGTGCCGTGCATGCAAGCGATGCTATTTGGTCGGGCACAAGCGCCGCGCAGACGACCGGGAATTTCTTGCATGTTTGTGCTTGATAGATCCGGGTGGTGAGTAGCAACAGGTCCATCGATCAGTGCGATGATCGTTTCGGTGCGACCGCTGCTGAGCTCCATGAGCGGCGTGAGATTTACCAGGTCCAAAGGGTTTCTATTATTCGTAACAGGAAAGGGAAGAAGCGTTTCGCCCGACCGACCGAAACTTGCCGCGAATAAACTGTGAGTAAGGGGACGCACGCTTTGATTCCCTCAAAGACACAAACCAACCCGCGAGGAAAACTCAGTTCACCTGCTCTGCCGATCACAATCTCCGCAAGCCCTCACCTTTGATGCAAATCTCACTTAGGGAAAGAATTGCTTTCGGTGAGAGTTCTGCCGTGAAATGAGCTAATCTGCAGTGCTACTGGGATTGGGCAGGGATCCCATACGCTCGTCGAGGGCGCACGATGAGTCGGGAATTCAGTGTCCGTTCCTGGGTTCGGCAAGTGAGCGCCACCGCTTTATATACCCACGCCTCATCCAAGTCAACAAAATGCTGATCTGATTCTCGTTAGTACATGTTCTGGAAGTGAGCTATAGCAACGCTTAAGCGTTGCTGCTCGACAATATACAAGTTTATAAGCCACGGATTTACTTTCAGGCGGTGAAGGGCTTTACTCACTGCGGCGACTTGATGGATGGTCGCCATATTCTTTGACAACTGCGAGCGACGAACGGCCGCGCTCGTTTGCTGGGTGGCTTCGCGTCGGTCTCCACATTAGTCGATCTTTGCCGAAGCAACCTTTCAGCGCCGCCACCACGGCTTGAGCAGCGGTTTGACGTCAGACGATTACCAATTCCGAAGGATCGGGGGAACCCGGGGATCATCAAACTCCCAAAGCGGACCGAAAGCGCCGAACGGATCATCGCTTCCCGACCGCGGCTCTGGTGACGTGCCGCAGTTGGAACAGAGACTACATATTGTCCCCTTCATTAGGCCATCATTGCAGCGTTGAAGAATCGCATCGCAACTCGGGCCGCACATGGGGGCCGTCGGAACTACAATGTCGGAAGGTAAATCAGCAGAGCGCCCCAAATAGTGACCGCGACTCCTGTACACTGATTCGGCGGCTGTGAATCCTGGAATATTCATTTTCGTGACCTTCCATCATCTTGATATCCATAAAAAAAGAAAGCTCTTTCCGCGAAGACGTAACGGGCGACCGCCCTATCGCGCCGACCTGCGCTCTGTTTGGCCTTAAGAACGATTGGCACAAATTGGCACAAATTCAAACGAACCCCGGCACTATCTATGCAACCCTGGCGAATAATCCTCAGATTTGTCATAGCATCCAATGAATTCGAGTCATCGGTCCACTCCGTTCCACTGGCCCTGTCCCCCGCCACGTTCACTCACCGACCAATTAGAACAGAAGCCCGCCGATGGTGAAGGGAGGAAGCCCGCCAAAGAAACGGCATACGAGATCATTGCCTCCATTCGCCCGGCATCTTAAGTACGAGCCGATGTCCGGATCGGACGTAGCCGGAAAACGAAATTGCGGTATGACTCGTCCACCTTCGGACGGAAACCTGCTGAAAGCATCGTTTCCGGGGAATCTGTCTCTGGTTGGACCGAGCGATAATTCTGCATTAAATCCAGGTAGATTCATTTCACACCTCCAAATCGTTTTAAAGTTTACGCGTATGGCAAGCCCGAAATGCGGCGAAATGCCTTTCAGTCTAGGACCAAAATTGCCGGCAACCACCTTTGACATCACAGCTGGTAAATAGACTTCCAAGACCGGGAACCCATACAATAGTGGAACAAGAGAAGTCATCACACCAGGCATCAAAGGCGCTCTCGACCTCCGTCGGATCCCTAAAGGAGGAGAGTACTACTCTCTCCTGTTTAAGACCAGCCAACATCGCACTTATTTGATGAGGTGCGCTAATCCGATACAACGAAGCTTCCGCGGAAAAGCCAGGCATTGTGTTCATTTCACTTTCCTTTCGGTTGGTCGGGTTTAACCATCATAGTCTTGTCGGGGTTTGGTTAGCTTGCCCCAACTTACACGGGCTCCATTCGCTACGTCATAGCGAGCCAAAACCCAGGGATCTTGCTCCTGCCACTTCTTTCTTGACGATACGCTTTAACCGCATTATCAAAATTGGATATGATCTCTCGTTTTATGCGGCCCATTGCAGAAAGTGTTTTGGGTATCATCTTTCCCCACAAAACCACTTCGCATGCTGCTCGTATTTTCATCGTTCGCAAATCAGCAACTAATGGTTCAAGTTTTTCCTCGAGATCAAACCTTCGCTGATCATTCACATCGATTCCGAGCGTCTCCGTGAAACCGTCACTGTATCGCCCTACCCAACACTCGCGTCCGATTTGCTGAATCTTATGATCGATAGGAAAGAATTTGGGTCCGTTTGCGAGCAGCTTAATTCGGTGATCCTGTTTCCGGAGAAACTCGATCGCCCTCTTTCTAGCTTCTTCACGTGTATAGGATGTCACCAGAATCACTGTCAAAGTGCCTCATTTCTTCGCGCGAGGTTTCCGTTTGCAATTCGAGCTTCACAAGGCGCGTGTTGAGGGTCTTAATCCCCATCTTGACCGAACAACCGTTCGTTTTGCTTTGCGGGGCATACTTACGACGAATCATGTGACGCGCTTCTCGTGTCGTCGTGCGTAGTTCACGAGCTGCGTTCTTAAAGAATCTCTCTACGCGCGTATGACTCGTTTGTGCGCTTTCGT
>Ga0126311_10001260_pt1 | contig 12170 bp, 11 predicted proteins | sample Plot61_FD_92539 | JGI IMG/M metagenome (GOLD analysis project Ga0126311, IMG submission 92539) | Serpentine soil microbial communities from UC McLaughlin Reserve, CA, USA - Plot61 | ecosystem: Environmental > Terrestrial > Soil > Grasslands | place: USA: UC McLaughlin Reserve, Lake County...
CGATCCCGCGCTGGCCCCCGACCCCGGCGACGGAGGGACCACCGTGCCGACGACCCCGGCCACCACGCGCGCCCGCAGGATCAGCAGCGTCACCGCGAGCAGGCTGCCCGCGACAGCAATGGCCACGCCGACCCGCAGGACGCCCACGCGCCGGTCGGGAGCGAGGAGCGCCGACACGACGAACGCGACCAGCGCGAGCACGGGGAGCACCCAGCCGAGCAGGCGCAGCTTGTCGGCGATCGACAGCGTCTGGCCGGCGAACTGGTCGCGGTCCAGGGTGAACAGCTCCGGATCGATGTCCGCGGGGATCTCGCGGCCGATCTTGGGCGAGACCGAACGCACTCCGAACTGGACGAGGGTGGCGGCGTCCCCGAGGTTGAGGAGCGTGTCGCTGCGGTCGCGGACGAAGAAGAGCTTGTTCGCCTCGAGTGCGGCGCGGCGGAACACCTGCTTGAACGGCCGCGTCTGCACGATGGCGCCGACGACCGATTCGAGCAAGGGTCGCGCGGCGACCAGGTCGGTCGAGCCGCGGTCGATCAGGTTCACGACGATCGCTCGGGACACCAGGTCGCGCACGCCGTCGTCGTCGAGGGCCGCGACGGCCCGGTCGGCGAAGGCCTGCTCGTCGATCACCTCCTCGCGCGCGTAGAACGTGACCGTCCCCGCGAACAGCAGCAGCGCGCCGAACACGACCAGGACGATGCTGGCGGTCAGCCGGGTGGCATCGGAGAGGCGTCGCATGCGACGCGTCGATTCTCCCGGTTACAGTGCGCGGACGCTTCTTCCGGCTAGGTACCGCAGAACACGTTGCGGCACTGGAGCGGGTTGCCGTTGCCGCTCGCGGTGTTGCCGCCGAGGTCGACCACGCCGCTGACCGCGTCGATGCCGAAGTCCCCGTTGTCGTCGGCGCGGTTGTCCCTCAGCCGCGTCGTCGGGCTGCGCACGTCGATGCCGTCGTCGACGTTCGAGGTCGTCACGTTGCCACGCAGCCGAGTGCCGATCGCTTCGGCGCGCACGATGATGCCGTCCCCGGCGTCCGTCATGAAGGGCAGGACGAGCGTGTTGTGCACCTGGTTGTCGACGACGCGGTTGTCGTGACCCGCAGTCACGTCGAATCCGAAGCCGACCGCGTCGACGTCATTCCCTACGAATCGGTTGCTCGACCCGTTGACGTAGACGGTCGCGTCGAGGTCGTTGCGCAGCACACGTGCGAGGTCGCCGCGGACGCTGACGGCGCTCCCACCGTCCCTCGATCCGGAGCCCGAAACGGCGGCCGAGTCCGCGACCAGAAGGCCCGGGGAGTCGGTGGCGGACAACGCCACGCTGGAACCGATGAGCGTGCTGCGCCTGATGACGTTCGCCTGGCCGCCCTCGATCTCCACCCCGGTGTTGGTCGAGGGTCCAGTGAGTGGGCTTTCGAGGAGTCCGGCCGAGACGTTCCTGATCGAGTTGCGGCTGGCGCCGTCGAGCGCCAGCGCCGTGCCGATGGCGTAGAGGCTGCCGCCGTGGATCGTGACGTCGTCGAATCCGCCGCTGTTCGCCAGCGCCAGGTGCGCTCCGCGCAGCTCGTGGCCGGCCAGGTCGATGTCGATTCCGTCCGCGCCGACGACGGGCCCGTCACGGGCGCCGGTGTCCAGGCAATTGAGATCACCCGATAGCTGGAGGTCCGCGGTGATCGTGTCTTCGCAGTCCACATTGACGGTCGCGAACTGCTTGTCCTCCCCGCAGCCCGGACCGCCCTTCTGCTGGGAGTCTTGGGCACAGACGCGGTAGTGATAGGTCGTCGAGCGCTGGAGACCGGTGATCGACACGAGCACGCCACGCAGCGCGTTCTGCTGGACCGTGGCCGTTTGGTGCGCCGTCTGCGACCCGTACGCGGTGGAGGTCCCGTACTCCACCCAATACTCGACCTGGCCGCCGGCGTCGCTGACCACGTTTCCGAATACGGACGCGGCCGTACCGGCGACACCGTTCGGGGAACCCGTCTGGCCGGTGGCACACCCCGCACACACGGTCGCCCCCAAGACCATCAAAGCGATCAGCGCCCGCTTGCCGATGGCACGAGGCTATGCCGCGCCCGGCGCGGGTGTCAAGCCCCGTACGGCTCGTCGCGCTCCCGCACCGCTTGCTTGAAACCGGCCTCGACGGCCCGCTGCGCGAACGCGTAGCCCTCGGGCGTGTGGCGCGCGATTCCGTCGAAGAAGACGCCGAGCGACTGGGTGGCGGCGAGCCCCTGCGCGTAGAGGGCCTGGTTGACGAGCTGCTTCATCATCACCAGCTGGTTGACCGGGGTCAGCGCGATCCGCTGCACCAGCGCCTCGAAGCGCTCGTCGAGCTCCGCGGCGGGCGCCGCCTCGATCGCGAGGCCCCACTCGAGCGCGGTGCGACCGTCGATCAGGTCGCCGGTGAACAGCAGGCGCTTGGCGCGCTGGTCCCCGATCCGGAAGGCCCACAGCGCGGAGGTCGGCACGCCCCAGACCCGCGCGGGCGGGTAGCCGATGCGGGCGTCGTCGGCGATCACCAGGAGGTCGGAGCACAGCGCCATGTCGGTGCCTCCGGCCACGCAGAAGCCGTGCACCTTGCAGATCACGGGCTTGTCCGAGTGGAACAGGCTCATGAAGCCGCGCAGGTTGCGGCTCATCATCTGCCAGTCGACGACCGGATCCCACGGCTGCGACGGGTCGTGGTTGGGGATCTCCCGCTCGGCGAACTCGACCAGGTCGTAGCCGCCGCAGAACCCCTTGCCGGCGCCGGAGAGGGCGATCACGTGGACGGCCGGATCGAGGTTGGCCCGCTCGACGCAGTCGGCCAGCTCGCGCGGCATCTCGAGCGTGATGCCGTTGCCTCGCTCGGGACGGTTGAGCGTGATGCGGGCGATCCGGTCGTCGACTTCGTAATCGAGTGTCTCCATGGCGCAATACTGAGCGACTGATGATGGTTCGCGTCGACACGGCGGTGGCGATCGACCTCGTGCGCGACGCGTACCGCTTCATCGAGGACGTGCAGCTGGGGCGGCGCGAGGACTACGACGAGGGCTACTCCGAGATCCTCGCCGAGAAGTTCGAGCTGCTGCTGCCGCCCGGCTACCCCGAGGGGGAGCAGGTTTTCCGCGGGCCCGCCGGCCTGAAGCGCTGGATCGACAGCATCAGGGAGATCTGGGACGAGTGGCGCATGGAGCAGGAGCGGTTCATCGCGGCCGGGGACCGGGTGGTCGTGCTGATCCGCGTCGTCGCGCGCGGGCACCTCAGCGGAGTCGCGCTCGATCGCGAGACCGCGCACATCTGGTCGGTCGCCGAGGGCCGCGTGACCCGCTGTGAGGTCTACTTCGACCGCTCAGAGGCGCTGGACGCGGCCGGAGACTAGGCCGCCAGGGCTCGCTCCACGATCGCCGGCGCGTTCACCGAGGCGGGCAGCGTGCCGAAGACGCGGCCGCCCTCGCCCAGTCGACCCGCGCAGAAGGCGTCGGCGACCTCGGGCGGCGCGTTGCGGACGAGCAGGCTCGCCTGCAGCGCGACGGCCAGGTCTTCCACGACGCGCCGCGCGTCGCCCTCGGTGGGCGGGGCGGCGGAGCGCAGCCGATCCAGGTGCACGTCCAGCAGCGGGTTGCCGCCGCGGCCCAGCTCGCACTCGGCCATGAACGCCGGCAGCCCCTCCGGCTCCTTCACTGTCGCGCGCAGCACGTCCAGGGCCGCCACGTTGCCCGACCCCTCCCAGATCGAGTTCAGCGGCGAGTCGCGCAGAAGGCGCGGCATGCCCGACTCCTCCACGTAGCCGTTGCCGCCCAGACACTCGAGCGCCTCGGCCGCGTGGGGGGTGGCGCGCTTGCAGACCCAGTACTTGGCGACCGCCGTGGCGAAGCGCCGGAACGGGGCGTCCTCCTCGTCGTAGGAGCGGGCGATCCGCATCGCCGTGGCGGTCGCGGCCTCCGACTCGACTGCGAGGTCGGCCAGCACGTTCTGCATCGCCGGCTGCTCGGCCAGCAGCTTGCCGAACGCGCTGCGGTGCCGCGCGTGATGGACGGCCTGCGCCAGCCCCCAGCGCATCGACGCCGTCGAGCCGAGCAGGCAATCCAGCCGCGTGTGGTTGACCATGCGGATGATCGTGGCGACGCCGCGGCCCTCCTCGCCGATCAGCCGGCCGCGCACGCCGTGGAACTCGACCTCGCTCGACGGCAGCGAGCGCGTGCCGAGCTTGTCCTTGAGCCGCTGGACCCGGAAGCCGGGGTCGCGGCCCTCGAACAGGAAGCACGACAGGCCGGCCGGCGCCTGCGCCAGGGTCAGGAAGACGTCGCACGGGGGGTAGGAGCAGAACCACTTGTGCCCGGTGATCTCGTAGGTGCCGTCGCCGGCCGGCTCCGCGCGGGTGGTGTTGGCGCGCACGTCCGAGCCGCCCTGCTTCTCGGTCATCGCCATGCCGGCCAGTGCGCCCTCGTCGTAGCTCGGCCGAGTCAGGCGCGGCTCCCATTCGGCGGCCAGCTCGGGGTTCTCGCGCAGCGCCGGGATCGCCGCATAGGTCATCGACACGGGGCACATCACCCCAGAGCCGACCTGGCTCCACACCACCATCAGCGCGGCACGGACCGTGTGGGCGCCGGGCTGGGGATCGCGCCACGGCAGGCAGTGGATCTCGCGCTCGATCGCCTGGCGCAGGCTCCAGTGCCAGGAGGGGTCCAGCTCGACCTGGTCGATGCGGTTGCCGTAGCGGTCGTGCGTGCGCAGGATCGGCTCGTTGCGCTCGGCGCGGTCGGCGTGCTCCAGCGCCTCGGGGCTGCCCGCGAGCTGGCCGGTGTCGCGCAGCCGGTCGACTCCCCACCCGCCGCCCTCGCGCTCCAGCGCCTCGCTCAGTGGCAGGTCCGCCTCGAACACGTTGTAGGGGACGATCGGCGGTGGCTGGTTCAGCACCTCATGCGTGGACGCGCTCTTGAGCACGGGGAACTGCCTCCTCACAGAATTGGACAAGGGTCACGATCAGGGCTTCCTTGGAGCCGCCGCCGTTCGCCGCCGACAGCGGCCCGACGAGCGCCTCGCCGAGGGCTCCGACCAGCGCCGCGGCGACCGTGCGGGTGTCATGCGGGCGCAGCTCGCCGTCGCGCACGCCGTCCTCGAGCACGCGCGCGAAGGCATCGCGGTAGCCGGTGCGAAATCGCAGCCGCTCGGCCTCGACGGCGGGGTCGACGGGCTCCGCCAGCAGGGCATAGGCGAGCACCGGCCCGGCCAACGCGCGGCGAGCGAACGCCTCGACGGAAGCGCCGATGCGCTCGACGGCGGGCCGCCCGTCCGCCTCCGACACCGCGATCACCACGTCGAGCTCGCGCTGTGCCGCTCGGCGGAAGGCCTCCGCGAACAGGTCGCCCTTGGACGGGAAATAGCGGTAGACGGTCCCGACCGCGATTCCGGCCCGGGCTGCCACCTGCTGGATCCCGGCGGACGCGTACTTGCCGTGGGCGACCTGGTCGAGCGCCGCCGTGACGATCCGCTCGCGGGTCGCCTCGCGACGGGCCTCGGTTCGCTCGGTCGGCCGATAGGGCATCCGACAAGAAGTGAACCACGATTCACTCCTTGGCGCAAGGGGCCGGCTGGGGTGGCTGGGCGCATGGGCGGCGGCGAGGCGCATGGGGCGCGGGCGAGGCGCACGGGGCGCGGGCGAGGCGCATGGGGCGGCGGCGAGGTGCTTGCCGCAGCGCGATTGGACTGCAGCGACAAGGGCGCTCGACAGGCAGGCGACGGGCGCAGGCGATAAGTGCAGTCGACAAGGCGACATTTGCCGCCGCGATGCGTGGGGTGGACTGGCTTCATGTCCACTGCGCAGGACAAGTCAACGCAGCGTCCGCGGGGGCTCAGGGGTGGGCTGCGTCTGGGCTTGATGACGCATCGAAAGGGCCCCACGTGCCGCAAAAGAGGTGGGCGTGGCGGGTGGTCGACCCGGGTCCGTCCTCCCTGAGGCGGCGGCGCGCTAGGCGGGGCCGGCCCGCCGGAATACGAGCAGCGACTTGAAGTAGATCGGGTCCACGCCGGCTGCCCGCCAATCCGCCCGCAGCCGCGTGACGAGTTCGCGTTCGTGCGTAAAGCCGCGCGTGGCGAAGCGGGTGATCCAGAAGTCGCTCGTTTGCTCGTTCACATGGTCCTTGCCCCCGGTGCCGGGCAGGGCGGCCGTCATCACGACCGTCGGGGCCAGCGTTGTCAGCAGCTCTACGAATCGGTCGGAACCCGACTCTGGGAGGTGCTCGGCGACCTCGGTGCTCACCGCCACGTCCGCGCGCTGCGGAGGGAGTGGATCGTGGACGATGTCGAGTCGGGCCACCTCGAGCCCGCGCGCGCGGCAGCGCTCCAGGGCGGCGGCCGCCTGGTCGAACCCGAAGCAGCTGACGCCGACGCGCTCGAGCGCGAGCATCAGCGCCCCGCTGCCGCAGCCCACGTCCACGGCCGATCGCGGCTGGAACTCGCGCTGCAGCGACGCCGCGATCGTGTCCCCCGACGCGAGCATGATCGGGTCGACGACGTCCTCGTAGTAGTGGCGGTTGTAGAGCTCGTCGGGCTTGGCGCCGCGCTCGAGGCGGGTCACCACGCGCCGGCGCACACGCCGGACCGGCTGCGGCGCGCGCTCGTTCGCCCAGCGTCGCGCAGGTGCCGGGAGCGCGCGGTAGACCGCGTTGAGCACGCCGTAGAGGGTCATCGCAGCGCTGCACGGACGGTCGAGGGCGTCGGCAGGAAGGACCGCCACGGGGTTTCCGATACGCGCTTGTAGAGAACGAGCGTCGCTACGAAGACCGTCGCATACGACGCCGTGGAGACCAGCGCCGCCGCCGTGATCCCCCCGCTGCTGACGAACAGCAGGAGGCCGACGACGGTCACGACCGTCCCGGCCACCTGGGCGATCGTGGCCGTGAAGGGGCGGCCGGCGGCATAGATTCCGGCGGCCAGGATCGACGATCCCGCGAACAGAACGGCGCCCGGAAGCAGCAGGACCAGCGAGTCGGCGGCGTCACGGAACGAGTCCCCGTAGACCAGTCCGAGAATCGGGCGCGCGAACAGGCCGAGGAAGAGCGCCAGCAGGCCGGAGAGCACGAGCGCGCCCCACAGCGAGCCGATCACCTTGACGCGAGCCCGGCCGGGATGCGCCGCCACCGCCGCCACCACGACACCGGCGAAGATGTTGGACAGGTGGTAGACGATCAGCGACACGTTCGTCGCCACCGAGTAGAGCCCGACGCTGGCCGTCACCACGAACGCGGGCAGGATCGCCACATCGAGGCGCGCCGTCACGTTCGAGGCCACCGCCTGTCCCTGCCCGCGCACTCCGTACCAGAGCGTGCTCAGTCCCATCCGTGTGTCGAGCGGGCCGATCCCGATCCGCCTCAGGGCACGGGCCATGCCGACGACCAGCGTCACCCCCGTCGCGGCCGTGGAGCCGATCAGAGCGCTCTCGACCGTCAGGCTGTCCTGCCACCACAGCACCGCGAACGTCGCCGCGATCGCCGCCGGCTGCGCCAGCCGGACGACGTTGAAGAAGACGAAGTCCTGCACGCCCAAGAGCAGCCCGTAGATCAGCTCCAGGCCCACGCCCAGCACGATCGTGAAGGCAAACCAACGCCCCACCTCGATGGCACGCTCGCCGTCGGTGGAGAAGATCGTCGGCAGCAGCAGCTCGGTCACGCCGATGGCCACGGCGGTGAGCGGGATCAGCATCAGGGTCCAGGTGGTGAGCAGGCTCGGCCCGTCCTCGCGGCGACGGGCGATGAAGTAGCTGAGGCTGCGTGAGGCGCCCATCGAGAAGACGAACGCCGCGAGCTGGATCACCATGGTCAGAGCGGCCGTGATGCCGCGTCCGTCGGGGCCCAGTGCCCGCGCGCTGACCACGCCGCTGACCAGGTAGGCGACCATCGTCACCCCCGAGAAGAGGTAGGTGACCATCCCGGCACGCACCAGCCCGCGTGCCATCAGGCGCCGCAGCGGCCCGGCGGGAGCCTGGCCCTGCGCCGCCGGCTCGGCGGTCACTCGCGGACGGCCTCTACGGCGATCGAGAGATACGGACGGCGGCTGAGCCGCGTCAGCGGCCTGTCGAGTGGGCGCAGCAGACGCAGCGGCAGCGTCAGCAGCCAGCCCAGATACGGCCTGACGTGGTTCCCGCGCTGCATGAGGTTGTTCAGCGTCTGCGAGACGACTCCGCTGACGAAGCTGCGCGACACGACGCGGAAGCCGGCCGCGGCGAGCAGCCGCTCCAGTTCCTCGTGCGTGTATCCGGTGCGCACGTGTCCGCCGTCCTCGGCCTCGGTCACGAGCTCGTCGTAGTAGGGCACGTGGTGCAGATACGGGGTCGTCATCAAGAGCCGGCCGCCGGGGCGGATGACGCTCGCCAGGTCGCGCAGGAGCTTGCCGTCGTCGACGATGTGCTCGATCACCTCGAGGCAGAACGCCTGGTCGAAGGGGCCGAGCTCGCCGGCGAACCGATCGAGCTCGCGCAGGTCGAGGAGCCGGAAGCGGAGGTCGTCGAGCCCCATCGAGCGGGCTCGGCGCTCGCCCTTCTTGAGCGAGGACGGAAAGTCGGACACCGCGGTGACCTGGTTGCCGCGGCTCGCCGCGTACATGGCGAATGCCCCGTTGCCGGTGCCGGCGTCGAGCGTGGCGACCTTGCCCGGCAGGGCCCGGCGCCGGAGCCAGAGCCAGCGGTCGAACGCGCACGGGTCGCCGTAGAGCAGGACCGCCCGCCAGCCGAGCACGCCGGCCAGCGGGTCGCGGTCGCCGATCTGCTCGATCGCGCTCAAGCGAGTGCGTTCAGGGTTCGGGCCATGAGGCGGCCGACGGCCTCCTCCGAGCAGACGGCGTCCCACCACGCGAGCGCCTCGCGATGGAGGCTCTCCAGGCGCACGCTGTCGGCGAGCAGCGGAGTCACGGTCCGCTCGAGCTCGTCCCAGTGCCGCAGGCGGATGACCGGCGCGCGCTCGTAGAACCAGCTCGGCGGCACCGAGTCGGTCACCGGGATGCAGCCGTACTTGAGCGCCTGGAAGAACCGGTGGGTCTCGGTCGTCGCGCCGCGCGGCACGAGAGCGAGGCGGGAGTTCATCAGCGCCCGCGAGTAATCGCCGGGGTCGGAGGCGGCCGACTCCTTGAAGCTCTCGGTGATCCGCACGTCGACGGCCGCGCGCGAACCCCGGAGCCGATCGACGTTGCGCAGCATCGCCTGGCGTGCCAGCCCCTTGGGCATGACCCGCGCCTTCACGCGGGCCTTGGCTCCCTTCGCGTGGGTCACGCTCCCCGCGAAGAACACGTCGGAGCTCCGCTGCGCGAACGGCTTGAGCGGCAGGTCGAGCGCGTTGTAGGTGCCGATCGGGACCTCGATCTGCGGCGCGGGCCCGCGCCCGCTTCCCCCCGACGCGGCCAGCTGCGCCCGCAGGTGGTGGATCCGGCCGGGCACGCCGCGCACCGCGGCGCGCGCCGCCGGCAGCAGGGCCGAGAGCGTCACCGCTGAAGGCCAGGCCAGCGGCCGGCAGCCGAGGTTGGGGCGGGCGCAGAGGTTGCGGAAAACGGCTCGCACGCGAGGCAGATAGGTCGGCACGCGCGCCCACTCGTCGCCGATCAGGACCACGACCACGTCGTCGCCGTAGCTCGGCAGCGTCTCGGTGTCGAAGGTCAGGTAGACCGTGAGCCCCTCGACCGTCAGCTCGCGAGCCATCGCGGCCAGTGCCGGCCCGAAATACCAGGTGTCGATCAGATCGCCGAGCGGGGCCGGCGGGTTCCACTCGCGCGGCTGGCGATCGGGGTCGAGGCACTGGACGAACATCACGGGAAGCCTAGGACCAATCGTTCGTCCAAGCGCCCATCGGGGCGCTCAAGAGTGCGTTCGCGCGCGACGACCTAAAGGTCGTGGGCCCCCTCCGCCTAGCACGCCACGCTGCCGCCGTCTGCGTCCTCGTCGCCATGCTCGGCGCCTCGACCGCCGAGGCTGCCCCAGGCGTGCAACCGAAGAGCGCGGGCGCCTTTCGTGACTCCGTCGGGGTATCGACCCACATCGTCTACTACAGCACGCCTTACGGCAACTGGCCGCTGCTCATCGACCGCCTCCAGGAGCTGGGCATCAGCCACCTCCGCGACGGCACCTACGCCAACCCGGGTCCCCAGTGGGCCAAGTGGAACGAGCGCTACTACCAGTCGGTCGAGTACGCCGCCGACCGCGGCTTTCGCTTCAACTTCGGCCTCGGCAGCCCCGGCTACAAGGCGGGCACGCTCGACCAGCTGATCGACGTCGTGGCCGGGCGCCTGCGCCGGGCCGCGGAGGCCGTGGAGGGGCCGAACGAGTTCGACAAGTTCGCCGGCGGGCGGCGCTGGCCGTCTGTCCTCGCGTCGTACAGCCGGCAGCTCTACAAGAAGGTCAAGGCGAACCCGTCCCTGCGCTCGCTGCCGGTGATCGGGCCCTCGCTCGTCGCGCCCAACGGCCCGAGCAAGCTCGGCAACCAGACCGCCTGGCTCGATCGCGGGAACATCCATCCCTACGCCGGGGGCGCCTCTCCGAACCCGCTTTGGATCGCGGCGGAGCGCGCACGGATCGCCAAGATGTCAGGCCACGAGCCGGTCTGGGCGACCGAGGCCGGCTTCCACAACGCAGTGCACGCTCGCGACGGGATGCCGCCCACGTCCGAGGCCGCCGCGGCGGTCTACGTCCTGAGGACGGTGCTCGAGCACTTCGAGAATCGGATCGCGCGCACGTATCTCTACGAGGCGATCGACATCGCCGCCGACCCGCGCCACACGAACCCGAACGCCAACTTCGGGCTGCTGCGCAGCGACTACAGCCGCAAGCCTGCCTACACAGCCCTGAAGAACCTGCTGGCGCTGGCCGGCGACGACCAGCGCCGTTCCTCGCTCAGGCCGCTTCGGGTCGAGGTCGGGCGTCCCGGCTCGGGCGTGCGCCGGCTCCTGCTCCAGAAGGCGGACGGCACCTACGTGCTCGCTCTGTGGCGGCTGACGAGTGTGTGGGACCGCGACCACCGCCACGCGCTGACGGTCCACCCGCGGGCAGTGACCGTCCAGCTCCCCGGTGCGGCCCGGGTGGCCGTGGCCGACCCCGTCGCTTCGGCCGCGCTGCACCCGCTGCGGCTCCATCGCGGCGAGGTGCGAGTCCACCTCGGCGGCCATCCGCTGCTGCTCCAGATCACGCCGAAGCGCTGATCAGCTCGTCGCGCTGACGATCACGTGGTAGCCGTAGGGGCGCAGGGCCGGTAGGCGCCGCCAGAGCGCGTCGTCGAGGCGCAGCCCCGCCTCGCGCATCCGCGGCCGGCGGGTGAAGAGCTGCCGGGCCAGCAACCCGAAGAAGTGGAAGTCCGGGTAGGCGAGCTCGAGGCTTCCGAACGTCGACCTCCAGAGCGCGTAGTCGGCGCGCGTGAGCGGGTGCTCGTCCTCGGTGCCGAAGCGGCGGACGCCGAAGTGGCCCACCAGGTGCCTGCGACCGATCGAGAGGAGCGGGTTCAGCGCGTGGTTCTCGAAGAAGACGCCGCGGCCGCCTGGGCGCAGGACGCGGTGGACCTCCCGCGCGGCTTCGGCCAGATCGACGTGGTGGAGGATCCACTTGCCGGTCACGAGATCGATCGACGCCGGCTCCACACCCGAGGCCTCCACCGGCGCGGCGCGTGCCTCGAGAGCGCCGGCGGGGCGGAAGCGCTGGGCGCGCTCGCGCGTCACGTCCACCATCCCCGGGGAGATGTCGATCGCCACCACGCTGGCGCCCCGCTCGAGCAGCTCGAGCGTCAGATCGCCGTGCCCGCAGCCCAACTCCAGCACCCGCAGGCCCGCCACGGGACCGATCTCCTCGAGCAGCATGCGCTCGAGGCGGTCCGGCTCGGTCGGCGGCATCGAGGCCGGGTCGAGGGCGGCGGCGAAGCGGTCGTGGTGCGCTGCTTCCCGCTCGCGGACCCCCGTCACGCGGCGATTGTACTGGCGGTTTGCGGGCCAGACGCGGCTAAGCTGGCCGTCCGAGCCAAGACGGCCGATGCGAATCCTCTTCGTCAATCACACGTCGACCGCCGGGGGTGCCGAGCAGGGATTGCTGCGCCTCGTCGACGGTCTCAAGGGCACCCACGCGGTGGCCGTTGCCTGCCCCCGCCACGGGGCCGTGCGCGAGCTCGTCGGCGCCGCCGGGGTGGAGGCGCTCGCCATCCCCGCCTTCGAGGCGAGCCTGCG
>Ga0126311_10001261_pt1 | contig 12170 bp, 11 predicted proteins | sample Plot61_FD_92539 | JGI IMG/M metagenome (GOLD analysis project Ga0126311, IMG submission 92539) | Serpentine soil microbial communities from UC McLaughlin Reserve, CA, USA - Plot61 | ecosystem: Environmental > Terrestrial > Soil > Grasslands | place: USA: UC McLaughlin Reserve, Lake County...
CCGGAGCGCTGGAGGTCGGAGCCGCTGGCCCCGGCCGCCTTCAGAGCGAACACCCCGAAGGCGGTGAGGTCCACGTATCCCGAATAAGAGCCGTTGCGATCGCGCTTGGACCGCAGCTCGGCCACGAGGTCCTGCCCTCCGAAGCCGTGCGGGCTGACCCCCGCCCCCGCCAATGCGAGGATCGCCTTCTCCAGGTCCGCGACGCTGTCGATGTCCGGCGCGCGCGAGCGCAGGAAGTCCACCGGGCTGTGCCCGTCGCGCCGCATGTCGAGCGGGTTGCGGCCCGCCGCCTCGAGGCCCAGCATCGCCCAGGCGGTCATGTCGACGTTCGAGGACGCGGTCGGCGTAGCCCCGTAGCCGCCGTCGGCGTTCTGCTGGCGCTCGAGGTAGGTGCGCGCGCTCGCCTCGCTGGCGGCCGCGGCCGGGGAGGGCGCCGCCAGTGCTGTCGCGACGAGCGCCGCCAGCAGCACCGGGATGGCGGGCGCGACGCGCCAGCGGAACTCCATCCGCTCGCGGAACCGGCCGATCATCCGCACCAGCGCGGGCCCGGCGGCGAGCGCGATCGCGAAGTTGCCCGCCGCGTGGGCGACGTTGAACGGCAGCCCCCGGGCGGAGAGGGCCAGGTAGCGGTCGAGCGACTGCTCGCCGCCGTAGCTGACCATCACCGAGAGGTCCAGGAGCGCCCCGTAGGCGAAGCCGGCGAACGCACATGCGCACGCGAGCCCCAGGCGGCCCGCCCGCCGGCCGGTGAGCCGGGCGAGCGCGGCGCCCAGAAGTCCGCACATCCCCCACCCGGCCATCTGCCACGGGGTCCATGGCCCCTGGCCCAGCCAAAGGTTCGAGACGGGGGCCGCGAGTGCGCCGACCGCGAACCCCGGCGCGCCGCCCAGCGCGTAGCCGGTGATGAGAGCGACGTCCGTGGTCGCGACGACGTTCGGGATCGGCGCCAGGATCAGGCGGCCGGCGACGGCCATCGCAGCCAGCGCCGCGACCAGGGCGACCATCCGCGACGAGGGGCGCGACCGCTCATACCACGCGACCCCGCCGGCGATCACCAGCGCCAGCATCGCGAAGGCCCACGCCTGCCAGCTCATCTCGCCGCCTCCGTCTCCAAGCGGCGGCGCAGCAGCTCGGCGCCCTCGGTGGCCGAGATGGGCGCGCCGGCGCCCAGAATGCGCGCGACCTCCGTCGCGAAGTACCAGCCTCCGGCCAGCACCTCCTCCGCAGGGCCGTCGGCGATCACGCGCCCCTCGCCGAGGAGCACGACGCGGGGGGCGAACGCGGCCGCGAACTCGACGTCGTGCGTCGCGACCACCACGCCCGCACCCTCGGCGGAGAGCGCCACGACCCTCGCGCCCAGCTCCTCCTTGCGCGCCCGGTCCATGCCCCGGGTCGGCTCGTCCAGGCACACGAGTCCCGGCACGTCGGCGCCCGCCCTGCCGGCCATCACGATCGCGAGGGCGAGCCGCTGGCGCTCGCCGCCGGAGAGGTCGCGGGGGTCGCGGTCGAGCGCCCACTCCAAGTCGACCGCAGCGAGGGCGGCCGCGCCATCGGCGCCTACGAGCTCGTCGCCGACGCGCTCGTGGGCGATGAAGTCGGTGGGGCTCTGCGGCAGCAGTGCGATGCCCCCGGGGGCGCCGACCCGACCGCGCACGGGCTCGACCAGCCCGGCCGCCGCGCGCAGCAGCGTGCTCTTGCCCGCCCCGTTGCGGCCCATCAGCGCGACCCGCTCGGAGGGTTCGACATCCAGGCTCACGCCGCGCAGTACGTCGCGGCGCGCCTCGCCGTCGTCGAGCTCCACCCACAGCCCCGAGGCCGTGAGCGCGGCCTTCGGGGAGCGCCGCCAGACGCCGCGGCGCAGGCGAGAACGCAGCGAGGCGCCGGCAGGGTCCTTGGCGGGCTCGCCCTCGCCCTCCGTGTCGTCCGCCGCCGGCACGCGCTCATGGAGCGTCGCCCGCGCCTGCTTGACGCTCGCGGGCAGCGGCCGCAGGCCCGCGAGCTCGAAGAGGGTCGCCCCCGGGGTCGCCAGCTTGGGGTCTGTTGCGACCGCCCAGTCGAGGAACCCCCGCGGCGGGCCGTCGAAGGCGATCTCGCCGGAATCCATCGCCAGCACCCGGTCAGCGGCGGCGAGGCATCGCTCCAGCCGGTGCTCGGCCAGAACGACCGCCGTCCCCCACTCCTCGTTGAGCCGCCTCAGCAGCCCGACCAGCTCGTCGCCGGCGACCGGGTCGAGCTGGGAGGTCGGCTCGTCGAGCAGCGCCAGGCCCGGCCGTCCCACCAGCGCCGCAGCCAGTGCAACCCGCTGAAGCTCGCCACCCGACAGGGCATCGGTCGGCCGCTCGAGCAGGTGCGGGATCGCGAGGGCGAGGGCGACCTCCTCCACCGCCCGCGCCCGCGCCGTGGCCGGCTGGCCCCTGATCTCGAGCGGCAGCTCGAGCTCGCCCCGCACCGTGGCGCCGACGACCTGGGCCTCGGGGTCCTGGGCCACCAGGCCCACGTCGCCGCCGAGGTCGGCCGGGCCGTGCTGCGACACATCGCGTCCCGCCACCCGCAGCGAGCCCGCGACGTCGCCGCCGTGGTAGTGCGGCACCAGCCCGCACAGCGCGTGCAGCAGCGTCGACTTCCCCGACCCCGAGCGCCCGGCGAGCACGACGAACTCCCCGGGGCGGATCTCGAGGTCCACCGCGCGCAGGCTGTCCGCCTCGCCATCCGGATACCGGTAGGTCAGCCCGCGCGAGGTGACCAGGGGCTCAGGCACCGACGGCCTCCTGCGTCGCTGCCCGCCGTCGCCGAGCCGGCAGAGGCGGAGCGAACGGAAGCGCCGCTATGGCCGGCAGCGCAATCGCGAGGGCGAACGTGGCGGCGTCCGCGTCGAGGGTCACGACCGGATAGGGATCGAACTCCCCCGCCCCGGCGGCCGTCGCCGCGACGGCGAGGGCGATCATCGCGACCCCGGCGACTGCGAATCGCCACGAGCACCGCCCCGTCGGCGGCGAGCCGGCGTGCCGCGGCGCACCCCGCGCGTACCCGCGCAGCTCGAGCGTGGCCGCGACGTCCATCGCGCGGTCCAATGAGCCGGAGACCAGCCGGCGCAGCATCGCCGCCCGGCCCACGGGGGCCGCACTCGGCCCGCGGAGAGCAGCGGCCTCGCGGACTCGCGAGTGGTCGCGGGCGGCCAGCGGCACCAGGCGCGCCACGAGGGTGGCGGTGAGGGCCGAGCGGCGCGCCACCGGCCGGAACAGCCGCAGCAGGCGGTCGGGATCGACGGTCGCCGAGAGCACGGCGAAGGCCAGCATCACCACGACGATCCGCGCCGCCAGCACCGCCCCCTCGGCCGCCGCCTCGGCGCTGACGTCCACCTGCCCCAGCACCGGCAGGTCGAAGCCGCGGACGAGGATCGTCGCCCCGCGCTGGGCGACCATCACGTTGACGATCACGAACGCCACGCCGAGCAGCAGCCCGTAGCGCGCTGCCGCGGCCAGGGCCCGCGTGGCGTGCGCGCCGAGCCCCGCGACCACGGCGGCCGCGGCCGCGCCGGCGAGCACGATCGGGTTGGTGAAGCTGAACGCGACCACGGCGATCGCGCCGAAGTAGGCGAGCGCCGCCGGCGCTCCGATGTCGTGGATCGCGCCCCGGCGCGGCGCGTACGCGAGTGGCGACCTCATCCGTTGCCCTCCGCGATCGGCACCGGCGCGGTCTCGCCGTGGCCGGTTGCGACGGCGTAGCGGTCGCGCAGGTCCTCCTGGTCCAGAAGCTCGGCTGCGGCCTCGACGCCCGCGGCGTCGGTGCCGGTGGCGACCCACACGGCGGCGTCCTCGCCCGGGTGCAGCGCCGCGACGAGCCCACCGCCCGCATCCAGCTCGTCCGCCACATCGCCCCGCTCGTCGAGTACGTCGAGCCGCCAGCCATCCGCCTCGCGCGCGAACTCGGCGAACACGCCGCTCTGCGCGGGACCGTCCTCGATCAGGCGCGCCGTGGGATCGGCCCGCAGGCTGTCCCACGGCCCAACCAGCATCGTCGGCGCCTCGTCCGCCCCGCCCTCGGACTCGCCAAGCGGTCGGACACGAGCGCCAACGCCCTCCTCGTCGAGCCTCTCGGCAGCCTCGCGACAGGGCGCCTGATCGCCGGCACACCCGACCTCGACCTGACCCTCGCCCTCGAACGGCTGCGGCCACGAGCCCACTACGGCGGGTGCGCGCATCGCCTGGGTCCAGTCGCGGTAGTCCCACCACACGCTGTCCCCCGCGTGCAGGCGGACGTCCGCCGCCCCGGCCGACGACTCGATGCCGTTCACGTAGAAGAACCAGTCGAGGCTGCGCCCGGCCTCGGTGCCGCCCTCGATCCCGTCGATGGACTGGACGAAGCCGCCGCCGTAGCGAGTCTCGACCTCGGCCTGCGAGTCGAGCGCGCGCATCACCGTGTCGGACTCGGTGGGGTCGCCCACGGTCGACTCGCCGATCAGCTCGGCTCCGTAGTCGCGGGTGACGCGGATCGTCGCCTCACCGGTCTCGGCGTCGCCGGGGCCGAAACCGCAGCCGGCGACGGCGACCGCCGCAAGGGCGGCCGCCGCCAGCGCGGCGCGCCGGTCAGGGGGCGAGGCGCTTGACCTTCTCGCAGTTGCCCGCGATGTCGTCATCGGAGTCGCCCTTTTCGACGAACAGCTTGTCGATGCCCGCGCCGCAGTTCACGCGGTCGGCGCCGCCCTCGGTGATGTCGATCTCGTCGCGGCCGCCGCGCGCGCGGATCACGTCCCACCCGCCCGTGGCAGCGAACTCGTCGGCCACCGACCGGCCGTAGATGGTGCGGCCGACCGGGTCGGCCAACGCGGGGCAGGCGCCCTTCTCAGCGCTCACGCAGACGCGGCCGTGGTTGGAGTCCAGCCGCCCCGTCATCGTCGCCTGGAGGTCGTAGTGGCCGGCGCCGGCCATCGGCACCGATGCCACTCCCAAGCCGTTCGTGGTGGCGGGCGAATCGCCGCCGTTCACCGTGGCTCCGACGGCCGGCGCCTCGCTGCACACCGGGTCAGGCGGCGGGAATTCTGTGGAGCACGTCCACTCCACCACCGTAACCTCGCGGGTCCCGGGCGTCGTGCCGGGAGGCGCCCGCAGCTCGAGCTCGTTCGGCGGTGGGAACTGCGTGAGGTTCCACAGCACGGTGTCGCCGTTCTCCGGTCGGACCTGGTCGCCGCCGACCTGAGCGGCCTGATGATCGACCGTCAGCGACCAGTAGTCATCGGTGCTCGCCGCCACCTCGCCGATGGCGCACAGGCCCAGGCCGAAGCCGAACTCGTCGGTGACCGAAAGCGGATCGAGGTCCTCGTTCACGTCGCCGCCCGTCTCGAGCAGGCCCATGGCGGTGGGCCCGGCGAGCTTGACGGTCTCGCCGCTGCCCCCCTCCCCGCCGGCGAAGCACTTCGCCTTCGGGTCGGTCTTGATCGTCTCGGTGTTGGTCACGTAGCTCGCGCCGGGCTCGAGCTCCGAACCGGGAGCTACGACGCGGAGCTCGGCGACGACGTCGTCGGCCGCGCCGGCTCCGGCCGGAACGATTGCCGCTGCGAGAGCGGCGAGGGTGAACGCCAGGAGCGCTCGGGAAACCACACTAGGCATAACAGCCGTCCTTTCCTCGAAGGAGTCGCGCCCACCGCCGTGGGCGGCGGGCAGTTGGCTGGCCGGGGACAGGTCTCCTGGCTTCCGGGCTCTCCGCCGCGCCTTCCCGGGGGCGCTGTGGCGCCTCCAGTGGCTGACTCTCCGTATGGATCGTCTAGCGGCGGCTCTACCCGGTCACAGTGGCGGGACCGCGCCGGTCTTTCACCGGACTTCCCTTGGCCACCGGCCGTATGTGCGGGCCAGTCTATCCCCGACGCGGTGGAGGCGCAACAGCGGCGACGCTAGGCGCGGTCTTCGACCTGCTTCTGGAGCTGCTCGACGACGTCGGGCATCGACTTGCGCATCCGGCTGAGCTCCCAGTGCTCGATCTTGATCACCCGCAGGGTCTCCTCGGCGATCACGCTGGCCGAGCGAGCCTGCTTCTCGAGCAGCGCCTGCTCGCCGAAGACGTCGCCGGGGCCGAGCTCGGCGATGCTCTCGCCGTCGCGCTCCACGCGGGCCTTGCCCTCCTCGATCACGTAGAAGTCGTTGGCGTACCCGCCCTCCTTGACGATCGTCTTGCCGGGAGCGAACTCGTCGACCTTGGTGAAGGGGGCGATCTTGGCCAGGCTCTCGTCCGGCACGTCCGCGAACAGGCTGGTTCTCTTCAGCTGGCTGGCGTCCACTTGATCCTCCGCATCTCCCGTGGGCAAGGGGAACCTAACGGATACCGCGACCACGAGCCGCACTCGGCCCGCCGGCCCTCAGAGGGCCCCGCGCCGTCCACCGCCGCCCCTATCGTGCCCGACGATGGCGGATGATCCGACGCCGCCCGGCGGCTCGAGCCCTGGCCCTCGTCGTCGCAACCCGCTGCTGGCGCGCCTCGTGGGCGCCGGCACCCGCACCGCGATCGGCGGCGCCGGGCGCGTGGCCGAGGCGACCGGCATCGACCGCGCGCTGGAGGAGGCGGCCGAGGAGGCCGTCGTCCGCGCCCTGGAGAGCCCGGCGGCCGAGCGGGCACTGACTCGCGCGCTCCAGAGCGCTGCGGTAGAGCGGTCGGCCGTCCAGGTGGTCGACAGCGCGATGCTCGAGCGGGTCTGGGAGCGGGTGCTGGCGAGCGACGAGATCCAGAAGACGGTCGAGCGGATCGCGCAGTCGCCGGAGATCCGGCAGGCGATCGCCTACCAGGGAGTCGGCCTGATCGACGACATCGGCGCCCAGATCGGGCGGGTGGCCCGGCGGCTGGACGCGACGCTCGAGCGGGTGGCGCGCGCGCTGTTGCGCCGTCCGCGGCGCGAGGGCGAGGCCCACCAGGCGGGCCTCGTCACCCGCGGGCTGGCGTTCGTGCTGGACGGGGCGATCCTGAACTTCTCGTTCTTCGCCGTCTCGGCGCTGGTTGCGCTCGCGATCAACGGCCTTTTCGACGACCGCGGCGATGCGAGCACCCCCGCCATACTCGCCGGCGCCTTCGTCTGGGGGATCGCCGGCAGCGCCTACCTGCTGACGTTCTGGAGCCTCTCGGGCGAGACGCCGGGGATGCGGTTCCTCGACCTGCGCCTCGAAGGGCCCGACGGCCCGCGCCTCGGCTTCCGGCGGGCCCTGCGCCGCCTCGTCGGGACCGTGCTCGCGGTCCTGCCTCTGTTCCTCGGCTTCGTGCCGATCCTCTTCAACCAGCGGCGGCGCGGGTTCAACGACCGCTTCGCGGACACGGAGGTCCGCTATCTCCCCCCGCGGCGCGAGGCGCCCTGGAGCGCCTCGCGCCGCGACCCACCTGACTAGCTACTTGTCCGCCTTGTAGGTGAGCAGGTCCTCGCGGCCGGTAGCGCCCGACACGTCGAGCGTGAGCACCGGGCCGACTCCCTTGGCGTAGAGCTTCAGCTCCTCCACCTTCGGCTCCAGCGGGTTGCTGTCGCGGGTCATCAGCGCGTTCGTGAAGTGCCCGAACGGCGTCTCGACCTGCTCCTCGGTGCTCAGCACCTCACCTTGGTCCTCGGCCTGGCCCTTGTAGTACTCCTGGCGGTAGGAGAGGCCCGGCTGCGGATTCGCCGGCAGTGCGACCCCGGCCTCGGCGCCGTCGACGCCGGCCTCGAAGGAGCCCGCGCGCGTGGCGACCTTGCCGTTCTCGTACTCGGCGGTGTCCTCGCCCAGGTACCAGATGTTGCCGTCGGCGTCCTGCGCGTAGTAGTCGTCGGTGACCTCGACCGGTTGGCCATCCTCGGAGACGACGTCGTGGACCACACGGGCCTCGATGCCGTTGGCGATCTGCTTGGTCTTGTCGGTCACGCTCACGACGACGTCCTGGCTCTGGCCGTCCTCGACCTCCTTGTAGGTCCAGCGGCTGCCCGGGGTCATCGGCCAGTAGGGGTTGTCGATCTCCGTGGTGAACTCGGACGGATCCAGGTTCGCCGGCTCGCTGCCCCGCGGCAGCGGGGACGCGGTTGACCCGCCCTCGCCGCCCGCCGACGCCGTGACCGTGGTCGTGGTCGTGTCGCCGTTGCAGGCGCCGACCGCCAGGGCCGCGGCCAGGGCCGCCGGGATCGAGATGAGCTTGATCGTGGTTGAGCGGGACATGGTGCCCTCCTTCTCGTCGCTTGCGAGCGAGCCTGCGCAACCGAGATGAAAGTCGCGTGAAAATAGCGCTCTGGGCACGAAACGCTTTCATCTGATTTTCATCAACCACGAGGACGCTGAGTCGGCATGCGTGTGCTGATCGTCGAGGACGAGCAGAAGATGGCCGGGCTGATCAAGCGCGGGCTTTCCCGCGAGGGCATGGCGATCGATACCGTCGGCAAGGGCGAGGACGCGCTCTGGAGGGCCGAGGCGACGGAGTACGACGCGATCGTGCTGGACGTGATGCTCCCGGGGATCGACGGCTTCGAGGTCTGTCAGCGCCTCCGCAACGCGGGAGTGTGGGCGCCGATCCTGATGCTGACCGCCCGCGACGGAGTGCGCGACCGCGTCGCCGGCCTCAACAGCGGCGCCGACGACTATCTCGTGAAGCCCTTCTCCTACGCCGAGCTTCTCGCCCGGCTGCGCGCGCTGTTTCGCCGCGGCCAGGCCGAGCGCCCGGCAGAGCTTCGGGCCGGCGGCCTGCGCCTCGACCCGGCGACGCGGCGCGCGTGGCGCGGCAAGAGCGAGATCGAGCTCTCGCCGAAGGAGTTCGCCGTACTGGAGACGTTCATGCGCCATCCGGGCGAGGTCCTGTCGCGCTTCCAGCTGCTCGAGCATGCCTGGGACTACGAGTACGAGAACCGCTCCAACGTCGTGGACGCCTACGTGCGGTTCCTACGGCAGAAGGTCGACAAGCCGTTCGGCGTGAGCTCGATCGAGACGGTGCGCGGCGCCGGCTACCGCTTCCGCGAGGACGGCGGCGGTAAATGAGCCGGCTTCCGATCAAGCTGCGGGTCACGCTCGCCTTCGCGGCGGTCATGGCGGGGGTGTTCGTCGCGGTGGGCCTCTTCCTGTACCTGCAGCTCGGCGACCGCCTGGACGAGTCGATCGACAACGGCCTGCGCTCCCGCGCGGGCGACGCCGTGGCGCTGGTTCGGGGGTCGGGCGGTGGCATCCAGCGCGGCGCGCGCGAATCGCTGATCGAGTCCGACGAGAGCTTCGCCCAGGTTCTGACCTCGGAGGGCGAGGTGCTGGACTCGACCCCCCAGCTCCAGGGCGAGGCGGTGCTGAGCCCCGCCGAGGCCCAGCAGGGAGCCGACGGAGCGGCCTTCTTCGAGCACCCGCCGCCGCCGGGGGTCGAGGGGCCGGTGCGCCTGCTGGCGACGCCGGCGCCGAGCGGAGACGGGACCGTGGTGGTCGTCGTCGGGTCGTCGCTGGGCGACCGCGACGAGGCGCTGGCGAGCCTGGCGCGGCTGCTGGCGATCGGCGGGCCGAGCGCCCTGCTGCTGGCGTCGCTCGTGGGCTACGCCGCGCTCGCGGTCGCGTTGCGCCCCGTCGAGGCGATGCGCCGCCGGGCCGCGGAGATCTCGGCGGCCGAGCCCGATGAACGCCTGCCCGTCCCCCGCGGCGACGACGAGCTGACGCGGCTGGGATGGACCCTCAACGAGATGCTCGGGCGCCTGGAGGCGGCGATGGAGCGCGAGCGCCGCTTCGTGGACGACGCGAGCCACGAGCTCCGCACCCCTCTGACGCTGCACAAGACCGAGCTCGAGCTCGCCCTGCGCTACGCCAAGGACGAGAACGAGCTGCGGACGGCGATCACCTCGGCGGTGGGCGAGATCGACCGGCTGGTACAGCTCGCCGAGGACCTGCTGGTCGTTGCCCGCTCCCAGGAGAAGGAGCTGGCGCTCGCGGTTGAGGCCATAGCCGCTGCCGACCTGTTCGAGACGGTGGCCCAGCGCTTCCGCTCCAGGGCAGAGCACTCCGGCCGCGCCCTCGAAGTGGCCGATGACGGCGATGTGCTGGTCAAGGGCGACCGCCTGAGGCTCGAGCAGGCGCTCACCAGCGTCGTCGACAACGCCCTCCGCCACGGGGACGGCGAGGTGCGGCTGTTCGCACGGTCGAACGGCGCGAGCGCCGAGCTTCACGTCGCCGACGGCGGCGGCGGCTTCCCTCCGGACTACCTCCCCCACGCCTTCGAGCGCTTCACGCGCGCCGACACCGGCCGCACCGGCGCCGGCAGCGGCCTGGGACTGGCGATCGTCGACACCATCGCCCGCGCACATGGCGGCGGCGCCCACGCAACCAATGGCCCCGAGGGCGGCGCCGACGTCTGGATCGAGGTGCCGTCGGCGCTTTCATCGTGATTTCACGGGCACCCCGTAGAACGTCTGGCATCATCACAAGGAGGTTTCAGATGCAGACGCGAACGAAGTTCATGGCCGCCGGTGCCGCAGTGCTCGCCCTCGGGGCGGGCGGTGCGGGCCTCGCGGTCGCCGGCAGCGGCGGTGACGACGACGGCACCGAGCAGCCGATCCAGGGATCGCAGCTCGAGCACGCCAGCGCCGTCGCCCTCGATGCGGCCGGCGGTGGCAAGGTCACCGAGACCGAGATCCGTGACGAAGAGGGCTACTACGAGGTCGAGGTCACGCGCGACGACGGCAGCCGGGTCGACGTCCACCTCAACCGCGACTTCAGCGTCGCCGACTCCTCGCCCGACAGCCAGGGCGACGAGGACGCGGGCAACGACTCAGACTGAGGGGGATGAAGGCCGAGGAGCTGCGGACCGCGCAATCGCCGCTGAAGGAGCGGTATCGCGAGGACCCGCAGGCCGCGGTCATCACCCTCCGCGCGGGCGGCGACCTCGACTCCGAGGGCGTCGCCTGCTCGGTCGAGACCGGCAGGGCGCTCGTGGAGGCGGGCCTACATCCGGCCACGGGCGGCGACGGCGCGCTCGCGTGCTCCGGCGACATGCTGCTGGAGGCGCTGGTCGCATGCGCGGGCGTGACCCTTCGATCGGTCGCCGTCAATCGCGGGATGGCTGTAGCCGGCCGCGTCAGCGCGGAGGGCGACCTCGACTTCCGCGGCACGCTCGGCGTTGACCGCGACGCGCCCGTCGGCTTCCGCTCGATCCGCATGCGGTTCGAGCTCGAGACCGACGCCGGCGAGGAGGACGTGGAGAAGCTGATGCAGGCGACCGAGCGCTACTGCGTCGTCTTCCAGACGCTCACCGGCGGGGTTCCCGTCGCGGTCGAGCACTCGGTTTCGGGATAGGGCTCAGCCCGAGGCGGCTTCGGCCGGCGCCAGCGAGTCGGCGCCCACCTCGGCAATCGAGCGACGGCCGGCGAGGCCGAGGGTGAGGTCGAGCTCGGCGAGCAGGTTCTGGATCACCTCGCGGACGCCGGTCTCGCCCGCGATCGCGAGCCCGTACACGTAGGGGCGGCCGATGAGCACGGCGTCGGCGCCGAGCGCGACGGCCTTGAAGATGTCGGCGCCGGTCCGGATCCCCGAGTCCAGCAGTACCGGGATGCGCCCGTCGACAGCCGCGGCGACGCCGGGCAGCGCGTCGAGCGTGGCGATCGCCCCGTCGACCTGGCGGCCGCCGTGGTTGGACACGACGATCCCGTCGATGCCCTCGTCCACGGCCCGACGGGCGTCGTCGGGATGGGATATGCCCTTCAAGAGGATCGGCAGCTTCGAGCGCTCGCGGAGGAACGGCAGGTCCTCCCAGGAGAGGGTCGGGCGGCTGTAGATGCGGATGAACTCCTGGACGGCGGCGCGCGCCTCCCCCGAGCGAAGCCCCTTGAGGAAGGGCTCCGGGAAGTTGCGGGTGAGCTGGATCAGGGTCCGAATGGCCGCCGGCGTCGGCCGCGGCTGGGGCGTTGCCTCGTCCTGCGGGGTCTCCTCCTTCAGCAGCCGTCGAAAGACCGGGTCGCTGGTGTACTGGGCGATGCCCATCCCGCGCAGGAACGGCAGCCAGGCGAGGTCGAGATCGCGTGTGCGCCAGCCGAGCAGGGTCGTGTCGAGCGTCACGGCGATCGCCTCGCAGCCGCTGCGCTCCGCCCGCGAGACGAAGCTCTCGACGAGCTCGTCGCTGGTGGACCAGTAGAGCTGGAACCAGCGCGGACTCTCCCCCAGCTCGGCGGCGACGTCCTCCATGGCCACGGAGGCCTGGTTGGAGAAGACCATCGGCAC
>Ga0126311_10001262_pt1 | contig 12165 bp, 12 predicted proteins | sample Plot61_FD_92539 | JGI IMG/M metagenome (GOLD analysis project Ga0126311, IMG submission 92539) | Serpentine soil microbial communities from UC McLaughlin Reserve, CA, USA - Plot61 | ecosystem: Environmental > Terrestrial > Soil > Grasslands | place: USA: UC McLaughlin Reserve, Lake County...
GCACCCTCCACCGTGGGCGCCTACGACGCCCGCGTTCGCACCGGGGCTCCGACGACCAACCCGGGCCGCGTGTACGTGAAGTCGAGCAAGGGCGGGGTCGCCGGCCCGTTCGCGGTGGCGAACGGCTGACCGCGAACCCCGCACCACCAGCCGGGCCGGGCCCGCCGCTTGAAGCGGCGGGCCCGGCTCGTCGGTGTGCTCGCTGGACCGGGCTAGGCGCCGAGGCCGAGCAGCCACCCGGCGTGGGCCAGGTCGTCGGGGGTGGTCACCTTCAGCGCCCGAGGGTCGCCCGGAACCACCTGCACGCGCTCGCCGAGCAGCTCGACGAGGGCGGCGTCGTCGGTGGCGAGCGATGCAGGGGGCGCATCCGACCCCGCGGCGGAGCGGTGCGCCCGCTCCAGCAGGTCCCTGGCGAAGCCCTGCGGCGTCTGCACCAGCCGCAGGCGGGCACGGTCCGGCGTCCGGACGACGGCGCCCTCGTCGTCGACCTGTTTGACCGTGTCGGCCAGCGGCAGTCCGGGCACGACGGCCGGATGCTGGTTGAGGGCGTCGACGACGCGCCGGACCAGGTCCGGGGGCGCCAGGCAGCGCGCGGCGTCGTGCACCAGCACGGTGTCCACGGCAGCGGGCAGGGCCGCGAGACCGCAGCGCACGGAGGCGCTCCGGTCGGCCCCGCCCGGGACGACGATGACGTCCGGGCCGAGCAGCTCATCGGCCTGCTGCACCAGGTCGGTAGGCACGACGGCCACGACGCACCCCACGACGCCACTGTCCAGGACGCGCCGGACGGCGTGCTGGAGCAGGGGACGTCCGGCCAAAGACACGAAGGCCTTGGGCTGGGCGGCGCCGAGCCGCGTGCCGGATCCGGCCGCGACCACCACGCAGCCGACGGCCGCGGGGGGACGAGAGGTCAGGAGGCGAGGACCTCGTCGAGCAGCGCCTCGGCCTTGTCCTCGTTGGTGTGCTCCGCGAGGGCGAGCTCGCTCACCAGGATCTGTCGGGCCTTGGCTAGCATGCGCTTCTCGCCGGCCGACAGGCCACGGTCCTTCTCGCGGCGCCACAGGTCGCGCACGACCTCGGCGACCTTGATGACGTCGCCGGAGGCGAGCTTCTCCAGGTTCGCCTTGTACCGGCGAGACCAGTTGGTCGGCTCCTCGGTGTGCGGCGCCCGGAGCACCTCGAACACCCGGTCGAGCCCGTCCTGACCCACGACGTCACGGACGCCGACGAGGTCGCAGTTCTCGGCCGGTACCTCGATGGTCAGGTCACCCTGAGCGACCTTCAGGACCAGATAAAGCTTGTCCTCACCCTTGATGGTGCGCGTCTTGATCTCCTCGATCAGTGCTGCACCATGGTGGGGGTACACGACCGTCTCGCCGACTGTGAAAACCATGTGGTGTTTTCCCCTTTCGCGGCGTCCAGGATAGCACGGCAATTGGGTGCAGCAGAAGGCATGATCACTCCATCGTCGCAGGTCAGACGGGGTAACAGGCCCCCAGGCGGGCTTGACAGACGGCGCGGGACGTGCTGGCCACACGCCGGAGCGGGCCGGTGTCGGACCCTCCCGCTACAGTGCTCCCGGGTCGCGCGCGCCCGCGCGCACCAGCCACGCACCGCACCGCCGCCGCCTGAGGAGACCCGACGCCGTGAAGACCCCCAGCCGCCGCAGCCTCGCCGGCGTCGTCACGGCCGGTGCACTCCTGGCCGCGAGCGGATGCAGCATGTTCTCCGGCACCCAGGTGCTCGAGCCGGCGCAGCTCTCGGACGGCGTCTCGGCGACGGTCGGTGACGTCGAGGCGCAGGCCCTCGTGCTGGTAGGCCAGAAGGGCCAGCCCGGCGTGCTGACCGGTGCCCTCGTCAACCAGGGGACCCAGCCGGTCACCGTCACGGTCGCGGCCCAGGGCTCCACGGCCCCCACGCCGATCCAGGTGCCGGCGGGCTCCTCGGTGTCGCTCGGCAGCTCGGGCGGGGGCGCCTCGGTCGTCATCCCCACCGTGTCGGCGGAGGCGGGCGCGATGACCGACGTGCAGCTGTCGACCCCGTCGGGCGGCCAGGTGCGGGTGCAGGTGCCGGTCCTGCCGACGAGCTACCCGTACTACTCGACCGTGACGCCGCCAACACCTTCCGGCGGCTCCGCGACGAAGGCGCCGGGCGTCACCTCCTCGCCGACGGCCACCGACACCGACCAGCCGACGACCAGCCCCTCCTGACGGCCGCGGGAGCGGGCTGCTCAGCCCTCCAGCTTGTACCCCAGGCCCCGCACCGTGGTCAGCAGCCGTGGGTTCCCCGGGTCCGCCTCGATCTTCGCCCGCAGCCGCTTGACGTGGACGTCGAGAGTCTTGGTGTCGCCGACGTAGTCGCTGCCCCAGACCCGGTCGATGAGCTGCATCCGGGTCAGCACCCGCCCGGCGTTGCGCATCAGCAGCTCCAGCAGCTCGAACTCCTTCAGCGGGAGCGGCACCTGCTCGCCGTCCACCGTCACCACGTGCCGGTCGACGTCCATCCGCACGCGGCCGGCCTGCAGGCTGGCCGGCAGCAGCTCCTCCGGCTCGGACCGGCGCCGCAGGACCGCCTTGATCCGGGCCAGCAGCTCGCGGCTGGAGTAGGGCTTGGTCACGTAGTCGTCGGCGCCGAGCTCCAGCCCGACCACCTTGTCGATCTCGCCGTCCTTGGCCGTGAGCATGATCACCGGGACGTTGCTCTGGCTGCGCAGCTGGCGGCACACCTCGGTGCCGGACAGTCCCGGGAGCATCAGGTCGAGCAGCACCAGGTCCGCCCCGGCGCGGTCGAAATCCTCCAGGGCGGCGGTGCCGGTGGCCGCGACGGCCACCTCGTAGCCCTCCTTGCGCAGCAGGTAGGACAGCGGGTCGCTGAAGGACTCTTCGTCCTCCACGACGAGGATGCGGGTCATCCGCGGGCCTCTTCCGGGGTTGCAGTAGACGTGAGGGTGGACGTGGAGGCGGACAGGTCCGGCTGCACCTCGACGGCGTCGCCGGCATCGGGCAGGCGCATGGTGAAGGTGGCGCCCTGGCCGGGCTGGCTCCAGACGGTGACCTCACCGCCGTGGTTGGCGCAGACGTGCTTGACGATGGCCAGTCCCAGGCCGGTGCCACCGGTGGCGCGAGAGCGGGCCGGGTCGATGCGGTAGAAGCGCTCGAAGATGCGCACCTGCTCGTCTTCCGGGATACCGACGCCCTGGTCGGTGACGGCGATCTCGACCAGGCCGTGGTGGCGACCGACGGTCACCGCGATCCGGCTGCCCGCAGGTGAGTAGGCCACGGCGTTGTCGACGAGGTTCCGCACTGCCGTCATCAGCAGGTCACCGTCGCCGTACACGCGCGCCTGGGGGTCGTCCTGGACCGCGATGTCGATGTCCTTCGCCGAGGCGACGAGGCGGCAGCGGTCGACGGCGTCGTGCACGACGTCACCGACGCCGACGACGCGCGGCGGGTGCAGGGTGTCGGCGAGCTGCAGCCGGGACAGGTCCACGATTTCCTGGACCAGGGAGTTCAGCCGGTTGGCCTCGACCTGCATCCGGCTGGCGAAACGGCGCACCGCCTCCGGGTCGTCGCTCGCGCCGAGCACGGCCTCCGCGAGCAACGAGAGCCCGCCCACCGGCGTCTTGAGCTCGTGACTGACGTTGGCGACGAAGTCGCGCCGGGTCTCCTCGACCCGGCGAGCCTCGGTGCGGTCTTCCACGAGCACCAGCAGGTGGTGTGAACCCAGCGGCGCGACGCGGGCGTGGACCACCAGTCGCGCGCGCCCGAGCGGGCCGCGAGCGAGCTCCAGCTCGCTCTCCCGGATGACACCGTCCCGGCGCACCACACGGGTCAGGTGGCGCAGCTCGGGGTGGGTCAGCTCGTTGCCGGAGACGATGCCGTAGGCGTACGCCGCGGGACTGGCCTTGACCACCGAGTCGTCTTCCGCGACGACGACGGCGCTCGAGCGCAGGACCGCGAGCACGGCGCCCACGCCCGGCTGCAGCTGCGGTTCCGGCTGCTCTGGAACCCGGCGCTGGACGCGCTCGGACCAGCGGGCGGCCAGGACCGCGCCGACGCCCAGCAGCACCCCGGCGATGCCGCCCAGGGTCGCCGCCGATTCCGGATTCACGCTGCCAGCGTACGCAGCGTCACGGCGAGGGTCAGAACCGCGAGTCCGCTCCGCGGTCCGACTTCAGCGAATGTTCACCTCGGCACGGGACGGCGTTCACGCGGCCCTGCGAGCGTCGTCCCGGCACCACCACTCGGTGCTGCCCTGACCCGCGCCCGCCCCGCGCGGGGTCCGACGTACGGGCACAGGAAGGACCCACCTCCCTCATGCGCGACGCCTTCCACGAGGAGCTCGCCCACACCTCCGAGCGGCTGGTCGAGATGACCCGGCTGACCGGCTCGGCCATCTCCCGGGCGACCACGGCGCTCCTGGACGCCGACCTCGCCCTCGCCGAGAGCGTCATCGCCGCCGACGAGCAGATCGACGCCATCCAGCGCGAGCTCGACGACACGGCGCTGGACATGCTCGCCCGCCAGCAGCCGGTGGCCACCGACCTGCGCATCATCGTGACCGGGATGCGGATGAGCGCGGACCTGGAGCGGATGGGCGACCTGGCCCGGCACGTGGCCAAGGTCGCGCGCCGGCGCTACCCCGACTCGGCGGTGCCGCCGGAGCTGCGCGCGACCGTGCTGCAGATGGGGCAGGTGGCCGAGCGAATCGTCGCGAAGGCGGGCAGCGTGATCGCCGGCAATGACGTGGTCGCCGCCGTGCAGCTGGAGCAGGACGACGACGAGATGGACCGGCTGCACCGCGAGGTCTTCGGCGCCCTGCTCGGCGGCTCGTGGGACCACGGCGTGGAGGCTGCGGTCGACGTCACCCTGGTCGGGCGGTACTACGAGCGGTTCGCCGACCACGCCGTCTCGGTCGCCCGCCGGGTCGTCTACCTGGTCACCGGCGAGTGGCACGAGGCCTACGCACCCGAGCCGGCCCGCAGCGCGACGCGCTGAGGCGCCCGCCCGCTCGGGCGGGCGCGGAAAGCGGGTCGGTCAGCGACCCTGGTTCGCGACGGCTGCGACGGCCACCGCGGCGGCCTCCGGGTCGAGGTACTCGCCACCACGCTGCACCGGGTGGAGGTCGGCGTGCAACCGGTAGACGAGCGGGATGCCGGTGGGGATGTTCAGCCCGGCGATGGACGCGTCGTCGATGCCGTCCAGGTGCTTCACCAGCGCCCGCAGCGAGTTGCCGTGGGCAGCCAGGAGCACGACCTTGCCCGAGCGCAGGTCGGGGACGATCCTGTCCTCCCAGTACGGCAGCAGCCGGGCGACGACGTCGGCCAGGCACTCGGTGCGCGGAGCCAGGTCGCCGAGGTCGGCGTAGCGCGGGTCGTGAGCCTGGGAGAACTGGCTGTCGTCGTCCAGCGGCGGCGGCGGGACGTCGTAGGAGCGGCGCCAGAGCATGAACTGCTCCTCGCCGAACTGCTCGAGCGTCTGCTTCTTGTCCTTGCCCTGCAGCGCGCCGTAGTGCCGCTCGTTCAGCCGCCACGACCTGCGCACCGGGATCCAGTGCCGGTCGGCGACGTCCAGCGACAGGTGCGCCGTCGTGATGGCGCGCCGCAGCACCGAGGTGTGCACGACGTCCGGCAGCACGCCGCTGTCGACCATCAGCTGGCCCCCGCGCGCGGCCTCCTCCCGCCCGACGTCCGAGAGTGGGACGTCCACCCAGCCGGTGAAGAGGTTCTTGGCGTTCCACTCGCTCTCACCGTGCCGGAGCAGGACCAGGGTGTAGGGCGCGTCGCTCATGCGGGCAACCCTATCGACAAGCCTCGGCGTCACCCCTCGAGCAGGTGCCGGAAGGCCTCGAGGTTGCGGGTCGACTCCCCCCTCGACACCCGCCAGGCCCACTCGCGGCGCATGGAGGTGAGGAAGCCGAGGGCCAGCAGCTGGTCGAAGGAGCCGTCCGCCGTCTCCAGCAGTGCGCCGAGCAGTGCGTCCAGGGTCTCGGCCGTCACCCCGACGAGCGGCAGCCGGCCGACCAGGTACACGTCCCCGTCGTCGTCCACGGCGAAGGCGACGCCCTGCAACCGGGCGTTCCGGCGCAGCAGCCAGCGGAGGAACTCCTCCCGGTTCTCGTCCGGACGGCGGACCACGAAGGCGGACGCCGAGAGGGAGTGGTCGCCGACCAGCAGCGACACGGTCGTGCGGAGCTTGTGCTCGCCCGGCAGCGTCGCGACGACCTCACCGGGACGGCTCCCTGGCTCGTGGTCGATGCCCGCGGCGGCCAGGTGCTCCAGCAGCAGCCGCTCGACCCGCTCGCGTGCGCTCACGGCTGGAGGTCGACGGCGGCCGGCGGTGGCAGGACCTCCAGGCGGCGGGGCGTCGAGCGCGCCTGGGCGTACACCTCGAGCAACCCGTCGACGGTGGCGTCCCAGCCGTACCGGGCGGCATGCCGGACCGCACCGGCCGACAGTCGCCGGCGGCGCGGCGCGTCGTCCAGCAGGCTCGCGACGGCATCGGCCCACATGCCGGGCTCGTGGTCGGGGACGAGCACGCCGCTGACGCCGTCGGCCACGGTCTCCCGCAACCCGCCCACGGCGGCAGCCACGACCGGCGTCCCGCACGCCTGCGCCTCGAGCGCCACCAGGCCGAACGACTCCGAGTACGACGGCACGGCCACCAGGTCGGCGGCGCGGTACCAGTCCACCAACCGGTCTGCGGCGGCCGGCGGAGCGAACCGGACGACGTCGCCCAGTCCGAGCTCGGCCACCAGCCGTGCCAGGGACTCAGGCTCGCGCAGGCCGCTGCCGCTGGGGCCGCCGACCACGGCCACGACAAGTGATGGGCGCAGGTCGGGACGCCGGTCCAGCAGGCGCGCAGTGGCCCGCACCAGGACGTCCGGCGCCTTGAGCGGCTGAATCCGGCCGACGAACAGCAGCAGGTTCGCGTCGGGGGCGATGCCCAGGCTCTCTCGTGCGGCGCGTCGTCCGGCCTGCGGCACCGGCGTGAACCGGTCGAGGTCGACACCCGGCGGCACGACAGCGACCCGCTCGCGGTCCGCGCCGTAGAGCGCGACCAGCTGGTCGCGCTCCTCCTCGGTGTTGGCGACCAGTCGGTCGGCCGCCTCCACCACCTGGGCCTCGCCGATCTCGCGTCCGGCCGGCTCGGCGGTGTCCCCGTCTGCCAGGGAGAGGTTCTTGACCCGGGCCATGGTGTGCATGGTGTGCACCAGCGGCACCTGCCAGCGCTCGGCCGCCAGCCACCCGACCTGGCCGCTGAGCCAGTAGTGGGAGTGCACGACGTCGTACCAGCCGGGCAGGCGGGACGCCTCGGCGCGCAGCACGCCCGCGGCGAACGCGCACAGCTGCCCCGGCAGGTCCTCCTTGCTCAGCCCCTCGAAGGGCCCGGCTGGGACGTGGCGGACCAGCACGCCCGGCTCCATCTCCACCACGCGCGGCTGCTGGCTGCTGGTGGCGCGGGTGAAGACCTCGACGTCGACCCCCCGCCGCGCCAGCCGGCGGGCCGTCTCGACGACGTACACGTTCATGCCGCCGGCGTCGCCCGTGCCGGGCTGCTCCAGCGGTGACGTGTGCACGGCGAGCATCGCGACGCGACCGGGGAGACCCACGCGGCCAGGGTAAGCCGACCTCAGCCGAGCAGCCCGGCCGCCCGCAGCGACCGACGCAGCGACGCGGCGTCCGGGTCGTCCGCGCGGTACAGGACGGCGGGCCGGCCGACCGGCGCAGGGACCTGCACCTGGCGGGCAGCGACTGGCTCCGGCCGCTCACCGGGGTGCGGTTCGGGTGGCGTCGGGACGACATGCCGGCGCCCGCTGAACAGCTCCACCCAGGTCCCCGGGGGAAGCCCGACGGTGACGGCATCCTCACCCGGCGACACCACCGGCTTCGCCAGCACCGAGCGGCCCATCAGCAGCTGACCCGCCGTGGAGCCCTGCCGCAGCCGTGGGTACTCCGCCCAGACCGGCCGGACCAGCGGCGCACCGGACCGCCGCGCGGCCGCGATCGCCTGCCGCCGGTACTGCGCGGTGGCCGCGAACAGGCGGGTCAGGGCGGCGAACTGCCGCAGCCGGGTGGGCGAGTCCCAGACCTGCGCCAGCCGGTCCGGTCGGTCGCCGTCCTCGGTACGCAGCAGCGGCCCGAACAGCTCCAGCTCGGCCCACCGGGCGAGCAGCTCGTCCGAGCGCCGCTCGTCCGGCCACAGCGGGACCGCGGGCGCCGACGTCCCACCGATCCCGGAGGAGACCAGGCCCAGGCCGGCGAGGCCGGCATTGAAGGTCGCGGGGAGCACGCCGGCCAGCCCGTCCTCGGCCGACCAGCCGGCCGTGCGGCCACCCAGCGACAGGACGCCGGTCACGGCCGCCGTTCGCTCGTCGGCGGCGCGCTGCACCAGCAGGCAGTCCGGCCGGCCCGCGCGGACGCAGGCGGCGCGGGTCAGTGACGCCAGCCGCCGCGGCCAGGAGTTGTGCGCGTCGACCGGGTTCCCCGCCGCCAGGCGGGCGGTGACGGGCAGCTCGTCCCCGCCTTCGACGGACCAGCCCGACACGCCGTCCGCGCGCATCCGCGCCGCGAGGACCCCGGTGTACCAGTCCACGGCCGCGGGGTCGGTGAGGTCCAGCAGGGCCCCGGCGACGCCGCCGGCGTCCGGGTCGTCCAAGCGGACGGTGGCCGGCTGGCCGGACGCGTCCTCGACCAGCCAGCCGCGGGCCCGGGCCGTCGCCAGCAGCCCGGGCTCGTCGTCCGGACCGCCGGCGCGGGACCTGAGCGCGAACCCGCCGGACACCGACGTCAGCACCCGCACGTCCCTGCCGCGCAGCCGGTCGACCATCGTGGCCCAGCCGGGGTAGCGCCGCCGCGCCCCGCCGTCACGCACGAGCACCGCCGCCAGGTCCGCCTGGGCGCCGGTCAGCCGGTTCACCACGGACCGGATCCGTGTCACCGAGCCGCGCACGCCCACCACCGCGCCCGACGTCGCCCACTCGGGAGGCGCGGGCGGCACGCCGACGTCGGTGGCGTGCTGAGCGAGCATCTGACCGGGAGTCCCGTCGTAGACCCGGGCGCGCAGCCGGTCCGACCACACGGACGAGTCGACCCGGCCACGGTGCCGCAGGTCGACGACGGCGTACCCGGTGGTGTCGAGGGCCAGCCCGGACCCGGCGCTGGACAGGTAGGCGGGGACCGGTGCCGAGGTGGTGGCCGCGTCGCCCCCGGACCCGTTCCTGGCGAGGTCCTGCCACGCGGTCAGCGGCCAGCGACCGCGTCCCGTGCCGTCCGCGCGCGTCAGCACGGGGTAGCGGCCGTCCTCGACGGACTCCGCCACGCCCTGCGCGCCGAGCCCGCGGATCGTGTAGCCGTCGCGGCGGTACTCATGCACCGCCACGACGTCCGCCCCGGGGACGCTCACGTCCAGCAGCACACGCGAGTCACGCTCCCGGCGGGTGACCGTGAGCGTCACCGGGAGCGTGCCGCCGGGGTCATCGGAGGCGTCGGTGAGGGTCCCGGTCCAGGTCACCGAGGAACCCTCCAGCCGGCGTCCGGTGACGAGAAGGTTGCTGAGCGACCGGCTCACCTGCTCGTCCGCCCGCAGCACGCTCGAGTCCCGGAGGTTCGTCGGCTGACCCCGCCAGCGCAGCCGGCCAACGCCGGCGGTCACCGGCGACCCGCGGTCGACCCCGCGCCAGACCACGGCACTGCGCCGGTTGACGGTGAGCCCGCCTCCACCCAGTTGGGCGTAGACCCCGTTCCCGAGGGACACCGCACCGCGGGCGACGGGGGCCACGTTGACCAGTCCCGGCTCCAGGTCGCTGGCGTCCCTGCGCTCACGCAGCTGCGGGTAACCGCCGGCGAGTAGCGCGCCGAGGCTCACGGCGGCCGCAAGCGCAGCAAGCAGGACCCGCGGGGCACGACGCACCCGCCGAGCATGCCACCCTCGGGGGTCATGGCCAGAGGAGCACCGGCCCGGCGCACCGCGCCGGTCGGCACGATCACGCGCGGAACCACCAACCCGAACCGGCTCCGCCGGGTGGACCGCTGGGTCGTCGCGACGCTGGGGCGGCAACTGCGCTCGGCGGCCGACCCGCTTGTCGTCGACCTCGGTTACGGCGCCTCGCCGGTGACGACCCTCGAGCTGCGCGACCGGCTGCGCGCGGTGCGCGCCGACGTCACGGTGGTGGGCGTCGAGATCGACCCGGCCCGGGTGGAGGCGGCGCGCGACCTCGCGGACGGGCGGCTGCGGTTCGTGCTGGGGGGCTTTGAGGTGCCCGTGCCTGGCGGGGGGCGCCCGGTGGTCGTCCGGGCGTTCAACGTCCTGCGTCAGTACGACGAGAGCGAGGTACCGGCCGCCTGGGAAAGGGTCCGGGAGCGTCTCGCACCCGGCGGAGTACTGGTCGACGGCACCTGCGACGAGGTCGGCCGCCGGGCTGCCTGGGTCGCCGTCCGGCGGGAGGACGGTCCGACGTCCCTCACCGTCTCGCTGCGGCTGGCCGGGCTCGGCGCGCCGTCGGAGGTCGCGGAGCGACTGCCCAAGGTCCTGATCCACCACAACGTCCCGGGCACCCGGGTGCACGCCTGGCTGTCCGCGCTCGACCGCGCCTGGGAGCGGAGCGCACCGCTGTCGACGTACGGGCCGCGCCAGCGCTTCGTGGAGGCCGTGCGCCGTACCCGCTCGGACGGCTGGCCGGTGCTCGGGCGTCCGGCGCGGTGGCGGCTGGGCGAGGTCACCGTGGCCTGGGGCGCCGTGCGCCCGGACCTGCCGCCGGAGGTCAGCGGCAGCCGGTGACGGTGGCCGCGAGCGCGTCCAGCTTCCGCTTCAGAGTCAGGTTGGCCTTCTTGCCGTTCACGACGAAGGCGAAGGCCTTGATCCGGCCGTCGGAGCCCTTCGTCCACCCGGCGAGCGCGGCGGCGTCCCCCAGCGTTCCGGTCTTGGCGTGCACCCTGCCGCGGGCGCAGGCGGAGTCCTTGGTCACGAACCGGCCGAGCGACGCCGTCAGCGTGCCGGTGCGCCCGGACAGCGGCAGGCCGTCCTCGCGGAGCAGCGCGAGCTCGGGCTGGTTCGGCGCGAAGGCGTGCGCCACGATGCGGCTGAGCTGACCGGTGGTGAGGCGGTTGCTGCGGGACAGGCCGCTGCCGTCCCAGAGCCGGCCGCCGGGCAGCTGGACGCCCTCGCGGGCCAGCACGGTGCGCTGCGCCGTCCGGGCGCCGGTCCAGGAGCCCCCGCGGCGCTGCGCGACGCCCACCAGGCGGTTCAGGGCCTCGGCGTGGTCGTTGTCGCTGACCAGCAGCATCGTGGTGACGATGCGGCGCAGCTCGTCGCCCTGTACGGACGCGAGCAGCGGCGAGCCCTTCGGCGCAGCGGCCCGGCGAACCGTCGTGACCTTCAGACCGGCCGCGTTGAGCCTCTTGGCGAACACGGATGCCGCGTGCAGCGAGGTGTCCGCGGCGTGGCTCTCATCGACGACGAGAGCGCGCACCGCCCGCACGTCGCGCGGCACGTAGCTCGTCCTCCAGCCACGCGCCAGCGTGGGGCGAGGAAACAGCGAGTCATCGGCCCACACGCGGACCGTGGCCGCCCGGTGCGCGCGGACCTGGGCCGCCGTCGCCTTCGCCAGCACGGTCAGGTCGGCGCTGGACAGGCTCGGGTCGCCCGCGCCGACCAGGACGACGTCGTTCCAGCTGCTGCCGCGGCGCACCGTGGTCGTGAATCGGTGCCCTGGGCCGTACACGGACAGGGCGTTGGTGGCGGTGACCAGCTTGGTCGTCGACGCCGGCATCAGGCCCAGGCCCCCGTTCCGCGACCACACCGTCGCGCCGGACGCGACGTCGACCACGGTGCCGCTGAACCGGCTGCCGAAGCCGGCGCTGGTGGCCCGGCTGGTCAGCAGACTGCGCATCCGCTGGTTCGCGGAGGCGGCTGCCGCGCTCGTGGTGGCCCCGGCGACCGCGGTCGCGGCGCCCGTGCCGCTGGACGCTGCCGCCTGGGCAGCCGGCGCGGCGGCGACCAGGGCGGCGCTCAGGGATCCGGCCACGGCAAGAACTGTGGTGCCGGTGAGGCGGCGGCGGGTGGAGGTCGCGGGGATCGGGCGCATGGTGTCCCCTCGGACGTTGGGCTGCCTTGACCGCCCGGACCTGCTCGATGGCGCCGTCCCCCCGGGCGTCGTCCGACAGTA
>Ga0126311_10001263_pt1 | contig 12161 bp, 8 predicted proteins | sample Plot61_FD_92539 | JGI IMG/M metagenome (GOLD analysis project Ga0126311, IMG submission 92539) | Serpentine soil microbial communities from UC McLaughlin Reserve, CA, USA - Plot61 | ecosystem: Environmental > Terrestrial > Soil > Grasslands | place: USA: UC McLaughlin Reserve, Lake County...
CCCAGCCGACGCTCACCGTCGCGCCGACGGCCACGCGCCTGCGCCCGTCCGGCCCTTCGCCTTCGAGCACCACGCGCTCCACGTCGCTCAAGGGGAAGGCGCTCAAGATGACGACGCCAGTCTCCTCCTCGCCGTCGTTGTCCGAGTCGGGCGGCGCGGCCCACGCGTAGCGCATGCCGAGCGCGTCCGCGAGCTGCCGCGCGGTGTTGACGTTCTTCGTGCGCTTCTTGTTTCGGTCAACTTCCTGAAGCCCGATGATCTGCGCGCCGCCTATCTCCGGGTCTTCGCGCAGGAGCTTGATGAGCCGTTGCAGCTCCTCGCCGCCGCACCAGCGTATGTTGTAGGAGACGACCTTCAATGACTCCGGCTCGCCCGCGTCCGCTTTGACGGCCTTCGACTCGCCGCCGACTTCGAGCAGTATCGGCTCGCCCGCCTTGCCCACGCCCGAGGCGGCGCGGGGCGGCGCGACGTAGAACGACGACGCCGCGAACAGGCACAGCGCCGCAAACACGATTGGAGACTTCCTGCTTTTAATCATTCCCGACTTCATCTCACCGAGTCAGTTCAGAGTTTATTACGTCACTTCCACCCGCAGGCCGTCGCGCGCCTCTATCGTCTCGCCGTCCCAGAGTCGCCCGGCCTCCGCCACCATGTCAACGCCGTCCCACTCGGGGTAGAGGTGCGCGAGCATGACGCGGCGCGCGCGCGACTGCCGCGCGAGACGCATCGCCTCCTCAAGTTCGAGGTGCGCGCGGACGGGCTTCGAGCGGAAGAACGAGCACTCCATCAGAAACAGATTTGTTGCGCGGGCGAAGCCCGCGAGCGCCTCCGTGAAGCCCGTGTCTGAAGTGTAAACAAGCGACGTGCCGTCGGCGTCGGTCAGGCGCACGGCGAGGCTCTCGCTCGTGTGCGGCGTCGAGAAAGTTTCTGCGCGGAGACCTTCGAAGAACTCGAACTCGCTGCGCGGCGCTACCTCTCGGACTTCGAAGGGGAAGGGCTGTTCGAAGATTTTATAGCCGCCCGCCTCGTCGAAGCGCTGTAAAAGTTTTCGAGTCCCGCGCGGGCCGTAGACCGTGAGCGGCTTCGTGCGCCCACGCGTCTGCGGCGCGTACTTCGTGCCGAAGAGGAAGGGCGCGACGCCGCCCACGTGGTCTAAGTGAAAATGGCTGACCCAGACCGCGTCGAGGTTCCACCACTCGCAGCCCTCCTCCGCCATCCGGTGAACGGCCGGGCCGCTCATGTCGAGCAAGAGAGTCCCGCCCGGCGCCTCGACCCAGTGCGCCGAAGCGGAGCGCCGCGGGTGCGGCACGGACGTGCCCGAGCCGAGTACAGTCAGCCTCATCATTCGCGGAAGACCTTTCGGGGTAACGCGCGAAGGCTATCAAAATTCGGCCGCCACGGCGAGCGCCGGATTGTACGTCGAACAGGTCAGTCCCGCCCGCGGCACTGTTGTTACGCTTGACCGCGGGCGTGGCTTCGCGCTACACCTTTGTCGGCGTTTTATCAAAGCTCGCAGGGACGAGAGGGACGGATGCAGGGCGTTGTCTCGCTGCTCGACGACCGGCACTACGCGCGGGTCGAGGCCATCTGGGAGGAGCTGGGGCAGAAGTTTGACGTGCGCGGCATGTACGTCACGCCCTACCCGCACTTCTCCTTTCAAGTCGCCGAACAGTACGACGAGGAGGCTTGCGCTCGCGCGCTGCGCGGGCTGGCGGCGCGCACGAAGCCCTTCCGCGTCAGGACAGCGGGCCTCGGCATATTCACGGTCGCGAGCCCCATCCTTTACATCCCGGTCGTGCGAAGCCCCGCGCTCTCCGAGCTTCACGCGGAGGTCTGGCGCACGGTCAGGCAGGAAGTGCCCGGCGCGGTCGCGCACTACTACCACCCCGAAGAGTGGGCGCCGCACATCACTCTCGCGCAAGGCGACATCGACCAGGACAGGCTCGCCGAGATAGTGCGCGTCCTGAGCCGCCGGAATTTCCACTGGGAGTTCAACGTCACCAACCTCGCAATCATCTACGACACGGGCAGGCAGCAGGGCATACGCTGCCGCTTCAACTTCGAGGGGGAGAAGAATTGAGCGCGGAGACTTATCGTGCGGAAGGTTTCGAAGGGGCTCGGGGGCTCGACGTGCTGGCCGTCTTCTCGCACCCGGACGACGCGGAGCTGACGGCGGCGGGCACGCTCCTGAAGATGAAGGCGCTCGGCCACAGCACCGGCGTCCTGGACGTGACGCGCGGCGAGATGGGCACGCGCGGCACGACCGAGGGCCGCTTCGAAGAGGCGCGCGAGGCCGCGCGCATCATGCGCCTCGACGTTCGACTCAACCTCGAACAGCCCGACGGCCACGTCTGGGTGACCGAGGAGGCGCGCACCGCGCTCGTCCGAGTCATACGGGCTTACAGGCCCAGGGTCATACTCACGGCGCACTGGGACGACCCGCACCCAGACCACGCGAACACTTCGCGCTTGGTTCGAGAGTCCGCGCGGCTCGCGTCGATGCGCCGCTACGACGAGGGGGCGGGGCAGGGCGCGGTGAATATGCCCGCGCTCGCGCACTCGGCCTACTCGCGCCTCGTCGTGCCCTCGTTCGTCGTGGACATCTCCGAGCACGTCGAAGAGAAGATGCGCGCGATACTCGCGCACCGCTCGCAGTTCTTCGACCCCGAGTCGAAAGAGCCCGTCACGCGCATCAGCGAGGAGGGCTTCCTCAAGCAGCTCGAACACCGCTGGCGCTACGTAGGCTCGCTCATAGGCGTCGCCGCGGGCGAAGCCTTCTACGTGCGCGAGGCCCTGAACGTACACGACCCCGTCGGGCTGCTCACGCGCCCGATGAACATCTACTCTTGAACTCGCAAGACGTTTTGAAGAAGGCTGTGGCGCTGTGCGTCGCACTGTGCGGCGCGTCCTTCTTCGTCGCGCGCGCGCATCTGACGAACGTTCAATCACAGACGCGCGCGGGCGGCGACCTCTCGAAGTGGAGGCCGACGCGCGACAACTCGGGTGTGGGCTACGTGGGCGGCGCGGTCTGCGCCGAGTGTCACAAGAAGGAGGCCGCGTCGCAGCCCTCGACGCCGATGGGCCGCGCCGCCGCGCGCGGGGCCGACTGCGAGATTCTCAAGACGCGCTCTCCCCTCACGTTCAACAACGGCCCTTACACCTACAGCATCACGCGCGAGGGCGGCGCGAGCCTCTACAAAGTCTCCGACGGGCGGCGCGAGTTGTCCGCGCCCGTCCTCTTCTGCTTCGGGCAGGGCGCGGCGGCGCAGACCTACGTCCTCCGACACGAGGGCGCGTTCTACGAGAGCCGTGTGAGCTTCTACACCGGGCTCGGGGGTTTGGACTTAACCATCAACCACCCGCGCGCCGCGCCGCCTTCGCTCGAAGACGCGCTCGGGCGTCGCATGTCCGAGGAGGCCGCGCGCGGCTGCTTCGCGTGTCACACGACGGGCGCGGCGCACGCGGCGCGCTTCGAGCCCGAGCGACTCACGCCCGGCCTTAGCTGCGAGGCGTGCCACGGCCCCGGCGAGCGACACGTCGCCGCCGCGCGCGCGAAGAACCTCAGAGACCCTTTCACGTACAACCCCGCCGACTTGGACGCGCTCGACCTCTCGCAGGAGTTCTGCGCCGCGTGTCATCAGGGCTTCGACGCCGTCATGAGTATGGAAGGGCAGGGCGGGGCCGCCAACATACGCTTCCAGCCTTACAGAATCTTCAACAGCCGCGCGCACCTGCTCAACGACAGGCGCATGGGCTGCACGGCCTGCCACGACCCGCACGGCCCGCTCGAACGCGACGAAGCCTTCTACGACTCGAAGTGCACGGCCTGCCACCTCACGAACGCGAAGGAGCAGAAGACGCGCGAGCGCGACGCCTCCGCGTGCCCCGTCGCCACGCGCGGCTGCTCCACATGCCACATGCCCAAGGTCGAGCTACCCGGCATGCACTTCAAGTTCACAGACCACTGGATACGCATCGCCAAACCGGGCGCGCCCGTGCCGAGATGAAGGCACACCCTCTCCCTGGGAGCGCGGGCATCCCTGCCCGCCTAAGCGTGCCACAGCACGCTTAAGAGAGAACCGCCGCGACTCAACGTCGAGTCGCGGCGGTTCTTTCTCTTCGCGCCTACGGCGCTCAATGCGGGCTAGTGTGCACGCGCTCCCGGCTTGGAGGCCCGCTTTGTATTCCGCGGTATTACTTGACCGTCACCTTGCCGCGGAGTTCTATCTGTTCGGAGGAGCGGCCGACGAGTATGTCGAAGTCGCCGGGGTCTGCGCGCCAGCGCCTGGCGTCCGCGTCGTAGTAGGAGAAGGAGCGCGAGTCGAGCGCGATTGTGACGCGGCGCGTCTCGCCGGGACGCAGGGAGACTTTCGAGAAGCCCTTCAGCTCCTTCAAGGGGCGCGCGGCCTTCGAGTGCGTGTCGCCGACGTAGACCTGCGCCACGTCCGCGCCCTCGCGCGAGCCGGTGTTCTTCACGTCGAACGAGACCTCGTAGAGCGGCAGGCCCATGGGGCTGTCCGACGCGCCCGACGTGGCGGGCCTCACCGTCAGGTTCGAGTAGCGGAAGGTCGTGTAAGAAAGCCCGTGGCCGAACGGGAAGAGGGGCTTCGTGTTGTTCTTCTCGTAGCCGCGGTAGCCTACGAAGACGCCCTCCTTGTAGACGACTCGCTTCGTGTCGCCGTCGGGGTAGTAGCTGTCGTGCGCGGGGTTGTCCTCCCACCGCCGCTCGAACGTGATGGGCAGTCGGCCCGAGGGGTTAACGTCGCCGAGCAGGATTTCGGCGAAGGCGGTGCCGCCCTCCTGCCCCGGATACCATGCCTGCAAGAGCGCGGGCACGCGCTCTATCCACGCGCTCGTGTCGTAGCCGCCGCCCGAAGTGACTACGACGACCGTGTTCTTATTCGCCGCGGCCATCGCGGATATTAAATCGTCCTGCCCGACGGGGAGCGCGTACGTCCTGTCCGCGCCCTCGCTCTCGGTCTCGGGCGCGAAGCCCGCGGCGACGACGACCACGTCCGCCTTCGAGGCCATGCGCTTCGCCTCTTCGGCCACCGCCGTGCCGTGTCTCAACACGCCCATCTTCAGGCGCGTGCCGAGCCAGCCCGAGCGCCCGCGCTGCTCCAGAACGAACTTGTGCGGGCGCGCGTCGAGCCGGAGCGTGACGTGGCCCGAGAGCGTGCGCGAGGTCTGCCAGTTGTCCACGACGAGCTTGTCGTCAACGTACAGACGGTGAAAGCCGCCGTCCTCGCCCGTCGATTCGGTGAAGATGTCGTACTCGCCCGCGGCCGCAGGCGTGTAGAAGCCCGTGCGCCGCGAGGAGAGCGTGCCGTCGGGGAAGGTCGTTCGGTTGCCCGAGTCGCGCCCGAAGTTGACGTAGCGCTCCGTGCGCGTGACGACCGCGTCGCCCTTGAGGTCTTCCTTGAAGTACTCGACGCGGAGCCCCGGCTGCGCCGACGCGTCGCCGGATGTCTTGAACTCGGTGGACTCGGCCAACTCGGAGAGCGTCGGCGTGCCGCGGTGATACAGGACGTTGGCGTTCGAGCCGAGCGCGTTGCTCAAGCCTTCGAGGAAGCTGACGGCGGCGAACGGCTCGACGCGCGCGCTGCCGCCGCCGACGGGCACGGCCGGGTACGCGTCCGGGCCGACGACGAGAATCGTCTTGAGCCTCTTCCTGTCGAGCGGGAGCAGGTTGCCGTCGTTCTTCAGAAGCACCATGCCTTCGCGCGCGCCCTGAAGAGCGACCCGTCGGCCCTGCTGGTTGAAGCGCGGGATTGACGCGTCCGTCTGGTCGCGGTCGAGCCAGCCGAAGCGCGCGGCCGTGCGAAGGATTCGGCGGACGTGCTCGTCAATCGTCGCCTGCGTGACCTTGCCCTGCTCGACGGCGGGCATGAGCGTCTTCCGGTTCATGAATGCGCCGGAGGGCATCTCCAAGTCCTGACCGCCGTTGGCCGCCGCGACGCCGTCGTAGGTCGCGAACCAGTCGGACATCATAAGGCCGTCGAAGCCCCACTCACCGCGCGCGACCTCGGTCAGTGTGTGACGGTTCTGCGAGGCGTGCTCGCCGTTGACGAGGTTGTAAGAGTCCATCACCGCGCCGACGCGCGCCTCCTTCACGGCGGCCTCGAAGGCGGGCATGTAAATCTCCCGCATCGTCCGCTCGTCAACGACGGAGTCCGAGTCGTGCCGGTCGAACTCGGAGTTGTTCGCCATGAAGTGCTTGACCGTGGCGGAGACCCCCTGCGACTGCACGCCGCGTATGTAGCCGACCGCGACGCGCGAGGCGAGGAAGGGGTCTTCGCCGAAGTACTCGAAGTTTCGCCCGTTCATCGGCGCGCGGTAGATGTTGACGCCGGGGCCGAGCAGGAAGTGTACGCCCTTCGCGCGCGCGTCGCGGCCTATCTCGGTCCCGACGCGCTCTGCGAGTTCGGGGTTCCACGTCGCCGCGAGCGAGACGCCCCCGGCCATCGCCGTCGCGGGGCCGAAGTTGCGCACGCCCACGGGGCCGTCGGCCATCTTGAGCTTAGGCAGGCTCAGGCGTGGCAAATCGCGCACGAAAAAGCCGTCGGTTCCGCCGAGCATGTCTATCTTCTCTTCGAGCGTCATCTTCGCGAGTATCGCCTCGACTCGCCCGTCCGCGTCCGTGGCGGGCCGCCGCTGCGCGTTAACTTGCGCGCGCGCGGGCGCGAGTGTGTTGAATAAGATAACGAACGCGGCGACGAACGCGCGCGGAGACTTTCGCATTGCTTTAACCTTTCAGGTTGGAGTGCTGAGTACTGAGTACTGAGGATTGAGTGGGAGCGCTAACTCAGCGTTGAGCATTCTCAACTTAATTACTCAGTCCTCAGTCCTCAGTACTCAGCACTTCGTCTTTACTGCTGCCGTAGCGCGGGCATCGGAATCGGAATGTTGTACGTGCTCGCGCCGACGCCGACTCCGCCCTCGCACGTGTTGGGCGGCGTCGTGCAGATGCGCCGGGTCGAGGGGCATTCGGAGGCCCAGAACATGTAGCCGAGCATGCCGTTCGTCGTCCCGACCTTCGTCGCGACCGTCTGCACGTAGTTGCCCGTGCTCTTCGTTAGAGACGTGTTGAAGTTGACGCACTCGGGGCAGGGGCTCTGGCCCGTGACGATGTAGAGCGCGCCCGTGAACTTCGCCGCGGCGAGCGGCGGGATGGGCGGGCTGTACTGCGCCTTGCCGTCGATGTGCTCCTGCCAGTCGGCCTGCGCGGTGGCGGCGCTGTTCGCCTGCTTGCTCGTCACCATCGCGTTGGCGTAGTCGAGCACGGGCGTCGTCGTGTTGAGCCAGTCGGCCGTCGCCTTGCGCGTCAGGGCGATGAGCCAGCGGTCGCCCGCGGCGAGGTCGATGGTCAGGCGCGCGGCGTGGTTCGCGCCCGACGCGTCGTAGGGTAGCTGCGAGCGGTATGCGTTGATGAAGGCTTGCAGGCCCGTCAAGTTAGGGTTGGTGTTCTCCTCGTAGTCTATCTCGATGCCGACGCCTAAGCTTTGCGCGACCTGCGCGGCGTTCAGGCCCAACTGCGTCGCGTTGCTGCCGAGCGCCTGATTCCATGCGTCCACGTAGGTGATGCCGCCGATTGAGAGCATGACGCGGACGCCCTTGCTCTTGAAGTAGTTGACGACCGTCGAAGTCATCCCGCGCGGGACGCCGTTTAAGGTCTGCGCGTCGGTCGTCTTGTTGAGAAGTTTAAGTGGCTGCACGAAGCTCAGGACTACGACGTTGACGGAAGGGAGGCCGGTGCCGTCGCCGCGGTCTACGAGCCAGCGGTTCTTCACGTCGAAGTCCGTCATGTCGCGCACGGAGGCCCACGTACACGCGTCGTTGCCGCAGTGCCATGCGCCGTAGACGGAGACGGGCGTGGCGTGTGCGGCCTTGAAGCAGACGAGCAGGACTGTCAGCAGCAGAAGTCTCTTGAACATGACCCCTCCTTCATTTAAGCCCGCGAGCGGGACACGCGGGCACCAGCGGACGCGCCGCGGCTCGACCTCGTGGGGCTTTCGGCGCACCGCGGCATTGAGGCTTTCGGGCAAACTCAAGCGGGGGAACAATTAAGAACGGTTACTACAGCGGCGTTCACTCGGGCGCTTACCCTGGGAGCGCGGGCATCCCTGCCCGCCTTGAGCGCCGCAAGGCGCGAAGGCTAAGAGACGCTTTAACTCTATGTAGAGTTAAAGCGAACCGCTCGAAGCGCGCTGTCGCACGCTTTGGCGGGCAGGGATGCCCGCGCTCCCAGCCTTAACAGTCGCATCCATGTGAATGCCGCTATAGCTCGTCACTGCTCTCTACCCTTCGCGGGGGGCGCGGCGAGCGACTTGACGCGCGCCCTCCATTCGGCGGGCGTCGTCCGGCGCAGCGCGGGCTGCTCGTGCGCGGCGTGTACCAGCTCGCGCAGCGCCCCGACGAAGGGGAGTTCGAGCGCGGCCTTCGGCTTCTCTATCTCGGCGAGCGCGGCGAGGCGCGCGTCGCGCCACTCGGCCGTGGGCGCGACGCCCTGCTGTATGTAGGAGAGCGCTTCGAGCCCTATCTCGCCCGCCGAGGCCATGTCGCGCGTGAGCGGGCGCGCCTCTGCGAGCGCGGGCGAGCGGTCGATTAACGTTTCGAGCACCGGCCGCGCGTCGCGCCACGACGTGAGCGTGTCTCGCAGGGTGCTGAAGTGCAGCGCGAAGCGCGGCGCGTCGGAGAGCAGGAGGTTGATACGGCGCGTGAAACCGCGCGCCGCGGCGGAGTCGGGGCGCGCCGCGTCCACGAGCCCCGTCAGCGGCGAGAGCATCGTCTGCGGACGATACTGGTAGCGCCTGTACTCCTTCACCGGCTCGACGAACGACGCGAGCGTCTCAAGCGCAGGAGGGTACGGGCCGCCTGCCAGACGCCGGAGTATCATCGCCTGATTCTTCTCGTGCGTGAGCCCGAGTTCTTCCAACTGGACGCTTACGATTGCGAGCCGCCGGTACATGTCGTCCACGTCGCGGACTTCGCGCGGCGACCAGAGCCGCTCGGCAATCGCGGCCGTGCGCGGCCAGATGCGCGAGTCTATGGTGTCGGCGTTGACCCACTCGCTCCACATCGTCGCCTCGCCGCCGAGCACGCGCGCGGCCTCGGCGGGCGTGAGCGTCGAGCCTTCGGGCACGGGGTCGTTGAGGTAGTGGTCTGAGGTCGGGAAGATGAGGTCGATGTAGTAGCCGTTCGAGAGTATGCCCTCGTAGCCGCGCCGCGCGGCCTCCGCGAGCGCCTGTTGTCCGCGCCACGAATGGATGACGACATCCTTGGGCAAGTCGGGCTGGAAAATCTCGTCCCAGCCCATCATGCGCTTGCCGTGCTTCTGAAGAATCTTGAGGAGGCGCTGGTTGAAGTAGGTCTGCAAGCCGTGGTTGTCCTTGATGCCCTTCTCCTTCATGAAGGCTTGAATCTTCGGGTTCGCGTCCCACTGCTTGCCGTTGTTCTCGTCGCCGCCGATGTGCATGTATGCGTCGGGGAAGAGCGCGGCCATCTCGCCGAGGAAAGTGTCGAGGAACTTGTAGACCTCCTCGCGCGTCGGGTCTAAGGTGGGGTCGAAAATCCCCGCGCCGCGCTCGATGGTGTAAGGGCCGGGCGCGCTCCCGAGTTCCGGGTGGCCGACGAGCCAGCTCGTGCTGTGGCCGGGTATGTCGAACTCGGGTACGACGCGTATGCCGCGCGCGGCGGCGTAACTGATGATGTCGCGCGCCTGCTCCTGCGTGTAGAAGTTGCCGTCCGAGCCCATCCCTGCGAGGCGCGGAAACTTCTTGCTCTCGATGCGGAAGCCCTGGTCTTCGGTCAGGTGCCAGTGGAAGACGTTCATCTTCACGGCGGCCATCGCGTCGAGGTTTCGCTTGAGGACTTCGGGCGGCTCGTAGTGGCGGCCGATGTCTATCAGGAGCCCGCGCCAGCGGAAGCGCGGCCTGTCGTTAATCTGGACTGCCGGGACGTAGAAGCCCTCGCGGTCGCCTTCGAGCAGTTGGAGAAAAGTTTCGAGGCCGCGCAGCGCGCCCACGACCGTCGGCGCGCGCAAGCTTGCCTGTCTGTCCGTCACGTCGAGCGTGTACGACTCGTCCTCTTCGACCGAAGGCACGGCGCGTCCCGGCCCCTTGCACTCTATGACGAGCGTCGCCGCGCCCGCGTCCGGCGCGAGCCCGCGCGCGAACTCCATCACGGTTCTGCCTTCCAGCCTGCGCGTCGCACGGTCAACGCCCGCGCGCAGACGCTCGTCCACGTGGCCCGTCGCCGCGACCGTGAACGACTTCGTGACCGCGAGCCTCCCCGCGCCGAACTGTACCGAGGCGGGCACGGGCATCAGGTGATGACGCGCGGCGGCCTGCTGCTGCTGCGCGTTGGTCTGCGCCGACGCGTCGCAGACGCACGCGAGCAGGAGGACGAGAGCGAAGCACTTTTTATGTTTCATATTTATCCGCCGCGAGCCCAGCGCGGACTTTTGCGCCGCGAGCGACGCGAAGCCCTGACGTGAACCGCCCTCTGAGTTGTCTGGAAGAGTTCTCGTGCGAATTAAAAACGGAGCTTATGATTAGAACAGCGGGGGGCGTGTCGTCAACATAAAATTTTCTTTGCGCCGTCCGACTGCGTTTCTGATATCCTCCCGCTCTCGCGCTTATGAACTCGCTCAAGATAGGAATCAGCGGCGTGCGCGGCCTCGTCGGCGAGACGTTTACGCCGGAACTCGCCGTCGGCTTCGCGCAGGCTTTCGGGACGTATCTCGACTCCGGCCGGATACTCGTCTGCCGCGACGCGCGCCCCTCCGGGCCGATGGTGCGCTCGGCCGTGCTCGCGGGCCTGCTCGCCTCTGGCTGCGAGGTCATAGACCTCGGCGTGTGCCCGACGCCGAGCCTCCAGCTCGCGGTGCGCTGGCTTGAAGCCGACGGCGGGATTTCAATAACCGCGGGCCACAACCCCGAGCCTTGGAACGCGCTCAAGTTCGTACGCGGGGACGGGCTATACCTGAACGCCTTGCAGGCCGACGAGCTTCTGGACATCTTTCATCAGGGCGAGTTCGCTAAGGCCGGCTGGGAGCGCATACGCAGCGCGGTCGAAGAGCGCGACGCGATAACGCACCACCTCGACAGCCTCGCGCGCGCCTTCGACGTTGAGGCGATAAAGTCCCGACGCCTGACGGTCGCCGTGGACTGCTGCAACAGTTCCTGCTCGTACCTTTCGCCGCGCTGGCTGGCCGCGCTCGGCTGCGAAGTGCTCGCGGTCAACGACGACCCCACGGCGCCTTTCCCGCACGCGCCCGAGCCGACGCGCCGCACGATGGCGCAGCTACGCGCGGTCGTGAAGGCGGGCCGCGCGAGTATAGGCTTCGCGCACGACGCCGACGGCGAGCGCTTAGGAATCGTCACCGAAGAGGGCGAGATTCTGGGCGAGGAGGCGACGCTCCCGCTGTGCGCGGAGATTCAGTTGAGACGCGAGAGCGGGGCGGTCGTCACGAACGTATCGACGAGCGCCGCGGTCGAGCGCGTGGCCGAGCGTTACGGCGCGGGCGTGGTTCGCACGCCCGTCGGGCAGGCTTTCATCTCCGAGGCGATGTCGGAGAACCGCGCCGTGCTCGGCGGCGAGGGGAGCGGCGGCGTCATCGTCCCGCGCGTGCAGCTAACGCACGACAGCGCCGCGGCGGTCGGGCTCATACTCGAACACCTGGCGCAGACGGGCGCGCGAGCCTCCGAGCTTGCCGCGTCGCTCCCGCGCCTCTCGATGCTCAAGCACTACGTCGAGGTGGAGCCGAACCGAATCTACTCCGTCCTACAGCGAGTCTACGAAGAGCTGGAGCGCGAGCGTCTGCCCTTCGACCAGACAGACGGAATCAAAGTCCAACGCCCCGACGGCTGGGTTCACGTCCGCGTCTCAAACACCGAGTCGAAGATACGAGTCATCGCAGAGTCCGACACTGACTCGCGCGCGCAGGAACTTCTCGACTGGGCGCGCGACCTTCTGGGCAAGTGAACGAAAGGCCGAACGGGCGTCAAAGCTGGGAGCGCGGGCATCCCTGCCCGCCGTGAGCGCGTCAGCGCGAAGAAGGAAGAGACTCTAAAGCTCAAGGATTGAAAATGAAGCGGGAAGATGGAAGCGTGCTTCCAGCACGCTTTGGCGGGCAGGGATGCCCGCGCTCCCAGAGGAAG
>Ga0126311_10001264_pt1 | contig 12160 bp, 8 predicted proteins | sample Plot61_FD_92539 | JGI IMG/M metagenome (GOLD analysis project Ga0126311, IMG submission 92539) | Serpentine soil microbial communities from UC McLaughlin Reserve, CA, USA - Plot61 | ecosystem: Environmental > Terrestrial > Soil > Grasslands | place: USA: UC McLaughlin Reserve, Lake County...
CTGGGACACGCAGATCAGCAGGTAGACGAACAGGATGATGGCGCCCGAGCTGTTGAGCAGGAACAGGAAGACCTGGTCCGGCGATACGTACGCCGCGATTACGCAGGCGAAGCCGACCACCGTGGAGGCCAGGATCGCCCATGCCGGCACACCGCGCTTGTTGATCGCCAGCATCCGGGCGGGCGCCTCGTTGCGCGCGGACAAGACGAACAGCATCCGCGACGCCGTGTACAGACCGGAGTTCAGGCAGGACAGCACGGCGGTCAGCACCACGAAGTTCATGATGTCGGCCGCGCCGGGGATCCCGATCTCCGCCATGGCAGCCACGTACGGGGACTCACCGAGCTCGGTGGAGTTCCACGGCAGAATCGTCGCGAGCAGGAAGATGGAGCCCACGAAGAAGACGGAGATCCGCAGCACCACCGAGTTGGTGGCCCTCACGATTCCCCGCTCCGGCTCGGCGGACTCGGCGGCCGCGATCGTGGCGATCTCGGCGCCCACCATCGAGAACACCACGATGACGATGCCGGAGAACAACGACCCCACGCCGTTGGGGAAGAACCCGCCGTGGTCCACCAGGTTCGAGAAGTCCATACTGCGTCCCGGCCACAAGCCCAGCACGAACAGTGACCCGAGCCCGATGAACACGATGATCGTGAAGACCTTGACGCCGGCGAACCAGTACTCGAACTCGCCGTAGGAGCTGACCGAGAACATGTTGGTCGCCGTCATCAACAGCATGAGGACGAGCGACATCAGCCACAGCGGGACGCCTGGCACCCACCGCCGCAGGACGCCGGCGCCGGCCACCGCCTCGAAGCCCACGACGATGACCCAGAAGTACCAGTAGAGCCAGCCGACACTGAACCCGGCCCAACCGCCCATCGCCTGCCGGGCATAGTCGGCGAACGAACCCGTCGACGGGTTGGCGACTGCCATCTCTCCGAGCATCCGCATCACCATGACGATGAGGACGCCGGTCAGGGCGTACGTCAGGAACGCGGCTGGGCCGACCTCTTGAATGATGGCGCCCGATCCCACGAACAGGCCCGCGCCGATGACACCACCGATTGCGATCATGGTGAGGTGACGCTGGCGAAGGCCCTTCTGAAGGTGCCCATCTTCGGTGCCGTGACCAGGTGCCATCGTCCACTCCCTCGTGAGCACAGATCGTGCCCGGGCAGGCTTGACGCGTCTCAGCATCATGACCGCCGTCCGGCCAGGACCGCTAGCCCACACTTTTCCCAGCCGTGAGTCGACCCCGTGGGGGAGCGCGCTCTCGCCCCCCTCGCACCTGGTCTGCACAAGCCCAAAGCATTGTCGTCCGGGGAACGTCTTGGAGGCTGCCTCGTCCTCAGCGACGCGGAGTAGATCGCCGCTGCGGAACCAGCCGGAACGCGACCTGGACGGCGGGACCGCTCGTCAGTGCCACCACCGCCGTGCCGATCCCCACGGGACCGTGCAGCAGCCACCCGCCCGCGAGCACCGACAGCTCGATGGCGCAGCGGGCCCAACCGATCGGCAGGCCGCGACCGGCGAGGGCCACCATGAGGCTGTCCCGCGGACCCGCCCCGAAGCCGGCGCCGATGTAGACGGCCGCCCCCACTCCGAGCAGCGCGACGGCGCCCACGAGCACGAGCAGGCGCACGGCGAGCGGCGCGGCCGGCAGCGTGTCGAGCCAGGGGGTGGCCATCAGCCCGTCGAGGGCGAAGCCGACGAGGACGACGTTGACGAGGGTCCCCAGGCCGGGCCGGACGCCGAGCAGCGCGGAGGCACCGAGGACGACGATCCCGACGGCGACGATGACGGCGCCGAAGGAGATTCCGAAGAGGTGGGACAGGCCGGAGTGCAGGACGTCCCACGGCGCGAGGCCGAGGTCGACCTGGACCGTCAGCCACACACCGACGGAGCACAGGGCCAGCCCACCGACGAACCGTGGGAGCCGGCTGAGCAGGGACGGGCGGGTGGGTCTGCTGGGCGCCAGCTTGGGCGCGTCGGGAACGACGGCCGTGGCCATCGGAGTGCCTCCAGGAAACCGAAAGGGTACAAAACGGACACGGGTGGGTTGGGTCAGCCGGGCAGCGTTTTTGCCGGGTGCGACGGGGGACCCGACGGCGGTGTCGGTCGCGCTGCGACCCAGGTCGCAGGCAGGTGGCCCCGGTAACCAATGCTAGGAGCAAGGCCGGACTTCCGCAGCGCGGCGGGTAGCCATCCTCGGGCTCCGCCGCGCGGATCCGCCGTGGGTCGGGCGCACGGCGGCCGAGAACTGCGTAGGGACGTCGTGGCCTCGACGCCGGGAGCGAGCCGACCTAGTCTGCGATGCCCTGCCGCGGCACACCTGGAGAGGGATGATGACGGCCACGACCGCTGACGTCCTGGTGTCCGGCGCCAGCGTCGCCGGCCCCACCGTGGCGTACTGGCTGAACAGGTACGGATTCCGCGTGACGGTCGTCGAGCGGACCCCCGAGCTCCGTGCCGGGTGGGGCGGCCACGCGGTCGACCTCTTCGGCGCCTCCGTCGAGGTCGCGGAACGCATGGGGATTCTGCCCCAGGTCGTGCAGGCGCGGACCGGGACGGACCGGATCTCGTTCGAGCGTCCGGGCCGCTCTCCGGTCGACGTGGACATGAACCGCCTGGTGGCCGGCATCTCCGGACGTCACGTCGAGGTGATGCGCGGCGAGCTGGCCTCGATCCTGCACGGCGCCACCCGGGACGATGTGGAGTACGTCTTCGCCGACTCGATACGGACACTGGAACAGGACCAGGACGGCGTACAGGTCACCTTCGAGCACGGCACGCCACGCCGGTTCGGCCTGGTCATCGGCGCGGACGGGCTGCACTCCCTGGTGCGCCGCCTGTCCTTCGGCCCCGAGGACCGGTTCCGGCACTACCTGGGCGGCTACCTCGCGGTCTTCACCGTGCCGAACTACCTCGGCCTCGACGGCCGGATGCTCACGTACGTCACGCCGGGAAGGCTGGCTGCCATGTACCCGGTGCGCCAGACCGGGCAGGCCCGGGCGGGGTTCCTGTTCCGACGTGCGGAGGAGCTCGACTACGACCACCGCGACGTGCACCAGCAGCGACGGCTGCTACGGGAGGAGTACGGGCGCGAGCACTGGCACGTTCCTCGCCTGCTGGCCGAGATGGACGGTGCCGACGACTTCTACTTCGACTCCATCAGCCAGATCCGGATGAGCAGCTGGTCGAACGGGCGAGTCAGCCTGGTCGGGGACGCCGGATACTCCCCCGGCCCAGCCGTTGGCGGCGGCACATCCCTGGCCATGGTCGGCGCGTACGTCCTCGCCGGTGCGCTGTGTGACGCCGGCGGCGACCCCACGCGAGCCCTGCCGGCCTATGAGAGGGAGATGCAGGAGACCGTCCGGCGCAGCCGAGCCATCGGCCCCACGACGATGAAGACCCTGATCCCACGGACATCGCGCGAGGTCTGGGTCACTCTGCAGCTGATGCGGCTCGTCCCTCGTCTTCCCGCGGCGGCGCAACGTCGGCTGTTCTCCTTGCAGGGCGGGCCCGCCCGAGCGTTCGAGTCGATCAGCATGAGGTCTCACTCCCAGGGCGGATAGACACGCGTCCCGTCGAACGGGGCGCGTCGCCACCGTTGTGGCAACGATTACTCCCTGGACGCCAGCACTTGCCACCGTCTGCATGGAACCGACCGCTGCGGCACGACGGGACTCCACGGCACCGCCGAGACGCGATCTGTGCGACCTGCTCGACGGCGAGGTCAGCGCGGCTCGGCGTACCAGTGGGGCTCGCCGTCGCACGCGGCAGCGAGCACGCGATGCGGTCGATCAGGGTGGAGGCGGAAGTGGTTGAAACGCCCAAGACCATCCGGGCAGCCGAGCTCGTCGGTGACCGGGTGGTGAGCTGCTCACGACTCAGGGCGACCCCAGCGCACAGCGGGAGCGGTGGCGCCACGATCGGCGGTAACGTCTGCGCTGAGCCGCCGTTGGAAGCCCCCCCGAGAAGGGATGCCTGGTGACCACGACCGAGCTGAACAGCGCCTTGCCCAACCAGGAGCTCGTGGAGCGGCTCCGTCACCCGACGCCTGACGACGTCGCCGCCATGGATGCCTGGTGGCGCGCGAACAACTATCTCACCGTCGGCCAGATCTACCTGATGGCCAACCCGCTGCTGCGGGAGCCGCTGGCCTCCGAGCACATCAAGCCGAGGCTGCTGGGGCACTGGGGCACGAGCCCTGGCCTGTCGTTCATCTACGCGCACGCATCCCGCCTGATCCGGGAAACCGGTCAGGAGATGCTCTACCTGGCCGGCCCCGGGCACGGCGGTCCGGCGCTGGTCGCGGCTGGGTACCTCGAGGGCACCTACTCGGAGATCTACCCCAACGTGACACAGGACGCCGAGGGCATGCGGCGGCTGTTCCGGCAGTTCTCCGCGCCCGGGGGTATCCCCAGCCACGTGTCGGTCACGACGCCGGGGTCGATCCACGAGGGCGGCGAGCTCGGCTACGTCTTGGTTCACGCGTTCGGCGCCGTGATGGACAACCCCGACCTGGTCGCGCTCGCGGTCGTCGGCGACGGTGAGGCGGAGACCGGGCCACTGGAGGGGTCCTGGAAGGGCGTGTCCTTCCTCAATCCCGTGCGCGACGGTGCTGTCCTTCCGGTCCTGCACCTCAACGGTGCGAAGATTGCCGGTCCGACGGTTCTGGGCCGCAAGGACCCAGCGGAGGTGCGTTCCCTGCTCGAGGGCCACGGGTACGAGGTGCTCGAGGTCGAGGGTGACGACCTACCCGGCATGCACCACCGGTTCGCCGACAGCCTGGGCCGAGCCTGGGCCCGTATCCGGGCGATCCAGGCGTCCGCCCGTGGCGGGGACTGGGACGGTACGCGCCCACGCTGGCCGTTGATCGTGCTGCGCAGCCCCAAGGGCTGGACCGGCCCAGACGTCGTGGACGGCGTGCGCGTCGGTGGCACCTGGCGCTCGCACCAGGTGCCGCTTTCCAGTGTTAAGGGCAACGAGGGGCACCTGAGACTGCTGGAGGACTGGCTTCGGTCGTACCGCCCCGAGGAGCTGTTCGACGACGCCGGTGCCCCTACCGAGCTGGTGCAGCGGGCCAACCCCGCCGGGATGCTGCGGATGAGCGCCACGCCACACGCGAACGGCGGCCAGCTCACGCGAGACCTTGATCTTCCCGACTTCCGCGACTATGCGGTCGACGTCGCCCGCCACGCCGTGTCGCGCGCCGAGTCCACGCGCAAGCTCGGCGAGCTCATGCGCGACATCTACCGCGCCAACCCCGACCGGTTCCGGCTCTACTGCCCGGACGAGACGAACAGCAACCGGCTCGGAGCGGTGTTCGAAGCCTCGGACCGCGCCTTCGCCGAGCGGGTCACGCCCGAGGACCTCTCCATCTCCCGCGACGGCAGGGTGATGGAGGTCCTCTCCGAGCACAACTGCCACGGCTGGCTGGAGGGCTACACCCTCACTGGACGGCACGGCTGGTTCGCGACCTACGAGGCCTTCGCGATGGTGAGCGCCTCGCAGACGATCCAGCACAGCAAGTGGCTGGAAGAGGCCGAGAACCTCCCCTGGCGCGCCCCTGTACCGAGCCTGAACATCCTGCTGACGTCGACCGCCTGGCGGAACGACCACAACGGCTTCAGCCACCAGGGTCCCGGGCTGATCCAGAACGTCATCACGGCCAGGGGAAACATCGGGCGCGTCTACCTGCCGCCGGACGCCAACTGCCTCCTCTCCGTCGCGGACCACTGCCTTCGGTCGCGGTCCTATGTGAACCTGGTCGTGATCGACAAGCAGCCACAGCTGCAATGGTTGCCCATCGACGAAGCGGTGAAGCACTGCGCTCGCGGCGCCGGCGTCTGGTCTTGGGCAGGTACCGATGACGGCAGCGCCGACCCAGACATCGTCCTGGCGTGTGCCGGCGACGTCGTAACGATGGAAACCGTTGCCGCTGCGTCGATCCTCCGTGAGCGTCTCCCGCACTTCCGCACTCGGGTGGTCAACGTGGTCGACCTGATGACGCTGCCGCGCCGCAAGGACCACCCGCACGGTATGGACGAGACCTTGTTCAACGAGCTGTTCACCGACCACGTCGACGTGGTGTTCGCCTTCCACGGCTACCCCGGCGCCATCCACCAGCTGGTGCACGGGCGTCCCGACACGGACCGGTTCCGGGTCCGCGGGTTCATCGAGCAGGGGACGACGACCACGCCCTTCGACATGGTGGTGCGCAACCGCGCCTCGAGGTACCACCTGGTGATCGACGCGCTGAACAACGCGCGGCGGACGCCGCCCGGCGCGAGCGACCTGAAGGCCTGGTGCGAGCAGCGGCTGGCCGACCACGAGTCCTACGTCGTGGAGCACCTGGAGGATCTGCCCGAGGTCCGGGACTGGGTGCTCGGCGACTGGGCGCAGCAGGGCTGAGCCCGTGCCGGCCGACCCCGTCCTCGTCCTCAACTGCGGCAGCTCGTCGGTGAAGTTCGCCCTGATCGAGCCGGCGTCCGGCTTTCGAGCGCTCACCGGGCTCGGTGAGCGCGTCGGAGGAGAGGACGCGGTCGTGCACATCCGACGGCACGGCGAGGAGACCAGCAGCGCGCCCCCGGACGTCTCCCACCACGGTGTTGTCGCGCATCTGCTCCGCGAGCTGACGCCGGACGAGCGGGCGAGCATCTCGGCTGTGGGGCACCGCGTGGTCCACGGAGGCCGCCATTTCTCGGAGTCGGTCGTCATCGACGACTCGGTCAAGTCCGCGCTGAGGCGGCTGGTCCCGCTGGCGCCTCTGCACCTGCCCGCCAACCGGGCCGGGATCGAGGCCGCCTTGGCCACGCTGCCGGGCGTCCCTCAGGTCGCCGTCTTCGACACGGCCTTCCACCAGACCATGCCGCCGGTCGCCTACCAGTACGCCGTCCCACGGGAGTGGTACGAGGACTACGCCGTCCGCCGCTACGGGTTCCACGGCACCAGCCATCGCTACGTGTCCGCTCGCGCGGCCGACCTGCTGGACCGGCCGCTGAGCGAGCTGCGGATGGTCACCCTGCACCTCGGGAACGGCTGCAGCGCAGCGGCCGTGCGCGACGGGGCCTCGGTCGACACGACCATGGGCATGACGCCCCTGGAGGGCCTGGTGATGGGAACCCGCAGCGGTGACGTCGACCCCGGCCTGCTCGGCTACATCGCCGACCGGCTGCACCTCGACCTCGACGGGGTGCTGAACGAGCTGAACACCCGCAGCGGCCTGCTCGGGCTGTCCGGCATCAGCAACGACATGCGTACCGTGTGCGACGCTGCGCGCAACGGTTCCCAGGAGGCCATGCTCGCGGTCGAGGTGTTCTGCTACCGAGCGGCCAAGGCCGTGGGCGCCCTCGCGGTTGCGCTGGGCCGGCTCGACGCACTGGTATTCACCGGTGGCATCGGAGAGCACTCGCTCGACGTCCGAAGCGCGGTCCTCGGGCACCTCGGCGTGCTCGGCCTGCGCGAGGACGCCGCGGCCAACGTGGACCATGGCCGGCACACCCGTGGCAGGGTGAGCGAACCGGGCCCAACCACGGCCCTGGTGGTGCCGACCGACGAGGAGCTGCTCATCGCGCAGGACACGCGCAGGCTCGCGCCATGACCCGGACACTGCTGCTCGTGCCGACCGGCCACGGCGTCGGTCTGACCGCGACCTGCCTCGGGCTCGTGCACGCCTTGCGGCAGGAGGGCGTGGACGTCGGGTTCTTCAAGCCGCTGAGTCAGCCACGGGCGCGCGGACACGGCACCGACCGCTCGACCGCACTGATCCGGCTCACGACGTCCCTGCAGCCACCCGAGCCCATTCCGGCCGAGCTGGTCCAGCGGCGGCTCAGCGAGAACGCCCTGGACGCGCTGATGGAGGACGTCGTCGAGGCCAGCGAGGCCGTGGTGCGCCGGCACGACGTCGTCGTGGTGGAGGGGCTGGTGCCCGGCTCGGGGCTGGTCTACTCGACGCGCGTGAACCTCGCGCTGGCCAAGGCCCTGGACGCCGACGTCCTCCTGGTCGGGGCACCCGCCGATGGCGACGTCGGCGGACTGACCGAGAGCATGGCCATCGCGGCCCGGGCCTACCGGGTCGGCGAGCGTGACCGGGTAGCCGGGGCCGTCGTCAACCGGCTGGCGGACGTGGCACCCGGCACGGTCCAGACGGTCCGCGCCGCGCTGGCCGCTCACGACATCACGGTCGTCGGTGCGGTCCCGTACCGCGAGGAGCTCACCTGGCCGCGGCTGCGCGACATCGTCGAGGGCCTGGACGTGCGAGTACTGAACGAGGGGGACCCGGCGCGCCGGGTCAAGGACGTCATCGTCGCGGCCCAGGCCGTCCCCGGGCTGCTGCCCCTGCTGAAGGAGGGCCGGCTCGTCCTGGTGCCCGGTGACCGCGACGAGGTCATCCTCAGCGTGTGCCTGGCGGCCATGAACGGCATCCGGCTGGCGGGTCTGCTGCTGACCGTCGGGCTGGAGCCGGACCCGCGGGTGTGGGAGCTGTGCCGCCCCGCGGCCGCAACCGGGCTGCCCATCCTGCTGACCACGGAGTACAGCTACGAGTCGGCGACGCTGGTGCACGACATCGACCCGGAGGTCCCGGTCGACGACGCCGAGCGGGCCCGGCAGGTGATGTCGGTGGTGGCCGACGCGCTCGACCCCGCCTGGCTGGCCACAGTTCCCACACCCACCCACGTCCCCCGGCTGAGCCCACCCGCCTTCCGGCGCCGGCTCACCGTCGCGGCCCAGGACGCGCGCCGGACCATCGTGCTCCCGGAGGGCGCGGAGCCACGGACCCTGCAGGCGGCCGCGATCTGCCAGGAACGAGGCATCGCCCGGTGCGTGCTTTTGGCGGCACCGGACGAGGTCGCCGCCGCGGCAGCCGGCATGGGGTTGACCCTGCCGTCCGGGCTCGAGGTAGTCGACCCCCGGAAGCCCGACGAGCGGTACGTGGAGGCGCTGGTCGAAGCGCGGCGGCACAAGGGGATGACCGCGGACATCGCCCGGGACCAGCTCGCCGACCCCATCACGCTCGGCACGATGATGCTGCACCTCGACGAGGTCGACGGGCTGGTCGCCGGGGCGGTGCACACGACGGCGGCGACGCTGCGGCCGGCGCTGCAGGTGCTCGGCACCGCGGCAGGAGCCCGACTGGTGTCCTCCATCTTCTTCATGTGCCTGCCGGACGAGGTCGTCATCTACGGCGACTGCGCGGTCAACCCCAACCCGGACGCCGAGCAGCTCGCCGACATCGCCCTGCAGAGCGCCGCCTCCGCGCGCGCCTTCGGGATCGAGCCGCGGGTCGCGATGATCAGCTTCAGCACCGGCTCCTCCGGCTCAGGGACCGACGTCGAGAAGGTCACCCGGGCGACCCGCCTGGTGCAGGAGCTCGAGCCGTCGCTCGCGGTGGACGGCCCGCTGCAGTACGACGCCGCCGCGATCGCCTCGGTGGCCAGGAGCAAGGCGCCCGGAAGCCCGGTCGCGGGACGTGCCACGGTGTTCGTCTTTCCGGACCTGAACACGGGCAACACGACGTACAAGGCGGTCCAGCGCAGCGCCGACGTGGTCAGCATCGGACCGATGTTGCAGGGACTCGCCAAGCCGGTGAACGACCTGTCCCGCGGCGCCCTGGTCGAGGACATCGTCTACACCATCGCCATCACCGCGATCCAGGCGGCGGCGCAGTAGCAAGGACGCCGGGCGAGTCCTACTGCGCGGGCGTGGCCGTTTCCACGTGCCAGACCGGGGCGCTCCGGTCCCCTCGCCCTAGAGGTCGTCGGGCCAGTCGATGACCAACCTGGCCGTCAGGGCGTCCTCGCGGCCGTGCCCTTCGAGGAACTCGCGGACCACCCGCTCGGCGTCGGCCCGCTCGCGGACGAGCACGACCCCGAGTGCGTGGACGTGCAGCTCCCAGCCGTCGTCGGCAGCTCGGGCGTGCACCACGTACTCCGCGTACTCCGTCATGCAAGTCAGTCTGCTCCGGCGGCGAGTCCGGCGCGACGCTGAAGGGTGAGCGGCAGGCCGCCGCGGGGCCGCAGCGTCACCAGGGCGTCGACCCGGACCGGTCCCCGGCGCAGCGTCGGCGCGACCCGCCAACCTCTCAGCAGCGTGGCGAGCGTGAGCACCGTCTCGACGAGGGCGAAGTCGCGGCCGATGCACAACCGGGGCCCGACCCCGAACGGGAGGTAGCCGCCGCGGGGGGCCGCCGAACGCTCAACGCCGAACCGGTCCGGGTCGAAGCGCAGCGGGTCCGGCCAGTCCGCCGTCCGGCGGTGCAGCAGCCAGGGGCTGACGATGGCGAGCGTCCCGGCCGGGACGTCGACCCCGCAGACGACGTCGTCCTGCTCCGCCCGGCGGGTCAGCACCCAGGCCGGCGGGTAGAGCCGCAACGCCTCGTCCACCACCTGCCGGGTGTAACGCAGGGCCGGCAGGTCGTCCCAGCCCGGTGCTCGGCGGCCGCCGAGCACCGCGTCGAGCTCGGCGTGCAGCCGCTGCTGCACCGAGGGGCTCTCCGCCAGCAGGTGGAGGGTCCAGGACAGCGCCGACGCGACCGTCTCGTGCCCCGCGATGACCAGCGTCACGAGCTCGTCCCGGACCTCGCGGTCGCTGAGCGACGACCGCAGCAGCAGGGCGAGCAGGTCGGTGTCCGTGTCGGCGACACCCCGGACACGGCGGGCCCGGACCACGTCGGCGCTGGTGCGGTCCAGCGTCGAGACGGCGGCGCGCAACCGGCGCGTGGACGGCAGCGGCAGCCAGTCCGGCCGTGGGGTCCGGGCCCGTGCGACGACCACCTCCAGCGCGTCGTGCACCGCGGCCACGATCCGCTCCCCCTGCGCCGCCAGGTCGGCGTCGAAGAGGGTGCGCCCCACCACCTCCAGGGTCGCCTGCATGCACGCCGCGTCGACGTCGGTCACCGTGCCGTCCGGGAGGGCGTCCCACCGCGAGAGCACGCGTTCGGCGGCCGCGACCGCCTGGGTCGCCACGCCGTCCAGCGTGCCGTGGTGGAAGGCCGGCTGCGCGGTCCGTCGTCGCCGTCGCCAGGCGGCACCGTCGGCGGTCAGCAGTCCGGACCCGGTGACGGCGGAGAGCGCGCCGTACTGCACGGTGGCCTTGGACCAGGCCCGCGGGTTCTCGACCAGCAGCCGGCGTGCGCCGTCCGGGTCGTTGACCAGCAGCACCGGGGTCCGGGGCAGCGGGAAGGCCACCAGGTCGCCGTACCTTGCGACCACGCCTTCGAGGTAGGTCAGGGGGGCCCGGCGGATGGCGAGCAGGTCGCGGACCATCTCGCGCGGTACCGGCCCGTCGACGGCCAGGGGCGTGTACCGCGCGTTGCGCCGGCGTTCGCCGGCCGCGGCCGAGGTCAGAGGTACAGCCCGGTTCGGCCGTCTTCCGCGCTGGGGGTGGCCACCGCGTGGATGTCGCGCTCGCGCAGCAGCACGTAGTCCTTGCCCTGCAGCTCGACCTCGGCGCGCTCGTCGGGGTCGAACAGGACGCGGTCGCCGTTCTTCACCTGGCGCACGTGCTGCCCCGTCGCGACGACGGATGCCCACGCCAGTCGCTTGCCGACCGCGGCGGTCGCCGGGATCACGATGCCACCGCCGGAGCGCCGCTCCCCCGGCTCGCCGTCGGTCGAGACGAGCACGCGGTCGTGCAACATCCGGATCGGCAGTCGAGTGGTGCGGTCGGCGGAGGTCACGGGTCAGACGTTACCCGCGCGTGAGGCGCAGGCCGGACCCCGGCCCGATCCGTGCTCCCGAGCAACGCCGTTGCTCTCGGCGGACGCCGCCCAACGGGTTCCCGAGCGCCTTGCACGGCGCTGCCTGTGAGTACCGGCGCCGCTCGTGAGTACCCGCGTCGCCTGCGAGTACCGGCGCTGCTCGTGAGTATCGGCGCCGCCCGTGAGCAAAGGAAGGCGGCGGCGGCGGGCCGTCGGTTACTTCTTGCGCACCTTGCGCCAGACGACCAGGCCGATCAGCGCCGCGAGCGCCGCCCCCACGGCCGCGAGCCGCTCGGTCCGCGGCTTGCCGTCCGGGGTGTAGAGGGCGTCGTGCACCCGGGCCCGCGCGTCGTCCCCGGCCCGCTCGGCGATGGTCTTGGGGTGGACCCGCACCGCGAGCTGGTCCACGGTGGCGGCCAGACGGGCCCGGGTGGCCTCGATGTCCCGCTC
>Ga0126311_10001266_pt1 | contig 12155 bp, 22 predicted proteins | sample Plot61_FD_92539 | JGI IMG/M metagenome (GOLD analysis project Ga0126311, IMG submission 92539) | Serpentine soil microbial communities from UC McLaughlin Reserve, CA, USA - Plot61 | ecosystem: Environmental > Terrestrial > Soil > Grasslands | place: USA: UC McLaughlin Reserve, Lake County...
CCCTACTGCCCCTTCCATGCCGCCCTGACCCTGGAGTCCGCCCATGCCGCATAACGCCGCCCAACGGCTGATCCACGAAGAACGCGGCGGCGCCGACATCGCGTGCCTGGGGAAGGTCACATTCCCCGACCCGATGACGGCGGCCAAGGTCGCGAAGCGGATGACCCGCGCCAAGCACAGCCGGATCACGACGTTCCGCTGTCCCTTCTGTTCGAAGTGGCACGTCGGCAGGAATCTCGGGATCGCGCCGCGCGTGCGCCGCCTCTGAGCTTGCCACGAAGCCGCAACGGCCTTCGCTTCCCGGGCGGTCCTACCACCCTCGGAAAGCCGCACCCCATGTCCAAGCCCGATCCCATCATCGCCGACAAGTCGTCCGACAGCGGCTCGCCGAAGCGCGCCGACAAGCTGAACGACGCGCCGCGTACGAAGAGCATCGACGGCGGCGGCGCCAACTTTTCGAGCGTGAGCCCGAGCGACAAGAGCGCCCCGGCCCCGAACAACCCCTACCGGAAGTAGCCCCGTGTCTCAGGATGGCGACGGCGAGGACGGCCCCCGGCTGGTCGTGCTGAACCCGTCCATGGTGACGATACGCGAGCCGACGAAGAAGCAGCGCCGCGCCAGGACGGAATACGACCCGGCCTTGGCGCAGGAAATCGCCGAGGTCATGGCCGTCACCGTCTCGGGGATGCAGACCCTTTGCGCGAGCCGTCCACACTGGCCCACGGCGATCACGGTCGTCCGCTGGGAAGGCCGTCACGAGGAGTTCCGCGAGCTTATGGGCGCCGCCCGCCGCGCGCGGGCCGACATGCTGATCGCCGAGGTCGTGGAGATTGCGGACGACGCGGCGAACGACCTGATCCAGATCGGCGAGAACACGGTTCCGAATCCCGTGGGGCCCGCCCGGTCGAAGATCAGGTGCGACGTGCGCATGAAGGCGGCGGCGATGCTGCACCCGCAGAAGTACGGGGCCAAGCTCGACGTCTCGGGCAGCGTCGGACACTACGTGAGCCAGGAAGACGCGATCCGGCAACTGCGGTGACCCCATGCAGTTGCTTTCCGACGACCAGCGGGACCTGCGGCAAAGCTGGAAAGACAGCTACCCGAAGTTCGCGGAAGACTGCCTGTATGTGAAGACCAAGGCGGGCGGCTTGGAACGCCTGCGGCTGAACAGCGCCCAGCGCTACATCCATGAGAAGCTAGAGCAGCAGCGCGAGACCACCGGCAAGGTCCGCGCCCTGGTCCTGAAGGCCCGGCAACAGGGCGTCTCAACCTACGTCGGCGGGCGCTACTACCACCGCACGCAGTTCTTCATGGGGACCAGCGTCTTCATCCTGACCCACGAGCAGGACGCCACCGACAACCTGTTCGGCATGGTGGACCGGTTCCACAAGAACATGCATCCCGACCTGCGCCTCAGGGCCGGGTCGTCGAACGCGAAGGTGCTGAACTTCCCCGGGGCCGACAGCGGCTACAGCGTCGGCACGGCCGGGACGCGGTCGGTCGGCCGGTCGAAGACCCTCATGCTGTTCCACGGCTCCGAGGTCGCCTTCTGGCCGAACGCCGCCGACCACTTCGCGGGCGTCATGCAGGCTATGCCCGACCTGCCCGGGACCGAGGTCATCCTTGAGTCCACGGCGAACGGGATCGGCGGCGAGTTCCACGAGCGCTGGCAGCAGGCCGAGGCGGGCGTCGGCGACTACATCCCGATCTTCGTCCCGTGGTTCTGGTCGGACGAATACGAACGCGACCCGCCTGTCGGCTTCGAACTGACCGACGAGGAAATCGCGGTCGCCAGCATGTACGAACTAACCGTCCGCAAGATGGCGTGGCGGCGCGCCAAGATGGCGGAACTGAAGGACCCCCACCTATTCAGTCAAGAATATCCGTCGACTGCCGCCGAAGCTTTCCAAGCGACAGGACACGAGTCGTATATACCTACCCGCCTGGTTCTCGAAGCGCGCAAGCGGACGTGCGAGGCCTTCGGATCGCTGGTGATCGGCGTGGACCCGGCGCGGTTCGGCGACGACTCGTTCGCCATCGCGTGGCGGCGCGGCCGGGTGGTGGAGCGCGTCGAGCGCCGCCACCGGCTGAACGTGGTCGAGGGCGCGAACTGGGTGAAGGCCGTCATCGACCAGTGGGGACCCCGGAAGGTCTTCATCGACGTCGGCAACATGGGCGCGGGCGTCGTGGACATCCTGCGCGACTTCGGGGAGCCGTACGCGGACCTGATCGAGAGCGTGAACTTCGGCGGCTCGCCGCAGGATCAGCCGCAGACCAACGAACGCGGCGAAGTCATCCCCGGCCCGAAGAACCGCCGCGCCGAAATGTGGAAGCGCTCGCGCGAGTGGCTCGACGACGAAGGCGGCGCCGACATCCCCGACGACGACGCGCTGCACGCCGACGCCGTCGCCCCCGGCTACCGCTACGACATGCGGCAGTACCTCCTGCTGGAGTCGAAGGAGGAGATTCGAAAGCGCGGCCTGCGCTCGCCCGATGGCTGGGACGCGGTCGTGCTGACCTTCGCCAGCCCGGTCAGCAGCCCGGCGCGCGAGGATGCGGGCGACCGCGACTGGCGGCGCCTGAGGCGCATGCAGGGAGGGCCTTCGGCATGGGCGCGGTAGCCAACTGGCGGGCGTGGGCGCTGGTCGCCCTGGGCGGCCTCCTCTGGGGCTGTACGGGGGTCATGGTTTCGGTGGAGCGCCCCGGCTGCGCCTACGAGCGCACGGTGCAGGTCACGCAGGCGGACGGCCAGCCCCGGCAGACCACCGTCAAGGCGCACCGGACCTGCGGAGCGCCCGCGCCATGACCCGGGCCGAGGTCAAGGAAGAGGGCGTGCGGATCATGGTGGAGCTATGGGCCCGGGGCTACCCGATGCTCGGCGTCCACGAACTGGACGGCGGCGCGAAGTTCGGCTTCGCGATCCGCCTCCGCAACGGCGGCTTCCATGGCTTCCGCGTCCCCCTCGAATACCTGTCGGTGGGGACCGTGGCGGCCATGGTGGAAGCGTATCTGTAGAGGAACGAGCATGACCACAACCACCGTGACCCCCGACACCATTTCGGCCGCGACCAAGGCGGCCCTGCCCGGCGACGTGCTGGTGATGGCGCCCGGCGACTATCCGGCGCTGGCCTTCAAGGCGACCTGGGCGAAGGCGGCGCCCGGCTGCACCCTGCGCGGCGGTCCCGACGTGCGGCTCGACAACTTCGAAGGGACCGAGGCGCACGGCTGGCGCTTCGAAGGCTTCGGGGTGCGCGTACTCAACCGCAACAGTTGCCTCATGAACTTCAACGGCTGTCAGCGGATCGTGGTGATCGACGTGTTGTTCGCAGGCGAGGACCGCACCGTGGGGACGGGCCTCAAGCTGACGAGTTGCGAGGACGTCACGGTGGGGGATTGCGAGTTCTTCTCAACGAAGGACGGCATCGCCCACGTCCGTTGCCGGAACCTCGAAATCCACGCGAACCACCTTCACCACCTGGGCCAGGACGCGATCAAGGGCGGCGAGAACGTCCACGACCTGCGCATCGTCGGGAACAGTATCCACGACCTCAGCGAGGCGAATGCGGACATCCACCCCGACGCGATTCAGGTCTGGACCTCGCACAGCGAAGGCCCTTGCACCGACATCGTCGTCATCGACAACACCTACGTTCGCGGCGAGGACGGCACGCCCGCGCAGGGCATCTTCATTACCGATGAGGGCGGGGTGGGCTACGACCGGGTCACGGTGCGCGGCAACGCCGTGAACGGCGGCATGTACAACGGGATCACGCTCGGCGGCGTGCGCAGCGGCGAGGTCATCGACAACTTCGTCTGCGGCATGGAAGGCCAGGGCGACATGTACAATTCCCTGCGCTTCAGCGGGGCCGATGGCGTCGTCTGCCGCGACAACGTCTACAACATGCTGGTCGAGAGCAACCCGAACCCTGACCTCACATTCGAGAACAACACGCAGGTCGATATCGTGCCTGAGAACGACACGTCGATGTTGGAAGCGTGGCAGGAACGGAACGTGATCCCGGTCCCGCCCGAGCCTCCCGGCCCGTGCGAGCCGGTGGCCCAACCGCTGCGGCTGCTGGCGTCGCGGGCGCAGGCCGGAATCTCAGTCCTGAAAGGCCTTCTGGAATCGCGGCGGGACTAGAGGTAGCGCGCGAGGTCCCCGAGCCGCTTGCGCTCGGCGCGGGCCTCGCGCCAGTCCTCGACGACGTCGGTAATCCACGACCAGCCGTCGCCGAAGACGATCCAGACCAGCGCGACGAAGAACGAGGTCGGGAGGAACGCGATGAACACTCCGATCAGCATTCCGATGAGGACCAGCCATCTAATGACGTCGCGGAACAGGACGATCAGCAGGATTCCGCCGCCCGCGATTGCGACCCAGATCATGGGATCAACGTCATCGGCGAGCATGGCCAGGAACGCGATCATCCGATGTAGCCCGCTTTGATGAGCGCGATCAGCGCCAGGACAGCGCCCGCGCCCGCGCTCATGAGCGCTGCGGCGGCGGCTGTGGCGGCGGCGAAGGCGGTCAGCAGTTGGGCGAAGCTGATCCGGGGCGCGAGCGCGATTTCCTGCCGTTTGCGGTCGGCGTCCGCCATGGCCTGCCTGATCTTGGCTTCGGCCTCGGTGATGTCGGTAGGTTCGAACGTGGTCATCTGAGCATCCTTATAACGCACATTGCGTCGATCGGTTAATGGGCTGTGTGCGGTCGGCGACCGTCGTAGGCCTCGGGCTTGTCATCGTCAGTCGCCTCGCGACAGCGCAGCGGAACCAACTTGCCGCAGTCTTCGGCGCAGAGCGGGCAGCACGCGCCGATGCGGGCGTAGAACCCGCTGCGGATCGGCGACGGCATGACCGCGCTCCATTCGCAGGCTGGACATTCGAGGTAGTCGAACACGGTCATAGCTTCACCTTGTAGCGCTTCCCCGCGAAGCCCTCGGCGACTTCGCCACGAATGAACGGCCGCCACCAGTAGACGCCGGAGCGCCTGATCTTGAAGTGGCCGCGCACGGTGTGGGCGCGCATCGTCGCCCGGCTGGTATCCTGCCCCGCGCGCCGCCTGGGGGCGTCGTGGGGGCCGATCCGCAGGGTTAGCTGGTGGTAGTCCGCCAGGGGCGGCTTACCGGCCTTGGCGCGGCTCTTGTTCAGCGCGGCCGGGGCTGGGACGAAATTCGAGCTGGCCCCGTTCTTCGCGTTCAGCAGCGCCATGACGGCGAGCCAGAACCACGGTTCCCCCGCCCAGTCGTGATCGGCGTTCCGCTTCAGGACGTCGAGCAGGGCGGGGCCGTCCGGCGCGCGTAGGATTATGTCGAGGGTTTCGAAGAAGTAGGGGGCCGGAACGACCTTGAGCGTGAACGGCTCTTGAAGCTCCGGGTCGGGCGTGTCGCACCAGACGGACACGCCGAACGGGCACATGGCGACCGGCCCGGCGAGGCCTTGGATCACGGCGTCGGCGGCCGAATAGGTCCACGCCAAGGTCGCGTGGAAGCGCTGCGGGTTGTCGCCCTGCTGTTCGCAGAGCAACCCGACGCGCAGGGGTTGGAAGGTCCGGCCGCCCGAGTGGTTCGGCCCGTGTTCGAAGGCGTCGGCGAAGAACGGCCGATCCTGTTGGGCGATTTCCAGCCAACACACCGGGTAGGGCAGGCGGCAGAAGGGCAGGACGTCCCGCACGGCGGGTCGCGCCATGTCGCCCGCGACTTCGCCAAGCGAGCGGTCGAGGACGAACTTCTGAGCCGTCTTCAGGACGCCCTGGTAGGCGGGCACGTCCATTTCCGGCATGTAGAGGCCCGGCGCTAGAAGCTGGTCAGCGAGCATCACGCGGCCTCCCAATGGATCAGGTCGGCGGGGGTCCACGGCCACTTCTCGGACGTGGTCAGCAGGTCGCGGGCCTCGGCGTCGGTGATCTGCACGCCATGGCGCCAGAACTCCACGGCCAACCACGGGCGGCGCGGGTGGAAGCGCGGCACATCGGTCGGCCCGTCCTGCCGCATCGGGGCGGCGAGGGTCCGCGAGAGGACGAAGAACGGCGGCTGTTCCGGCAACATGAGGTCTTCCGTCACGATCCGCTGGCGGGGGTCCCAGCGCCCGTGCTTGGTCAAGGCCGTGTCGAGGCGCCCGCTGTAGCGGCTCCCGATGTAGGGGCAGACGCGCACGGCGTAGCTGGCGCACTGGTAGTGCATCGGCGGGTCGAGGTAGGCCCCGTGTTCATGGAACGCCGCACCCGGCCCGCCGATCAGCCACACGTCGCGGTCGAGCTTCTTGCCGCAGATGCCGCAGAGCTTCTGTCGCCCGCAGGCGAGCGTCTTGAGCAGGTCGTTCATGACGAAGAACGGGCGCTTATCGAGGTCGCGTTGCACGATCCACGGGACCGGGTAGCCGCGCCGATCCTTGGGCAGGAGGCGCATCTTCGGTGGGACCGCGACGGTCTGAACGGGCTTCATGCGGCGGCCTTCTGAGCGGCGCAGTACCGCTTGACGGTGGCGGCGCTGAGATTGAAGTGGCGCGCCGTCGTCTCGATGCTGGCGTCGTGGTTGCGCCGCCACTGGGCGACGGTGGCGGCGTCGGCCGCGAACGGCCTGCCGAGGCTATCCTTCCCCCGGTGGGTCTTGCCGGTGGCCGCGAGTGAGGCGCGCGCCGCCGCACGGCCTGCCGAGGTCCGCTCTAGGATGCGGCGCCGGTCCATGTCGGCGACCTGGGCGAGGACGGCGACGATGAGTTCCCCGACGCCGCGCCCGATCAGGCCGATCCCCCGGATGTCGATGTTCACGCCACGTTCCAGCAGCGCGCGCACGGTGGCTTGCACGTCGATAGCGTCACGGCCCAGCCGGTCCACGGCGGCCACGAAGAGGGTATCCCCCTCGCGAGCCTGCGCCAGCAGGGCAGAGAAGCCGGGGCGCTTGGCCATGGCGACCATGCCGGACACGCCGTCGTCGATGAATTCGCGGTCGAAGCCCCCGCCGATTTCGGCGCGCTGGGACTCGATGCTCTGGCCGTCCGACGACACGCGGAAGTAGGCGAGGCGCAGCGGGCGGGCGGGGATAGGCGCGTCGGGCCGGGGCGGGGTGACGGCGGCCCTCGGCGGGTCGGCCTTCGGGTTGCGGCGGCTCATGTCAGATGACCCCCAGCAACTTCAGGAGGACGCCGCAGAACGTCGCCCCCGACGCGAACAAGGCCGCGCCAGCGGTCAGGGTGCGGGCGGTGGCGCCTCGCGGCAGGTCGTGCGCCTGCGCCCGCTTGTGTTCGGCGTCGGCAAGCTCGCGCCCGATGCGGGCGATCCGCTCTTGCGTGTCGAGTTCGTCGGCTGTGGCTTGGGTCATCTGAGCATCCTTTGTTTCATGTGAAACAGGAGAGGGTTAACGCCCGGCGCAGAAGGCCGGGCGCAGGGACTTGTAAGCTAGGTTGGCGGCCGGTTCAAACGATGCAGGGTCGCAGGTCGGGATGGACCCAGCACATGCCCGCGACGTGGGCGTAATACTCGGCGCCATCGGCGGTGATGACGAAGCCTGCCGACGCGGGCTTGTGCGGCGGGGTCCCGTCAACGATGACGTGTTCCCCCGTGTCGTGCCACCTGGGCACGGGCTCGCCTGAGGCCCTGAAGACGAGCCGCCAGCCCTTGGATTCGATGGTGGTCATGGGTGGTCCCTCAGTTCGATTGACAGGAGGAAGGCGGCGAGGTCGCCAAGCTCTTCCGAGGCGGCGGCGAGCCCGCGCTTGCGCTGGTAGGCGGCGTGCGCGATCCGGCGCGAGAGGTCGCCTTGTCGGCGGCTGATTTCGGCGATGACTTCGGCGCGGAAGTCGTCGGCCGACCGTGCGTCGCTTACCACCACGGCCGTAGCCCATCGGACGGGGGTCCGGCTTCACCATAGAAGCCGTCATACGTCGGGGCGTAGCCCGCCCACCGCAGCCGGGCGGCGAGCGCGTAGGCGTTCGCGTCGCCTTGGCGGTAGCGGCTGGCGACCCAGCAGGCGTGATTGCCGTCATACTTGAACCCAGCCGACTCCAGCAGCTTTTCGAGCGCTTGCCCGGCCTTCAGGCTGGTCAGGCCGTAGATGCGGAAGGCAGGCCCCTCGGGATGGTCGCGCCACGTCAGCCGCAAGGCCGTGGGCGTGTCGGGCGTGGGCGCCGGTTCGAACTCAGTCCCGAAAGAGCAGGGGGTGTGTTCCGACCCGGGCTTGCGCCCGTGGAACCACTCGGCGGACGGCGCCAGCAGAGTCGAGCGGACGCCTAGCCAACCCTCTTCCACGAAGTAGGCGGACACGACCGCAGGCCCCCAGCCGCCAACCATGATGATGTCGCCGAGGGCGGGCGGGACGCGGTCGAGGTCGTGTTTCGGGGCTCCCCAGCGGGCGACGCCTTCCGGCGCCGGGGCGACGGTCTTTCCGTCGTCAGACCAGACGGCAGGCGCCCAGTTCGGCAGTTCAAGCGAGAGTGTGAGCGACATGCTTAGATCCCCCAAGGCGCGGCGTCGTAGCCGGGCAGGTTGCGAATCAGGATGCCTTCCAGTTGTTCGCAGAAGGCCTTCGCCCACGACGAGTCCCAGTCGGGCGCCTCGCACGATTGATAGGCGTAGTTGTGGACCTGCTTAAGCAGGGTGACCGGGTCGAGGTCGGCCGGTTCATGCTGATAGGCGAGGGCGGCGGCGTAGTCCTCGGGGCCGGTGTGGCGCCCGCGATAGTTGGCGTCCACGCTCGCGACGTTCGCCAGCGCCAGCGCGCGGCCGACATACGCCGGGTAGGTCTGCGCCACGTTCGATCCAGTGGGGATAGAGCCGCCTAGCTTTCCCGAGACGGTCGCGAAGGCCTTGGGATGATCGCGGGACAGGTGTTCCCACGGCGGCGACGGAAGCTGAGCGTACTTGTCGTAGCGTGCGGCGGCCGTGACCAGCGCGGCTATGTGGGTGTCGGAAACGAGATGGCAGGACATGGGTTGAGCATCCTTTAGGGCGGGCAGGGAAGGGCCGGGAGCGCCCTTGCGAGGCGCCCCCGGTAGGTGTGTGGCCTAGGCGGCGATGAGGTCGTGCCCGGCCTTGATATCGGCCATGCCCTGCGCCAGCGTCCAAAGGGCGCGGTTGAGCTTGGACGTGTCGTCAATCGAGCGGATTTCGCCCGTCTGGCGATGCGAGACGCGACCCGTCGCCGAACGGTGGCGGTAGGAGTCACCGCCGCGAAGCAGGTGTTCCTGGGCGACGTTGAACGTGGTCCACAGATCGGAGCGGTTGGCGTCGGCGGCCCGCTTGGGGGCCAGCAGGCGCGAGGCGTCCACCGGGGCGGCGTCCTCGGCATCCCAGCGCAGTTGACGGGCTGCGTTGGCGAACACGACCTGTTCACGCGGGTTGAGGTCGATTTCGCCCATGATCTGGGCGCCTTCGATCATCCGGGGGAATTGCTCGATGACGCGGTACGCGCCTTCGATGACTTGTTCCGGCCCGGCCCGGTTGTGGCGGATGCGGGTATATTCGAACATGTCGCCCGCGATCAGGCCGTTCGCGCAGACGATGCGGAACACGCCCGCGCCCATCTGCCACGAAGCGGTACCGTCATGGGCGTTGGTGATGACGATTTCCGGCAGGATGTTGTCGTTGCCCCGCACAAGCGCGCCTTGGCCGCTTTCGCCCATGTAGCGCAGGCGCAGCATGTGCTTCGTGAACTCGCGCTTGCCTTCGATGCGCGAGCCGCCTTGGCGGACCTCATGCACCCGGAAGCCGTTCGCGATCAGGCCATCCATCACGGCGCGCGTGTCGAGGAATTCGTAGCGTTCCGAGCGGCTTTCGTGGCGTTCCGTCGCGAACACGGCGGGGGCGCGGGCGGCGATGAGGTCGAGGTCGAGGCCTTCCCCGTTGCGGCTGGTCAGGATCGTTGAGCCGGAGCCGAAGCGGACTTGGCGGAAGGATTGAGCGGTACCGAACATGTTTGAGCATCCTTTAGGTTTGGCGCGGCTTACCTAGGCCGCAAGTGTTAGAACTATAGAGCTATTGCAGGCGTGTCAACGGGACTCGTCAGGGACGGCGCAACCGTCCGACCGGCGCTAGGCCGGTTTCGTCCTAGCCTTTCGCGTGGTAGCGGCGGCGTGAGTCGTCAGGGAACACGGTTCGCGTGCCACCGTTCGCGCAATCCATGATCGCGATCCCGGGCGTCACGCCCGGCGCCAAGTCGTCGGCGCAGAGGTAGCGGAAGCCGCCATAGGCCTTGGCCGCCATGAGCGTCGACTCGATCAGGGTACAGAGCGTCAGGCGCTCAATCCGGGTCGGCTCGGGCGCGGCGAGCATGGCGTTCGCCGTATCGAGGAACGTCGATATCTTAAGGGACTTCATTCGAGCATCCTTTTTCGAAGTGTCAGACGATGTGTGCGCGGGCGATCCAGTAGGCGCGCTGACCTGCGTCGTCGGCCGCCCAGCGGAGGAATTGCGCCCGGTGGAAGTCGCGCTCTAGGACGCGCCACGCATCGAGCGTGTAGAGGTCACGGCAGGCGATATAGCCCTTGTGAATGACCCGGGCGAACAAGGCCGCATAGGTCAGGCCGTGGCCTCGGGCGATAGCGTTTGAAGCCTTCAGGCATTGGCGCGCGTCCATTACACGCGCCCCGAGACGACGAACCGGCCGCGCGCGGAAAAGTCGTTGTATTCGTCTTCCCAGCGGGCGTGACCGCCCTTGCCTGCCGCGCGGGAGGCGGCGGCGGCCTTTTCAGCGGCGACCTTTTCGCGGTCGTATTCCTTAGAGCCGACTGTGACGCGGGCGCCTTCGTAGATGAGGGCAAAAGCCATTTGAGCATCCTTTACAGTGAGGGTTCGCCGCAGACCGCGCGAGGCGGCCTAGGGGGAACCCAGCGGGTCACACACCCGCTTGCCCCGAACGATACGCGCGCCGCGAATGGCGCGCCGTGATTTCGTTCCGAGAGGTAGCCGAAGGCCGTTCCGTCCGCCCGCCCCGCCGCACCCTTGGCCGCCTCGCGCCAATCAGGTCCGCACGGGGCAGCGCTCGCGCCTTGCCCTCGACATCCTCTCAACCCCCTCACCGCGACATAGCGTCTAGCGTCGGTCTTCCCGCTGGGTTGCCCTTGTGCGACTTGCCTATCCGAGGCGGCCTAGTCGCCCGGGGGCGGCTAGCGTGTCACCCGGATTAGGGACCGGGCCCAGCGGTTGCTTGCCGCTGTTGATTGAGGTTCTAGCTCATAAGGGTTGAGACTTGCAAGCCTAGCAGTGTCGCAGGTGATTGTCGCACCTAAGTTGTTACGCAACATGCCAAGGTGTCGCATGTGTTAGAGCTTGTGAGCTAGGATTGATTGGCCTATGGATTGTGGGTCGCGGCGACGCGGCACGGATGCGGCCGCTTGGAGGTCGCCCCGGCGATCTAGTCCAAGGCCTTCAGGAGAAGGCGGACGGGAGCGCCAGACGGGGCGGCAAGCGCGGGCCGGGCGTGCTGGGGATGTCGGATGGCGGCAGGGTCTTTGACATCGTGAACGGCACGCTCGCATGGCCGCCCCGTCGCCCCCGCAGATGCGCGGTAGGCGGGGCGCGTGCGGGTCGCGGTAGGGTCGCCTGGGGGGTCGCGTCGCGGCATGGTCGCCAGCGGCTTTGTACTGGCGCCAAAAGGCAGCGTTTCGCCTAGCCGCTCGCGCGTCGCCGGACGGGGCAGAGGAGGGGGCGCAAGCTTGGCCCTAGGCTCATATGTCCCCCTGCCTCCCCTCGGGCTCACAACCTGGGCCACAATGGCTGAAGCGCAGCCTTGCGAGCTAGGCATGCAAGGTCTGACTTGTGGGCTAGGCAAGGTGAGAGGGCGCACGCGAGGGGAGGGGCAACGCACCTTGACGCGTCCCCCTCCGGCCCCCCACCCTCCCCCTGTCGGGAAACACCCGGAGTCCCATGACGGGAGCGGTCTGGATCATGACCTCACGACCACCAGCAGCCCCGAGGCCGCCGAAGGTGACCGCCTGGATCAGGCGACGGCGCGCCACGGCGAGGGCTCGCGCCCTGAAGGCGCTCGACGTCGGGATCGCCGAGTTGCAGCGCTACCATTCGTGGAAGCAAATCCAGTTCAACGCGCCGCCCGGGACCAAGATGGACCTGAAGGCGCGCGACGAAGCCCAGAAGGCGGCGCAGCGGTCGTTCAACGCCTTCGTCTTGGTCCGCATCGCCCTCGGCTACGATCCCGAGGCCGACG
>Ga0126311_10001267_pt1 | contig 12154 bp, 15 predicted proteins | sample Plot61_FD_92539 | JGI IMG/M metagenome (GOLD analysis project Ga0126311, IMG submission 92539) | Serpentine soil microbial communities from UC McLaughlin Reserve, CA, USA - Plot61 | ecosystem: Environmental > Terrestrial > Soil > Grasslands | place: USA: UC McLaughlin Reserve, Lake County...
CTGGTGCTCCTCTCTCGTATCGGCATTCACGATCTTTACAGCGGCCCCGAGGAGAGTCGCTCCGTGTTTGTCGCTAATGAAGCCAGAGATCTGCGCGGTTTGGAACTGCGCCAAACTCGTGGCGCTGAAGAGCATCAAGAGAACATATACGATGGCAGACCGAGACAGTGGATTCAGTTTTGGTTGAGTCATTGTTGTGAGCGTAGAGCAACTTACTCAGCGTCTGAGATGAATACGTGAATGCTGGTTAGAGGTAACAAGAGAAAGTATTCTCTTGCGGTTACTTGTGCGAGGCCAGGCGAACTCGAGTTCGCCAAGTGAAAAGCGAATAGAACTCAGTAAGAAATTTACGTGTTCATCAATCCACTGTCAATTAATCGAATTGACATTAATCGAATTGACTCACTAAAAATCTTCTCCAAAAGCATTCGGTGCCTCAACTGAAAAATCTTCTCGAAATAGGTTTCATGAGGTGACGGTATATAACGGCGGGCGTGCTGTAACTCATCTGAAACACGCACGCCTAGTACAACTAGCCGGCTCACATGGCGAAATTTCGATAATTGAGACAAACCTTGAGAATATTTGAGGTCAGCTTCCGGCAGGAAAAACGAATCAGCTAGTTACGTAAGCTAAACTTTGCCTGGAATACATCAGCAGACTCGCTCGTACCCAACCTCATAATCGGATTCCGAAATCCATTGCGGGGTCGAAATCCACACTTCATGATAAAGGCAAAGCCGTGGCGAGACAGGACATAAAGCTGTGAACTGCCGATCTGTACAAAAGAAGCCTTTAACACCCAACCGCCTAATACCATCGTATCGTCTGGCGAGGTATCATTAATTATCTCTCGAAAGAGAAGCATGAGTCCCAAGGAGCATAGGATGGCACAAGATCAAATAAGTGGAGCAGCCGCAAATGAATGGGGTCGAGTTACAGCTCGGGCAATCGCTTCAAAGATCGGTGCAATTATGAAAGGACAAACAAGCAACGAGGCGCTGCTCGAAGGTAAAACAGTCGTCATCAAGTGCGCCGCCAGTGCTACTGATAGTGTAGGTGTGCCCTTCAAGATGCTTGATCGCTTGGATTCTATCATTGGCGCGTTTCAACTCGATGACGATTCCTTTGAACTCTGGTCCTTGTCACCCGAAAAATTTCGCAATGGAATGCGGGACACCCGCAGTAGAGGCTCAGCTGCAGGAAAGGTTGGCATAGTTCGAAGACAGTCTTTCGAACAGAACGGAAGACTTCTCGGAAGAATTAAATTGGATGAAAGCTTAAGGGAGAAACGATTCGTTTCTGAGCTGCGTTAGCAGCTCTTGTTGACTTTTAAGCCGCAGCGAGGAAGGCAGTCAAGGGCGGAGCGAACTGTTTTGTAGTTCGCGGAGTTCATCGGAGCGCAGCGTAGACCCTTTACGGCCTCCGCAGCGGAGGCTCCGGCATCGCTCTTTACTTGGATCGGTAAAGGGGACGGGAGCGAGTTATTGAATTAGCTGACGCAGAGATTGATTGGAAACTCAACATCGGCACCGTGAGTATCGCGTCGACTGATGTTTGGAGAGTTATTAGCGGGTGAACCGATACAGTTAGTCTTGCGGGAAATCAGATGGTGAGTTCGAGTTCGTCATCAATGATTTCTTCGACGGGAATTCCTACGAGGCGAGCATAGGCGAGCAGGATAGCGAGCGGAGGTTCGTTCTTGTTGAGTTCGTACTTGGAAATGGTCGTATGTTCGATCAGAGCTTGAATACCAAGTTGTCTGACCAACTCTCCTTGAGACACTCCCAAGCTGCGCCGGATTTGCAGGAGCTTCTTTGCAAGATGTTTCGGACGGGGTCGCGAGTGTCCCATAGTTTTTAGCTTTCGGTGAAAGAGGTTGATTTGTGCGAATGATTGGAGCGTCTACTGGGCGGCAGGCCAAGAAGAATTCAGTGCAAATTATTCGCTGGTCGGATTTATGGGCAGTCGAGAATCTGCGGATTGTGGAGTTCGTCTGCAAACTCTGTGATAAAGGCTTCCGCCTGGTCTTTGTTCTTGAATACAAACGCCGTATTGAAGTCACTGGAGAACAGACTTGGAACACCTGAGATATAACCTTGAAAAGTCACGATTATTACGCCTGCCTCCGTTTCTCCACCTGCTGCATCAATCCGCCTTAGTCGTTCCATGATGGCTTGATTGATCGCCTCAGCATAGAGTTCGTCCGCATTTGGAATGTGACCGATCTCTAGCAGGTGAACGTTGGTACCAAGAATTGCCAGCAAAGCGAGTCCCGCTCCGTCAGTGCCTATTTCTGCATCTTCCGGCACATCCATTAACCAATCGAGTAGTTCATGTTTAGTCGTTGGCATTAGTTGCCTCTCTTTCTTTTCACAGAAGAGGTGACTCGAATAAGTCCAGAAATCGCGGGCCAAGTAACTCCCAACCGTCGCCTGAATAGGCTTTAGCTACAAGTTGGCCCGCGATTGTTTCCAGACACCTATTTGGCTTTTGCTTTCTCAATTAACGCGATCTCTTTAGTGAGCGCGTCACGAAAGCGCGTGAGGATGTTGATGAGCAAATTGATTTTGGCCAGGGATCGACGACGCTCTCGCTTGGTGCCCAAAAAGAATTCAATCTGGACTCTGCGTCGACAGTCGGCAATGGTAAGCATGTTGTGTCCCCACCTGTATTCGCCGTCGTTGGAGGATTCAACCTCGGCGAAGATATGCGACGTATAGCCGGTTGAGACAGGTGAGAGGAATGAACGCTTGCGAAGAGAGAAAACATTTTTCATGTTAGCAACCTCGGAGGAATAAATACGTGAAAACCTCCATGTCTCTGACAGAGCGATTGCAGTGTCGCGCCTATTTGAGAGACAGGAGGGCTGGATACGCCAAGAACGCAGCGTGTGGCTTATTTGGTCCAACGCATGAGCTTTGAGTTTATGGACCTGGGCCAGCGAAATCCCTTCTGCTAACGGTAACGCCAACAGAGTAGCCGAGAGCTACTTCCTCCCCAGGTGCGGGAGTTTGGTCGATAATCAATCCGGGTTGAAGAGCTGGATCGTAACGTGTCGCCAACAGTCGAATGTTCAAGTTAGAGGCATGAAGCTTCCTCTCGGCATCTTCATAGTTCAGTCCTTTGAGCACTGGCACCTTGGTTTGAGCTGGTCTAGACCGGCGCTCACGTTGGACGTCAAGTCTCAGCGCTAGAAGCGCAATTGCTGGCAAAACGACGGCCGACAAAACGACATACACAACCAGCAGCGTCACAAGAACTTTGATAAGCAGTTTGTGTTTGCCTCGTACGGTGTAACCAACGAGGACGCCAAGCAAGAATCTCATTACGGCGGTTCCTTTGGAGATTTCCTAGTGAATCACCGCCTCGTTAACCGCCTCTATTTTCTTATTGGTTGTGTTGAAGAATGTCGGTCGAAGGAACGCGTGAAGGAGAGACGTGAATTTCGCGGATACCGTGAGCAACTCTGGTAGGGCTGGCTGCTGTAAACGCTTGACGCAAATGTAATCCACGATTTTCCAGATCTGATGAGTGCCGCTTTCACCTTCTCTTCGTCGAACGCCGAGCGGTGCCGATGTGCGCGCAGACGCACATCCACGTATTCGAATCTAAGGATGTTGTTCTAGGATAAGGTGAGATTGTCCATCTGCACCGTGATGACGGTAGGCAATAATCGTTTTGAGGCAATAATCCAGTTTAAGTTGGCGCCTTGGGAGTTGTGACATAAGCGACATCTTTGTTCTGGATGTCAGTGGGTGAAGTGATCCGTCAGGCTTGTAAAAGTTATTGGGGTGTACTTTAGTTTACGCAAGGCGATCTCGCAGAACTATATTCAGCTTTGCCACATTAGATAATAGAGTGTGACACAGCAAGTTCGCGTGATGAACGTGTGATCGGTGCGAGGACATTGGGCCATGCGTTTTGCGCGATGCCCGGGAGATTGCCAAACGCACTAACGGAATAACGGTATCTCATTCGGAAGTGGAAGCGAGACTGAAGCAATGATGATAGCAAACTTCAGAAGTAGTGGCTGCGGTTTGACCGCGACGGCGACGACAGATCAACTTGTTGGTTCGGAATGAGGATGAGGCCGCTCATGAAATGCCGGGATTGCTGGACCACCATCTAGGCGCGAGCACCCACAATCAAGCCACCTGCACCAACTACAGTGTTGCCGGCGGATAGCAACTGTGAAATATGGGGCTCTCCAGTAATCCCGACAGCACACGAGTTTAATTCGAGGCATTCAGCGACCAGAGAAATGGTAGCGATCAAGGCACCACAATCGCGCCATACAAGGCTCTCGCCGTTTTGATATTTTGCAAGAGTTCGATCGAATTGTGCGGCAAACCATAGGACGGTACCGTGCTCAACGGGAAGTACCTTGTTTAGTAGCTGCAGGAAGTGGTCGAGTGTTTGCGCACCGCTCGTTAGTTTTAGTCGACACAATGAATGGGTGGTTGGTTCATAGAGGTAGGCGACACTCGAGTTGTCTTCGTAGTTTAGAACCAAGAGATCAAGTGGATGTTTGCCGCCGGCTGAGGGTGCGGGACGATGTTGCCAGCGGGGCTGACCGGGTAATGAGACCTCAAGCGCGTGCGTTGAGTACCACAACAAGGAACTGAAGTGTTTGAGGGGCAGCTTCTGAAAAGACCTGCGTGAGTTTCTCGCAGCAAGAACGTGAGCAAGTTGCGTCTCAGGGAGAGGGTCAGGGACCGCTAAGAAGTGCCGGTGCTCCACTGGATAAGAAAATTCGGAATAGGGTAGCTCGTCAGATCTGGGAACTGGACTGTCAAGCCTTGCTCTGTTCATGCTGGAGTTCTTTCATTACATCCACATACTTAAAACACCCACGACAATTGCCGCAAGCAAAATCAAACACGTGACAGGAATGAGCCCATGCAAGCAACGAAAGTGGAATGCCGGAGAGCTTAATGAGTTCCAGAGTAGTCAAATGAAGCGCGGGTGCTAATACCTGTAGTCCACCTTCCTGGAGCAAAAAGGCCTGGCCCATGGCGTTGAAAAACTCTGGCCGTCCATCTGCGTGCCTTTGGTCAGTCTTAACCGACCCGAAAAGCAGGGTATCGACTGCAAGGGTAACTCCTCGCATTCCTGCAATGGTTAGTAGCAACTGGTTGCGGAAAGGCCACCATTCAGAAACCGGAGCTAAGGGGAGTGGTGCTTTCCCCGCGAGATCTCCAGAGCCGAACTGGCTGCAATCTACGTTCAATACCTCATGAGGTATTGCTAAGGTTCGGGCCACCGTTTGGGCTGCCTGGATCTCGCCTTTCGCACTTAGTTGTCCGTAATCGATTGTAAAAGCAACGTCAGGCCTTTTCCAGAAAGCGATGGCAATAGAGTCCATTCCGCCGGAGAGGAGCAGAGCGGTTTTCATAGTGACATCGCCGCCCAAGTGGCGCGGTAAATTGCGGAAGCGAAATCATCAACGAGTTCGCAGTCGGTACCGCGGAGCATTTTCAAATCTTTGGCAGCTTCATTCTGAACAAACGCAACCACCGGCTTATTCAGGGCCCGGGCATAACCAACTTCAAAGATGGTGCCCGGATCGAGGCCATCGAGGAGGGCGAACAACAAGTCGCTCTTCTTTATGGCTGCAATATCTTCAGGAACAACTTTGGCGGCGTTTCCGTAGCCGACGTCATGGAGTGGAGAGAAGACCTTGAAACCTTGTTCCGTGAGATGCTTGCGACTGTGATCGATGAGCCAGCGTTGGGTCATGGTAAAGAATGGGCCAGCGAGGTAAATCTGATTCTGCTCGTGGGGAAATTTTCCGGAACTGATTACTGATGCGGGCGAAAACTTACTATGCAGGTCGGTGGGAATCGGAACAGAGGTCGTGTCGCAATAGTAAGCAGTCGCTAGAGACGCAGTGAGAGCAGCTTGAAGCGGATCATTGCGCTGCACTCCCCACTCATAAGCAAAGACCGCAGCAAACACGTCACCAGAACCAATGGGCCAGACCCGTTCGGTTCGAAAAGCTGGCAGATGCTTCTCTGCGTCCTGAGTAACAACGGTTGCCCCAAAACTTCCTTGCTTAACCACTACGACTTGGGCATTTTGATTCTGAAGGACAGCTCTTCCCATCTCCAGAGGAGCGAGCTCAGTTTGAGTTCCGGCCAGACTCATGCATTCGCGATAGTTGGCAACTATGGCCAGCTCTCTTGCGGTTGAGCCGTTTTCATGAAAAGGTCGTGGATCAAAAGCGCTTTGTGGATCGTAAACGACCCTCTCTCCTCGCACTACCGCATCGCCTTCTAGGAAGCCGAACCGCAAAATGGTTGAGTCTTCCAAGACCAAAGGCGTCGATTTGCCCAAGAACTGCTGGTTGGGTCGGATGCGTGGCTCGGACAAACCGTGATAGTAAGAGAATGAAGGAGTGGACTGTATCGAAGTGGCGTTTATTTTGAAGCCGAGCGTTGCGGCTAGTGCTTCCAGAGCAGGGCGATGGCGATCATCGACATAGGTGATCAGCGTTATCTGGTCGTCTAAAGCACACAACGAGGAAGCGGCTCGTCCGCCGGATCCGAATAGTTGATCCCAGGGTGGATCCACACATCTTTCAACGTAGGTGCCGCCGGCGATGGCAATCATGCGTTCACCATTCTGATTTCTAGTTCAATATTTCCGCCGTCTCGTTTAGTGATGTAGGCAACATAGGTGTGGCCGTCCTGAATACATTTGATGATCTGAGTAGTTGCTGTGTGACTTACGGCGCCAGCATCTTCGCCATTGTTGGAAGCCATTAGAATGAACGTATTGGCTTGGATTACACGCAAATCAAGGATGTCGCCAGTCTTCACCGAGGTAAGGGCAGCTTCTTTAGAGGAAACCAATCGGGCCCCAGTAAAAACGGTTGGGCAAGTGTGACCATTTGACGGTGCACCATCAGATCCGCCACGGCCGTTACCTGACATAGATTGACTCCTAATTGTGGGAGTGAAGATGCGAAAGCGGTATGCGGTGCTCTCATAAGAGCTTGAAGATCATACTGCCAGCATCCTTCATTTGACGCCATATAAGCGCATCGAGAAAAGAAGCTCTTACACCAATGTTGTTGGCAAAAGCAAGAAACTTTTCTTCCATTCTGAAGTAGTGCCGCACCGGACTCTCGTCTTTCTTAAATAAGCCCATCAGTAAGCCGGCGCGTTGAATATGAATGTCAATGATAGCCACCTTCTCGCTGTTTAGCCAATTCCTGGTAATCCACGAAGCAGTTTTTGGACCTATGCCGCGAAAGTCAAGCAGCCATTGGCGAAAAGCGAGGTCGTCATTGATGGGTGCCTCGACTTCCGCGAGTCTGGCGAGCGCTGCACTTACGTAATTGGACCGCTGAGGTGCAAAGCGGTAGCGAATCTGCCGGCCGGAAACGTCCAAGGGAGGTGACAGAGCTTCAAACAGTCTACTTTCGGGGACGAGGGTGTTTTGTAATAGGCCCGATTCTTTGAGCCGTCGGAATGCGGCCAGCCCAACTTCCGAAGGAATACCATAGCCACCGAGCAGGCAGGCAGTAATCTCTTCAGCCAGAGTGTCGCCCAAGCGGTGATTTTCTGGGCGCTCGTCTGTTTTGTTGTACCAGGCCAGAGACGCCCAGAACGAAGGGGTAAACGTGGCATAGTGGTGACCCCATTTCACGCCAGGTAATACCTCTTCATCGCAATCAGGTAAGCACAACTCCTGGGTCTCGTCATTCAATGTGAATAGGACTGATTGAGCCATTAGTGCAAATCCCTCATGTAGAGTTCAGGAAGATCCAAGTGAGGTAGAAACATCACTCTGCTGAGCATGCTCGTCTTGCGAGAAGAGATCATAGAGAGCGTCAATCAACGAGTTGCGCTCCAGCTCCGGCATGCTAAGCAACCTGTTGCGCCAGCGGTTTTGCTGTCGCTTGATTCGCTGTCTTTCACGGAAGCCGTGACCGAGATAACGATAGTCATGAAGCTTTGACGGTTCTGGGTAATTCATCCAGATGGTTTCGCGTGTCGGATGGCCCGCTCGATTCCTGGTTTGAAAATGAGCCTGGCGCCAGTCACTGAGTAGGGAGTGGTAAAGAGGTGACGCGTAACCTGACAGCATCACCATGCAAGGGAGATGCTTGAGGGTGCAGAGCAGTTTTGTGTGGCTGGCTTCATCAGACAAGTCACAGTCATAAAGTTTTGTGTTTGTACGTCGTGCATCTCGCAGGTAGGGAGGGTCGCAATAGACCAGCGTCTTCGTCTTGCCCGCTTCATTCCAGATTCGGGAACTAAGGAAATCGAGGGCATCTCCATGGATGATTTGGAGGTCCGGGTACTGATATTGACTCCACGCGGCAATAACTTTCTGATCAAGATCAATTCCAATATTGTTGAGCGCTGGTCTCTTGTTTAAGAGTACGGCCCCTCCCCCTAAGAAGGCTTCGATGTAGAGGTCGTGGGGAGGCATCCGGTTAATGATGTTTTGATAAACGCCCACGCCAGCTTTGCCTCCTGGAAAGCTGAGCAGTGGTTTTGATCGCTTTGACATGGCTTCTTGGGTAATGGGAAGAAATGTGTCCCCCTCTCTCTTCCTAAACATCGTCAAAAATGACGATGTTGTCAAGAAAATTCGGGGTACTGAGTTTTCAGTAGATGGAGTGCGGAAGCGGAAGGCGAAAGTTCTGTTATGAGGATATTTGAGAGACCAACACTGGTGGTCTCTTCTCCACAGAAGTACTCACAGAAGGCGCAGCATCCTGAGGGTTGAATAATCCTGCTATAACGAATAGGTTGAGGAAAGGAAAATTCGGAGAGAGATGCGAAGATTTTCTTTACGCTGGGGCCGGCACTTCGAGAGGTGGAGTACCGCGTGGCAAGCCATGAGCGGCTGAAGGCCCCATTTTCAGAACTCGTTACTTACTTCTTCCGTAGGCAGTTCGTTTCGCTTGAGAACGGGGGGCCAGATTGAGCACATTTTGGCGGAAGCTCAACATTGGGACGCTAACCCCGTAGGTTGCGGCGGCGCTTTCTGTGCTCATGCTGGTTCGGCGGATGAGCAGGAGCGCCTCACGCGGTAGGAGTAAGCAGCCCGACAACCACTTCGCTTCTTCCTCCTGGTCCTTATTATATGTACTGAGAATAAGGAAGCCGTCTTTGGATACTTCCACACGGGCCGGCGCATGGCCCAGAATGATGTGGGCGAGCTCATGCATGATATCGCTGGCGAGGCGAGCCCCGGAGTGGACGGGATTTAGAATAATGAGATCCCGCTCGCCGGTGCAGAGGGTAACAGCCGACCAACTATCCGGGTCGTCCTTGATCAGCACTTTGAGGTATTGCGAGTCGAGTCCAGGTATTTGGTCCGCGGTCCAAACGAGTACGCCGAGATGGGTGGCGAGGTGCCACGCGTCGAGCGCGTCAGTGGGTTGTAAATCCAATTCGCGACGCTGAGTGATAGCTACGCGTTCGCACCAGGCTTTGAAACCGCGCTCGAACACTTAATTAGTCGGCCTCGTCAGGAATCTGGTTCATGGCCAAGAGGGCGCGCTGAGCGGCGAGAATCATCTGAGCCAGAGCGTAGGCGGTTACTGGCGCCAGCACCTGTTTTTTTCGGAAGTGGACCGCGACGTTGGGAACTTGTTGAGCTTGGGCCTGAAAGCCGAGCACGTCGTTGGGACTAATATCCAGCCAGTCGCAAAGTTTCCTGAAGGTATCGAGGTCGGGTAGGAAACCGCGCTCGAGGCGTGAGAGGGTGCCGTGGCTAATGCCTATTTCCTTTGCCGTCTCCCGCACTCCTGAGCTGCCGCGCTTATCGGCCAGTTTTCTCCCTAAGGTTTGTAGAGTGATTTTAGCCATTTCCGTGGAGGTGGTTAACGTGTTAGACAGAACCTTGACAGACTAGACGCCCCGGAGTTAGCATCCGCGGTGTCTAACGGGTTAGACGTTATAGTCTGGTTCTTACCATGTCAAGGGTTTTGGCATAAATCCCGCCGTCGGGCTGTTCCCCAGAAACCTTGCCAAACAATTTGAGTTTGAAAAGTCGACGTTGGTTGCCAACCGCCGACCGGGGAAGGAGTCGCTATGAGTTGGGATTTTGAAACGAGTCTGGAGCGTATTGAGAAGCATTTGGATGGCATGGGCGAGATTGAGATTGAGGAACTGGTACGCGAGGCCGACCTCAATAATCTGCTGAGTGAGACAAAGTGTCGCGGGGTAGTGGGCTCCCACGTCTACACCTACGTTGCTAATTTTCCCCGGATGGCTAGTGCGTATGCGGATGACGAGTCCGAATACAAGCGCTTTCTACAGGCCGTGCATCTTTACCAACTGGAAGTGTCGCGCATTGTAGAGGACGCAGACAAGTTTGACGGCTTGCGCATTCAGTTTCAGGGGCCGAAGCTGCACGCCCTTTTTTATCGGCCGATAAAAGATACCAAGCGGTTGGCTATCCTGGCACTGTTTCTGCAGTTAGTGCTGAAGGACTTTACGAACAAGGTGTTCAATCCGGCGTTTCCGTTCAGCGAAGATTTTACGATTGCCGGGGGTGCGGACATAGGTTACTCGATCGGCACCCGTAACGGCCGCAACGGTGACCGGGAATTGTTGTTCCTTGGCCCATGCGCGAACTATGCGGCCAAGATCATCAGCTCGGCCGGCCGGCTGAGAATCACAACGGAGCTGTACGCGGAGTTGCCGGACAATCTTCGGGAGATTTGCACGAAGATTGACGACGACGTCTACCAGATTAATGCGATCACGCAAACGCGGCTTGATGAGTTGCTGGACCAATACAAGATCAAGTGGGATCGCGAAGCGAGCGCTGAGCGAATTGCAGAAAACAAGCGCAGCTTTCCCTTGAAGGACATCGAGTACAGTTCCGCTAACACACTAATCGACATTGACGCGCTGAGCATTCGTAACAATAAGAAGGTTATAGGGGCTTCGATATTCGGGGACGTCTCTGGGTTCACGGCATACATCGATGGCGCAGAGACGGATGAGAAGAAGCGTGAAGCGCTTCGAGTGCTTCACGCCATACGACGCGAGATGGCGACGGTAGTGAAGACGGATCACGGTGGCATCCGGGTGCAGTATCAGGGTGATCGGGTCCAGGGGATCTTCCACATGCCTAAAGACGATGCGGAACGGATCGCGACGGACGCGGTGGAAGCGGCGATCAGCTTACAATCGTCGATGGAAAAGACGCTAAAGCAGAAATTGCCGGAAGCGGCCGGGCTGCGTTTGGCAGTTGGTGTTGATATGGACACGACATTGGTTTCAAAACTTGGCACGCGCGCTCATCGGGATCGCATTTGTCTGGGCGAGCCAGTGGAAACGGCAGCGGCCAATGAAGAGAACTGTGCCGGGGGCAAGATCGGGATTTCGAAGCGCGTTTACGAGGCTCTACCTGAGCGCTTGAGCAAGCATTTCGCGTACGACAGCGGATCATCCTGTTACGTTGCCAGTGACTTGACGTGGGACAAGATCGAGTTAGCTGCGCGAGCAGCGGCATATGCAGTTGGCGCACCGGTATTCTTACGTTCGACCGGGCCAGTCATTGAGATCAGTAGTGAGGAGGTCCGAGGTGCGCGGTCGATCACACCATCCTCCTCGTGGGCATCAGAAAACGAGAGCTAAGGCCTGGTATGAACGCGGCGAAGGCGTGACGCGGCTGGCTCACGATCGGGCTCTGGTCGAGCGGGAATATCCGGCGCTTGCATATCGATTCGATGATGAGGCCGGCACGGCATGCTTAGAAGGCACTTTAGTCTATCGAGCAGCATGCGGTATTCCTACCGACGTACCAGTACGAATCGACTTTCCTTTTGATTACCCGCGGCGAGAGCCACGCGCACTGGATGTTGGTGGTCTCTTTGAACACAGTCTTAACCGTCACTTTGCAACTGACGATGGAGTATGTTGCCTTTGGTTGCCGCCCAAGTCGCGCTGGGATCCCCTTCAGATCCGAACACCTTGCTTACGTTTTTGGACGAAGTGGTAGTGTTCTTCGACCGCCAGCTGGTCTATGACGCTGCCGGGCAGGTGGAGTGGCCTGGGCCTCAGTACGGACATCGCCTCGACGGTTACGAGCAATGGATCGCCGAAGAGTTCGGTGACGAACAGGCCTTGAGGGCCTTCATTCCGATTCTTAACACGCAAGTCAGAATCGGTCGCAA
>Ga0126311_10001268_pt1 | contig 12154 bp, 12 predicted proteins | sample Plot61_FD_92539 | JGI IMG/M metagenome (GOLD analysis project Ga0126311, IMG submission 92539) | Serpentine soil microbial communities from UC McLaughlin Reserve, CA, USA - Plot61 | ecosystem: Environmental > Terrestrial > Soil > Grasslands | place: USA: UC McLaughlin Reserve, Lake County...
CACCAAGACCGAGGCAGCGATCATGGAGGCGATGGCGCGCCTGATGCGCGGTCGCACCACCTTCATGATCGCCCACCGCCTGGGCACATTGGAGCACTGCGATGTGCGCCTGGTGATCGAGGAAGGGCGCGTGGTCGAACGCCGCACCGGTTCCTCCATGTCGGTCTCCGGCGGCGCGGGGAGATGAGACGTGAGGGCAGTAGTCACCGGAATGATCGCCACCTACCCGGTCGGTGGCGTCGCCTGGGACTACGGGCAGTACGCCCTCGGTCTCGAACGCCTGGGCTTCGAGGTGTTCTATCTGGAGGATACGGGCATAGCGTCCACCCTGAACCCCCTAACTGGCGAGTACGACGAAGACCCAAGCCACGGTGCCCGGTTTCTGCAGGACTCGCTCGCCGGCCTTTCGCCTTCTTTGGGGGAGCGCTGGCACTTCCGCGCCTCCGACGACCGTACCTACGGGCTGGATGCTGAGGACGTCGTGGAGATCTGCGCCGGGGCGGACGTATTGCTTAACGTCTCGGGGGGATGCCTCCTCCGCGACGAGTACCGCCGCTGCCCGCGTAAGGTCTTTATAGACACCGATCCCGGCTTGAACCATTTCTTGATCTTCCCCCGCTGGGACGCCTGGCCAGAGTACAAGAAGAGACTAGGCTTCCGCGCCCACGACTACTTCTTCACCTTCGCGGGGCGGTTCGGCCGGCCCGACTGCCCCCTGGCGGCGTTCGGCCTCGACTGGTACCCGACAGTGCACCCCGTGGTCCCTGACTGCTGGGGCTCACCAGAGGCCTCGCCCGGGGATCGGTGGACGACGGTGATGAAGTGGAAAAGCTACGATAAACCCATCGAGCACGACGGCATCTCTTACGGCTCGAAGGAGGTCGAGTTCGCCCGCGTCGAGGAGCTGCCGTCGCGTGCGAGGGCCTCGTTCGAGATTGCCGTCAGCGGTGAACCGCCCCACGAGCGACTGAGATCCTTAGGCTGGGTGGTGGTCGAGCGATCCGTCGCCTCCGGGACCGCGGGCGACTATCGTTCCTACATCGAGGGCTCGAGGGGCGAGTTCAGCGTGGCGAAGAACATCTACGTCGCCACTCGCTCCGGGTGGTTCAGCGGCCGTTCGGCGTGCTACCTTGCGGCTGGGCGACCGGTCGTGCTTCAGGAGACCGGCTTCTCGGATTACATCCCGACGGGCGACGGGCTTTTGTCGTTCTCGAACCTGGACGAGGCGGTCCGCGCCGTGAACGCCGTCGAGCGCGACTACAACAGCCACTCCGAGGCCGCTCGAGAACTTGCTTGTATGCGGCTCGATTCCTCGTTGGTCCTGGGCGAGATCCTGGACAGAATCGGGTTGGGGTAAAGGAGGCGGTATGGACGAGATCATCGGCACCTGGGACTATTCCACCCTCCCGAAGAACGTGTATGTCGGGGAGGGCTGCTACCTGGAGGACAAGGGAAGCTTCCACCGTTTCCGGAGCGAGCGTGACCCGGGACTGGTACTCGGGAACGCGGTGCGAGCCTACACCTGGACGGCATTCACCGTGGAATCCGAGGGTAGGCTCGTGGTGGGCCACGATTCGACGCTCGTCGGCGCCATCTTCTGGTGCGCCGACAGCATAACGATCGGGAAGCGTGTGGTCATCTCCTACAACGTCATGATCGCCGACAGCGACTTCCATCCTCTGGACCCCGAGCTAAGGCGCCTGGACGCCATCGCGATCTCACCCGAAGGCGACGTGAGCCAGCGCCCGCCGCTGGTGACGGAGCCAGTGGTCATCGAGGACGACGTGCAGGTGGGGATAAGCGCGATCATCCTCAAGGGCGTGCGCGTCGGGGCGAACGCGCGGATCGCCGCTGGATCGGTCGTCACCACTGACGTGCCCGCCGGGGCCCTGGTCGCCGGCAACCCCGCGCGGGTCGTCGACCAGAGGGATAAGGGGTTATGAGCGGGCAACCGGCGTACCTGGCGCATGACTGGTTCCCCGAGCCTCTGCCGCCTAATGTGGTGATCGGCGAGCGGAGCTGGCTCCATAGTTCCTATGCATTCTTCCGCTGCCGTAGCGAGCGATCCTGCTGCCTCCGAGTCGGGCACGATACCGGGATCTACCTTGGCACCACCTTCGATCTCGGACCGCATGGAGAGGTCGAGATCGGCGATTACTGCACACTGGCCGGACCGATTATCTCGACGGATGGTCGCGTCGCTATCGGGGACTACGTGCTCATCTCGTACGAGGTCGTGATAGCGGACTCCTTTATCGCCGTCCCGCCCCGAACGATCCCGGACGCTAACCGTCCTGCTCCGGATGCCAGTATCACGGTCGGCGATTGCGCCTGGATCGGTACCCGGGCCGTACTGCTTTCCGGTGCCCGCCTCGGCGAAGGCGCGATCGTCGGCGCCGGCGCCGTTGTTAACTTCGAGGTGCCTGCCTACACCGTCGTCGCCGGCAGCCCCGCGCGTATCGTCGGCCGGGCGCCGCCCGGAGGCCAAAGACGACACGCCCCGGAAGGAGCACGCGAACAAGAATGAAAGTCCTGCTCAATAGTGGGGTGGTCTACGGAGAACAGAGCGGGAGTTCCTGGTCCCAGGAAAACCATCCGCAGTATTCCGTCACTGCTATCAAGTTCGTGCCCAACGGGCGAAGGGCTGCTGAATCCGCGAGTGTGGTAGACGCCCTCACGGCGGTGGATGCGATTGGGAGTGACTACGAGGCGAGCTGTTGCGCCGCCGCTATGCAGAGTGCTGGAGCGCAGGTGGACCCACAGGGAGGCTGGTGATGGGCCTGAAGATAGTCTGCTCGGGTTACCTGGTCCGGCATCCGGTCGGTGGTCATAGTTGGCACCACCTCCAGTACCTGGTAGGTTTCCAGCGATTGGGACACGAAGTGACCTTTTTCGAGGACTATGGATGGCCCAACTCGTGCTACGATCCCACTCGTGGCGTTATGACCGCGGAGCCCGACTACGGAATCTCCTACCTGCTGAGCCTGCTGCGACCGCACGGCCTGGATAATCGCTGGTGCTACCTCGCGGAAGACGGGACCGCGTACGGTATGCCGCGCGAGCGTCTGGCTCAAGCTTGTCGCGAGTGCGACGTCTACGTCAACCTGAGTAACATCAACTGGATCCCGGAGTTGGAGCAGTGCCGGCGCAGGCTGCTGGTGGATACTGACCCGGCGTTCACCCAGATTGGTGGACATGGGTTGGGAGGGCCGTTTTCCCGATACCATACCCTGTTCACCTACGGCGAGAACGTCCACCTACCCGGCTGCGACATGCCGGCCGGAGGAGCACGCTGGCTGCCGACGCGGCAGCCGGTGGTGTTGGACCTGTGGCCAGTGAAGGCTGCCTACCCGTCCGCGCCCTTCACCACCGTGGTGAACTGGTCGGCCTACGGTGATCGAGAGCACGAGGGGCGGGTTTACGGGCAGAAGGATCGTGAGTTCGAGCCGTTTTTTTCGCTCCCGCGCGACACGGGGGAAGCAATGGAGATAGCCGTCAACAACGCGCCTGAGACGGTGCGCGAACGTTTGACCGACGGCGGCTGGCGGCTTGCCGACCCCCTGGAAGTCGCGAAAAACCCGTGGACCTACCAGCGGTACCTCTTGGCCTCCCGGGCAGAGTTCGGCGTTGCCAAGCACGGCTACGTGAGCACGCGGTGTGGCTGGTTCAGCGACCGCAGCTCGGCCTACCTGGCTATGGGCCGCCCTATCGTCGTTCAGGACACGGGTTTCAGCGCCTTCCTACCGTGCGGGGAGGGCCTGCTAGCTTATCGCACCCCCGAGGAGGCGGTCGCGGCTATCCGGCGCCTCCACGACGACTATGACGCGCACTGCCGGGCGGCGCGCGCCGTGGTCGAGGAGTATTTCGACGCGCGCCAAGTGCTAACCTGCTTGCTAGAGCAGGGCTTCGAGAATCACCTTTCTCAGAGTAGGGTCCACGACGAGAACAGAGCTTATGGCTGAGAAAACAGCCTCGCGCAGAATGATCCTCTGTGCCGGCTTACAGAGCGGTGGAACGACCTTGATTTCGTGGTGTTTCTTGCAGCGCAGGGACACAAACGGCGTACTCGATATGCCCAACGACGTGATCCAGACATCCTTCGAAGAGGCCAAAGAGCCGATCTTGTGGGTCAAACAGACCGTTGGGGCATTCCGCTGGCTCGACGTTTACGAAACGTACCGAGACCTGGGCTTGAACCCCGAGCCGCTGCTGATCGTTCGCGACATGAGGACGACCTACTCTTCGTTGATGAAAAAACATTATGGCATCAACGGCACGACTGCCGAAGACCCTCCTTTCCGTATGCGATTCCGGCGCTTTTTATATGATTGGGAGTTGTTCCGGACAAACGGTTGGCCGATCATCAAGTTCGAAGATTTCATCCGAGAGCATCGTGCCGTACTGATGCAGGCGTGTGCCGATCTATCCCTTCCCTGGGACGAGGGCATGATCTCATGGCCCAAAAAACTCTCCGAAATACCTTACGGTCGTGGGGGGCAGGAGACTTTTAAAGGGTCGATCGAATATGGCTGCCTGACAGAGGCGAAGTTGCGAGACAGAGCCGAGATCAGGGTGGATAACCTTCCGCTAAACGAACTGGAATGGCTCGAAGAGACGTTCTCGTCCTACAACGACTTTCACCACTACCCAAAGAAGATTCGCCCTACGCCGCGAGAAGGTATGCCTATTAGCATGCCTGCTCCTCGCTACGAAGGCACTGCCAGGGAGTGGTACTACAGCGAGAATGAGAGGTTAAATGACGAATACTGGAAGCTGGTCCATGAGAATGAAAGGCTGCGCAGGAAGATCGAAGGATTCCTTGCTAGAAAGAGGGGCTCGAGCAGCGAGAAGAGCGGGCCGCTATCGGGGGAGGTGACTGATTGAGGAGCCACGGCCGCCAAACGAGAGGAACGGTACTCCGAAGATGAGCGGTGAAAGACGACAAGCTGTGGTTGGTGATCCGCGAGAGTCATCGAGAGGACGAACGAGTTTCCCCGATGGCGTGCGGAAAGAAGTCGAGAGCACGGATCGGAGCTGCCGATCGCACCTGGCTACCGGAGGTTAGGGGACGAAAGTAGAACATCATCGGTTCGTCTTTGTCGGAGGGCTGCATCGAAGCGGAACGTCGGTCCTATTTCGGTGTCTGAGAGAGCATCCATTGATCAGTGGATTCGAAGATACCGGGGTCCCTCAGGATGAAGGGCAGCATTTGCAGAGTGTCTACCGTCCGGCGATTGCTTACGGTGGTCCGGGGAGGTTCGGCTTCGATCCCAAAGCTCATCTAACGGGTACTTCGGATCTCGTGACCGACGCTAACCGGTTGCAGCTGTTCACAGAGTGGGGGAGGTATTGGGATCTGAAGAAGCCGGTCCTTTTGGAGAAGTCGCCACCTAATCTGGTGCGCACGCGGTTCTTGCAGGAGTTATTCCCAAACTCCTACTTCCTCATGGTAATCAGACACCCCATTGCCGTGTCATACGCTACTCAGAAGTGGAGCAGCACGCCGCTGGACGAACTGATTGAACACTGGCTTCTTTGCCACGAAAGGTTCGAGCTGGATAAGGAGCATATACGGCGGCTGTTAGTGCTGAAGTACGAGGACTTTGTGGAAAAGCCTCAGGCCGTTTTGGACACGATCTACTCCTTTCTGGGTTTGCCCCACTACTCGAATCGGATCGAAGTGCGGTTGGACGTTAACGAGAAGTACCTGAGAAATTGGCACGCCTACCAGGACGACACCGCTTCCGGAGGCGGTGTTCAGGCGACACGGCTTCGACTCCAATATGAGAGGAGGGTTGCTGCATTCGGATATAGTCTGGATTGTCAAGGGTCCGGATCTGCCGAACTAGTTTGTCGGAGGACACAGCGTAGTGACAGATGACAAGCTTCTACATCGCAGCATAGAGCACTTACACGGTCCGGAGGCGGTTGCCTACAAACCGGACGAGCTGATTGTCGTTTGCCTTGTCCGTGACGGCCGGCCGTACGTGAAGTCTTACGTCGAGCACTACCTGTCGCTGGGTGTAAAGCACATAGCCTTCCTGGACAACGACTCCACCGACGGCACCGTCGTCGCCCTCAAGAACTACGAGAACGTCACGGTACTCCGAACGAAGCTGCCCTACAAAGCAGGACCCGGAGGGACAGAATATCTGTTTAAGAAGTACCTCATCAGCCGCTTCGGCAGGAGGGATAGGTGGTGTTTGCTCGCGGACATAGACGAGCTGTTCGACTACCCATACTCCGACCTCGTCGGCCTGGAGTCCCTACTGAGGTACCTCAACGAAAAGCGGTACACCGCAGTAGTGGCGCAGATGCTGGATATGTTGCCGGAGGACCCCTTGTCGGGTCGGGCGGGCAACCTGGGCGAGCCTTTGAAGGAACTGCACAGGTTTTGCGACATCTCCAATGTTAAGAGGACGAGCATCAAAGATTGCCCTGACCTCCGCGGCAACACGTACGGGAGCGACGAGATCGAGGAATTCCGCAACGGGATACGCAGCACCATCTTCGGTGCCAAGCCCCTTCTGACGAAGCATCCTTTGATGTTCTTGAACGACGAGGTAAAGCCTGTGGACGGCTCGACGCACTGGGTTGGCAACGCCAGGGTGGCCGATTTTACGTGCGTGCTCTTCCACTACAAGTTCCTCGACGGGTACTTCCGCGAGCAGGTCGCGCGGGCCGTGCGAGAAGAACAGTACTATGAGAACTCTGCCGCCTACAAAAAGTACTTTCAGGTACTGGCTAGTAATCCGAATCTGCAGATAAAACAAGAGACTGCTAGAGAAATCGAGAGCGTGAACGATCTAGTCGAGAACCGGTTCCTCGTCGTCTCCGAGGACTACTTAAGCTGGGTCAATGCCGAGGCGGAGAAAAACGCCCTCTCGCAGGCTGCTTTGCAGAGCGAGCCGCGCGGACCAGGCTTTGCGCAAAATCATACGGCAAGAGAGGACGAAGACCCTGAAAACACAGCCTCGAGCGGCAGCTCCGCAGCCGAGATAAAGAGATCCAAGGTTCAAAACAGAACCAGCGGCCTCTGAAGCAGCGAGTCTAAGGAGGGCTTTGTCTTGAACTCGAGCTACGAGACGGGTAAGAGAAGTGAGACTCGGGCGAACCAGACGCCAAAGAGCGAACTCTCACAAATAGCGAGGCCCCTGTTCGTTTGTGGTTGCGCTCGAAGTGGGACCACGGCACTCGCCGACTACCTGAACCGTCACCAAGAAATACTGCTTTGCCAGGAAAGGTACAAAACGGGGACGCCCCCAGCAGAGATTACCCCGGCTCTCTTTACTTTCGAGAGGATACTGGATTTCAGACCAGGAGAGACGGAGAGACCGATATGGAAGAACGGACGTGAGCTCTTCGTCAAGTACCACACGGAACTCCTCGCCAGGAAAGATCCGGCTAAGTTGAAGTGGATCGGCGACAAAGGTCCTTTTTACGTGAGGTCTATGGACGTGTTGGCGGGGAACAACGCGGGGGCGCGCTTCATAGTCTTGTACCGCCCAATCGAAGAGATCATCGAGTCCTGGGAGGCAAGAGCTAAGGACCCCGACGACCACTGGGCCAGCGATCGCGGGACCGAGGAAGCAGTCAAGGTCTGGAACTTGGCTCTGAGAGGGACGCGGAAGTTCATAAAGAGCAGCCCGGCCCCGAGAGTATTGATTATCAACTACCATGACTTTTTCTACCGGAACGGAACCGTCGTGCCCCTGATCTCGCGTTTTCTGGGGCTTGAGATCGACGAGTCCGTGACCAGAGCCTGGAGAGCTGCGTCTCTCGAGTTCGAGGGCGGGAGGCGGCGCAAGGAGCCGCTCAGCGAAGAGCAGCTTACCTTCGTTCAGAAGCACGCAGACCGTGCCGCCGAAGGGTGGGTTCTCGATCGCATCGAGAGGCAATGGAAAGAGCCCGGGCTCTACGTCGAGGAAAGTGGATAGTAATAAGCCCTGTCACGCTTGTCCCGTACAGGGCACATCGGCTCACTGCTAACCCATGACGGCGCGTCGGGTGCGACGACGGTCAAGCGCTGGCCGATGGTGCCACTACAATAATCATGCGGACATCCAGCTCGCGCAATCCCAGCCGAGCAAGGCTTCGAGCTCCAAGATCTCTTCCTCGAACTTTCTCTTGAGGAACGTCTTGTCGGACAGAGACATGGACGGGTATCGGTGAGAAGAAACAATAGCCGGTCGGTCGTGATGCAACCGCGCCACGCCGAGAAAATCGCAGATGCGGTCGATCGTCTCGGTGTGACGGTGTTTCAGATCTTCGGTCTTCAGGAACAGCATTTGCTCCCGGGGGAAGAACCTCATCATGTTTTTGATTTGTCTCGAGTAGAATCCTCTGTCAACGTAAGAGTACCTTCTGCGCTGTAAAGAAAATGCTTGCCTGCAGCGTACGCTCTCCAGGCGTATCGCAGTCGAGAACGACAGTAACTCGATGCCTCTCCTTCTCTGCATGTTGTATTGCGAGTAGGCGCGCTCGATGGGATCACGAAGTATAAAGATCAACCTCATAGATGGATTGTATGCTTTTATCCTCTCCGCGCTGGGCTCCCAATACATATAGATCGGGGTCGCTTCACCGAAAACCTTCGTCGTGGCTCGTCCCGTAAAGTACTCGTGATACGGTCTGTAATTGATAGGCTCACGATGGGTCCGAAAGAATGCGTCGTTATCAAAGAAGTGCACTTCTTTTTGCTTGGCCAGGCAGATTTGCGGGTGCTCCGAAAGAAATTTGTGGACGGCTCCTGTACCACCTTTTTGTGTCCCTCCTGTCAGGAAATTCACCTGCATTTCCGGGTCCTTCGAGAGGCTCTATCAACACCCGGTAGCTAAGAGTTGTGCGCCTGACCAGGATTGCGCGGGACGCTCTGTGCAAGCTTTCATAGCGCCTTCGCGCATCGAATCGCGTAATCTTGTTTCACTTCCGGAAGTGAATACACAGTGCGAAGGAAGCCGGCGACAAGCACTGAAAGGCTTTTCGAGTGGCTGCAAAAGTACTGAGGAGCGTTACATCGACTGAATCGCGGATCGTACCTATCAGGATTGACGCCTACCAGGCCGATAATTATCGTTTCAAGAGGCGTAACAGAGCCGGGGCGAAAAACCTTGGCTCTCTGTATCTGTTGAGGTGATTCGCGATGCGTGCCTAGAGATGGGGTATGACTGAGAGATCTAACGCAGGCGCCGTCGAGGCGGGATACAGGGCAACGGTCGCGGACGAAAACGCCGGACGCGTCATGGGTTTCCTAGAGGCCGGAGGTGGTTCTCGCCTCCGGCCTCTAGGAAACCCTCCGCATTTTCGGCGCGTTGTAAGAGGTCCCGGGAGGCAACTTCGCCACGGTTTCTTGTTGGCTAGTCCCTGACGCCGAGCTTCGGAAAGGGGCGCGCTGGCTCCCTGAATTCACCGCTCTGGCTACTTGGAGCCCGGGGCGGCAGCTTCGGCGCTTCCTGGCGGACGCCGATAGCAGCACGCTCATATCGGCAACGGATAACGCGTTCCGATAGTGTTAACTTATTGTGGTCATGAAATACATTATGCGGAGCACTTGCGATCGAAGTCCGGAGAACGAACTCGGAGTGAAGCCCCCAAGGCAAAGAGAATCCTTGAAAGGCATGGGAGCCGGGGGTGACCTTCTCGATAGCGCCGCCGTGAGTTCGGGGTATGTCCATCTTGACTGAGCGTATAGCCGGATGAGGGTCTTGGTAACCGGCGGGGCCGGGTTCATCGGTTCGCACGTCGCGGATCACCTCCTCGCCCGTGGCCACGAGGTGGCCGTTATTGACGACCTGTCGACTGGCAAGCGCGAGAACGTCCCGCGGGAAGCGCGCTTCTATGAGGGGGACATCCGGACGGGGTGCGCGGAGATCTTCGAGGAGTTCGAGCCGGAGGCGCTCTCCCACCAGGCCGCCCAGATGGACGTTCGGCGATCCGTGCGCGAGCCAGCTTTCGACGCGGAGGTGAACGTGCTGGGCACCCTCCGGCTCCTCGAGAACTGCGTCAGTTACAGGGTAACGAAGGTCATCTTCGCCTCCACCGGCGGGGCGATCTACGGCGAGCAGCGAGAGTTTCCGGCCACCGAAGACCACCCGCAGTACCCTGTCTCTCCCTACGGAGTCTCGAAGCTCGCTGGGGAGCGTTACCTGACCTTCTACCGGGTACAGTACGGCCTCTCCTACGCTGCCCTCCGTTACGCTAACGTCTATGGGCCTCGCCAGGACCCGCACGGCGAGGCGGGGGTCGTGGCCATCTTCGCCGGTAACTTGGTCGCAGGTAAGTCCTCGACCATTAACGGCACCGGAGAGCAGACCCGCGACTACGTATACGTCGAGGATGTGGCTCGCGCTAACGTGCTCGCCCTGGAAAAGGGGTTTCCTTCCGGCGCATACAACGTCGGGACCGCCGTCGAGACGAGCGTCAACCGCCTCTACAAGTTGCTGCTGGAGGCGTTAGGCAAGGATCTTCCACCGCGGTACGGACCGGGAAAGCTTGGCGAGCAACTCCGTAGCTCCGTGGACCCTGCACTCGCCGGCCGCGTCATGGGCTGGCGCCCGAAGGTGGACCTCGCCTCCGGCCTCGAGGAGACCCTCCGCTTTTTCGAGAACGTTAGGTAGGCGGGTCCCGGGAAGCGAGACTCTCGCCGCGCTTTCTGGTTGCTTAGCCTGAGAAGAACCGAGGCGCAAGGTTCCCCGCCGACCACCAGCCAGGCCCAGTGGAACAGCATGAGGATCGCAAGGAGGGCCGTGAGCGGGTGCACGATCGCCGCCCAAGCAGCAACGATCAGCGCGATGAGCACCGCGGAGACGATGAAACATACCCCTGCCATCAGCAAACCTTGGCACCCTACCCTGAGGCTCTGGCAAGACGGATCGCCAGTTCGGTAGAACTGGAATTGGGGCCTGGGGTGAGGTTGGTCGCGCCGGCCAGATCGAGGAACCGTTACCGTCCCATCCACCGTCGCATCATCACCAGGTGCGCCGCCGGTCTTTCGACACCGAGCTTCAGAAGGAGCCGTGCCCGCGTGATGTAGGATGTGCGGCCGGATCACCCGCGGCTCCGCAATCGCTCGACTCCATAAACCATAATTGACACATCTCAGTGGAATCCGATAACGTATTCAGTGGTGTCAATCGGGCTCATTCTGTTAATACATTCAATCCTGTAATAAATTACGCGACGTAAGCCAGACAATGTCGGGAGACGAACTTGGAGTGCAGTGAACTTTAACACGGAGGGAGTTTCTGAAGGTCGCCGGGGGTTGCGGGAGCGGCCCTGCTCGGCGCCTGAGCCGCCAGCGCGGGGTGCAGCTACCTTCCGAGCGGAGGATCGAGAATGAACGTAATCTTGGTGATCCTGGACAGCCTGAGGAAGGACCACGTCGGGATCTACGGCAACGACCGGGTCAGGACCCCGAGCCTCGACGCGCTGGCCGGGCAGAGCCTGCGCTTCACCCGGGCATACCCTGAGTCCATCCCGACCCTCTGCGCGCGGCGGGCTATACACACGGGCCTTAGGACCTGGCCTTTCAGGAACTGGAACCCGCCCGAGGGGGAGGACTTCATGCCGGCGGGCTGGCAGCACATCCCCGAGTACCAGACCACCCTCTCTGAGATCCTTGAGCAACAGCAGGGTTTCAACACCGTCCTGCTCTCGGACACCCACCACATGTTCAAGGCCTCGATGAACTTCCAGCGGGGGTTCAAGGTGTTCGACTGGATCCGGGGTCAGGAGCGGGACGGTTACCGCCCGACCATGGGGGTCTCGCAGGAGAAGGTGGAGCAGATGGTTGTCCCCGGGAACTCCGAGAGCATGGTGGACAAGGTCCGCCAGTACCTGGCCAACACCCGGGGCCGGAACTCCGAGGAGGACTGGTTTGCCCCTAAGGTCTTCAGCATGGCCTCTGACTTTCTGAGGACCGCCGAAAGGGGCCAGCCGTTCTTCCTTGTGGTTGACTGCTTCGATCCGCACGAGCCGTGGGACCCGCCGGACAGGTACGTCTCCCTCTACGACGAGGGCTATGACGGCCCCGAGCCAACCGTGCCAGAGTACAGCGACGCCAGTTGGATCGACGAGCGCGAGCTCGAGCGGATGCGCGCCCTCTACGCCGGCGAGGTCACCATGGCAGACCGCTGGCTCGGACGCTTCATCGACA
>Ga0126311_10001269_pt1 | contig 12147 bp, 13 predicted proteins | sample Plot61_FD_92539 | JGI IMG/M metagenome (GOLD analysis project Ga0126311, IMG submission 92539) | Serpentine soil microbial communities from UC McLaughlin Reserve, CA, USA - Plot61 | ecosystem: Environmental > Terrestrial > Soil > Grasslands | place: USA: UC McLaughlin Reserve, Lake County...
ACGACTTCTTCAACAACTTTCGAAACGATGTCAGCATTCGTCTTGAGCAGATCGTCGCGGCTCATTCCCGGCTTACGAGCGAGGCCGGCCGTGATGATCACGACGTCGGAATTGTCTGTTTCGTCGTACGTGTTTGAGCCGATCATACGCACGTCGAAACCCTCGATGGGTGCGGCTTCCGCCAGGTCCAACCCCTTGCCCTGCGGCACGCCTTCGACAATATCAACGAGCACGACGTCGCCGAGCTCTTTCGCCGCCAGCCAATGTGCGGCAGTCGCGCCGACATTACCTGCGCCCACAACCGTAATCTTCTTTCGCGCACCCATTTGCTTTATTCCTTTGATTTAAATGTAGGATTTGAAACGGGCGAGTTTACAAGTCGGTCGGAGAGAGTGTCAAATCGGCTTATGAGCGATATCGATCCCGAGAATCCGTTCCCGGACCCGGTGGAGATCGAGATCACGGACGTCTTCGATCTGCATACAATACCTCCACGCGACGTGAAAGCTGTGGTCGAAGAATACCTGCGACTCGCCCACGAGAAAGGATTCGCGGTAGTGAGGATCATTCACGGCAAAGGCATCGGCGTCCAACGTGAGATGGTGCGCTCGATCCTCGCGCGCACGTCATTCGTTGTCGACTGGACCGACGCCCCACCCGAAGCGGGCGGCCTCGGCGCCACCATTGCTCGTCTCAAACTTCCTGAAGATTGATCCTTGGACCATGTTACACTGCGCACGAGCACTCGACACGTATCCTCTTCCTGAGGTGAACAGTGATTGCAGAACGGAAGACCTCGTTCATCTTGCTGATCCTACTGATCGCGCTGATGATCGTCTATCACGTTGGCCGCATCCTTTATCTGGCTATCGGCGAGGAGCCACTGCCGACGTTCGAGTTTCTCTACCAGTTCGGCTTCCTTTGTGGAGTGGTTTGGTTCTTGAAAGCGGAGGCGGACAGGTCCGTGGTGGCACGAGTGTATTGTCCCGGCGTCACCGTTGCCGCGGGCTGGTTCTTTCTTTTACCGTATCACCTGCTCAAATCGCGCGGCGTGCGCGGTCTGATTCCCCTGTTTGCCCTCGTCGGAACCTATCTCGCATTACAGGTGCTTGCAGCAGTTGTTTACGTCATCTTTACGGGCACTGCGTGAACCATTTACTGAATGACGAAGTTGTACTGGATCACGCCCACTACTTTCACCGGCTCGCCGTTGAGCTTCGTTGGTGAAAAGCGCGCATTCCTCGCCGCATTAAGCGCGGCAGCTTGCAGTAGTGGATGCCCACTTATGGACGCGGCGGCAATTACACTGCCATCAAGATCGACAATTACTTTTACCTCGACCGTACCCGAGGCGTGTGCCGCCATAGCGATCGGTGGATAGACGGGCTTAGGTAGCTCAAGAACTCTACCAGAGTCGACGCCCTGAGCGGCTGCGACACCTTCGCAATCGACGAGGCAACTTCCGATGATGGTCTCGCCGCGATGTTTCGCTTCTGCGAGGGCCTGATCGACCGCGTTCTTCGGCTGCTCGGTTGCAGTGGCAGTCGTCTGAGTGGTCAACTTCTCCTGCGCAATCGCGTTGACACTCGTCAAACAAATCAGGAGAGACGCTATCACGAATAATTTTCGCATTTTGAGGCTCCTTTCGATGCTGGTTAGTGGGATGTTTCAGTAATACGTTATCACGCGATGTTCAACGGACCAGTCCAAAAACAAAGCCGAATCTCTTGCCGACTATAGAATCGCTGCAACGACTGGCTCAGTCTCCAGGCACCCGCGTCAACCACGAAGTGCGCCATCGTGGCACCGAGAATTGCTCCGATGATGAAGTCGACAATTCTTATTAGAGTCGGATGCGCTGCAATAAGTTCCAATGTTTTTAGGTCGCCCGCCCGGTAAAAGACAAAACCCGATGAGCGTGAGAAGTAGAAGCTTTGCCGCGTTGCCGATTTGCAATCGCTTCGCTGGCGCATGGGGATCGAAGTTGAGCGAGACGATTGGCCCACGCGGCAGGCGTCGACCGGCGCGCGTCGACATCTCGGACAGAGATTGAGACTGCTGGCTCGCTCATGCTCTGGACATTAAACGCTCCGCCATCGCCCGCAGCAACACTGAACCGCTCTGGGTCGCGTTTCAGCGATACACTTCGCCTCGGTGTCGAACGCGATTTACTCGTACCTCTTTAAGGCCGTCGCTGATTTCATAGACAATGCGGTACTCACCAACCCGTATCCGCCAATCGGTGTCTGCCCCGGTAAGTTTTCGGCAACCGCGGGGCCGCGGATTCTTCGCGAGATCTTGAATTGCGGAAATCACACGAGCTTGCGTTCGGGAGGATAGCTTCTGCAGGTCTTTCTCAGCAGCGCGTTCGAGGAAAACGCGATACATAATTACCGGCCCCTGCGATCAGCTAAATAGTCTTCGAGCGGGCGATAGTTTTGCTTTTTGCGTCGGGCTTGCTTAAGCCACGCAACATCTTCAGCGTCTTCCGCGCGCTCCAGCAATTCCTTGTAGTCTTTGATCGGAATGATCACAGCCACCGGCTTACCGTTACGAGTTACGATTTCAGGTTCGCGAGTCACTTTCATTCGCATTAACTTAGCACGCTCTATGGTTGTCGTAAACGCCAGCCGATGAGAAATAATCGAATCGAATCAAACCCTGAAAGGGTTGTCAGTTGGCGAAACCCTTTCAGGGTTATACGGACATATTGATTCATTCTCCCAGGGTTGTCGCTGCGCTCCAACGCTGGGCTGGAATTAGCGAACGCCTTCGGCGTTATATCTCATCACTATCTCCTCCTGGTCCAGCCACCTCAGCCTCAACATCCGCTGAAGTGATTGAGCTCCAGTAGAAGCTGCTTAATACCTCCAGACGTCACGAGAAACCCAAGGGTAAAGATGGGCTTGAAGGAGCTGAAAATGCCTGCCGGCTCTGTAGTTGAACCTTATCCAATAACTGAAAGGCGAGATGCTTCTGATTTTGATTGGTGAGATGGCCATGTTCAGCCATAGCAAGGTTGATGTCCCCCATGTCAAGGTAGACCAGGCCTAAACAGTAGTGCGCCCACGCGCTCTGCGAGTCTATCTCGAGTGCTTGCCTAAATGCCTTTATTGCCTCCGCGTAGCTTCCGATGTTGAAGTAGACAAGCCCAAGGTCATTGCGCAACTCCGCATCTTGCGGCGCCAGCACTATTGCCTTTGCATATACCTTCAAAGCATCGACAAACTGGCCCACCTCGTCGTACGCAGCGCCAAGATTTCTATATGCAGGTACAAAGTTCGGGTGTATTTCCAGCACCGATAGATAGGATTTGATCGCTTTGGGAACCTGACCCATTTTCTGATACGCAAGACCTAATTCTACGCCAGCCTCACCGTGATCCGGATTTGTGCGCGTCGCCAGTTTTAATTGCATGACTGCCTCTGGATAGAGGCCTTCCGCTGCGAGGCGCATGCCCTCGTCAAAATGCACTTGCGCTTCAGCCAGTGAATCCGGCTTTCGTCTCTTGATCCTGTTAAAGATAAATTCCGCTACCATCGTATTCTCTGAGACCCTTCCGGTCTTCAAAACTCACTTACAGACAGCACCGGGATCCCGCCAAGTCGTAATGCGGTTTTAACTTTGGAACGATCCAACTGAAGCCACGAGGTACCACTGCCCGAGGAAGTGAAAGTTGGCGCAAGAAAATCTCCGGTACTATTGAACCTCGCTACCACGAACGCGCCCAGCGAAGTACCGTTACCACCACCACTGCGGTCGATCATGCCACCGCCAAGCACGAGAATCAGACCATCGAAGGTCTGACTTCCATTCATGTAGAGAGTTCCCGTAACGACTAACAACCCTTTACCTCCAGCACTGGGAAGAGAAACATCTCCATCCACGAACGTAAAGAGTCCGTCTGTAGTGCCAGCTCCAAAATCTGTCGGAGCAGCATCGCCAGCCCCAGTATTGAAGTACCGATCGCAGCTCGAGCTGGTGCCGCCGCTACATCCATCAAACTGTTGCTGCGCAGCGCTTCTAAGTCGCTCAACGAATGCCCGCGCACCCAACACGGGATCGGACGTGGTCTGGAGCCATTTTGGGAGGAGTGCGACATCGGTCGGCAGCGTCGCCTGTTTTAAGATTGGTGTCAGGCCCGTCGTGTCTCCCTGCACTGCTGTGAGATTGTTACTTTTTAAGTTGGATAGATTGGTGAAGTCGGGAGTAGTTGTAACCAGGAAAGCCGGCAGAGGCTGGCCACCGGCATTGTCCGCGCCTGAGTACACATAGTTTGCACTGTTACCTATCGATATCGTCGATGCAGTTGTCGAATCATTGCCCGCGCCGCGAACTACAAATGTTGCGGGTGGATCGTAGTCGATGCCGAACCGGCTGACCATCATTTGCAAATTCTTGGAAGCACCATGTGGACCATAGCCAATAACTTTTACGATCAAGCGTCTCGGTTCAGGTGAGCTAACGACAGTTTGTAGCGTGGTAACCGTACCGTCGGTAGGTAATTGAATACTTTGGCTGGGCATCGTGAACAACGTGCCCGTGTCTGGGATCTCAATCGTTTGGTTCGCGAAATTGAGCGACACGATACTGCTGGTCGAAGTTATAGATCCCGAGAACGTGCCTTTTATAGAGACTGAGACTGGCACACTGCTCCCCATCGGCAGTGGTCCGGTTTCCGTAATTTGTAAGGTAAAGGTTGTCGTCTGTGTTGCGAATGCGATTGAGGTACTGTTCTTTACACCTGAAAAGGCAAGACTGCCCAGAGTTGGATTGCCATTCGTGGTGATGTTAGTTGACGCTTGTGGGGTATAAGTAATCGAGACGCCACCACCCAACGACACGCTGGAGGCAGAAGTGCTTATGGAACTGCTGTTGAATGCCCCCGAGGTGGAGTAGATGACTTCCCTCGAGTTGTCTGGATCGCTGATGCCGGTGATCGCATAAGCGATTCCGTCAATCGGCGAGTAACTTGGGCTTAATGTTACCCGATCTGGTGTCCCGCTCGGATAGTTGTAGACGAGCCATCGGGAAAGTTGCGGTACGCCGGAACTCGGATTGTTAGACGTGCCCACATTGATGGCATTCTTGTAGTTCATTTTCGTGCCGTCGTTCGGGTGAGGCACAATATTGCCCCGCAATACGTTGAGCGCGTCCTGAAGACCGGCCTCAGCCGCATAATAAGCTTGCATCTCGTCAGTTGCACTAATCGCATTCGTCGCAGTGATGGTGCTGGTAACTACCAACATAAGCGCCCCTGCGAGGATTAGAAAAGAAGCAAACAGGACCATGATTAGTGCCGCACCGCGTTCACTCTTCCGAGCCGCGTTATTGTGAGTTCGCACTGTGACTTTCGGACGCATGAGGTCTCTCCTCAGGTTGATGCTGATCAGTAATTACCAATGTCGGCATTCCGCAAATAAACATCTGACACGAGTTGCACGCGTGAGGCTGGTTGATAACCGGGCGAACCCGGTGCGCCTCGAGCTGTCAGCTCGACGCAAACGCTAATGACGATGTATTTCGTATCGCTCTTTTGTGTTACTTCAGATGAAGCCGTCGAAATGTCGCAGTTGCTCCCCAGGGTGTAATTGATTTTTGCTGGATAGTAGCGAATGCGCAGAGAGTCCACGCGGTTGGCAAGCACTGTCGTTTGATTCTGAGTGCCGATGTCGAGACGCACGATGTAGCTCTCGTCTCCCGTCGTGTAAAGAGAATACTTAACGTCTTCATTCCGATCGCTGATGCTGTTGCTGCTCGTTTGGCTATCAAAAGCATTTAGGTTCGCTCTAACGCGAATGGCATTTTCATTCGAGTCAGCGGCCACGATGCCGTTGTTAGCCAGACCAAAACCAGTATTGGCGATCTCGCGTGTCATGATGTTCAGTGCGCGTTGTGAATCAGCCAATGCGTCTGTCTTCTGATTCTCACGAGCGCGCACATTGAAAGAGCTCGCAAGGAGTGCACTCGTCAGTCCCAAGAGGGTGAGGGTGATCGCCATTGCGATCACCAATTCAATTAGGGAAAAACCCGCATCCGGATTTCGTGTATTCAGTTTTGTCATAATGCCTTCTACTTATCTACTAGTTCACCCAAGATTTATCCCAGTCGTGGAGGTCGTGCGCTTTGTATAGACGGTGACTTGACCACGCATCCAGCCCTCATTGCCCGAGTACGTGCCTCCAGCAGTGCTCCGGCCTTGAGGGGTAACGACGATCGTAATGTTCTTCAGAGTGGCGGCGACGTCAGTAACTGTCACCTCAACCGTGTAGGAATTTGATTCTGTCGGGCCGACTGTCACGACTTCCGATGACGAAATGCAGGACGTGAAAGAACCAGCGCGCAGTTGCTCGAGCTTACGCTGTGCAGCCGTAACAGCGCCGGCGCGGATGGCGGCGGCGGAGTTGTACTTCAGAGCGTACACGCCCAGGGGAAGTACACCACAAACGATGATGAGCAGCATTACCATAGCGACGCAGGTTTCGATCAGGGTAAAACCACCCTCCTCTTTTTGACTATGTTTTTGCATGAGGTTGCCTTTATGTGGATTCAGTTCGTCACGTTGACTTTAACCGTTAGCGAGGAGCCGCACTGTGAAGTGAATGTGACGTTGTATGGACCACGCAGTGTGTTTTTAGACAAGATTGAAAAGCTTTGACCGCTGAACACGGATTGCGAAGCTGGTGAAACCGTCAAGTTGGAAGGGAATGTCGCCACTACGAGACTGGGAGTACTCATGGTGAGGAGCACGCTGCCCGTACCACCGCCATTCTTCCTGATAGCAAGAGTTGTCGAACTGACGTGGATGGTGCAGGAGGGTGGCCCCGAGTCCTCTCCGACGCCGCCGCCCGAGAGATCCAGGCAGGGAGTGTTTTCCGATGTTGACGCACCCGAAACTACGAGGCGACTGTCAACATTATCTGACGAATTTACGGTGTTGTTGTAACTGACATTCGGCAGGGTTGGTTGCTGATTCTCTACAGTAACGTCACCCGATCCGGATACATCAACGCTTAAACCGTGGTCCATTGTGTCGCTGACTGCAAAGGTCGTCACACAGGAAGATCCAGAGGTGAGTGTACGACCGCGCCAGTTGAAGGTCACATTCGGTAGCTCTGAGCTGGCTAGTCGAACATCATCCTGAAAAGTAAACGTTCGAGTGCTCGCAGTGCCACTATTATTGAAGTCCATGTTGACCGAATAGGTTCTGGTATTCGTGAAGCTGACTATAGAAGTACCGTGACGACGAACAGCGTCGACTCGGGCTTTTTCCATATAGGAGGCGAGTTGTCGTACTGAATTCTGTACGCGCAAGGCGGCGCGGGATGAGCGGATCTGGAGCAGTGCAATCGTCGAAATGATACCAGCGATCGCCAGGACAATGACGAGTTCCACCATGCCGACACCACGATCGCGTTTACGCTTTCCAATTACCAGTTTGCTCATGCTTTCGTCTCAACAAGTCAGAGTGAGTTGTGTGTATCGGCGCCCGCGATAGTTAAGGTGCCATCGCGACACGGCAGGAATCACAGGCAAGATACCAAGATCCTGCATCTTGCGCATGAGAAGGTTCTACCTTTTTTAAGGGAGATTTGTTCCGGGTGCAGCGTGAAGTATTTGGTAGCAATCTCCGGTGACTGGGTAGTACAAAACGACTACTCAATCACCTCAGGAGGCAGCTTCGCTTATGCGGTGTTTTACCGCATACATAGCGAGCTCGAGGCGGTTTGCGACGTCAACCTTGCTATAGATTGATGACAGGTGATTGCGCAGAGTGTGCTCGCTCATATTCAGATGACCGGCGATTTGCTTGTTTGTCGAGCGGCCCTGTTTGATGATGACATCAATGATTTCACGCTCTCGCAAAGTCAGGCTCGCGATCTTAGTGGCTTCCGGTGATACCGGGTTGTTGGAGTGGTCCAGAAGCTTACTAATAATCCTGCCGGTGGCCGCTCGACCCAGCCAAATCTCACCCTCGTAAACTTTCCTGATGGCTTTAAGAATGATCTCGGGCGACTCCTCCTTTTGCACTACGCCGCGTGCGCCCGAAAGGACGGCACGGTCGTGCGTTTCGGGGTCTCTCATTCCGGTCAGGATGAGCACAACGGCGCTGGTTACTTCGCGCAAAAGCGGCATGGAGTCGAGGCTGTTTACGCCGTTTAGGTCAATATCAAGCAAAATGATATCGGGCTGTTCTCTTTGAGCAACAACTAATGCCTCGGAAATGTCTGCGGCGGTTCCAATCACCGTCATGGTTGGGCTGTCACTTTCGATCAGCTTAACCATGCCCCACAGGAAGCTTTGGTGATCATCGACAAGTAAAATGCGTATTGCATTTGGTGAGGGCGAGGTCATTTTGTTTTCCTTACACTTTCCTATTACATGGGGATGATAACAGAAACAATCGTGCGTCCGGCATTGTTCACATCAACAGAGACTCGGCCGCCCAACGCTATCGCGCGCTCCGTGATTGAGCGCGGAGTAAAAGTGTGGTGATCGTCAGCGCTCGATTGGTCGTTCTCGATGTCCAGAACCATGTCCCCGTTAACGGAGCTCATGCTGATTCGCGCCTCCGTAGCGGCCGTATGCCGCTTGATGTTACTCAATCCCTCCCGCACTATCTGAAAAAGCTCGGCCGCTAACCGATCGTTCATATTCAGATGAGTGGCTATCTGAACGTCTACTCTAATACCGTAAAACTCGCCTAATTGCTTCGCATGTCTCTCTACGGAAGAAGTGAGAACGTTCATCCGCTCACTCGAGCCCGGGTCTCGCAGGTCTCCAACATATGACCGCAGATCGTTGATGACTGAGTCGGTTCGTTCCGCCAACTCATTGAGCCCGCTGGCGACCGGGTCATCGGTTGAGACCCTTCTGCGCAAAGCGTTGAGGCCGAGTTTCAAACCGATGTACGGTTGTATCGCGCTGTCGTGTATATCGCGAGAAATTCTTTGACGCTCATACTCCGAACCCTGTGAAACAAGCCGATCGACAAGCTGGATGTTATCAATCATAGGCATGACGTGGTCTATTACCTGTCGCAAAAACTCTACGTCTGAATAATTGAAGTATCTGGCTTTGGAAGTGAGATAAAGTCGACCGGTGAAAGTATGACGTTGGTAGACTGGTATAGTGATGAACGAATCCGTGTCGAGCAAATCCGCGACCCACCTGTAGGTTTCATCTACATTTTTGACGCGCTCTCCGGACGAGAAATTATAAATCGAGCAGGATGTCTTCCTGAGCCACCGCGTTCTTAACCCGTTGTGCCACGTAACAGCCCATTCTGGTTGCCAGGCTAATAGTGGCGATGCCTCGGCACCAACCGATTCAACTCGATTAGCCGATTCTGAGTGGCGCCGGTCGACCCGCCTGAGAGTATGTGCGTTGGCGACAGGACCCGTGCTAATGAGCAAACACGTGTCGGCATCGTAAAAGGCACGAAGCTTTCTCATGATGGAATCGATCGTCTGGTCAACCCCAAAGCGCGGGTTTGACGACCTGCTTACATCCTTCAGCAACGCAAGCCTCCGTTTGTGCGTCGTTTCAGAACCACCCCAGTAGGCCATTAGGTAACCGATGCTCGCGAGGTAGACAGCTCTCAAAACAAACCTGTTTGGTTCTATTGGAGTAGGAGTTGTGAAGTACCCGATCGTGACAAAGAGAGTTGCAGACACGATGGTGACCTCCAAACCTGCCTTGTAACCGGACCGAAAGGAGGCCACCAGGATGGCGAAAAAGAAGAAAAAGAAAAATAAGCTATTCGTTCCGCTGCTTAAGGAAATAAGGACCACATACCAGGCAACATCGATCCAGTAAGGCGCAGTGCTTTGAAATATGGATTGACGTCTGAGGAAAAGAAAGTAGACGAATGCGCTATAGACGGTGTAGAGGGCCAGTGCTGTGTAAGTGATATTGACCAGCCGATCCGGTTCCGATGGATCAACGTAAATGATAATCAAAGCCGATAAGGCGAGGACGAACCGGGTGACGTTAACCAACCGCTCGTCAACCGATTCAATGGTTTGTCTCTGCGTCATCTTCGCGGTGGTCGTTGATTCATGAGTAGCGAGTTTGCGAGGTCTCTCATCAACCATTATAGAAAAATCGCATCTTAGAGCAATGAATCTTTTGATCACCTCGGACCCAAAGAGAAAGGGGCGCCGCTGTTGGGCGCCCCTCGAGTCAACTCCAGTTGGTAATCCTCAGAACGTAAACGGACAGGGAGTTGCCTGTACGAACGTCTGGTTATTGTTCGCTTTGTCGAGAGCGTTCTTGAGCGCTTCCTGATAACCGCGCCAGGAATCACCCGCCAACGCAGTCGCATGTAACGTAAGCTCTGCATTTGCTTCTGACATCAAATCGCTGATGGTCGCAAACCCGAGTCCGTTCGCGCTATTCGTGCCAGGCGCGTAGACAAGAGCACTGCCGTTGACGAAACCCGCTTCGACGTTAAGCTCCATCGCTGCGAGTTGCGCGGAAAGCATGTACGCCATGTTTGTAGCGGTCGCACTTAACAGCCAGTTCCTGAACGCGGTGTAGTCGCATCCGAAGTTCATGCGAGTGCCCGCACCGTTGCGCAGGTATAAGCCATTAAGAAGTGCCAGCTCCGAGCAGGCCGAACCACCATCGTTCATTGTTGCCAGTCCGTTCTTGTTGGACCAGAAGCCGAGCGTATGACCGCCACCTGCTCCGAGGCAGAGATTGCCGAACTCGACTGTCTCTGTTTTGCCCGGGTCAACTGTGACGTTCACAGGATTGATCGTGGTGTGAATCCAGTTTGTCTCGGCCGGATCGAATTCCGAAACGATGTAATTATCCGGAGCCACGATGACGCTTACAGGCGTGAAGCGAAATAGTTCGATGTCGTCAATGATGCGAACTTTCCAACCGGTGATTGCTTGACCGTCGTCGTTAACGCCATTCGCATTAGCGTCATAAAACTTGTTGACGTTGAGTGTGCCGGTTACCGGAACGTCGGGTTTCACTTTGAAGTTGTCGGTTTTGCTGTTTGAGAAATCCGAGTTAGGGCTGACCCACACTTTGTATTCACCGCCGCCGTTCGTCGTGTCGTCATAGCCAGGTGTGCTGTCGCTCGCTTTGATTACGACGGCTTCAAGCTGATAGCACTGGTCGAATTCACCGTTCGTAACGTGAACGGGAGTCGGAGTTGCGCTTCCAATACTGGTTCCCAGCAATGCGCCGCCTGGTTCAGTCACTTGAATGTAGTAGAAACCATCGGGCAGTCCGGCAGCGCCTTGGTGCGCTGGTCCACCATCGACAAACACGTCGCTTTTGCTGTTGAAGATGTTGATGTTGGTACCATCACAGCTCGAGCCGGTGGTAAAGATTGCGCCGGTAACTGGCGCCATGTAGCTGGTTGTCGTTAATACCGAGACAGCAACAACGATGATTGAAGCGATTATGACGGTGTGACGCCAATTCGACTTCCGGGGGGCAAGTGGTTTCAATTCTTCTTCTCCTCTTTGAGGACAGGCGCGGCGGGCTTGGAATCGCTGCCGTAGCTGTGGTTGTGGTCCACTACATTTGATTAGTGGTCCGTAAGGCGGCCAGTCCATTTCGACCGCCAACTCCGTGATGTTAGGTAAGAGGGAGAATGGGAACTAATTTCCTAAGATTACAAACAAAAATAACGTTGGGCCACCTAACGCCCAGGGATTTCTGTTAACCCAAAAGCTGGAAATCTCGAGTAACTCGTGGCTGTAATTGCGGGATGGTTACAATTGCATATCTCTGTTTACTGCGCGCGTTGAGTGTACTGTTCATCGTGAATAGCGATGGCAACAAGATGTCTGTCGCTCGTATAATGCGTAACGTGAGGCAGTGCTAAAGCGCCTCCTTAATCAGCGCTTGGCGCGTTGCTCGGCAGGCAGAAGTTTCAATGACTCGCGGCAGGCAACGGCTTTGCACAAAAAGTCGCTCAGCCTGCGAAGCAGGCGTAAGCATAAAGCCTGGGGCGCAAGCCCCAGGATCAGATTACAAAAACAAGCCCAAGCCCGTGAAACGGGTGACAGCGGGAAATTTACAGGCTTTCGCCCGCTGTCGCGGGCTCCGACCTTTTTATTGGTACTTGAACCTGGGGCTTGCGCCCCAGGCTTTATGCTTACGCCTGCTATCGCAGGCTAA
>Ga0126311_10001271_pt1 | contig 12139 bp, 7 predicted proteins | sample Plot61_FD_92539 | JGI IMG/M metagenome (GOLD analysis project Ga0126311, IMG submission 92539) | Serpentine soil microbial communities from UC McLaughlin Reserve, CA, USA - Plot61 | ecosystem: Environmental > Terrestrial > Soil > Grasslands | place: USA: UC McLaughlin Reserve, Lake County...
CGTCGGCTGGGCGACGTTGAATCCCGAGGCGAATGGAATACGCATCGAGTATGGCCCCCGGCTGATCAAATCCCGCAACGTTTACTTCGAAGTCTGGTGCGTGGACGCGTTGACCGAGGCGCTGGTAAAAAACGAGGCGCTCCGCCCCTTCATAAGCCTGAAACGCACGCCTTCCATTCACCTCGAAGGGACTACTCTTATCGTCCCCTTCAAAGCGCCCGTTCTACTCTCCGCGGCGGAGGCGGCCGTGCTTGAGCTTTGTAACGAGGCCCGCGCCGCGAAGGAACTGGTCGAACGGCTGAAAGAGTCGGCCGGATTTGAAGAGGCGGACGCCTACCGCTTACTGGAAGATTTGCGCGTCAAAGGCTGGCTCGTGCCGGCATCCGGCGTCCCCTCCGGGGCGCACCCGGAACGGGCGCTCATGAAAATGGTCGAAGCAATCGGCGAAGACGGCCCGCGTGAGGAAGCTCTAAATCGCTCCGCTGAAATCGACGCCGCGCGCCGGCAGGTTGCCCGGGCGGCGGGTAACGCGGAGGACCTGGATCGAGCGCTCGGGGAACTTGACGAAGTCTTCACCCGGCTGACCAGCGTCGGGGCGACCCGCTCCAGTGGGAAAATGTATGCGGGGAGGACCCTCGTATACGAGGACTGCCGCAGGGATGTGGATGCCGAGATAGGCCGGCAGCTAATCGAGTCTCTCGGGCCCCCTTTATCACTCGTGCTGACGAGTGCGCGCTGGCTCACGGTTAAAGCGGCGGCTATTTGCAGGGATGTTTTTGAGACTATTTATGACGAGCTTGCTCGAAAGGCGGGCTCTCGCACCGTGAATGCTTTAGAGTTCTGGCTTCAAGCCGAACGCTTCCTGAACGCCAGGTCCCCGAATCTCACGCAGCGCTTCGAAACTATTCTGCAGGAAGCATGGTCGGAAGTACTGGCCGCCCCCGCGGGAGAGAGAAGGCTGAATTATTCGAGCGAGCGTCTGAGAGGCCAGGCGCTCAGAACATTCGACGCGCCGAGCCCGGGATGGCCCGGCGCTATATATCACAGCCCGGATATTATGATAGCGGCGGCAAGCGCCGAAGCCATTCAAAGGGGGGAGTACCAGTTAATCCTCGGGGAGCTCCATGCCGCGGCGAACACCCTGGGCTGGGCATTTTTCCTTGAACAACATCCATCTCCGAAAGAACTCTTTGGAGCAATAGATCTCGATATTCCGGAGCCGCGTATCATGCCTCAGGTCCCCAAGTACTGGCATGGAGAGTCCGGGCGATGCCACAACGTTCTACTTTCGCCCAAGGATTTTTCACTCGAATTTGCAATCACCTCACCCGGATTGCCCAATACCCGGTCGCTGCCCATCGGGTCTTTGGTTATAGAAAAATGCGGGCCATCCCTTATCGTCAGGACGCGCGACGGCTCACTCCGCTTTGACATCATTGACGCATTCGGCGAGGCGCTGGCAGGTAAAGTGATAGACAGCTTCAAGATCCTGCCCGACGGCGCTCACCGGCCGCGCGTCAGCATAGACCGGCTGGTCGTGTGCCGTGAGTCCTGGTCTTTTTCTATCGACGAGATGGATTTTGCTTTCGAGGATGATGAGGCCAACCGCTTCATTGAAGCGCGGCGCTGGGCCCGCCAGCACGGGATGGGGCGCCTTGTTTATTTCAAGTCGCCGGTTGAGGGCAAACCCTGCTTCGTTGATTTCGACAGCCCGGTCTACGTCAATATTTTTGCCAAAACGGTTCGACGTGTCCGGGACGGCGGCAGGGAAGGGGAATCCATAATTACGGTGAGCGAAATGTTACCGGGCCCCGGCGAACTATGGCTGCGGGACGCCGAAGGGAATAGCTATACAAGCGAGCTGCGGCTCGTGACGGTGGATACGCCGGGCCGATCAGGAAATAAACGATGACCGGGGCCTGCCTAAAATCAAACGAGCTTCGACGCGACGTACGAATACTTCGCCTTCAGCTCACTTAGCCTTCAATCGTTGAGCTACTCAAGGAGTGATAGTTGAAACAGTCACTGGTTTTTCTTCTGCGGTACGCTAAAGACGTTCAATCCTTCAGGATTATCGCCGCCCTTGCCGTCATCTCGGGAGCGATAGGAGGGTTAGCCGCGACAGGCCTCCTGGCTCTATTCAATGCAGTGTTGAACGATAACATCAACGCGTCTACCGGCCTCGTCCTTGGCTTTTTCGCGCTCTGCTTTGTGATGCCTCTAATCAGGCTGTTTTCCGAGATGATGATAATACGTCTATCGGTTCGGGTAACCTACGATCTCCGGATGAGTTTGTGCCGAAGGATCCTCTCGGCCCCACTGCGCGGCCTTGAAGAGATCGGAACTGCCCGCCTGATGGCCACGCTTACTGATGACATCGCCTCTATCTCGACCACCCTCACTACTGTTCCGGCTCTTTGCATCAACGCCGCCATTGTCACAGGCTCCCTGATCTACCTTGCCTGGCTGTCGAGGGCCGCTTTGATGGTGGTCGTCATCTTTACGATACTGGGCGCGGTTATGTATCAACTCCTTGTCGGCAGAGCTATGCGGTATCAGAAACTTGCTCGCGAAAACTGGGATAACATAATCGACCATTTTCAAACCCTGACGGGCGGGATCAAGGAACTGAGGCTCCACAGAGCCCGCAGGAGGGAATACTACGAGAGCTTCGAGTCCACTGCTTCAAACCTGAGGCGGTTCAACGGCAAATGGATGACGGTCTTCAGTGCGGCCGGGCAGTTTAGCGAGATGCTGGTCTTTATCTTAATCGGCCTGCTCGTTTTCGTGTTGCCTAATATAATGACATTCGATTTAAGAACCCTGACCGGCTGTTGCTTGACCATCCTGTACATGCTGGGGCCTTTAGGCGTAGTGGTAAACGCGGTTCCGTCGTTGAGCCGCGCCAACATCGCTATAATGAAGATACAGAAGCTCGATCTGTCGCTGGGCGCGGAATCCAGTGAAGATAACTCGCCGCCGCCGCCTGATCGTATCTGGAAGCGCCTGGAATTGGTGAACGTCACTCACTCATATCGTCAGAAGGACGACAACGGCAACTTCACTCTCGGGCCTTTAAACCTCACGTTTTCGCCGGGAGAGATGGTCTTCGTGACCGGAGGTAACGGCAGCGGCAAGACCACTCTCATCAAGCTCATTACAGGCCTCTATGCTCCGGAGTCGGGCGAGATTCGCCTGGACGGACAGGCCATTACGGAAGGGAACAGGGATGATTACCGCCAGTTGTTCTCCGTGGTCTTTTCCGACTTCTACCTCTTCAGGAATCTGTTCGGCCTGGATAGTGACAACTGTGCGCTCGCGGCAAGCGATTACCTCGTGAAACTGAAGCTGGATGAAAAAGTAGAGATAAAGGAGAGGATGTTTTCTACCATCGACCTCTCGCACGGGCAGCGCAGGCGTTTAGCATTGCTTACGGCCTACCTGGAAAATCGAGAGATCTGGATTTTGGACGAGTGGGCGGCAGATCAGGACCCTATATTCAGAGACATTTTTTACCACGAAATACTGCCCGAGTTGAAAGCCAAAGGAAAGACCCTGATCGTAATAACTCACGATGAGAGGTATTACGAATTGGCAAATCGCGTAATTAAACTGGATTATGGAAAGATCATCAGCCAGCACGGAAGAAGCCGGACGGCTCCTTCCGGCAAAACGGCAGTTGATAAAGACTGAAAGACTTCCCGCCGAAAGCGCCCCGTGTTTGCCAATCCTTGCTGCGGCCGGTTCTCACTTCCCCTCCCCTTATGCTCGAGTATGTTCTCATTGGTTGCAAACTTAACTCACCCTTGCTTATAATGTTTCATCGATAAAACATTGTGAAATCTGGAAGACAGGCGAGGTTACGAATGGAAATACCCGGTGAGAAAGCTTCATTAGCGCCCCTGGATCATCAATCATTTATGCCTGTACTCTCCATCAAGCAGGCGGTCGAAAGGTTCAACGCCGTCGTTGAATTCGTGCGCACGGTGATGCGGGAGGGTATAGATTACGGGCGCATTCCCGGAACCGATAAGCCGACCTTGCTAAAGCCTGGCGCCGAGAAACTCTGTACGTTGTTCGGGCTCACTTGCCGATTTGATTTATTGCGTTCCGTCGAGGATTGGGGCGGTTCTTTGCACGAAGGCGAGCCGTTCTTCTATTACCTTTACCGCTGTCAGCTATGGCGGGGCGAGGGCATAGTTTCCGAGGGCGATGGCTCCTGCAACAGCTTCGAGCAGAAGTACCGCTACCGCGAGGCGCAGCGCCGCTGCCCGTCGTGCGGTCTCACGGCGATTATCAAGGGCAAAGAGGAGTACGGCGGAGGCTGGCTCTGCTTCAAGAAGAAGGGCGGTTGCGGAATAAAGTTCGCCGACGAGGATACCGGCATTACGGCGCAGGTTGCGGGAAAAGTCCCGAACGAGAACATCGCCGACCAGGTGAACACGATTCAGAAGATGGCTCAGAAGAGGGCACTGATAGCCGCGACGCTGCTAGCGGTCAACGGCAGCGAATTCTTCACCCAGGACAGTGAGGATAGGACCATCAACATCGAGCCTATCGAGCCCCGGCAGGCATGGAGTCCTTCTTCCGCCGGGGGCGCCAGTTCGGACACTGCTAATTCTTCTGCTGTTGAACCAGGTCGTAAGGGCAGTGATACAGATGGGGAGAGGATGCGCCTTGTAAATGAGTGTGCTCATTACAGTCGATTATTGAAGTCCGCTGATCACCCGGACTTCGAGAACAGAGCTTCTATCATCAGGCATCTTCAGAAAACGGCTGAGTCGAAGTCGTGGCGTGAGGGGCCTCAGGTGAAGAGTTTCTCGGATCTTTCAATCCGGTCCCTAAAGGACTACCTTGCGGTCCTCGAGCAAGAGGCGAAGAGTTGGTTAGAGGCAGATTCATAGCACGAGTTTAGCCCGGCTTCCACTCCCATATACATTTCGCTCCGGTTTAGACATTCACGTGGCCTTTTTCGGAATACAGTCATAGCTTAATTCCGCGTCGAAAAACTTCCCCTTGACATTCTAATGAAGGAGAGCTATTTTCCTCAGACAATCTAAGGAAAGGCCTTTTATGTCGAAGATCGATTTACTGCAAGGGACGATGCACATGCTGGTGCTCAAAGCGCTGTCGCGCGAGCCTATGCACGGCTATGCGATTGCGAGATGGCTTCAGCAGACGACCGATGACGCGCTTCAGGTTGAAGAAGGGACTCTCTATCCTGCGCTTTATCGTATGGAGCGCAGAGGTTGGATAACGTCCGGCTGGGGACAGTCTGAGAACAATCGCCGAGCCAGGTTTTACAAGCTGACCAGCGCCGGCCGAAAGCAGCTTCAGGCCGAATCTAAGGCGTGGGCCGGCCTCTCGGAGGCTATTGCCAAGATCATGCAGACCGCGTAGTCAGGAGTTGAATGCGATGTGGTGGTTAAGAGCCAAGCTGCTGATTATCTACTCAGCACTCAGGAGGCGCAAGATAGATGCCGAAATAGACGAGGAGCTGCGCTTCCATCTTGAGATGCGGATCAGAGAGAACGTGGAGGCTGGCATGTCAGCCGAGCAAGCCCGCAAGGAGGCCGCCCAACGGTTCGGGAGCATGTTAAGAGTTCAAGAAGCGGGGCGTGAAATAAGACGCGGCGCGACACTGGACGGCTTGCTACAAGACTTTCGTTACGCCCTTCGGATATTACTCAAACAGCCGAAGTTTACGGCCATCGTGACGCTGACCATGGCGGTCGGCATCGGCGCGAATACCTCCATCTTTAGTGTGGTAAATGCCGTTCTGCTCCAGCCGCTGCCTTACGAACGCCCGTCGGAACTTGCCCTCATCTGGTCAAGCTTCCAAAAGATGGGCGCCTCCAGAGCTCCCGCCTCCGGCGTGCAACTCAGAGAGATCCGCGACCGCAGCCGCCTGTTTGAAGGCGTCGCAGGCATCTGGGTCGGCAATGGCACCTTTACGGGCGATGCCGAGCCCGAACAGGTGAAGGTGGCGTTTACAACCCCTAACTTTTTCTCGGTTCTTGGAGCAAAGCCGGCTCTAGGGCGACTTTTTCTCCCCGAGCAGGATGGGCCGGGGATTAACGAGATCGTTCTGAGCGACGGCCTCTGGCGGCGTCGTTTTGGAGGCGATCCAAACATCATCGGACAGGCGGTCCGTTTTAACAGCGGGAGTTTCACCGTTGTCGGCATTATGCCGGAGGAATTCTTATTGAGCTTTCCGGCGGACGCAAATGTTCCCATGGATATCCCGGCATGGGTTCCTTTTCAAGGCAATATATATTCGCAGCCGAAAGACCTTTATTACATCAGGCTGCTCGGTCGTCTCCAATCAGGCGCCACAATCGAACAGGCCCAGGGCGAGGCCAATGACATAGCGCACGAACTTCGCGCCGGATTCACGGAGTACAATGACGAGAATCTCCAACTCGAGGTCGTGGGACTGCACCGTGACGTGGTGCGCGATATTAAACCTGCCCTGGTGGCACTCTTTGTCGGCGCGGGACTGGTTTTGCTTGTCTCCTGTTTTAATGTGGCGACTCTCCTGATCACGCGGGCCAGCACTCGCCGTAAAGAGATCGCCTTGCGAGTTGCCCTGGGGGCCACGAGATGGAGGGTATGCAGGCAGCTGTTATGCGAAAGCCTGTTGATTTGCTTACTGGCCGGAGCGTTTGCCCTTGCAACCGCCTTGCTGGGCCTGAAGCTACTGCTCGCCATTCGCCCTGAAAGCCTGGCTCGCCTCAAAACCATCAACCCTGATTGGACGATCTTAGCCTTCGTCAGCGCTATCTCTCTCGGCTGCGGCCTTATCGCCGGCCTCACGCCTGTGCTCGAAACGGGAAGAGTAAATCTCGTGGAAACTCTAAAAGAGGCCGGGCGGACTTCCGGGCAGGTTAAAAAGCGATTTAGATCCTTCCTCATTGGCGGCGAAATTGCCTTTGGGTTTGTGCTCCTCGTCGGCGCGGGCCTGATGATACGCACTTTGATACAGCTCCACAGGGTAAGCCCCGGATTCAACGCGGACCATGTTCTGACATTCGAGATCACCCCTCCTGGTGGTCGGGCCTTGCAGAGAACCAGCTTCGTGACGCAGTTCGAGGGAAAGCTATACGCCCTTCCCGGAGTGGAATCCGTGGGGGCAATTTCGCACCTTCCCCTGGACGATTATCCGAACTGGTATAGCTCTTATGCCCCGGAGGGGGTTAGCGAGGAACAGAAAGCCAGCTTCCTGGCCGACTACCGCGCTATCACGCCGGGGTACTTTCAAGCCCTTGGCGGCGAGTTGATCTCGGGCCGATACTTCAACGACTTCGACAACTACTCAGGCCGGAATGTTGTCATCGTCGATAGGCTGCTGGCGAATCAAACATGGCCGGGCGAGGACCCCATCGGCAAGAAACTCACGGTCGAGCAGTTCACCGATCGGGGTTTCGCGAGCGGTTGGGCGGAGGTCGTCGGCGTCGTTGAGCACATCAAAGGACATACCCTGTTAAAACCATTGCGCGGTGAGATCTATATCCCTTATGCGCAAAGCGCCCGGGAGCATCTTAGCTTCGTCGTGCGGGCGAGCGGAGACCTGATGGCCCTTGTTGGACCGATCCGCGGCGAACTCAGTAGCCTGGACCGGAACAGAGCCATGGCTAAGGTTCGCCCGATGGATGAGTATGTCAGAAAGGCCATGGCCCCGACTCATTTCACCGTCGTTCTCGCCAGCCTCTTTGCCGCCCTCGCGTTGCTGCTGGCGACGGTAGGGATTTACAGTGTGATCTCTTATTCGGTGAGCCAGCGCACGCACGAGATCGGCGTGCGCATGGCACTGGGGGCAGCGGGCCGTGACATTCTCCGCCTGATCCTGAAAGAAGGCCTGGTCCTGACAGTTTCAGGGTTGATCTTCGGCTTTATAGCGTCCGTGATCGTTTCGGAATACATGCAGAGCTTGCTCTTCGACGTGCCGCCTGTCGATCTCATTACTTACGTCATTATGGCAGCGGTGATCTTTCTGTCTGCGCTGCTCGCTTCCTTGAAACCGGCACTGGAAGCGGCTTCCAGTAATCCTATTGAGGCGATGAGGCAGGGCTAATCCGCGGCCTGTCCTGCTGAGGGATTCGGCGTGTGCCGCTTACTATAATTTTGAATGGAGTTAGAGTCTTATGACACGCAGGTTTTCAATTTTCTCGCTCCTATTGCTTTTAGCATTTCGAGTAACATCCGATGCCCGGCCCATGTCGCAAGGTGACGGGCGGGATGCTGATCGCGCGGCGATTCGCGCACACATCGAAAGCATCTGCCAGGCGTTTATCGACGGCGACATCGAAAAGATATATGCGACACACTCGCAGGACTGGCGCGGATACCTTGTAAACTCCCGCGTCCCGATCCGCGGCATTGATGAATACATGAAGGCAAACGGCATCGCGTGGCCCAGGCCCACTGGCGCCGCTAAACCCGCTCCCAGTCCTGATGTCACGGCGGCCGGCTTTAAGGTCTTTGATCTAGACGTGAACTTTTATGGACCCGAGTTAGCGGTCGCTTGCTTCATGGTAGACTTCGGGAGGAAATCCGGCACTGACCTTGTGACAACTAGCAGGCTCCGCATAATGGATGTTTACGCGAAGCGAAGCGGCAACTGGATTCAGGTTGCTTCTCACACGGTCGTGGACCCTGCCTGGCGTTCGGAGCAAACCTCGACGGCAGGGACTGTGCCGCCTCAAATCCGCCGGCAAATACTTGACGCACGTGAGGCCGTATGGAAAGCCTATTTTTCGAATGACCGCGCGGCACTTGAAAAGCTGATCCCTGAGGAGGCAATTGCCATCAACGAGGGCTCGGAAGCCTGGGCCAACCGGGATGCCATAATGGCTGACGCTCAGCGATTCGCCGACAGCGGCGCGAAGCTTGTGCGACTGGAGTTCCCGCGCACTGATATTCAGGTCTACGGCAATACGTTCATCCTTTACACATCCTACCTGTACGAGATAGAAGCCCAGGGTAAAAGATCTATCAGCAAAGGGCGCGGGACCGAGATATTCGTCAGGCGTGGCAACACCCTTATCAACACGGGATGGCACCTGGACGGAGGGAAATAATAGTTGAGTGCGCCGTTGTTGCTCGTGGACGAGGCGCCATAAGGATTGCCGGAATGAAACTGAATCGGGTCGGCATATCCCGGCTCAACAATGATCGCGCCTCTTCCTGAAGTCGTGCCGCGACGTATCCAATGGGCACAGGTACGATGAGCGCTCCAAGGAATGGAACCGTTACTCAGAACCACCGCTGGTAAAGGTTCGAGCACCCCGTTCTCGAAGCCAGGGGATCAGGTAGCTCCACCTCATATCTTACTCGTACAATAGCAGTTGCAGCCTTGTTTCATTTGTGCAACAATCCCCACAGGCTTATCGTTCATTGTGGCGAAGGGATTAATTGGAGGGGTGTGCTGACTGCTGTTAGCTTGATTAAGAGAGGCGCTGTGTACCTGTCGGCAGCACAATTTCTGAAGCCAGGCACATCTACGCTAAGGACGGCTCCGGGTTTTGTCAGATAGGAGAAAGTGTTATGTGTGGCAGATTCACTAGAAGTCAAAGCATCCAGGCTATAGCAGAAGAGTTCGGTATTGGGCAGGTATCGTGTAATCTGGGGCCTAGCTTCAACATAGCCCCAACGCAGAAGGTGGCCGTTATCATCACCGATGGAGTCAAGCAGCTTGTGCCGGTGCGATGGGGGCTGGTACCGTCGTGGGCAAAGGATCCCTCGGTCGGCAGCAAGATGATTAACGCGAGGGCCGAGACTATAACCGAGAAGGCCAGCTACAGGAACGCGTTCAAAAAGAGACGCTGCCTCGTAGTTGCCGACGGGTTCTACGAGTGGCAGAACACAGGAGAAGCCAGGAAGCCGGTGTACATCCGGTTAAAATCGGGGAAGCCATTCGGGTTCGCGGGGTTGTACGAGGTGTGGAAATCGCCCGAAGGTGAGGAGATCACAACCTGCACGATCATCACAACCGAGGCGAACGAGCTCATGAAGCCCATCCACGAGAGGATGCCTGTCATCATACCGAAAGAGCATCAAGATAAATGGCTCGATCCATCTACGAACGACCAGGGTCAGCTACTGGATATGCTGAGGCCCAATCCTGCAGAGGAGATGGAAGCCCATCCGGTGTCGAAGCGCGTGAATTCACCGAGTAACAACTCACCTGACTTAGTCAAAAGATTGGAGCCGGATGAATAAGTAGCAACCCATCGATAGCGCCCGGTCCGGGGATGCCCTATTGCCCTGGCGCACCGCTCCCGCGAATATCGGCGCTCGCACTGATGCCCGTCATTTGCCCTGCCTCACGCCAGGACCGATACGAGTGCGGTCGCGTTCGACTGGTGAAAGGCCGGGTGAGTTTAGGTCCACAGTTGATTAGCCTTAGACGGTCCTGCGATGATGTAGGTAGATGGTGGCTTGTCTGGTTTACACAGAAAACCGCGAGCACGTTTCCTCACTCCCAATTTATATTGCTCGCAACCATTCATTCCCTTAGTACTTCTTTTCTCTGCTATCTGGCTACGGTCAGGAATACATCCCAGGCCCACCGTCCAAGTTGCGCGCCGTGCGAGTCATATATTTTTGCCCGATAGCGGAACCAGTTGCCGTGTTCGTCCTGTTGCTTCTTCTCCTTATAATCCAGGTCAAAGGCTGAAACACCAAGCGACGGTAAGGTGAAGAGTTCGCCCTCATCTGACCTGCCATTATGGTCCATATCCTTCCAGAGTCGAAGAGAAGAAAATATGGCATCACGACTATCGATAATGCCGTCATTATTACCGCCGTTGGCTGGCTTATCAAATTCAGAAAGAGCAAGGAAACCGTTGCGCTGTGATGATATCGGTTGAGGTGAGTAGTTGCCGAATAATTCTACTCCATTATCTATGGTTCCGTTATTATTTCGGTCAAGCGCAAGCCAGGCATCATCCGAACCTGCAGCAGTCCAGGCTAAGACTTCACTTGCTCCATCGCCGTTAATATCAAAGCCTACACCGTGTATTGCATCGGTGAGATTAAACCCATTTCCTTGGGTATCTACTAAGATAGGGCTGGGAGGATCAAGGAGCGGCGGAGTTATATCTCCGCCTCCACCTTCCCCGCCGTCACCGGCATTCAGCCGTTGTACAACAATGCTATCCGTAACAGATAAAGGCGCCGTCGGCGTTGCACCGGTAGCATTCGTAAGTGCAAATCTGTATTGTATCGTTCCTAGATTTTGATTGTTGCTGTTGGTTGCGAGTCTGAAATTAAAATCGGTTGTGCTTCCTGCTACTACAGGTTTGACTTGGACCATTCCCGCATTAGTGACCGTATATCCGACGTTTCCGGTATTGGAAACTTCCTGGTACTCTACTCTAACAGTAGCATCTATAGCCTCTGAGGAGGCGATGACTGATACACTGATTCGGGAACTGTCGTTAGATTCATAAATTGCAATTTTACCTTTTGAGGCTGCTCCGAGACTTACTTGGGCTGCAAAGGTCGTTGCAGAGGATTTAGTATTGTTGAGGCTAAACGAGCATATACTATTCGTGATGACTATGAAGATACTTAAACCCACTAAGCAGAAATTCCTGAGCATTTAGGATTCCTTCAGCGAAGAGATTTCAACTCTCACACATAGGTGGGACCAGTATAAGCATAAGCAAACTGTTGTCAAGCAAAACCGGTAAATGATATTACAGATCAATGACCTGTTGAATGGTGTGATGATTGGGATAAACCTAAGCAGGAGCACGTTTCCCAATCCCCTGAGCGGGAATATGTAGCTCCAAAATTCGTGCTTGAGACATAAGTTTTAATTCAACGTGTCCCTGAAGGTGGCCTTAAAAGAAAAGAGTCACCGCAAGGTGACTCTAAGTGTCAGTTCTAAAGTGAGCCGTGCAGGACTCGAACCTGCGACCCGCTGGTTAAAAGCCCGCCACGGCTCAAAATTTACCATTTCGGGTGAGTTTGGCTGATTTCGTCAGGCTACTGCTAAATATCCTATTACTGCCTTTATCCCAATTAGCCGTTTCGCTCTTGTTTGCTCAGTTTCGTTGATTTTTGGCGCTTCTGGCTGAGTTGACACACCAAGCTTGAATCAAGCAGGTTAAAAAGAGAACCCCAAAACTGA
>Ga0126311_10001272_pt1 | contig 12137 bp, 10 predicted proteins | sample Plot61_FD_92539 | JGI IMG/M metagenome (GOLD analysis project Ga0126311, IMG submission 92539) | Serpentine soil microbial communities from UC McLaughlin Reserve, CA, USA - Plot61 | ecosystem: Environmental > Terrestrial > Soil > Grasslands | place: USA: UC McLaughlin Reserve, Lake County...
CCAGATGCGGCGGCCGGGCAGGTCAGTGCGCTCGACCAGCCACGCCGCCGCGAGCCCGAGGACGACGCAGCCCATGACACAGGTGACGACTAGAGCCGCCGTGTTGGTCAGCAGCTGCCCGATCCGGTCACGCAGCAGGAAGGAGCCGATCTGCGTCCACCCGACGCTGACCGTCGCCTCGGCAACGAAGAGGATCGGCAGCAGACCGACAAGGCCGATCGCCAGACCGGCCGCGTAGGCCACTCCGTTTCCTATTCCGGCTCTGGGGAGTCGTTGCCGGACTGCAGTGACGGCGCTCAGCTCAGATGATCCCGGCTCGGGTCATCAGCTCGATGACTTTTGGACCGTTCAGCTGGGACGGGTCGACCAAGGGTGACTTCAGTTCAGTGAGCGGTTTCAGGGCGGGATTGGACGGCACCTTGGATCCGACCGAGTACTCGAACTCGGAGCTTTCGGCAAGCACTTGCTGGCCGACTGGACCGGTGACGAACTTCAAGAACTGCTGGGCCTGTTCTGGGCGCTTGGCGCTGGCCAGCACCCCACCGCCGGAGACCGAGACGAACGCACCGGGATCCTTGTTGCCGAAGAAGTGCAGCCGGGTGTTGTTGCTGTTTTCCTTGGTCTTGGCCTGGTCGCGGTACCAGTAGTAGTGATAGATGATCCCGCCGTCGATCTCGCCGTTGTTGACGGCCTGGAGCACCGCGTTGTTGCCTTGGTAATTCCGGAAGTTTGCCTTCATGCCGGCAAGCCATTCGCTCGTCGCCTTCTCGCCCTCGAGCTCTAACATCGCACTGATAATCGCTTGATAGTCGGCGCCACCCGCGGACGCACCCCATCCGCCCTGCCAGCTCGGATCGGCCAGGTCCATCATCGAGGCGGGCAGCTCGTCGGCGCTGAGACGCGCAGTGTTGTAGACGAACGCCGTAGATCGAGCGGCAATCCCCACCCATTTCCCGGTTGAGGTGGAGTACCGCTTCGGAACCTGCGCCAGCGTGTCGGCGTTCACCGTCGCAAACTGTCCGCCTTGCTCGACAAGTGACATCGCGGGAGAGTTCTCGGTGAGGAAGACATCGGCCGGTGAGGCGGCACCCTCCGCCCGAATCTGGTTCGCCAGTTCGAAGTCGCGACCGTTACGCAGCACCACCTTCACCCCGGTGTCCCGGGTGAACCGCTCCGCCCAGAGGCCCGTCAACGACTCGTGCTGGGCGTTGTAGACCACCAGAGCTTCAGGGTCCTCAGCGGCCGATCCCGGTGTGCTGCACGCCGACAGGGCCAGCAGCGCAGCAAGAGCGGCGAGAAGCCAGCGGCTGGGCATACATCTCCAAGCAAAGTAGTGATTCTGGTGAGACAAGCGTTAGCTTAGGCTAGCCTTCCCTAATCCAGCAGAAGAATGGGACATGAGAATCACCACAATGCGGCCTGAGCTGCTCGGACTGGACCGGCTTGGCCGGTTTGGGGACCGGGTGGCGCTGGTGTCCGCCGATGAGCAGCTAACGTATCTCGATCTTGCAGAGAGAGTAGACGAGGTTGGTCAGCGGCTCGGAGCGTCTCGCCGGCTGGTGCTGGTGGAGGCGGCGAACGAGATCGAGACCGTGGTGGCCTACCTCGGCGCGCTCGCTGGCGGTCACGTAGTAATCCTCACTGATCGTAATCGGTCTGCTCTGCTGCACGCGCTTCTCGCGACCTACGACCCCGACTATGTGTACGCCGACGGCAGCTGGCGAGAACGGCGTACCGCCGGAGGACCCGATCTACACCCCGACCTGGCTTTATTGCTGTCCACGTCAGGGTCGACCGGTTCGCCGAAGCTGGTGCGGCTCTCGTCTGGAAACCTGCACAGCAATGCGCAAGCGATCGCTGAGTACCTAACCCTGACCAGCGCCGACGTCGCCATCAGCAGCCTGCCGCTGGGGTACTGCTACGGCTTGTCGGTGCTGCACAGCCATCTTCTGGCTGGGGCCGCAATGGCCCTCACCAACCGCACCGTGGTCGAGCCGGACTTCTGGGCACTGGTGGAGCAGGCACAGGTCACCTCGCTGGCCGGGGTGCCCGAGACGTTCACCCTCCTGGAGCGAAGCGGGCAGCCATGGTACGCCGCCGGCTCTCTGCGTCGGGTCACCCAGGCGGGTGGTCGGCTTTCGCCGAGTAGGGTCCGGCAGTTGGCCGGTCTGGGAGCTGACCATGGCTGGCGGTTCTTCGTCATGTACGGACAGACCGAGGCCACGGCCCGGATGGCCTATTTGCCCCCCGAGCAGGCGCTGAGCCATCCGCACTCAGTCGGCCGGGCGGTCCCCGGAGGCCGGATTTGGATCGACCGTGCCGGACCGGATGGGGTCGGCGAGCTGGTCTACGCCGGGCCGAACGTCATGATGGGCTACGCCGCTGCATGGCAGGACCTGGCCAAGGGGGCCGAGCTGACGGAGCTCCACACCGGCGATCTGGCCCGCGAGGTCACCGACGGCATGGTCGAGATCGTCGGTAGGACCAACCGATTCGCCAAGATCGGTGGCTACCGCATAGACCTCGAGCGCTTGGAGGCTGCACTGTCCGACGGGACCCGCTCGGTCGCCTGTGTCAGCGACGACCGCCGGCTGACTGTAGCCACCGCGGGCACAGACGCTGCCTTGGTCCGGCGCCAGGTCTCCCGGCTGAGCGGCCTGCCAATGGCGCGGATCCGGGTATGCCACTACGCCGATTTGCCGCGGCTACCTAACGGCAAGGTCGACTACGCCACGCTCCAGAACGGGACGCCGGCATCGGGCGGCGGCGCGCACGCGGACGCGCGGCCGGACCTTCAGGCGGCGTACGCGAAGGTCCTCGGATATGACCACGTGGAGCCGACCGACAGCTTCGTCAGCCTGGGTGGTGACTCGCTGAGCTTTGTGGAGATGTCGTTGGTGCTGGAGGAGCGGTGCTGCCCAATGCCGCGGAACTGGCCTGAGCTCAGCATTGCCGAACTGGCGGCGATGGCTGCCCCGCCTCCCGTGCGGATGGTTGCCAGCAAGCCGGCGGAGCCGGTTGTGCCCCGCCGGGCGGCCTGGGTGCGTGTGGATATCAGCATCGCCCTTCGAGCGCTGGCCGTTACCTTGATCGTGCTGATCCATCTCCAGGTCTGGGGCGTGCGGGGCGGTGGCCACCTCTTACTCGCGTTGGCCGGATATACGTTTGCCCGATTCGCATTGCCCGGTATCCAGGCTGCCGATGGGGTGCGCGAGTTCGCCCGGTCCATCGCCCGGTTGGCGATTCCTGCCGTCGCCTTCATCGCCCTGCTGGTCGCCCTCGGGCAGCCTTACAGGCTGGCCAACATTTTGTTGGTCAACCACTATTTCGGCCCGCCGGTGTGGGACGCACGGTGGAACTTCTGGTTCGTCGAAGCGTTGGTGGAGATTTTGACCGGGATGCTTGTGCTCTTCTCGGTACCCCTGGCACGCCGGCTGGAACGGGCGCACCAGTTGACATTTCCGCTAGTTCTGCTGGTCATCGGTTTGGTGCTGCGCTTCTCCGCGTTGGACCTGCCGCTCCGGTTCGGCCGTCCGCATGCGATCTTCTGGCTGTTCGTGCTGGGTTGGCTGATCCATCGGGCGGATAGCCTCCCGCTCAAGCTGCTAGTATCGGTGATCTCCACGGTGACTTTGCTTGGATACTTCCCGGACGACCCACTCCGAGTCACGGTGGTCCAGATCGGGTTGCTGATCCTGATCTGGTGTACAGCGCTGTCTGCGCCGCCCATGGTGGCGCGGTCCGTGCACCGTGTGGCAGCCGGATCGCTTTGGATCTACCTGACCCACTGGGTTGTGTGGCCGTTCCTGCAGGACCGATGGGGGTGGCCGCCGTTAGTCACCGCTGCGGGCTGCCTGGTGGCGGGGGTCATCGCTAGCGATGTCGTGAACCGTGTCCAGACGACATTGTCGGATGTCTTGAGCCCGCAGCGGTCCGCCTTCGTACAGGCATTGAGTCAAATGGCATGAACCGAGGAGGGCAAAGAATGAGCATCCCACCAGTGGAACCTCGCCCTGTGCCGCCCGGCCCGGAACCGATCCCGACGCCTGATCCCGATCCGCCGATCAGTCCGCCCGGTCAGCCACAACCGATCCCGACGCCTGATCCGGGTCCGCCGATCAGTCCGCCCGGTCAGCCACAACCGATCCCTGATCATGGTCCTATCGATTGGCTGCTGGGCACCGCCAGCCTTTCTCAAGGCGTAAGCACCTCGCGTGATACCCGTCTACATGCCGGTTGATCCAGACTCGCCATGGCCTGGAATATGCCCGCAGACAATTGTCGTTGCTTTGTATAGCCGATCTATATGATCGCGCGTCTCGATAGCCATTGCGAGCGGTGAACGACCAGGAGACCTCGTGACTTCGACAATGACCACTACCAGCGGACGCTACCCTCAGACAGACAGTGCTCGCCAACGAGCCGACTTTTGGTTTGATCCGCTCTGTCCCTTCTGCTGGATCACCTCGCGTTGGATCTTGGAGGTGGAAAAGGTCCGCAATATCGAGGTCTACTTCCACGTCATGAGCCTGGCCGTGCTGAACGAGGGCACCGATATCTCCGACGACTATCGGGAAAGGTTGCAGTCATCTTGGGGCCCACTTCGGGTGGCAGTGGCAGCCGCGCATCACAGCGGTGAGCAGATCCTGTCTCCGCTCTATAGCTCCATGGGCACCCGGATTCACAACCAAGGCAACGACGACATGTCCGCAGTGATTGCTGAGGCCCTCGACGAGCTGGGCCTGCCGCCCGAGCTTGCCCAGGCCGCTGACTCCAACGATTACGACCAGGCGCTCCGCGAAAGTCACCAGGCAGGGATGGAGAAGGTCGGCAAGGACGTTGGGACCCCGACGATTCACGTCAACGGAACCGCATTCTTCGGGCCAGTCATCACCCGGATCCCCCGGGGTGAGGATGCCGGCCAAATCTGGGATGCGACCGTCACACTTGCCAGCTACCCGTACTTCTTTGAGCTCAAGCGCGAACGCAGAGACTCGCTGCATTTCGACTGAGCCGGCCACCCGGCTCCCGCCTGCGGCGGCGACGATCGGAGCAGTGCTAGCTGGAACGCAACCGCTGAGTTCGGTGTTGTCAGGTTGTGCGGCGCACTGCATTTGGGTTAGTTGCGGTTCTGTCGTCGGCGGCAGCACTGATCGGATGCAACGGGGGCGGTCCTCCAGATCCGGCCGGAATATCGACTCGAACGAGCGTTGATCCAACCGTCGACCGTCCTGGGCGAGGTCAGGTCGTACGGACCTGCGGCAGCCATTACGCCGCAGACTTCGACTCGGGAGTCGAGTCGCGGATCGTCACGGCTGGTCCGGTGTCGTTTGTCGGCTTCCGGGAGTCTCCGGTGCCTCCCGGTGCGGTGCCGGTCAAAACCTTCAAGATGATGGTTCGGATAAGCGCTGGCAGTGACGCGAAGGTGGAAACCTTGACGGAAGGAACCTCATTGCTCTATGACCGTGCTCGCTTCGCGAGCAGCAACGTCTACTCGCTGAGCGACGGAGATCGCAGCGTGCGGTTCACTGGCTGTCCGGACCAGTCAGCCGTCTTCAACGGCGCGGTCCTCACCACTGGGCCGCGGACCGTTGACCTGAAGATCACCGTCGACGGCAGAACAATTCCTGTCAAGGTCAGCGCACTCGGCGGATAGAACAAAGCCCCCGGAGCAACGCAACCGGGTGAGCGGTGCCCTGCGACCATTACCGCAGACAGAGCTACGGCGGTCCGACACCAAGTTGGGCGACACACAATTGGTACGTGACAGAAGACGAGATCGTTCGAAGCTTCTCCGACCTGCCCGGTGTTGTGACGCTGATCGCCAGCAAGGAGAACGGTGCGCCAGAGGTGGCCTGGGGCGACTCGTTCTTCTTCTACGACCCGGACAACGCGATTCCTGAAAATCGGCGGCTCCCGTTCGCCACGATCGTCATCAGCGACTACCCGGGCTTCGACACCGCCTCCAACCTCGACCGCCCCGGCGTCTTTCGGCTCAACTTGGCCGTTGGGCGTGACCGCTTCAACGAGCTGTTCGGATTCTCATCGGCCGAATTCGCCAAGCGTTCAAACGTGTTCGACTTCACAGCCTTGGATCGCATCATTCCGCACCCTGTTTATGCCAAGCAGGGATGGATCTCTGTCCTGGTCCCCGGCGCTGGCACTGAAGACCAGGTGAGACAACTCATCGTGCAGTCCTATGAACGGGCAAGGGGACGTTACCGGCCGCAGCGGCCCGGGGACCCGGACGAAGGGCACAACCAAGCGGCCAACAACGACTGACAGTTCGCGCCGGTCAATATCAGGAAGCAAAGCTCCGTGAGCACCGCCCGTGTCTAGTGGATAACGTCAATCGTTCGGGCGTGCAACTCATCGATTTTCTTGGACCTTGCCGCTTCCGAACTCTGCAGCGACCAGGTCACCGAACGCGGGCACTGCCTCCGCTTGAACGTGTCGCGCCGGAAGCCGCTTGAGCTGTTTCGCCATCGTCCCAATCTGTACTGATGGCTGCGCCGTACGGTCATCCGGAGCCAGGGCATACAGCTTCGTCGATCTGATCGCGCAACGTGTCATTAACCCCGCCAACGTGGCCACCGGCATAGAGTCAGTGAACAGCTTCGAGACCACTCGGGGAGAGCTGTGCAGAACCTTCAGGTCGACCGCGTTCGCATGACCTCGTCGATTCGCGCACCGGAGATCAGGTTGGCGATCGTGGTCTCCGTATTGATCTCGGCCGCGATCTTCGCGTCAAGTCGGATCTCCGCTCCGCCTTTCGTCCAATCGATCGCCCTGTTCGGGCACCTGGTATCCCTGGCCGTCGGCTTTGGCTCCGTGCTCGGAGTGGACTATTGCGGCTTGCTCTGGTTTCTGCGTCGTCTTCCACTGGAGGCCATGTTGCGGCAGGCGCATCGCATGTCTCCGCTGATCTGGTTGGGGCTCTGCGGACTCGTCCTGACTGGATCGTTGATGCAGCCGCAGCTCAGCGCCCCCCTGACCTTGATCAAGATGGTCTGTGTCGTTGGTATCGGGGTGGTGGGCGTGCTTGCGCTGTCCACAAAGCGGGCGATGTTACGAGCGATGCCAATCGTCAGCCCGGCGGTGCTTCACCGCGGCCTTGTCCTAGCCGCGATGTCTCAGGCCCTCTGGTGGTCGGCTGTACTGATCGGGTTCTGGAACATGTGATCGGGCCTCCGGTCAGTGGTACCAGAGGACGGCCGCGACCTCACCGGCAGCCTCCGGAGCCGTTGGGCGACCACGACGCAGGCAACAAGGAAGATCACTCCAAGCACAGCAGTGACAGACGCCAGAGTGTGCTGCCACCAGGTCCATTGCAGCTCTAGATCTGCACCGTTCGGCAGCCGTCGCAGGGGTGCCGGGACCATAGGAAGCTGGGCCACCACCCAGCCAACGAGTACCCATCCCAAAATCAGCAGGGAGGGCGGCAGTGTCCTTCGTTCCCCAAGAGTCGGCCGCCGCCCAGTCAAACACAGTGCCAGCGGGATCACCCAGACGAAATGGTGGAGCCACGAGACAGGTGAGGCAAGAAGCCCGGCTATTCCGACCAGCGTCACAGCTAGCCCCACCTCGCCGAGACGGTGCCACAGCATGCCGGCCCAAACACCCAGCAGCGCTACCACGGCGGACAGTGCCAGACCGAGCAGCGCCGGCCCCGCGCCGAGCCCAAGGATGCGGACGACATCGGCCATCACCGACTGGTTGGTGAAGTAGATGAGAGAGTGACCCAATCCCGTTTCCCCTTGCGCGAGTCGAGTCCAGAATCTGATCGACGGGTCCGGCGCAGTCGCCAAGGTGCCAAGGGTGACCGCCAGACCGGTCACGACGGCGGTAACGGCTGCCCGCCACTGGCGCACCGCGATCAGGTAAACGACGAAGAGTGCCGGGGTAAGTTTCACTGCGGCAGCAATCCCGGTGAGCACACCCGGCGGGAGGATCCGCCGGGGGAGCAATAGTGGTCCGGGCACTAAATCGAGTACGACCAGTGCCATCAGGAGGATGCCCGGCTGCCCGAAGGCGAGCGTCTCGCTAACCGGCTCCAGAAAGTAAACTGCCGCCGCGCCCACCAGGCTCAGTTGCCAGCCGGTCAGGCCGAAGCGATGTAGCACGGCCATGATCGCCAGGACACCCGCAATCGCCCAGCCGATCTCGACGTAGGCACTGGGCAGCAGGGTGAGTGGGGCTGCCAAGACTGCGGCGAATGGGGGATATAGGAACGGCAGGGGTCCCGGCAGTTCATAGAAGTCGCTGCCTTGGAGGAGCGCCGCGCCGGCCCGTCGATAGACATCGAGATCGACCATCAGCGGACGCCAGGGCAGGAACGTGCCGCCGACGAACGCCGTGGCAGCGGTCCACAGCCCGACAATGATTGGGAGTGCGCAAACAGCCGCTGTTCGGCCGATCAAGGCGAGGAAGTTGGCAGGGGAAGCCGCACGATTCGATGGCGCGGCCTGGGTTTGGGATCTGGTCACTAACCCAGCCATGCCGAAATCGTTCTGCCAACGCCGGACTCGACATTGCTAGGCACGACGGGGAACACGTCCAGTAGTAGCGGATGCGCGTTCGAGACGGCGTGGGGCATGCCCGCCCAGGACAGCATGGCGACATCATTCGGCATGTCGCCGAAGGCGGCAACGTCGCACGCCTCGATGCCAAGGCGCGCGCAGTATCGCTGCAACATCGACGCTTTATTGACACCCGGAGCGCTGATCTCGACCAGTCCGGTTCCTGGGCCGGCCGAATGTGTCGCCGTCAATCGGTCACCCACTACCTCCTGAATGCGTGCTAACAGCTCGTCGGGACGGATCGAGGCGTGCCGAACCAGCATCTTCACGAAATCTTCGGTACGTGCGATGTCTTCTGCCGGACCGACGAAGATGGCCGGATCCAGCCCCTCATCCAATGGCCAGCTGGCGTATGCAGGTTCGTACCCGAAGCGCGTTCCGGACTCGAAACCGAAGCTCACTTCCGAAATGGCGGCCCGCAGGTCGCGGACGGCTTCCAGCGCCACCTCGGGATCCAGGCAGATCCGGTCGATCAGTTCACCGGCACCCAGGTCATACAGCGCTGCGCCGTTGCTGGCGATGACGGTGGGATGCGCACCTGGGAGATCCCGGATCACGTCGAGCCAGCGCACGGGCCGGCCAGTTGCAAACACCACCGGAATCCCGACACGTTGTGCAGCGACGACAGCCGCTGAATTGAGGTCGCTCACTGACCCGTCCGGCGAGAGAAATGTGCCGTCCAGGTCTGTTGCAATCAATCTTGGCGAGCGAGGCGAACTCCGGCCCCAGTGGTGAGCTGTGTCGATGAGCTGGGGTTGTGCCTGGTTCCCAGTCATAGGGGTCCCGCGACGCTAGAGCCTTGAGCCGGGTGTGTTGGTCGCCGCAGCGGTTCCTGAGGTCTCCGGCGTCGGCTGGCCACCGCTGGTCTGAGTGCCAGACGGCGACGGCGAGCCTGAAGTAGGCGATCCGGACTGCGGAGACGGTGACCCAGACTGGGGAGAGCCTGATCCAGTCTGCGGTGACGGAGATCCGGACTGCGGTGACGGAGATCCGGATTGGGGCGGCGGGCTACCGGAGCTGCCGGTCGGCGGCGGCGGTGACTGCGGTGGTTGGTTGCGAAACAGCAGGATGGCGATCAGTACCGCGAGTGCCGCCAACAGCAGCATCAGCAGCCAGGAAACCAAGATGGTTCGCCATCCCGCGCGGTCGAATCGACCTGGCCAGGGCAGCGGCCACAGCCTGGTCAGTCCAGGCTTCACCTTGTCTATCCAATAGTGCTGGTAGCCGGGCCCGGCCGCAGCGCCTAACGGTGGCAGAGTGGCGATTTCGACATCGTCGAGAATCCGGGCGGCCTCCGCGGCGGCGCCCGGTGATCCGTCGTAGGCGAGGGCAACCCATGGAGCAGCGATGTGGTCGTCGGGTGCGCTGGGGTCTTGCTGTTCAGAGCGATACTTGCGCGCCAGCCGGCCGAAATCTTGACCATGCCCTCCGCGGGCAAGTACCGAGTCGATATGCATCGCGTTGACCACGCCGGCCAGCCGATCCCGGGCAGCCGCATCCGCGGCGGCACCCTCAGATAGCAGAATCACCATGGCCGGCTGGCTTGTGAGCTGCCCCTCATCCCCCGGCTGATCCCGGTGAGCCGTGAAGGCGATTCCCGCTGGCGTCGCATGCAGCCGTGCATCGAGCCAGAAGTCGCCTATCCTGGGCGGATCTTCCGGAAGCAGCGGGCTTACCGGCACGAAGCTGCCCCCCTGACCCCAGGAGGGATCAGGAGGCTCAGGCGTTGTCATCTGTCCTCAATCTGTTGGCATGCCTTGTACGAGCGATAGCAGGTTGTGTCGGCGCGAATCGCTGCGAGTCTATTCGTGATCGGACGGCTATCTCATGGCCCGCGCACAGCTGCGCACAGCGGACGCTCAGGAAAGTCTGCGACAATTGATCCCTCGTGCAGGATTGAGGAGATGCCTGGACGAACGTCGAGGCCCAGACCACACAGGAGACGTTGAGTGACCAACCCCTCCTACGGCCCGCCCGGCTCGTCAGTGGGTGGTCGAGCCCAGCCGGGATACAACCCCAACGGGGGCGAACCGCAGCCTGAGGGCTCAGCTCAGGGAGGACGCCCTCACCCGGGACAGGCGCAGGGCATTAACTCCCAGGCGGCGCAGCTACTTGGGGACGCAATTGCCCAAATTCAACGGGTGATCGTCGGCCAGGAACACATGGTTGAGCAGCTGATGGTCTCATTGCTCGCCAAGGGCCACTGTCTGCTTGAGGGTGTGCCCGGGGTCGCGAAAACGCTGGCTGTCCGCAGCTTCGCCACCGTGGTCGGCGGCGAGTTCGCGCGGATCCAGTTCACCCCTGACCTCGTCCCATCCGACATCATCGGTACCCGGATCTACAAAGCGAGCCAGGAATCGTTCGACGTCGAGCTCGGCCCGGTGTTCGTCAACTTCATCCTGGCCGATGAGATCAACCGCGCGCCGGCGAAGGTACAGGCCGCGATGCTCGAGCTGATGGCCGAAAAACAGGTATCGATCGGCGGCACGACTTATCCGGTGCCCCAGCCGTTCATCGTCATCGCTACTCAGAACCCGATCGAGTCCGAAGGTGTGTACCCCCTGCCCGAGGCACAGCGAGACCGGTTCTTGATGAAGGTCGACGTGCCCTACCCACGAGGCAACGAGGAGTTCGACATCCTGCGCCGGATGAGCGTGGATCCACCGACCTCTCAGCCCGTGCTGGACCCACAGATGATCTTGTCGCTGCAGCGGCAGGCTGAAGAAGTATTCGTGCACAATCTGGTCGCCGAGTACATCGTCCGACTCGTGCTGGCAACCCGAACACCGGCCGAATTCAACCTGCCGGACCTGGCGTCAGTGATCCAAATCGGCTGCAGCCCGAGGGCGACGCTCGGCCTGGTAGCCGCTGCGCGCGCACTGGCCCTGATTCACGGTCGTGACTATGTACTGCCGACCGACGTCCAGGCGGTGGCACGAGACGTGATGGGACACCGGATCCTTCTCGGCTTCGACGCCATAGCCGACAACATCGCACCAGCGCAGGTCATCGAGCGAATCGTCGCGATGGTGCCACCGCCGACCCCGGTCTGGAATGCACAAACGGCGAACAACTCGCAACGTCCGGCGGTTGGCCAGCCATACGTTGCGCAGCCGGAGTTCCACTGAGATCAACTCGTGTCGTATTTGGTTCCTGCCCAGCCACCCAACTTCCCGCCCCCGATTGGCAAGCCCGTCAAGGCGGGTCTGCCCCCGGCGTTCACACCTCCGGCCTCCTACGGAGCAGTCTCGTCAGTGGTCGGCGCGCCGACAACGCCAACCATTCCGCTGCACAAGCTGGCGCCCGAAGCCGCGCTTCGCAGGCTTGAGCTGACGATTGTCCGGCGGCTCGAGGGCTACCTGCACGGCGACCATATGGGCCTGCTGCCGGGTCCGGGATCGGACGCCCACGAGGCTCGGATTTATCAGCCGGGTGAGGACGACGTTCGCAGGATCGATTGGGCGGTGACCGCGCGGACCACTGTGCCACACGTACGGGACACCATCGCTGATCGTGAGTTGGAAGTCTGGAGTCTGCTGGACGTGACGCCGTCGATGA
>Ga0126311_10001274_pt1 | contig 12134 bp, 9 predicted proteins | sample Plot61_FD_92539 | JGI IMG/M metagenome (GOLD analysis project Ga0126311, IMG submission 92539) | Serpentine soil microbial communities from UC McLaughlin Reserve, CA, USA - Plot61 | ecosystem: Environmental > Terrestrial > Soil > Grasslands | place: USA: UC McLaughlin Reserve, Lake County...
CAAACGCGCGTCACCGCCGAGCCTGGCGCGGACATGAAGTTGCGCACGAGGTTCGGTCCCCAGTAGCCGTAACCGATTACACCGACTTTGATCATCGTCAGCTCAACTCTTCGAGCAAACGCGACAGCGCATAAAGCATCCAGGCCTGCGTCCAGCGCATGTAGGGTTTGCGAACCGTGTAGAAACGTCGTCGTTGATAATAAAAGAAACCTCGACTATCGCGCAGGTTCTGAATCGTCCAGGTTGCAACTTTCTGGGCCAACCTCGAAGCGTCGTTGTCGAGCTCACGACACTCGAGGAAAGTTACGATTGCACTGGCTGCGGCGTGCGCATCCGCCGGGTAAAGGTCGTGATCGTAGTATTTCGGCCAACCGTCCGCAAGAAAGAAGTTCGTTTTCCAATATTGATAGCCACGCTCGAGCGCTGGTTGAAACTCGTGTTTTCGTGTCGAGATATCGATTATGCGCTTCAGCGAGAAGAGTATGTAAGCAGTATGGAAGTTGTCGACCCACGCTTGTTTCGGATCTGTGCCGTACAACCACGAGCCGTCCGGCCGCTGGTTGTTGACGACGTATCGAGTCGCACGTTCGGCGAGCGCTATCAACTCGTTCTCGCCGGTCAGGCTGCCAACACTCGCAAGCACTTCGGCAGCGAGGAGGCTCGCGTTGAAGATGCGCGTGTCTGTGTTGGGCGCGTAACTGAAACAGACTTCGGCTTCAGTATCGACCGGTCGCGGCAAGTCGTTCATAATGAAGTCGCAAACACTACGCGCTTCAGCATGTAAATCCTGAAAATCTTGTACCTCAATTAAGGCCCTCGCCGCGAACGCAGTTGGAACAATAGTGGGCGTGCCTCGCTGCGCGAAGAAATTGCGACTCTGCCAGTCGAAGTTATAACCCCAACACGCGCCGCTGTAGCCGGCAGTTTTCATTGAGAGCAGCGCCGATAGAATGGTGCGAGCTTCCTCGCGCGCCGCTTCGGACTTAAGCCGGCGGTAGTTTGCAATCTGCGCGAGTGCAAACAACGCAATTCCCTTCGCATTGCGCTCAGCCGGCACACGAATGAAGGCACGAACATCGGCAGGAGATCTCTTGACGAGTTGTGTCCAGATGAGTCGGGCGTTGCGTGATTGGGCGAGGGGCGTCGCTTGAAAGAGACGACTGTTCAGCGCATCGAATGGATCGTGTCCGGCAAAGTCACGTTCCTGGCACCACGAGAAGAGTTGATCATAAGCAGCCTGAAAAGGAGAGTCGCTTGAATTTTGGTTCACGTTTTGCTGCCTACGAGCGGGGGCAAACCACTCTTCCTGACTTGTTCGGTTTTCCGGTTCGTAACTCTAGAAACAGAACGAGTCAGGAAGGGGGCTTGCCCCCGCTTTAGCCTTCTCTGCTTCCGACAGACGTCTCAATGCGGCGTGGAGTCTCGACAAAGCTTTCGTGCCAGAGCTCGAACATCAACAACGTCCACAGTAGCTTGCGATGGTTCGCAATGCCGCGTTCGTGTTCGTCCTGCAAGCGCGCGACGTAGTTCGGATTGAAAACTCCAGCGCGTCGCACGCGCTCGGGCGACAACAGATCTCGCGCGAGTGGTCGCAACTTCTCCTTCAACCATTCCGCCACCGGCACTCCAAAACCCTTTTTCCCACGGCGCGTGACAAACGGCGGCAACATCTCCTTAACCGCCTTCTTCAAGATGTACTTCGTTTTTTGCCCGCGCAATTTGTAACTGGACGGCAGTGACGCAGCAAACTGCGCCACCCGCGGATCGAGAAACGGCGCCCGCACTTCCAGCGACACCGCCATGCTTGCACGATCCACTTTGGTCAAAATGTCTTCAGCGAGATAAAGACGCGTATCTACACTCTGCAGGCGCGTCACCAGATCTTCGTTGTCACACTCTTCCGCCATCTGTCGCGCCTGCGCGTAGATTTCACCATCGGTCGCCGCCAAAGCTTCACGTGTAAGCACCTGAGTCTGCTCTTCCGGTGTGAAAGAGCCAAACCAGACGTGATGGCGGGCGACGGTGTCGTACTTTGCGCCAGTCACAAATCGCAGTGCCTTGTAATCAAAAGACAGGTTCTTCGTTTTCACCGGCAGGAGTCGAACCAGCGGTTCGATAATCGCGTTCCGAATCGAGGACGGCAGACGTTTATAAAACTCCGCCCAGCGAAGTCCGGCGTACATCGGATATCCCGCGAAGAGCTCATCACCACCATCGCCGCCGAGTGCCACTGTCACGTGCTTGCGCGTGAAGCGCGAGAGTAAATACGTGGGCACAAGTGAAGGATCGCTGAACGGTTCGTCCATCCACGCGCCGATCTCGCTCACGAGATTCGCTGCGAGATTTGCACTCAAACGTTCTTCGTGATGATCCGTGCCGAGAAACTTCGCGACACTGCGCGCGTAGGCCGATTCGTCAAACGAAGCCTCAGCAAATGAGATTGAAAACGTCTTCACTGCTTCCGGCGATGCCGCGACTGCCAGTGCCGCAATACTCGACGAATCAACGCCGCCCGATAGCAGCACCCCGAGCGGAACGTCAGAAACCAAACGCATGCGAACGGCATCAGCCATCAGCTCGCGCAGATGTTCCGCAGCGTCATCCTCAGACGGCACGGGCTCCGCTGTTTTATAACTGAGCTGCCAGTATTGCTCGATTGTTACCCGGCCGTCTTCAAGTGTCAGCTTGTGGGCCGCCGGAAGTTTGTTGATTCCTTCGTAGATCGAGAGCGGCGCGGGCACATAATCAAACGACAAATACTGTCTCAGAGCCTGAAGATTGAGTGCCGGTTTGACGGCCGGATGAGCCAGCAGAACTTTCGGCTCGGAAGCGAACAGCAGCGTGTTGTCAAAGACGCCCCAGTAAAGCGGTTTCTCCCCGAAGCGATCGCGCGCAATGAGCAGCCGGCGCCTTCGACTGTCCCAGAGAGCAAAGGCAAACATGCCGTTGAGCTCGCGAATCATTGCGTCGCCGTACTCTTCGTACAGGTGCGGCAACACTTCTGTGTCAGAAGCACTGCGAAAAGCATGTCCACGTTTTTCGAGATCCGCACGCAGCTCGCGGTAGTTATAGATCTCGCCGTTGAGAATTACGGCGACGCTCCGATCTTCGTTGAAGACCGGCTGTTCACCCGTGACGAGGTCGATGATCGCAAGCCGTCGCATCCCAAGCGCTGCGCCCGTCGTGACAAACACGCCTTCGGAATCGGGACCACGATGCACCATCCGCTCACACATAGCACGGAGCAGCTCCCGCGCACCGTCAGGAGGCGGCGTGTGAAAATCGAGATTGGCCCAGCCAGTAATACCGCACATCTTATTTATGATTGTTGAAGCCGAGTCGTTCGCGCACGGCGTAGATGGCTTTCGCCTGGGATTCGTGATAGGTGCGTACGAGCATTTCCGCGAGCAGGCCCATTAACAAGAACTGAACACCGACCGCAAACATCACAATGCTCAGGACCGGCAAAGGCGTCTGCACAAAATCCGCTTTGTGAATAATCTTGAGAAAGACCGCATAGAGCCCGCTGAAAAGAGAGATCGCAAAGGCGAGCATGCCGAACGAGCCAAAGACGTAGATCGGTTTCGTGTGGTACGACGCCATGAACTTGATCGTCATTAGATCGAAGACCACTTTCAGGGTCCGCGAAAGTCCATACTTCGACTTACCCATCGTGCGTGGGTGATGTTCGACCGGAATCTCTGTCACACGAGCGCCGGCCCACGCCGCGTAAATCGGGATGAAGCGATGCATCTCGCCGTACAGACGAACGTCTTCCAGCGACTCACGCCGGTAAGCCTTCAATGAACAACCGTAATCGTGAAGTGGTACGCCTCCGATCCACGAGATCAAACGATTCGCGAGCATCGAAGGAATCTTGCGCGTGACCATCTTGTCTTTGCGGTTTTTGCGCCAGCCGGAAACGACGTCGTAACCCTCGTCGAGTTTGTGCAATAGGCGCGCGATATCTGCGGGATCGTTTTGGAGATCGGCATCCATCGGGATCAGAACTTTGCCCTTCGCTGCGTCGATCCCGGCCGCCATCGCCGCTGTCTGACCATAGTTCCTTCGCAGGGCAATGACGCGCACTCGTGGATCGAGCTGAGCGATCTCGCGCAGTATCTGCAGGCTGCCATCGCTGGAACCATCGTCGACGTAAACAATTTCCGCTGAGCGGCCGAGCGTTTTGAGAGCTTCGTCGAGCCTCGCGTGCAATGGCAAGAGGTTGGGTTCTTCGTTGAAAACGGGCAGAAAAACCGAAATGTCCGGCGAGTCGGTGGGTACACTCGCACGGTCTTCTCTTGATTGTTCCTGTTCGTCGAGAATCTTCATGAGTGGTCAGTTTGGACTGTCCTGGCGTCCGCCGGGGGCGCATGCAGGGCGTGCACCGGACGCCATTGTAGAACAGTTTCACAAACCTCTCATCCTAAACCATTCGACAAAGCGGCGCAGGCCCTCTTCAATCTGCGTTTTTGAGTCGTAGTTTAGCGCTGCTCGCGCCTTGGAAATGTCGGCGAAGGTCTGCGGAACATCGCCTGGCTGTGGCGGCTGGCGCTCGATGATTGCGTGCATGTCGAGCTCTTTCTCAAGCAGCGAAATCAGCTCATTGAGCTCCACGGTTTGCGATTCGCCGAGATTGAAGATGTCGTAGTTGCTGTGGTTGTAGTGGATGGCTGCGATGACGCCGTCGATGATGTCGTCGATGTAGGTGTAATCGCGGCGCGTCGTGCCGTCGCCGAAGACCGGGATTGGCTGGCGTTGGCTGATCAGCTTTGCAAATTTGTGAATTGCGAGATCCGGTCGTTGTCGTGGGCCATAGACGGTGAAGAAACGCAGGCACACGCAACGCAGTCCGTAGAGATGCGAGTAAGTGTGACAGAGGAGTTCGCCGGCGGCTTTGGTCGCCGCGTACGGTGAAATCGGTTGGCGAATCGGATCGTCTTCGCTGAAAGGGACGTGGGCGTTGATACCGTAGACCGATGATGACGAGCCGAAGACGAACTGTTTGACGTTGTGATGGCGCGCGAGCTCGAGCAGGTTCAGCGTACCGTTGATGTTTGTTTCAGTGTATAGCTGCGGCTCGGAGAGTGACGGTCGCACGCCCGCGCGGGCGGCAAGGTGAACTATGCAGTCGAAGGCCGTTTCCTTGAAAACTGGCTCGAGTGCTGTCCGGTCGCGAATGTCCAGTTCGTGAATGCTGTAACGTGAATCTGTCAGGTGCTCACGGATGTTTTCACGTTTTATAGACGGGTTGTAAAAGTCGTTGAAATCGTCGACGACCGTGACGCGCGTAACGTCGTTGGTTGAGAGCAGCCGATCAACAAGATGAGACCCGATAAAGCCGGCGCCGCCAGTAACCAGAAAAGTTTTCATTGCTCTTTTGTAGCATAAATCCACAAATGCCAGCCCCATCGTGAGGCGAGTTCCGACTCGACCGAGCGTGGCAGGATTGGGCCAAGCAGCGGCAGCCAGCGCTTGTTCAGAAAGTGAGTCCGAAGCTCTACGTGCGCGAAGTCTTTGAAGAGTTCGCGGGCTTCGGCGCGGGAATAAACACGCGCGAGGGGATTGCCGGCCCCGTCAGTGTTCCTGCTGAGGAATTCTTCAGAGCTCGAATAGTCAGATCGGGTTTTCAATCGTTGCGCATGCTCGCGCAGGCTGTTTTCCGTTTCGCGGGTTATCAAGTGAACCAGCTTGACGCCTGCATTCCATTTCAAAAGGTTTACGCCGGCGCGGCGGAGCATGGAGATGTTCACGCGATAGTTGTAAGAGTCGCGATGGTAGAGCATGACGACGGCCTTGCCGCCGGGACGCAGCACACGATGGATCTCGCGTATGGCTGCAGCGATGTCTGGCGTGTGATGGAGTACACCGTGGGAGTAAACGATGTCGAAAGAGTTGTCGGGAAGGTCCAGGCGTTCGGCGTCCGCAACGCGGAAAGCGCCAGGCAGATTGAACAATTCGAAGCGCTGTTTTGCTAGTTCGACTGCGGCGTCAGTGAGATCGACCCCGGTGTATTTCGCTCCGGCTTTTGCAAACTGAGCCCCATCAGTCCCCAATCCACAACCAACCTCAAGCACGCTCAGGTTTGTCGATTGTGCAAATCCGGCGGCTGCTGGAATGTGCCACTCCTTTTTATATCGATGCTCTTCTACGAGCTCGTAAAACCTGCGTGAGCCAGCTGGCGCATCGGCAAACTTAGTCCCGCAGGGGTTCTGCTGCCAGAACGCGCGCACACGCTCCTTGAGTATGGAGTTGCTTTCCGACATCTCGCAGATAGAAGAATATCAGTCAAAGAACATGCTCGACAAAGATGGTTTTCGATCCACATTCCGGATCACGTTGAGCGGCGGCGTTGTCTGTCAATCCGCTGCCTTGTGCCTCAGGGCCTGCCTTGCTGGGCGAAGCCGCCATGAGGCACAAGGATCAGCTATGTCGTCGGGGTGAGGTACCCAGATTCGGCAAAGGACACCCACCTGTCCCACCAGTTGATTTTGCCCCCTCTCTCAACTGGCCCGAATCAACCGCCTACGCGAGAAGCACTCTCGGTATCTTGCTATTCGTCAGACTTGCACATAAAATCTCGCAGCCCGTTGAATAGCGATTGCGCTTAACGACAGGCGCAATATACTCACTCTCAATCGGAAAATCCTTAGACTAATCTCAAAGAGTTATTAACTAATTATTAAGAACTCATGCCTCACAACCTCTGCTACGAATTTGGACCATATCACCTCAACTTGAATAGACGTGTGCTCACGTTTGCGGGCGAAACAATCTCGCTCACGCCGAAGGCCACCGAGATACTCGTGCTGCTCGTCACCAACGCCGGGCAGTTGGTTGAAAAGGACGAGTTGCTGAAGCAGGTGTGGCCCGACACGTTTGTCGAAGAGTCGAATGTTTCGCAAAACATCTTCATTTTGCGAAGAGCGCTGGGAGATGAACGGGCTGGTCCACGATACATTGAGACCGTCGCGCGGCGAGGCTACCGGTTTATTGGCAGCGTAAAGGCTGTTGGTGCTGATGAGTGCAAAGCAGACGATGTGCCCGTCGCAGAGGTAAGCTGGTCGCCGCAAAGCAGGGCCGACACACCGATGCAAAAAAGAGTTTGGAAGCGGCTTTTAAAGTCGCGGAGCGGTGTGGCGATAAGGAGGGCGCCGGCCAGGTTTTACTAATCATGTTAGAGGAAACTGGGGATCCGTTAGAGCAGGCCGAGAAGATTCAGGCACTGGAGAAATTACGAACGTTGTTGCAAACCACGCAACGAACAGGACTCCAAGTCCGAGTGCAAAGGTGCATTGATCAAGTGATGCGACAAACATAGGATTTGAGTAACTGAGGGAGAGTACTTCAAGTCCTCAACAATACATTCTCAGGAAAGTTATGCCTCATAATAACAACCTCTGCTACGAATTTGGGCCGTACCAATTCGATTTAACTAACCGCGTACTCAAGCGTGCGGGTGAAACCATCGCACTTACGCCAAAAGCTACCGACATTCTTATCATGCTGGTCACGAGGGCGGGGGAGTTGGTGGAGAAGGATGACCTATTGAAACAGGTCTGGCCCGATACATTCGTGGAGGAAGCTAATCTTACGCAGCAAATCTTCGCTCTCCGGAGAGCCTTAGGCGATGAGCGCACTGGTCCAAAGTACATTGAGACAGTAACGCGGCGGGGCTATCGTTTCATTGCAACTTTGAGAGTTTTTGAGGCTGATGGAAATCACTCGGTGAGCCTACCGGCGCGAGCGGGCCTTCACGTGGCGCAAGAACTTGGGGGCTACGTTAATCACCAGCCAGTCGTTGCAGTTCTTCCGTTTACGAACGTGATGGGTGATCCGGAGCTGGAGTACTTGGTCCAGGGGATTACTGACAACATCATCAACAATCTGTCTCGAATTTCCAAACTGCGTGTGATGTCACGTAGTGCGGTCTTTCGGTACAAAACGACAGAGATAGACCCTCAACAAGCAGGCAGGGATTTAGGCGCGCAAGTTGTGCTTGTCGGGAAGATCAACAGCGGGCCTGGTCACAATACGATTGATGTGGAACTCGTGGATGCCTCCACAGGCTGGCAGCTCTGGGGTGAGAGCTTTGACTCAGCGGAAAGGCACCTGCTCCAAGTTCAGGAGGCCATAACGCGACAGATCGTCACCACCTTAAAGCTCAAATTAAGCGGCGACGAAGAGAAGCGCATTACAACTCGCTACACTGAGAATGCTGAAGCCTATCAATCGTATCTTGAGGGCCGCCATCACTGGAGCAGGTATACGCGGAGTGGCATCGAAAGGGCAATTGGACATTTTCGCAACGCAATAGAGCTCGATGCTAATTATGCGTTGGCGTATGCAGGCATCATTGATTGTTACCTGAGGTTGGCTACGAACTATTTGCCGCCCGAAGCTTATGAACTGGAAGCTGGCGAGAGTGAGTCGGATCCGCGGGTAAAGCTGCGGTTTGAGTGGGACTGGAAAGGTGCCGAGCGGGAACTCCGGCGCGCAAACGAGCTGCAGACCAACTACCCCACCGCCCCCCAATGGTACGCAGCGTACAGCTTTTCGAGAAATTTACTTCGAACAGTCATACAGAACAGCGGCGCTTCTATCAATGAAGTAATCGGTGATTCAGTCTACCCTCGCCAACTTTTCTCCTCGACTTTGAGTCCTAACGAAGAAGTGCGAGTATTCTGTGCCGTTACTCGAGAACAAATCGAAATAGGGAATTATGAGGCTGGTTGTCTAATGCTTCGCAATTGGTGGACACCCGGTGAGTGGCCAAATCTCAGCGGTTTAAGCTCACATGAGGCGGCAGACCTTCTATTCACCACTGGGTCGTTAGCAGGGTGCCTGTCTAGTACGGGACGCATAAAAAAGGGGCAAAAGCATGCCGAAGAGCTCTTAAGTGGATGCATCGGCATTTTCGAACATCTTGGCGCGAAAAGGAGAGCTGCAGAAGGCAGGATTGAGCTTGCTTTGTCTTACTATCGACAAGGCATGTTTTCTCTCAGTCGTAATACCCTTTTGAGAATTCTGGGCGAGTTGAAATCTGAAGATAGTGAACTACGCAGTCTTGCGCTAATTAGATTAGGAGTAGTGGAACGACATGCTGGTCACATTTCGGACTCCCTCACAAGGTTCTCTGAGGCTTATCCCCTCCTTCAAGAAGGGGGGCCTCTCCTATCGGGACGCTATTTCCATGAACTTGGAACTACACTACAGGAAATCGCGTTGGCCGAAAGCCACTCTGATTATCTAGACACGTCTAATCATCACTTTCAGCGTGCATTCTACGAATTTGCAGCGGTCGGCCATCACCGATATGCAGCTGTTGTAGAGAATAATCATGGATTTCTGCTGCTAAAGCTAGGCCGTTTTGAAGAAGCAGAAGTTCGTTTGGTCCACGCACGCAACCTTTTTGAACAATTTAATGACGCGGTACGAAAGTCACAAGTCGAGGACACATTAGCGCGCCTATATATAGCAACGAATCGACTGGAGTTGTCGGATTCGGCGTCACAGAAAGCCGTCGGATGTTTAGAAACCAATGATGAAGAGGCATTACTGGCAGAGGCACTCATAACAAGGAGTATACTCCTTTGTAGATTCAAGCGTTTTACAGAAGCGCGTGCCACTTTAGAGGGGGCTTGGCGGATAGCTCAAAGATGCGGTGATTTTGAAGGTGCTGGCCGGGCGCTGCTGGTCCTGGTTGAGGAAATGTATAATCAATTGAATCCATTCGAACGTCATCATATTGCTAACCGCATGCGTGACCTACTGGAGCATACGCAGATGGCATCCACACGTTCTCGTCTTGAGAAATGCCTCGTGTTAATCTCTACGACAACCTAAAACGGACTGGTCCGCACGACCAACCTACTCAATAGGGAAAATAAAACCTCTTAATGTATTGATATCGCAAAACATGCCAGCCAACGTGAATTCGTCAACACGAACCGATGGGTTCATCATTATCCCTCCTAGGCATAGGCATTGCTTTTGGAAGACTTTGGGTGCATTTTGTTTTGCAGTTCAGCGTATTGACTGATCTTTGAGGCTGAAACGACCAAAATGACCGGTTTTCAGTAAATTGAATATTCGTTCACCAAGCGCCATTCATGAGGATACCCAGAACACGAAATAAGAATTCTTCGCGGATACTATCAACGGCAGACCCACTAATCGTGCCCATTCTTGAACCAGTAATTGTGCCAGTTCGCGAACCAGTAATTGTGCCGCTTCGGGAACCGGTGATGGTGCCGACTCGGGAACCAGTTATAGTACCCACTCTCGAACCGGTCGCGCCTGTTCTAGAACCCGTAATAGTTCCGGCGAAGGAGACAGTTGTGAAAGAAAGGAGCAGTACTCCAGCGGTAACAATCTTTCGAACCCGTGTCATGTTGTTTCTCCTAGTGGTATTACTGAGATGTTGCGGGGATGGGGATCACTGGAAAATCTCATCTCCATCCGCGTCGTTGGCTAACAAGGTACGGCGTTCCTCGATTCAAGATTCGTGCCAAGCGGCATGAATAGCTTAAGTCGCTTTCACAGCACATTTACGGTGGGACTCCAATGACGGATCGCCCAGAGAGGTGATGATTAGATTATAAACAACGACAACAGCGATGATAATTCGTCCCTCTAACCCGATTGTTTACTGTAAATACGGCAACATAACTGATAGTTGGCACGTGTGTATACTGTAGTAGCACTGCATACGCCATACCCAACTCCATCTCCTAACAAGGATTTGCGTGAGCAGTTTGACATTGAACTCCATTTGTGGGTCGCCTCTAAACTTCAGTGAACAGGTCCTAGCCTGCTGCACTGTGGCGAGAGAGCAGCTTGAGGTGGGAGACTACGACGAAGGCTGCACGGCGTTACGACCGTGGTGGATATTAGGGGAATGGCCACGATTGTCGGGATTAAGCACTCTTGCATCAGCTGAGTTACTCCTTGTGGCGGGTACTCTGAGCGGATGGGTAGCAAGTTCGAAACAGATTCCTGGCGGAAGAAAACCTGCGGAAGCTTTACTCAGCGGATCTATTGCCATTTTTGAACAGCTACACGAACCGACACGCGCAGCTGAGGGGAGAATTGAGCTAGCCTGTTGTTACTACCATCAAGGGGCATTTGACTTAGCCCGTACGACGTTACAGTCCGCACTTACAGTACTAGCCACCAAAGATCGTGAACTCAGGGGCGTTGGCCTGATTCGCTTAGCGGTTGTCGAGAGACTTGCTGGTCGAGTTCGCGACGCGCTCGCACTGCTAGATCAAGCTGCGCCACTGGTTGAAGAATCTAGTGATTGGCCTAAAGGGCGCTTCCATCTAGAAGTTGCAAATACCCTTAAGGAAATTGGCATCGCTGAAAACTTGGAAACTTTTTTTGAAAGAGCCTTCGCACATTACCGCCAAGCGCTATCTCACTTCAGCAAAGTTGGGAATCATCGGTATACCGCAATCGTAGAGAATAACTACGGTTATTTACTTTCTTCATTAAAAAGATTCGATGAGGCCTGTCTTCACCTCGACAAAGCTAGACGGTTGTTCGAGATGTTAAACGATCGTGTTAGACGGGCCCAAGTCGACGAAACGCTTGCCGAGCTTCATCTGGCCTCGAAGAGATATGATTTAGCCGAAGGTGCCATCGACTTAGCTGTTGATACTCTAGAGACTAGTGGAGAAGAAGCGTTCTTGGCTGAAGCCCTAATAACGCGCGGAATTGTTTTATGTCGTCTCGGGAAAAAAGTTGAAGCCAAACCTGTTTTCGAAAGAGCTCAAAGAGTAGCGGAGCGCTGCGAAGACAACGAAGCCGCGGGGCGGGCGCTGCTGATTCTCATTGAGGAGATGTGTGACCAGTTGGCTGATGACGAGCGTCGGGAGATCGGCGCACAGGCCAACCAGCTCCTCGCTAACTCCCAACAACATGCCACTCGCGAGCGGCTGCGCAAGTGCCTCGAAACGATTGCGGAGGCCCACACCCGCTACGAAGCCCAGCGCGAACAGGAAATTCATGCCCAAAAAATGGCGGCACTGGGCGAACTCTCTTTCGGCGTCGCCCATAACGTAAACAACACCCTCACAGGGATCCTGGGCCGCGCGCAACTGATCCTCCGCAACAGCAACGACCCAGCTAAA
>Ga0126311_10001275_pt1 | contig 12126 bp, 12 predicted proteins | sample Plot61_FD_92539 | JGI IMG/M metagenome (GOLD analysis project Ga0126311, IMG submission 92539) | Serpentine soil microbial communities from UC McLaughlin Reserve, CA, USA - Plot61 | ecosystem: Environmental > Terrestrial > Soil > Grasslands | place: USA: UC McLaughlin Reserve, Lake County...
CGCCAGGGCGAGCGTGATGGGCGTACGGCTCCAAGTTCTGCTAGTCATTACTTCTTCCTCCCGTAGGTGAAACTGTCAATTTTTTAGAGAGCGCGCTGCGAGCCTAGCGGTTCTAATGACTCTGAGGCTCACTCTTGAGACGATTGATTTTTTCTTTTTCTCGCCAACCAGTCTCGGTATAGCCCGCGCGGTAGTCTCATAAAAGCAGGCATGAGAGCCACTATGGGCTTCAAAATACCTGGGCTTTTTTACACGAATCCTGCCCGCGTGTCAATAAACATTTGGGTGAATTCAACGATTTTCCAACAATTTGCGGCAAGTGCCGCCCTTTTGTCAACCCTTATTTTCGACACGTTTTTGTGACTTTAAGCCATAGCCGAATAAGGGGCCGAGGGCTAGTCTCTGTATATTAACACATGCGGCTCGGAATCCGGCCCTATCCAGCCGCGGTACATGCCGGAAGTGTTGAAGGGCATGGCGAAATTCCCCTGCCTGTCGATGCTGATGAGCCCGCCGGTGCCGCCTGTTTTGGCGACTTTTTCGAGCGTGGATTCGGCCGCCTGCGCCAGAGGCTTCCCGCCGTATTGCATCTGCGCGGAAACGTCGTGCGCGACGACGCTGCGTATGAAATACTCTCCGTCGCCCGTGCATGAAACGGCGCAAGTCTCGTTGTTGGCGTAAGTTCCGGCCCCGATGATGGGCGAGTCGCCGACGCGCCCGAACCTCTTATTCGTCATCCCGCCCGTCGAAGTCCCCGCGCCCAGATTCCCTGCGCGGTCGAGGCAGACGGCCCCGACGGTGCCGAACTTGTGCTCGTCCGGGCCTTGCGTTTCCCTTTCGAGCTTCGAGCGCTTCGGCGGCGGGTTCTTCTCGGCGTCTTTGGCCTTCTGCAACTGCTGCCAGCGCTCCTCTGTGTAGAAATACTTCGGGTCAACCGTCTCGACGCCCTTTTGTTTGGCGAAGACTTCGGCGCCCTCGCCGGTCATCAGGACGTGCGGCGACTGCTCCATCACCAGGCGCGCGAGCAGAATGGGATTTTTAACCCTCTTGAGGCCCGCGACCGCGCCGGCCTTGAGCGTGCGGCCGTCCATAATCGAGGAGTCGAGTTCGTTCGTACCGGCGTTTGTGAAGACCGCGCCCTTGCCCGCGTTGAATAGCGGCGAGTCTTCGAGCAGCGTTATCGCCGCGACCACCGCGTCGAGGCACGCGCCGCCGCGGTTCAGCACTTCGAAGCCCGCGCGAAGCGCCTCGGTCAGTTTGTCGCGGTAAGCCTTTTCGCGCTCGGGGGTCATGCGGCTGCGCTCAATCGTGCCCGCGCCTCCGTGTATGACGAAGCCGAAGGGCCGGAGCGCCGAGGTCTTTTGCGACACGCCGCCCGCCTTCTCCTGCGGCCCGCCCGCGAAAGTGTGCGGGGCGAGGCCGGAGGTGAGCGCCGCCGCGCCCACGCCTTCCAGAAATCTTCGGCGACTTTTGTCCGCAACCATGCCCGTGCTCACAACTCGCCCGCGAGTAGCCTTAGACCTTTTTGAGTTTGGGAAAACTTGGGCCGGATGTTAGCAGACGGCCTTTGGGCGCGCAATTTAATTCTTCGTTAAGGGGCTCTCTTTAGTCTAACCCGCGTCCGACTCAGCCCGCCTCCTTCGCCTCCCGCGCGAAGAGCCGCGCGCGTTCGGCGAGTTCTTCGTGGACGACGACGCGGAAGGGGTGCTTCGCGAAGAAGGTCGGGACGCGCCGCACCTTCGCGCCGAGCGCGCCGAGCGCGGCGGCCGCCTGCTCGTCTTCCAACTCTTCGACGCCCAAGGCTTCGGCCGCGCGTCGGAGCGCGCCGCGCAGGCGGTCGAGCGGGAGGTCGCGCCCCGCGAGCGCGAGGCCGCGCGCCTGAAAATCCCCGAGCGCGTAGAGCACGACGCGCTCGGCGTCCACGCCGTCGTCGTTCTTCTCTGTGTCGAAGAGCGGGGTCTTGCTCATCGTTTACGGAAGCTGCCGGCTGTTAGCTACCGGCTTTTAGCCCTGTCATGAACCGCGTGCCGCCCGGCACGGTTAGCGTAAAAGCTAAAAGCCGACAGCTAATAGCTAACGGCTAATTCATGGGGACGTGACGCGGCGCGGCCGCGCGTTCGAGGGCGTGGTCGAAGGGTTCGCGGTCGCCGCGTGCGCACCGGGCTGCGCGCCCGCCTCAGCCTTCTTGCGCTCTTCGGCCTGCTCGTACGGGTCGAGCCGCGCGAAGAGGTAGAAGCGCTCGCCGCGCGCGGCGACGACGCCCAGAAACTTGTACTTGTATTCGAGCGTCGCCCCGGCCTGAAGCTCCTCCGGCTTCGGCGGGCTCTCGAAGAGCTGGTCGAACTCGCCCTGCGAGACGGCTTCCAGTTCGGGCAGGTAGTCGTTGTTGCTCTCGCGGGCGATGCGCAGGGCCATCTGCCTGAGCGCGTAAATCCTGTTCGAGTTGTGGAGGTAGTACGCGCGTCTTATCTCCTGTCGGCTCGCCCGGTCGTCCACGACCTCCTGCTCGTTTCGCAGGTAGCCGAGGTACGCGCGAACGTTCGGCCCGAACTCATCGTCCTCGGACGCGCGCGCGCGACGCGTGTGCTGCGCGAAGACGGCCGAAGAGGCCGCGCACAGCATTAACGCCAGGGCAAGAAGCCTCGACAAACTTCCCTCTGCTCTCGACACTCTCATGGACTCTGTACAAGGCCGGGCGCGCGGCCACGCGGCGGCGTTACAAACTCTCGTCGGGATCGCGGGGGGTTCGACCGGGGCAAATCTTAGCACAACTCAGGCGCGCGCGCCGCCGGACGCGTGCGGCAGTTGAGCGCGCGCGAGTTACACATGAAGGGGGACGTGTTCGCCGTCGTCAAAATTGCGCGTGCCGCGCGCGCGGTGCTACATTCAGGGCGCGAGGGTTTCGGAAGCCTTAAAGGTTTTAAGACTCCTTATGTCGTCCTTCGAATCGAAAGACTCTGAGAGAGCGCGCGGCGGCGAGTTCAAGGGCAGGCGCGTCGCGCTCGGCGTGTCGGGCGGGATAGCCGCGTACAAGGCCGTGGAAGTCCTGCGCGGGTTGCAGCGCGCGGGCTGCGAGGTGCGCGTCGGGATGACGAAGCGCGCGTGCGAGTTCGTGACGCCCTTGACGTTCCGCGCGCTCTCCGGCGCGCACGTCGTCGTGGACGACTACGCGCCGGACAACCCGGACCCGATCGCGCACATAACCTTCTCGCAGACCGTCGAACTCTTCGTCGTCGCGCCCGCCACCGCGAACATCATCGCCAAGTTCGCCAACGGCGTCGCCGACGACTTCCTGACTTCGACCTATCTGGCCTCGAACGCGCCCGTGCTCGTCGCGCCCGCGATGAACACGACGATGCTCCTGCACCCCGCGACGCAGCGAAACCTGGCGCGCCTGCGCGCCGACGGCGTACGCATTGTCGAGCCCGACGCAGGCGAGATGGCATGCGGCACGGTCGGCCCCGGCAGGCTCTCCGAGCCCGAGTTGATAGTCGCCGCCGCTCTCGAAATGTTGAGGGAAAGGGGCGCGCGCGCGGCAGACCTCGCGGGCGAGCGCGTGCTGGTCACTGCGGGCGGGACGCGCGAGGAGATAGACCCCGTGCGCTTCATCTCGAATCATTCGTCGGGGCGCATGGGCTTCGCGCTCGCCGAGGCCGCGCGCTCGCGCGGCGCTGAGGTGACGGTCGTCGCGGGCACGACGAGCGCGGCCGTGCCGTGCGGCGTTCGCGTCGTGCGAGCACTGTCTGCCGGTGAAATGCACGAGGCCGTGATGCGTGAGGTCTCGGCCGCGACGGTCTTCATAGCCGCCGCGGCCGTCGCGGACTACCGCCCCGCGGAGAGGGCGGCGAATAAGATGAAGAAGTCCGGCTCCGCGCTCACGCTCACGCTTGAGCCGACGCCCGACATACTCGAAGATGTCTCGCGCACGCGCCGCGACGGCCTGCTCGTCGTGGGCTTCGCCGCGGAGACCGACAGCGTCGTCGAGAACGCGCGCGCGAAGCTCGAACGCAAGAACCTCGACGCCGTCGTCGCCAACGACCTCACGCAGGACGGCGCGGGCTTCGACAAAGACACAAACGTCATCACGCTCCTCACGCGCGACCGCGAACGCCCGGACACGCTCCCGCTCATGTCCAAGCTCCAAGCCGCCCACCGCGTCCTCGACGAAGTCGCACGACTAAGAAAAAAGGGATGAGTGCGGAGGGATGAGGGATGAGTAAGGGCTCGCCTTATATTCATCCCTCATCCCTCCGCACTCATCCCTTCCTCAGTACGTTCTTATAGCGTGCATGACGCGGCCCCAGACCTCGAAGTCCATACTCTCGATGACTTCTATGGGCTGGTACTTGTCGTTCTCGGGCATGAGCCAGATGCGGCCGCGGCTGAGGCGCAGGCGCTTGACGCACAGCTCGTCGTTGATGCGCGCGATAACTATGTCGCCGTCGTCCGCCTCGACGTGCCGGTCTACGACGAGTATCGAGCCGGGGTGGATGCCCACGCCCGTCATCGAGTCGCCCGAGACGCGCACGTAGAAGGTCGCCACCGGGTGCTTGATGAGGTAACGGTTCAAGTCCAAGTGCCCTTCGATGTAGCTCTCCGCGGGCGAAGGGAAGCCCGCCGAGACGGCCGTCATGAAGAGCGGGCGCTCCCAGCTCGTGGTTCGATCCGGCCTGAGAACCTCTTCGACGTTCGAGTATGAGAACATGTTCGTTTCACCCGCGGGAAGATGTACAACCGGCGGGATGATACACGGAAGCCGGGTCGAAGACAATACTTTTGTTCTTGTGCGTGAAGCGTCGAACGTCGGCGCGGGCTGTGTTCGCCGGGGCAGACCTACGGCGGCGCGTCGGAGTGCGCGCGCCGAGGCGACAGCGCGGGTCATCTTGCGGAGGGGCTAGATGCGCCCCATCAGCAGCAGGATGATTACGATGAGAAGCAGAAGGCCGAGCCCGCCGCTCGGGCCGTACCCCCACCCGCGGCTGTAGGGCCACGAAGGGAACGAGCCCAGGAGCAGCAGGATCAGGATGATGAGCAGAATGAGACCGATACTCATGTCGCGCCTCCTCTAACTTTCGTCTGTGTTGCGAGTACGTCGAACGCAACTTGTATAACAGCGCGCCGCGCCGGTCAACACAAAAGTTCGGCGGCTCAAACTTCCGCCGCCCGCCGCCCCAGCTCGCGCTCGCGCATGTAAAGGAAGAGCGGGAACCCCAGCGAGACCCCGACCGCGAGCGTCGCCACAATCGCCAGCCACCGCATACGCACGCGCACGCGCGACCCCTCGCCCCAGACGAAGACCGCCAGCACGACGGCCGACACGATCACGTCTAACCCGAAGAACGCGCTCACGTGGTTTGCGAATAGCTGCCGGAACAGCAGCGGCACATCCAACCCGTTCGCCGCCACCCACGGCGCCAACTGCCACAAAGGCAGCGCCGCCCCCAACACACACAAGACAAGATAGACCGTCTTCAACTTCATAACGCTCACCCGTCGAGTATTTAAACCCCAAATCAAAAAAGAGGGCCTCGAAGCCCTCTTTGTACGGCGAAAGGTTTGAATGCTCCCGGCACGACTTGAACGTGCGACCCTTCGCTTTATGCTTAGATGGCCGATTTTTTTCAAATCTTGAAGAGAACTTCCTCATCAAGAATCTCGTGGACAGTTATTGGGATGATCTCTAACCCTTCCTCACGTAAAGCCCTTGTGATCTCTTTTAGCGCGTCGGAAGTATAGTCAAAAGATATAAAGAAACCTTTGTCACGCTTCTGGCGCTTCATAGCGGTCTCGAAGCTATCGATGTCTGGGCGGCCCACCTTGTCTTTTTGTTTGACTTGAACGGGATACCAGCGATCCATTTCCCCGAATAGATCGCGCCCTTCGCGCTTTTCTTTAGATACACTAGCTGGATATATACGCCCGTCTATTCCCATATCACGCACCTTGGCTCTATTTGCTATTGCGTGACCGTTTACAAGAACCGTGTTTAAGGCCGTCACAGCCCAATTCTCAAATTCAAATGGAGGATACTTACGAAGCTCTTCAGCCGTCTTCGGGAGGTCGCGTAAGAAGAAATCCTTACCCTCCCTAAGACGGCACTGCTCTATAAGGCGCTGTGCCATCACACGGCATGCCGTTGGACTGATGTCAATGCCTATCCAGCGCCGCCCTAAATTTTGCGCCGCATGCAGCGTTGTTCCACACCCACAAAATGCGTCCAGCACTACATCTCCTCTGTTTGAAGATGCTTCGATTATTCGGTTAAGGAGTGCAAGCGGTTTTTGTGTCGGGTAACCCATCCCTTCCCCCGAGTGTGCCTGGATAGGAGTAATGTCGGACCAGATGCTATCTACGGGCGTCCCTTCCTGCTCATCCAAGTAGCGCTTCAAGGCGGGTACTGTGCCTGGCCTTGTTTGTACAATTAAACCAGCCTCGTACGCTTCCTGCATTCGCTCTTTAGTCCAGCGCCACACACGCTTCACACCTAAAAATTCGTAAGTCAGGTTGGGACGATCTTTATTAGGATTTGTTAAGTCAGCCAACCTATAGCGCCTTCCTGTTCCTGGTTCACTGTATTTGTAGAAGTCGGATATGTATTTTTCACTATGTGGTAAGTATTGGCGGTTGAAGGTGTATTCTTTACCCTTAGTATAGAAAAAGATAGAGTCGTGATTGTTCGGGAAAGATCGGGATGCTAATCCTTTTGCGTTGGTTCGCCTCCAGATTATGTGAGTATTGAATCCATTTGAACCAAATACTTGGTCAAGCATAACCCTGACATAAGCATCAGCATGCCAATCACAGTGATAATAAAAGCTCCCGGTTTTCTTTAATACACGCCATAGTTCTGAGACGCGTGGGCGCATCCAATTAACGTAGTGCTCTACAGCGCCAAACCGGTCATCAAAGGCTCGCTTTTCTTTAGTATCTCCCCAAAAAATTTCATAATCACGGTTACTGTTAAAAGGCGGATCGATATAAATTAGATCAACGCATTCATCCGGCAACTCATGAAGCTTCTGAAGATTATCACCGCAGTAAATGATTTGAGTTTGAATCATATTACCTCTCCAATAGCAGGATCATGGGCAATGATAATTAACTAGCGACTAGATTCTTGGCGGATTCTTCTCAATCCATCTGCTTGTGCAGGAATGCTGTAAAGATCTTCCATGACATGTTCAATAAGGTTGATGGCGACTATCAATACATCTTTCTCCGGGACGGCTAATTCGTGTAAGGCCATATTGCCTAAGTATCTGTGCTCGTGAAGCAGTTGAGCTTGTCGCTCTGTCAGAATATTATTCTCAGCCAAGCCTTCTATTTTGCAGTCGAGAGTAGTTTTCCTGACGACTTCATTACTCTCCCTATGCCTAACGAATTGTCCGGTTGTATGGTCTCTTTTTGGCCCATCGAGTATATTCTGGTCTGCGCATATACCCTCGACGAGTGCTCTCAAACCACCTGCACATAAAAGTAAAGCCGAATTATTGAAGGCACCGATCGTTTCTCGGTAAATCTGGTCGATTATGGCAGGAGCATCCGGAAATTGTTTAGGTGCCCTATATTGCCTCAAAGGATAAGTAAACCATTCTGTTATTTCCCAATCCTGCTCGCCTTCTATCCAGTGTTCCTCGTGGCAGGAAATGCTGTCACACCCACCACACCGAACAATCTGCCAAACGACTGATTTGCCATCTGCTGTGTCTTGTTCATAAATGCGCACAGTGCCGTGTCGAGTCACTCCGGCGCAGCTATTACAATAAATCCTTAAATCAGCGGCCATAGATGGTGTGAAGAGGATACGCGCTATTGATGATTAGCACGACGGTTGAAGCCAGATGCTCGACTACGAACTGAAGAGCGCGTAACTATTCAAAAGACGCAAGTAATCGAAAGAATCATATGCTCCCGGCACGACTTGAACGTGCGACCCCTCGCTTAGGAGGCGAGTGCTCTATCCACTGAGCTACGGGAGCCGAGGGCTAAAAGTTAACAGACGCGCGGCGGCGGAGTCTAGCGGCGTGCGGGCGCGCGCGGCGGCGTCCGTCAAAGCTCGTCTGTAGGGTTCAGGACTGGTACTTGATGAGCGAGCGCACGTCGTGGCCTTCCAGCCTTTGGCGGCCGGGGAGAAATTCGAGCTCGACGACGAAGGCGAGGCCGACGACTTCGCCGCCCATCTCTTCGACGAGGCGTACGACCGCGGAGGCCGTGCCGCCTGTGGCGAGAAGGTCGTCGGCGATGACTACTCGGTGGCCCGCGCCGACGGCGTCGCGGTGCATCTGCAAGGCGTCCTGTCCGTACTCCAAATCATAAGAGACGGTGGCGCACTCCGAGGGGAGCTTGCCGGGCTTGCGCGCGGGGACGAAGCCCGCGCCGAGCTGGTATGCCATCGCGGGCGCGAAGATGAAGCCGCGCGCCTCGATGCCTATGACCGCGTCCACGCGCTCGTCCTTGAACTCGGCGGCGAGCGCGTCGATGACCTCGCGGAAGCCCTCCGGGTGCTTGAGGAGCGTCGTGATGTCGTAGAAGTTTATGCCCGCCTTCGGGAAGTCGGGCACTTCGCGTATGAGCGACTTTAGATGATCCATCAGTCAGTTTTCAGTTTTCAGTTTTCGGTTTTCAGAAATCAGCTTCTTGTCTTAGCTGAAAACTGAAAACCGCAAACTGAAAACTGTTCCTCACCTTTCGATTCTGAAAGACTTGTAAGTGCCGTTCGGGTCGAGGCTGAGTTCTTCGACTTGCTCGACGCGCGCGTGTTGCGGGCCCGCGGCGAGGTCGTGTTTGAAGCCCTCGACGCCCTCGGGCGTCCCTTCGGCGTGGACTTCGACGCGGCCGTCGGGGAGGTTGCGGACGTAGCCTACGACCTGATGGCGCGCGGCGATGCGTTGGGCGAAGAAGCGGAAGCCGACGCCCTGAACCTCGCCGCTTATCGTGTAGTGTCGCGCGACTCTCAAGAGACTTTGCCCCCTTCGACCGCCCCCGCCTGAAATCCTCTCCGGCAAAAGACGCGCTATCCTAAAAGAAAGAATCGCCGGAACGCAATCGCTAACGCGCGATCAACTCGACTATGCGCACGCCGCCCGGCGGCACTTCGATTGAGACGCGCGACGCGTTCCCTTCCCGCGCCTTCTTCAACTGCGCGCCTTCCGTCCACTCGTTCACGGATTTAACTTCGGAGCCCGTGAGTTCGATTGAGACCTCCGCGACTTCGGCGCGGTTGACCTGCGCGAGCCCCTGCTGAGGCTTGTAGACGCCGCGGTTGTTTATGAGCGTTACGACCCAGCCGCGCGCGTTGCGGTTGACTAAATACTCAACGTCGCCGCGCACTCGCACGGGCGTCGCGTCGGCGAGCAGGTGCGCGAGCACGTGCGCGGCGGCCGGGACTAAACGCTCGTCCAACCCTAAAAGGTCTGGCACGGCGACGAAGACCACGCGGCCGCGCCCGACGCGGTTGACCGTTACGAGCGGGTCGCCCGTCGGGGTCTTCATCAAAACTTCAGCGCCGCGAGGCTCGACGCGTTCGTAACGGTATACCTGTCCCGAAAGGTCTGCGCGCGCCTCTCCCTGCGCGAGACAGACGGCGGCGTCCGCCTCCGCCGTGGAGCCCAGAGCGCGAACGCCCGTCAAATCATCCGGCAGACCTTTGACCTGCGCCGCGTTTAAGACGACGGTGCCGCCCTTCTGCGCGTAAGCCTTGAGACGTTGGCCCCACGCGGGCGTCCACTCGACGCGCCCGCCGACGACGACCGCGCGGTACGCGTCCAGGGCTTCGGCCTTCTGCTCGGAGGCGACGAGCACGTCGAAGATGTCTCCGAAGGGCGTGCTCGTGAACGCCTGCCGGTCGGCGGTCGCGGGCTCGCCTTCGTCTTGCGCCGCCGGGTAGTAGGCCGCGAGGAATAGCTCGCGCAGCGCACGGTCGCCGCGGTTGAACGGCGAGACGCCGAGCGGCAGTTGCGGCCAGTCGGTCATGTCCCAGCCGTGAGCGGGGTCTAAGAGGAACGCGACGGGCGTGTAGGGCACGCCGCGCTCCGTGTGCTTCTCCGCGAAGCGCACGAACTCGTCGGTGATGCGGCCCAAGGGGTTTAGCTGGAACGGGTGCTCGCCCGGCGCGGGCTTGAAGAACTGGTCGTGACCCTGTTCGAGGTAGACGGCCGACGCGCCCGACATGTAGTAGAGGTAATAGTTCTTCCTGTACCACGAGAGCGACGGCCCCATCGTCACGCCGTAGCGCGAGTGGAAGAAGTGCTCGGGGCCCGCGAAGTTCTGCGCGGTGGTGAAGGTCGTCGCGGTGTCGCCGAAGTTGGGCGCGTGGTAGTAGAGGAAGTTCGCGCCGTACTGCCGCGCCGCGCCGCGCGTGAAAGCGATGCGCATCGAGGTGACGGGCATGACGGCGGCCGTCTCCATCCCGAGCGTCCGCACGCCCCACGCGGCGAGCGCGTGCGCGAACGCGGTGCTCGAAGTAGATTGCGCGGGGATAAGCTCCGGCCACATCGCGCCCGCGCTCGTCTTGAACGTCTGCTGCCATTTGAATTCGAGAGCGCGCGTGTAGGCGGCGCGGTAGGCTTCGAGCATCTGACGGCGCGTCATGTCGGGCGTGAGCGTCAACTGCGACGCGACGATGGGGTAGACGTGTCCTATGCTCTCGCCGGAAATCCAGCCGACGAACTGCTGCCGGAACTCGCCCGTCAGGAGTTTGAGGGCGGCGGCGCCCTCCCCTTCCTGAAAGCTCGCGGAGCCGTAGTTGATGTTGACGGCGAACGGGAGGTGAGTCTCGCGTACGAAGCGTGTGAAGGCGCTGCCCTCGCGCAGGTGCTTCGCGAGGTGGTTGACGTGGAAGACGGGCACGACGAGCGGAGAGGAGAAGAGCGGAACGTCGCGCGCGCCCTTGTACTTCTCGACGAACGCTTCGACGGGCTCGGCGTTGAAAGGGTAGAGCGGGCGCTCAGACGTTGGCGCGTCGTACGTCTCCCAGAACTTCTCCGTGATGTTCCAGGGCATCAGGAAGTCCCGGCCCGCGAGCGGCTGCCGGCGCCAGAGCGCGGGCGCTTGCGCGGCGGTCGCGTCCCTTTCCGTGAGCGGCGCGAGAGGCGCGCGCTTCTCGGCCCACTCGGCCAGAACGCGCTGCGCGGCGAAGGGCGGCTTTCGTCTTCCCTCGGGTTGATACTTGAGGTCGCTCGTGAGCAGAACGCAGTCCACGTTTCTGCGGGCCTCCGCCGCCTTCTCTATCTCGACGGAGAGTTGGGCCGCGCCCTTCTTCAACGTGACGGCGTTCGACCCGGCCCACGCGAACGCCCAGCCCCAGTACATGCTCACCTCGTCGTGCGCGTCTACGACGGCGCGCGCGCCGAACTCCTGACGCATGACCTCGCGCCCCGATTGCGTGACGCGCACGACGAAGCTCTCAGTCTTGCCTGCCCAGTCCGCGTAGCGCGCCCAGAGCTTGTACTCGCCGTCGCGGGGGACTTCTATCTCCTGTGTGAGCGCGGCGCGCGTCTCGTCCGCGGAGGCCGCGACGGAGTTCCACTCGCTCTCGCCGCCCTGCGACCACTCGGCCGAGACGCCCGGCCCGTTCATCCCCCAGCCCGGAGCCTGCTCGCGCGGCAGGTTTCGCCACGAAGGGTTCGTGCGCGGCTCGTTGCGCGCGTCGAGCGTGACGCCCGGCATGTTCTCCGCCTCGTACCAGAGGTATTCGTCGTGGCGCGCGCCGTCCGCGGGCCGAGCGGTCGTCTGCGCGAAGCCGGTCGAGTGCGGCAGCGACAGACAGACGACGAGGGCGAGGAACGGTGCGAGCTTATGCGGCATGCGGGAATAATCGCCGATTGAGGGTCGGGACGCAAAACAGGGCCGCGGACGTTAGCGAGCGGGCCTCAAGTTACGCGGTACGTATGTACTACGTAACTTGAGGCCCGCTCGCTAACGTCCGCGGCCCTGTAAACTCAGCCCAACTCTTCCAGACACTCCGCGAGCGACAGTTGGCGGCACGTGAACATCGGCGTGTCGCGCAAGGTGTAGCGGCTCGCCTTCGACTCGCGAAGCTCCTGCACGAGGTCGAGGAAGTCGGACGGGTAGTCGGTCTCGAACGCGACGACGAACTCCTGGTCGTCGAGGCCGAAGGAGTAGGTC
>Ga0126311_10001276_pt1 | contig 12126 bp, 15 predicted proteins | sample Plot61_FD_92539 | JGI IMG/M metagenome (GOLD analysis project Ga0126311, IMG submission 92539) | Serpentine soil microbial communities from UC McLaughlin Reserve, CA, USA - Plot61 | ecosystem: Environmental > Terrestrial > Soil > Grasslands | place: USA: UC McLaughlin Reserve, Lake County...
CGAACATGGTGCAGCGGCCCAGAGAGATCTTCCGCCGGTTCGCCCGTGCCGTCATAGATCGGGGGGTGGACATCTATTACGGTCACAGCGCCCACATCTTCCAGGGGGTGGAGATCTACCGCGGCAAACCCATCCTCTACGATACGGGCGACTTTATCGACGATTACACGGTGGACCCCAGGCTCCGTAACGACTGGTCCTTCCTCTTTCAGGTTTCCGTAGAAGAAGGCACCCTCGAGCGGCTTGACCTTACCCCGGTCAAACTCTCGTACGCACGGGTTGACCTCGCTACGGGCGGCGAGCGAGAAGAGATACTGGACCGGATGGAACGCCTGTCCGCCGAGATGGGCACCGTCTTCACCCGCCGTGAAGACGCGTTGGTGCTCGAACGCAGCTAGCGTCCCATTCCTCCTGCTACTCCGGGAACGCGTGCGCGCCGTGGAGTCTGACGAAGCGGGCCCATGCGACGGTGTGGCGCCGCACGAAGCCTCGAGTGCCCTTCTCGAAGAGGATCACCTCCTCTCTGCCGCCCGGGCCTACAGGCTGCACCAGGCGCCCTCCCGCAGCGAGCTGCTCCTCGAGCGGCCTGGGGACGGAGGGGAACGCCGCGGCGACCAGGATGGCGTCGTAAGGAGCGTGCTCGGGTAGACCCTTCGTCCCGTCGACCGTGACGACCTCTGCGTTGGTCACGCCGAACCGGGCGAGGTTCTCCCTCGCCGCCTCCGCCACGTCCCCGAAGCGCTCCACCGCCCACACGAAGCCGCAGAGGCGGGCGAGCAGCGCCGTCTGCCAGGCGTAGCCAGCGCCGACCTCCAGCACCCGCTCCGAGCCCGCGAGCCCCAGAGCCTCAACCATCCTCGCTACCAGCGAGGGCTGGGTCGTTACCTGGCCGTGGGGGATGGGAAGCGGCTTGTCCTCGTAGGCCTGCCAGGCGAGGTCAGCGGGGACGAAACCAGCCCTCGGGACCGCGCTCAGGACCTCGAGGAGGCGGGGATCATGCACACCCTCGCCGGTGATGGTCCGGACGAGATTCTCCGGCTCGCTCATGATCCCACCACTTTACACCAGCCTGCGGCTCCTAAGGTCTCTGTTGGAAAGCCGAAGGACTTGTGGACAATGGGCATAAGAGCCTATCGAGCGGGGAGGAGGCCATGGTGGAGTTCGACGCCGACGGCAGGATGGTGGGAGGATACCTGGCGATGCCCGAAGGTGGGCATGGGCCTGGGGTACTGGTACTGCACGCCTGGTGGGGGCTTACGCCCTTCTTCGAGGACGTCTGCGATCGCCTCGCCTCAGAGGGTTTCGTCGCGCTCGCCCCGGACCGATACGGTGGGGTTGCCGCGGCCACCATCCAGGAGGCCGAGGCATTGCAGCGACGTCGGGAGGATCCAGTGCGCACTAAAGCGGATCTCATGGCGGCGGTTGACTATCTGAGAGTCCACGAGGCCGTCACGGGGGAGGAGCTGGCAACGTTGGGCTTCTCGGCCGGGGCAAGCTGGGCGCTTCTGCTCTCCGTCCTCAAGCCCGACGTTGTAGGGGCGGTGGTCGCCTTCTACGGAACCGAGCAGGCAGACTACGCTGCATCGCGCGCCGCGTATCTTGGGCACTACGCCGAAGACGACGATTGGGAGCCCCCCGAGGAGGTGCAAGCGACTGAGGACACCCTGCGAGCCGCCGGGCGGGAAGTGGCGTTCCATACCTACCCAGGTGTTGGGCATTGGTTCTTGGAGGCGGACCGTCCTGACTATTACGATGCGCAGGCCGCGGGCCTCGCTTGGGAGCGCACCGTGGGCTTCCTGAGTAGGCGTCTCGGGCTGACCTAGTACTCTCAAACCCGCGTGCTGATCGATCGTTAGCGTGGATTCCTCTCGCCTCTGGGGTAGCATCTTGGGGAATGGCTTATGGCGACTTCCTAGGAATCGGTTGAGGTCGGTGCTTCGGGCCGCGGGGCTGGGGACAGCCGTCTCGGCCGAGCGTCTCCTGCTCAACGGCGCATCGAGGCAGCCCTCGCGCGAGCCGTACGTGCAGGGCATCACGGCGACCTCCGCCGTGATCGCCTGGAAAAGCGGAGAACCCGGGGAGGGGGTGGTGAAGTACGGAAAGACGCCCGAGCTCGGGTGGGAGGAGGTCGATCGTCGGGTTGGTAGACGCCACGCCGTAGTGATCGCGGGCCTGGATCCTGGTTCGACCTACCACTACCGGGTAGATAGAGTCGGCGGACCGCCCGCGCCTGGCAGCTTCCGCACCGCTCCGGCCGGGGAGAACTCCAGCTTTTCATTCGCCGTGGTCGGCGACAGCGGCAGCGGGGGCAAGGGACAGCTGGCGGTGGCCGGCCTGCTGGGACGCCTGGAGCCGGATCTGATCCTGCACACCGGCGATGTGGTCTACCCGGCCGGCCAGGAGCGATACTACGATCGACGCTTCTTCGCGCCTTACGGCAAGCTGATCAAGGAGGTGCCTGTCTTCCCCGTCCTCGGCAACCACGACGTGCGCAAAGGCGATGGCGCCGCCTTCCTGGAGAACTTCCACCCGCCCCTCGGCAGCCTGGGCAGCACGAAACGCTACTACTCCTTCGACTGGGGAGATGCCCACTTCATCGCCCTCGACAGCGAACTGCACTACGACGACAGGGGTTCAAGCGCCGCGCGGCAGAAGGCCTTCTTAGAACGCGACCTGGCCGCTGCGGACAAACGCTTGAAGATCGCGTTCTTGCACAGATCCCCCTACGGCTCTTCGAAGCACGGCGGCGACGAGACGATCCGCGCTGACCTTGAGCCGCTCTTCGCGAGGCATAGGGTGAACCTCGTCTTCGCCGGTCACGACCACGTCTATGAACGTACAGTGCCGATAGAAGATGTTACGTACATCGTGAGCGGGGGAGGCGGTAAGAGGCTCTACTCGGCGGGCGAGGGTCGACTGACGGCCTGCTCCAGGTCTGCCCACCACGCGGTGCTAGGGCGCGTAGAAGGCGGACAGCTCTCCCTCGAAGCTGTGGAGCCAGATGGTACCGTGTTCGACCGTTTCGACACGATCGTCGGCGGAGAGTAGTGGCGCTCACGACGCAAATGGTGTCCTAGTAGAATCTACCTGCAATACTACGAGGCAACCGAAGGCGCGCGGTCAATTGGAGGAGTAGACGATTGGGGTTGCTTAGCTGGATCATCTTCGGGCTTATCGCGGGGATAATCGCGAAGCTGCTGATGCCAGGCCGCGACCCCGGCGGGTGCATAATTACCATGCTCCTCGGGGTGGCGGGCGCTTTCGTGGGAGGGTTCCTCTACAGGCTCGTGACCGGGACGGAGGTGCTGTACTTCGGGTTCGATCTCAGAAGCTTCGCGATAGCGGTCCTGGGAGCCGTGGTGGTCCTGGCCATCTACCGGCTCCTCCTCAGGGGTTGAGCCCAAGGGCCAAGCGCGTTCAACGAACTCATGAGAGGATCACGAGGAGGGGCTGGCCCTTCCGACGCCGCCGGGAGATCTATGTAGCCATGAGCGAGGAACGCCACGAGGACCTGAACCTGACGCCTCCGGAGGAGGGCTTCGAGCTCTACCGCTACAAGAACGCCGAGGCGATGGGGACTCGGGGGTGGTCGGGACTCTACTGGGCGAGGAAGAACGAGGCAGGAGACTACGAGATCCGGGCCGTCACGAGGAAGGGAGAGGGGTACTCTTACCCTGGGGGCGTGTTCTCGCAAGCCTCTTTCGAGAGGTACTACGAGAAGGCCAGTTTCATTCTGCCTCGACCCCGTCCTCGAGACGAGGCGGAATGAGGGCAGACACGGGCATGGATAGGGGACGCTACGTGGAAGAGGTTGGATCGCGCCGTAGGCTACGCCTTGCCGCTGCAAGGTGACAGGGAGGCGCAGTATGACAAAGAGGACCTCCACCACGGCAGCACCCGGCCGCTCGCGCCTCCGTGGCACGCTCCTCGTGTTGGGGATCGTGCTACTGGCGGCCAACCTGCGTCCGGCGCTCACGGGCGTGGCGCCCTTGATCGGCCAGATTCGGGCGGACACCGGCATATCCAACGGGGTAGCAGGGCTTCTGACGACGCTACCGCTCCTGGCGTTCGGCCTGCTCTCGCCGATCGCGCCGCGCGTAGCCCGTCGATTCGGCATGGAGCGCGCGCTGCTGGCGAGCCTGCTCGTCCTGGCGGCTGGCATCCTGTTGCGCTGGGCGGGCGCGGTGGCGGCCCTCTTCTTGGGTACGGCCATCCTGGGAGCGGCGATCGCGGTCGGCAACGTGCTCTTGCCGGGCCTCGTCAAACGAGAGTTCCCCGAACACGCCGGCCTCATGACGAGTGTGTACTCCACCTCCCTGGGCATCAGCGCCGCGCTCGCCGCCGGCGTGAGCGTCCCCTTGACACAGCTGGCTGGCATCGGCTGGCGAGGAGCCCTGGCGGTGTGGGCCCTGCCTGCCCTCCTCGCCAGCGTCGCTTGGCTCCCCCAGCTCGGCCGTAGCGATCGTCCCGCGGATCCATCCGCCCGAAACTCCCCTGGAGTAAGAGATTTGTGGCGTTCCCCCCTGGCCTGACAGGTGACACTGTTCATGGGATTACAGTCGCTCGCATACTACGTGACGCTGGCGTGGCTACCGGAGATCCTGCAAGAGGAGGGGTTGAGCGCGGCCAGAGCGGGGTGGATGCTCGGGCTCTCTCAGGCCGTGGCGATCGTGACAATGTTCTTAGCCCCCATGATCGCAGCGAGGAGGCCCTCTCAGCGAGGCGCGGTTGTGGTTGCCGTGAGCATGTCTGGTGCCGGCGCCTTGGGCCTGCTGGTTGCCGGTTCGGCCGCCAGCAGCCTCTGGGTCGTGCTCCTGGGCCTCGGGCAGGGGGCGTGCTTCAGCCTGGCGCTCACCTTCTTCGCGCTGCGCGCTCCAGACCCCGGGCACGCCTCAACCCTATCAGGCATGGCCCAGTCCGTCGGTTACCTGCTCGCCGCGGGTGGGCCTTTCCTCTTCGGCGTCTTGCGCGATGCGACGGGTGCATGGAAAGTGCCGCTGGCGTTGCTGCTGGCGATTACGGTGTGCCTGCTGATCGCAGGTTTGGGTGCCGCCCGCGACGCCCACGTCGGTGCGCCCAGCTGACACCCACGCGGCTCCGCGAAGCGCCTGGAGCGTCACTTGTGCATCTTCTACCGTGCCGATCGTGCCATAATAGAGGGATGAACAAGCGGATCGTTGCTGGTCTGTTAGGAGCTGGGCGGTTGTCGTTCGGCATGGCGCTCCTGTTTTCTCCTGCCTCGACGCTGCGGTTCTTCTGGTCGGATGACGACGCTACCCAGCGGATCGCCTCGGAGATCGGTCGCGCACTCGGCGTACGTGAGGTGGTTTTGGGGCTTGGGATCATGGGTGCGCTGATGAGGAATGGCTCCCTCAAGCCCTGGCTCTTGGCGAGCGCCGCCGTCGATACCGCCGACGTGACCCTGACGTTGACGAGATCCTTCTCGTTCCTGCGCCGAGGCCAGCTCGTGATGGCCGTTGCAGGGCCGCTGACTATCCCACTGGAGATCTACCTGGCCTTCAATTCGGATGAGTAACAGCGGTTCCCGGAAGTTACAGCGCCATCTACAGAGCCGGCTGTGCGGTTATTGTGTTCTTGCCCTCGGCTCGGATACGGGGCGTAGCCACACCGAGACGTGGGCCGGCTGCATCGTCTCTCTCACTACCTCTACAAGGTCGTTGCTTAGCGCGTCCAGGTCTGTCTCGTGACGCAACTCAGCGGAGAACGCCTCTAGCGTCTTTGCTGCGTCGTACTTGCGCCGGTAGAAACGGCGGTCCACGAAGCCCTGGATGTGTCGCCTCAAAGGCTCGAACATGGCGGCTATCACCAGGGTGGACGCTACCACGGCGACCTGGGACTCCTGACCGGTGAGAACGCGGAAGACGTTCTGCAACACCACGATGGTGCCCTCGTAGACCACCGCCAGCAGCACCGTGAGGGTGACGTAGACCAGCGTGCGGTTGATTATGAGATCTATGTCGAAGAGGTGGTAGCGCAGCACGGCGAAGCCGATGGAGGTCGGGATGAGGAGCATGGCAAGGTAGCCGATGAGCGTGTTGCCGACCAGGTAGGCGAGTAGCGCCCCCGGCGACGTGAATACCCGGGCTAAGATGCCGAGCAGCAGAGATATTCCGACGAAAACTGTGAGTGCTGCCGAGATGCCAAACACAACCCATTTGATCTGCTGCCGCTGCGCGGAGCTCGCGGTGCGCCGGTAGCGGTAGCCCTGAGAGTAGATCGCCGTGCCAAATGCGCCTAACCACACCACCGTGTTGATCAAGGCATGCCAAGTGTACGGGCTCGGGTTCAGGTACCACTCAGGGAAGAAATACCTGGGCAACTGCCAGGCTATCCAAACCAACGCCACCCAGCGCGTCCAGCGGGGCACGAACCTGCCGTCGGGAAAGAGGTAGAGGAACAAGCCGAAAGAGGCCGCACCGACGAAGTGGAGGAAAGAGGTCGGCGTCTCCCACACCGGATACCGCGCCGCGAGCGCCTGCATGGTGAACACGAAGGTCGCCGTCCCGAAGGTGAGCATGGCCAGGGAGACGAGCAACCCCATGCGATCGTCGGATCTGCGCCAGAAGATGAGGAGTGCGACTACGGTGCACACGGCAGCGAAGAGGATGTCCATAGCCACGGTGTAGGCCGCGAAGAAATCGACGGAGAGGCCGAGACCCTTCAGGGCGTGCTGGTCGGAGAGCGAGAGCTGCCCGGTGGGGCACGTAGCGGTAGGGCACGGGACATGCAACAAGGTGAACTCGGCCGGAATGCCGATGAGGAAGAGACCGAGGGCCAGCGCGGCGACCAGGATCCACGCCACCCTGGCAAGCAGGAGCCAGCGTTCCCGCATCCGGACGGGTGGCGTGGCATCAGAACCTCTGCGACGCTCTGGCCTGGCGTGCGGTGTGCTCACTTCAGAGCTCCTTTTCCGGCCTCGCGCCTCGAGCAGCAGAGACCATCGACGTCGTGCATCGGTCAAACCCTGTGCCGCGATCGTCTCCTGGACATTTTGCAAGCCTTACGATGGCCATTTTATGAGGTGAGTAGTTCCTTACGGAGCAGGTCGCGGCGGGTGTGGATATGATCGCGCTCCTTCCTCAGACCTAGCCCGAGTTTAGCCTCTAGTATCGCAAGTTGCAAGGAGTGGGCGGCTTGATGTCGGGCGTGGGGTCGTGCGCCGCGTGTAGCCGTGCAGAAAGAGGCGAGAAAGCGTTCTAAGATAACAACTTGTGTCGAAGAGAGACGAGGACATGATGGTGACCGAACGAGACGCCCCGCTGGCCCTGATGGTTCAAGCGCCCGACGAGCCTGGCGCGCTGCATGCCCTGACCGGGGTATTCCTCGACCATGAGGCGAACATCACCCACGTCGACATCGTCGAGCGGCGCGAGGGGTTCTCGACGGTCTACTTCGAGCTGGAGGACGTCGCCGGAGAAGCTGCGGACGCGCTCATCGGTGACCTGGAGGCGCTGCCCATCGTGAGGGCGGCCGAGCGGGCGCCCTCGTTCCAGAAGGTGTATGGCAAGCGGATCATCGTGGTCGGCGGCGGTGCGCAGGTGGGTCAGGTGGTGGTCGGCGCGGTCGCCGAGGCCGACAGGCACAACATTCGCGGTGAGAAGATCTCGGTCGACACCATCCCCCTGGTCGGCGAGGAAGAGCTCGCCGCCGCGGCGCGCGCCGTGGCCCGCCTGCCGCGGGCGGTGGCGTTGGTCCTGGCCGGAGCGCTCATGGGTGGGAAGGTCGCCCGCGCCGTCTACGAGATCCGAGAGAAAGGGATCATCGTGCTCTCGCTCAACATGCCAGGCAGCGTGCCCGACGCCGCCGACCTGGTTGTGAGCGACCCGGTCCAGTGTGGCGTGATGGCCGTTATGGCAGTCTCCGATTCGGCCCAATTCGACATCGCTCGCCAGCGGGGCCGGCGCTATTAGCCCGCCCCAATAGACTTACGGACGTTAGCGGATGACAGGGAGTGTGACCATGAGGTTGGTGATCTTCGGGTCTACAGGCGGCACCGGGCGGCGTCTCGTGGAGAGGGCGATCGCTGAAGGGCACGAAGTTACCGCCTTCGTCAGAGACTCCTCCAGGATGACCGCGCGCCACCAGAGGCTAAAGATCGTCGTGGGAGACGCGTTCGACCCGGGTCCGGTGCGGGAGGCCGTCGCCGGCAACGAGGCGGTGATCAGCGTCCTCGGTTCACGCGAGCCCAGCAACCCGCTCCGCCCGCGCAGTCCTGGAGACCCGAACGGAGTGGCTTCGGCCGGCTCCGCGAACATCGTCGTGGCAATGAAGGAGTATGGCTTGCGGCGCTTCGTTTGCCAGACGGCGTGGGGGGTGGGGGAGAGCAAGCAGAATCCTGGGTTTGCGGGCACGTTCTTCATGAAGGTGCTCGTGCCTCCCCTGCTCAGGGATGAGTACGCGGACAAGGAGGCACAGGAGAAAATCGTACGCGAGAGCGATCTCGAGTGGACCATCGTGCGTCCGATGATCCTGACCAACGGGACTTGGACGAACGATTACCGGGCCAGGGAAGACCTAAAACCGGGCCGGCGCCCTTACATCTCGCGAGCTGACGTTGCCGACTTCCTGATGAGGCAGATAGCCGATGACACGTTCCTGCGCAGGACGCCAACCGTCGGCTACTGATAGCGCCGTGCAATAGGCTTGAGCCTTATGCACGACGAGCTAGTCAGCACTTCAGGAAAAACAGAAAGCTGATCAGCTGAAATGTTGACTAGCTGAAATGCTTGCATTAACCTTGCCCGCCAAATAGCCTTCGCCAGGATCCCTTGTCCCTCTCCACTTCCTCTCGCAACTTCTTCGCCTCTTCTTGCAGCCCATCAGCGCGTTCACGCTCTCGACGGTACCTCTCTCGTTCCTGCTCTAGCTCGACCAGCAGGGCATCCCTCTCTTCTTTCTCGGTTCGCCGCGCGCGATCCAGGCGGTTCTTCAGGTGTCCTATCTGCCTGTGCAGGCTGCCCAATTCGTCTACGAGTTCCCGGATCATCTCTGAAGAATGTCCCGGGAACTCGTCGGTTGCGCCTTCGGGAGGCGTTTCGGCGGATACCCGCTCGTCTGCGGCGCGCTTCGGGATCTTCCACCGACCGCTCTGCGGGTCTCGTTCTCCTTCTATCTCCCCGGTCTCGAGTCTCTGTAGGAGACTACGTTGGGTAACTTCGAGTATCTGCGCCGCCTCTGAGAGCGTGTAGAAGTCCCTTGTTGGCATCGTTTCTGCCTTCTTCTCGAGCCTATTCTGCGACTTGCCCTATCCCGCGAGCACGCATACTAGCAGATCTGCTCGCGCTGTTCGGCAACGTCCCGACCAAGGCTATTCGGCCCACTCTACCTTCGGCACCCCCGCCCGGTCGAACTCTCCGATCCTCTCACGCCCGAGCTCTTCCAGCTCTCGCAGGCAACGTTCGCTCTCGCGCACGAACCGTGCCACGTCGACGCCTAGAGTTTCGGGCTCGAACTCTTTGAGTCGTACGGTGCCGTTACGCAGCAGGCCGGTGGCGCCGCGCCAGTTGCCGTTCTGGAGGTGGTAGAAGCCCACGCCGACCTGGAGGATGCCCTGGTAGAGGTAACGGATGCGCCCTGGCTCCTGCATCCAGGCCTCTTCGAGGTACTCGTGGCACTCGTAGAACTCGCCCCTGTTGAACTCCTCTATGCCCTTGAGGGCGAGGTCGGGCAACTCTTCAGGAGACCCCTCCGGCGCCTCTCCGGCCACATTCTTGCTAGCCGCAGCCGCAGCCTCCGCCACAGCAGCCGCCACCACCGGCCATCCTGGCGTCCATCACGGGGTTCGTCGAGAGGGCCGAGGCGCCTGGGGTTATCGAGGCGAAGTTGGAGATCACCCGCCGCGATTCCGTAGAGCCGCACTCGGGACACTCCGCGGGCTCGTCCGCGTCGCTCATCGGGCGCATCAGGTCGAAGCGATCCTCGCAGCTTGCGCACCTGTACTCGTAGAGGGCCATCTCTATCCCACCTCTCGGTCCACTGATCTCACATCACACCTATTGTACCCTCCCTCGCGCCCCGATGGGAACCTGCTATCAGCCATCAGCATTCAGCGGTCGGCCATCGGCTTTTTCTTGCTGATCGCTGACCAGCGCGGTTTTCCGGAATGGGCCCATTCCGGAAAACCGCTTTCAGATCTTAGCCGGCGTTAAGTTTCCGTTAACTCTCCTAAAACAGAGGCGGAATCGACGAACGAAAATGATAAGCTGCGCGTACAGCAGGTAGCCGGTGCCCGCCTTTCAGGGGTAATGGGGAAAGGGAAAGGAGAAGCGTGGGCACCGGCTACTCTCTTCATATCGCACATAGTCATTCTGTCAAGTCCTGACGCCACCGCCCCTCTCACGGATCCGTCGTCTGCAAGGACATGGTCTGGCGTGACCACAGGCCTTAAGCTTCGTTAGTCCTCTGCACGCAGCTGCGGTAAACTCGCTCCGCCAGCCTCCTTTGGGGCCGTAGCTCAGTTGGGAGAGCGCCGCCTTTGCACGGCGGAGGGCAGGGGTTCGAATCCCCTCGGCTCCACTCCGGGTAAGTACAAGATTTTGATAATCGGCCTCGCGCAACTCCACACAACTACCGAGACCCACTTTGAGATAGTCGTCTCTGTTCTGTCTTATCCTAGACCCGCTTCCCTGGCGCGGATGACAGCCTGCGCCCGATCCGCCACTTGCAGTTTGGTGAAGATGTTCGAGACGTGGTTGCGTACGGTCTTGAGGCTGAGGAAGAGCCGCTCAGCTATCTCCTTGTTGCCAAATCCCTGGGCGATAAGGGTTAGTATCTCATCTTCGCGGGAAGTAAGTTCTGGGAACGCCCGCGGCGAAGCTGTAGGGGGCTTCTTAGCAGAGAAGAATTTGATCAGCCGCTGAGCGACGCCCGGGCCGAAGATCGCCTCGCCGTCGTTGACGACCCTAATGGCCCTCAGCACCTCCTCTCCTCTTGCGTCCTTTAGGAGGTAGCCACGAGCCCCGGCCCGCATCGCAGCAAACACTGAGTCGTTGTCCTCGTACATGGTGACGACCAGTACGCCTATATGGGGACTTGTGTGCAGTATCTCGCGCGTGGCCTCTATACCGTTCATGCCCGGCATCTTTATGTCCATGAGGATGACATCTGGCTGCAGCTCCTCGGCAACCTCCACGACTTCTCCTCCGTTCGTCGCCTCGCCCACGACCTCAGCGTCGGCTACGGAGTCCAGGAGTCCGCGCATCCCGTCGCGAAACAGGGGGTGGTCGTCGGCGATGAGAACACGGATGGCTTCCATGTGGTTACTCCTCCTTAAGATGGATATTATTGGGTAGCCGATAGGATAGCCGTGCGCTCACGCTGGTGCCGCCCTTAGGCAAGGGCTCTATCATGCACGTCCCGCCCAGCTCTTCGGCGCGCTCGCGCATCGAGGAGAGCCCTACGCCCGCCTTGTGATGTTCATTGATGCCCTGGCCGTCGTCGATGACCTCCAGCCGCACTATCCCCGTACCCTTCTCGAGCGCGAGGCGCACCAAGCAGCTGCTGGCACCGGCGTGACGCACGACGTTGGTCAGAGCCTCCTGAGTGATCCGGTAGCAGGCCACCTCGACTGCCGCCGGCAACGACGGCAGTCTCTGAGGAGCCTCCACATAGACGTTCAGAGTGTTGTGGCTATACTGTGCCGCTACCTCGCGAAGGGCAGGGACGAGGCCGAGATCGTCGAGTGCGGGGGGGCGTAAGGCGTGGACTGCACGGCGGATGTCGGCGACGGTGGCCCTCGCGCGCTCGGCGAGGTCGGAGAGCAATTCCTGGGCCTCCGGATCGTGGGAGAGGCGGTTGCGAGCGGTCTCTAACTTTAGCGTGAGGGCAGCCAACTGAGGACCGACGCCGTCGTGCAGGTCGCGTCTGAGACGCCGCCTCTCCTCCTCGCGGCTGGCTACCAGCCGTTCGCGGGACCGCTGCAGGTCGGTTGCGAGGCGCACGGCGTGCGCTGCGACCCCCACCTGGCGGGCGAGATCCTCAAGCAGCTTCCTGTCGGAAGCAGAGAACTCCTCGCCCGGCGACCGACTACTAGCGACAAGCCTACCCACCGTCTCAGTCCCATAGGCGAGCGGCAGAACGAGGGGTGCATCCGGAGGCTGCTTACCA
>Ga0126311_10001277_pt1 | contig 12126 bp, 7 predicted proteins | sample Plot61_FD_92539 | JGI IMG/M metagenome (GOLD analysis project Ga0126311, IMG submission 92539) | Serpentine soil microbial communities from UC McLaughlin Reserve, CA, USA - Plot61 | ecosystem: Environmental > Terrestrial > Soil > Grasslands | place: USA: UC McLaughlin Reserve, Lake County...
AGGACGAGGAGTTCGTCGAGCGCTTCAGGCGCGAGGCCAAGAGCGCCGCGGCCCTCGTCAACCGGTACATCGTTCCCATTTTCGACTGGGGGGAGGCCGAGGACGGCACCTATTACATAGTGATGGAGTACGTACCCGAGGGCGATCTCAAGGACCGGATCAACGACGAGGGGAGATTTTCGCCGGCGACGGCGGCGGAGGTCGCGATGCAAGTCGCCGAGGCATTACAGGCTGCCCACAAACGCGGCATCATCCACCGCGACGTCAAACCGCGCAACGTCCTGATCGCTGGCTCCGGGCACATAAAGGTCGCTGACTTCGGCATAGCGCGGGCCGTCGAGTCGACCACGATCTCCCACCCCGGCGACATCCTCGGTAGCGTGAAATACATGTCCCCCGAGCAGGCGGCGGGCGAGCGGGTGGGGCCCGAGAGCGATCTCTACTCGCTGGGCGTAATTCTTTACGAGATGCTTACCGGTAGGGTGCCGTTAGACGCAACTACTCCGGCGGACGTAACCGCCGAGCACGCTGGTTGGCCGCCGTCTCCTCCGAGCGAGCTAAACCACGAGGTTCCGGAAGGCATGGACGCCATCGTCATGAGGCTCCTTGCCACGGACCCAGGAGACCGTTATGGCAGCGCGGACGAGCTGATCGAACAGATCGGGCGGCTACGCGCCGGCCGATCTGTGGCGATCTCCTTCCCGGACGAACCGACCGCAAAGGACCCGGCGGATGCGGCGGCAGAGACCCTCATACTGCCTGAGCCTGGTGTCGGGAGCGCCATCCCCTCCGGCACGCGTCGGAGGAGGGTGCTCTGGCTCCTTGCGGCCTTCGCCGTACTGATCGCCGCACTCGGAATCGGCGGGTATAGCCTGCTACGGGATGGCGTCCCTGGCACTCTGGGAGGCAAAGCCGGCAAGTCGTCACACGCGCCCGAACGAGCGCCGGCCGGCCCCAAGAGGGTCGAAGTTCCTTCGGTAAAGGACCTCGGCGAGCGAGAGGCACGAGAGCGCCTCGACAGGGCAGGCTTCCAGGTCGAGGTGAGGTCTCGAGAGAGCCCTGAGCAGGAGACCGGTAAGGTCATGGAGCAGTCGGTGGCCGGCGGAGACGAGGCAAGGGAGGGATCGAAGATCCTACTCACGGTCGGTAGTGGGCCTCAGGTGGCTAGGGTGCCCGACCTCGTCGGCCTCACTTACTCAGAGGCTGAGGGTAAGTTGGAGCGGGCGGGTCTCCCACTAGGCGGTGTGGAGGAAGTCTCCAGCGAGACCGTGCCTGCGGGCGTGATCTCGAGTCAGGATCCGCAGCCAGGGAGTACGCTGGAGCCCGGTTCTTACGTATATCTGACCACCAGTGTCGGACCTCCAGCCGAGACGACCGGAGGCTTCTAGGCTTCAGGCTACAGGCTTCAGGATTTCTCTTGGAACTCGGCCAGGCCAACGGATGACACGTAATCGGGTAGTTCGCTCGTGGTTGGAGAGGCGGAGCGCGTGCCACAGTGGATTCCCGCTTTCGCGGGGATGACGGCTCACTGCCACCTCGAGCGATTCGTTCAGCGGGGGTACAGGGGCTCGTACCCGAGTTCGGCCAGCCGGTCGGCGATCAACCTGTAGCCATTGTCGTTAGGGTGCAGCCCGTCTTCGCTTATGCCTTCGTCACCGAGGCGGACCTCGACGTAGGGTATGTCGTCCTGTGACGCCGACGTGGCGATATGGCGGGTCACTTCGTGTACGTAAGGCTCGAAGACCTTTCCTACCCGCGGGGTGTATCCGAGGCCGACCGTTCGGATGACGGTGTCCTCTGTGGAACGAAGGCTCGAGATCTCTTCGATCATGGCATCCCAGTCTTCTTCGACACTATTTACGGCCTCGCGCAGGCACGCCTCGTTCTGTGGTCCTCCGCAGGTGCCGGTCTCGTAGGATCCGCTCGCCTGCCCCAGGTCGTTGAGGCCGATGTTTAGCGTGACGACTTCGGCCCCGCCCAGCGCTTTTCGCATCGCCGGGTCGTGTCGAAGTGAGTGGAGCAGCTGGGCGCTCGTCTGGCCGCTTACGCCCAGGTTGACGACTTTTACCCTGGCGCCCGTATCCCTGTGAAGGTGCTCCGCGTAGCGGGTCACGTAGCCCTGGCGTGCGCCCACCCCCACAGCCAGGGAGTCGCCCAGGGCCACGTAGTCCCACCTGAGGCGGGAGACGGTCATCGTGGCTTCCTCCTCGGAGGCAGATGCACTCTCGGTACGTTTGCCTGAGGTTATGGTCTCCCGATGCGCCATCCCCCGCCTGGCATCTTGGCCGGTATGCTGCGTCCCTTTCTCCGCCCCCGGGGAGCAGGCCACCAGGGTAGTCAACAGAGCAGCCAGTAATAACATGAGGTCCTTCGATTCGGGCGCTCTGCGGAGGATGGTTGGGGCTTCTAACAGTCTTGCGCAAACGCTGCTACGTAGAGTGATCATGGGTCGGCACACTATCGTACCGCAGCTGAGGAAGCAGTTGCAGCGGCGGCCCTTCGTCCACTAGCGATCGGCCCCTCGCCGGCGACACCAGGGGAGGGGACTCTCGATGAAATACCGGGATCTATTCGTGGGAGGTCCTGGACGCGAACTTGCGAGCGGTGCCTTCCTACACGCACGCTAGGCAATACGCGGGAGGCTAGGGATGGTCGCCTCGGGCGCGTATCGCGAGGTCGACGAGATCTCCTCCACCACTCGCGCCGTTCGTCTCGCTGTTCTGCCACGACTGAACCGCTACTGCCCGTGGGCCTACATCTCCCTCCCAGAACCCGAACATCGGCCCTCCCGATTGACCCGGGAACACGTCAGCTCTATGGCGGACGATCTGATGCGCATCATCTTGATCGTCGTCACCGTCCAGGGCGAACCAGCTCTGAAACACGGGGCGTTGCATGCTGGTGAGGTCGGCCGGATACCCGATGTGCCACCAGACCTCCAAGGTGTCCCAGTCGTCGGTATAGCGACGGGTACCCAGCCAGCCTGTACTCTCACCGATGCGATCGTTTAGCACCAGGACGACGTAATCGTACTGGCCTTCCTCCCCATCGCTCACGCCGTTGTTGTTGTCTTTGTGCACCCAGTAGACGTGGGTCGCGTAGGTAGAGCCAAACGGGGGTGCGTTGCCGTCGAAATAGGCGGGCGTGAACGTCAGCCAATCGGCGGCAAACCCCTCAGGCGGCGTCCAGTCGATGCCGTGGTTGCAGGTCAGAAGGTGGCGTGGGCCGATCATGACCCCGCTAAAGGGACCAAAATTCGTCTCGCACCGCCCGAAAGCGCTCCAGGGGTAGCTCGTATCCTGGAACACTTGGCGATCGTCTGAATCGAAGATCGTCGTGTTGTAGCGGGTCCTGTCGTCGAGACGCTCGGGTATTCGCTTGAGGACCTTCAGCAGACGTTGGGGCCGAGGCTCGACCGCGAGATGGTCGGGGACGAAGGGGGTCAACAGTTGCTCGTAATCCGGCAGCTGCTCCTCGGGGATGCGTTCCTCGATAGCCTCGCCTCCGAACGGCGGCGGTGACGCGTGTTCGCCGAGACGCACCCCGCGCACCTGGAGCCGGATCTCGTACTGCAAAGACTCCCGTCCGCCGCCCGCGCTCTCGACCGGAATGACTGTAGTCTCGACCTCCGGCGCTCCCTCTCCGCCAACGACGAAGAAGCTCTCCGTTACTCGCGCAAGATCGTCGCGCAAGGCGGGTCGCGCTTCCAGAGACCGGCTGATGTCCCCGCGTGAGAGCGGTCTGGACGAATCGTTCTCGACGGTCATCGTGTCGCTCCTTTCATCCGGTGCCACTGTTTTCCGCCAACCGGACGTGGCAATCGGTAAACGAGAGTGAACATTAGCAAGGCGCGATGAATCTCCGATGAATCCTGGATGGGGCGCATGGTACTTAGCCTGGTCGTTCGGGCCCCAACCCCTCCCCCATATCACGATGTGTTCACGGCCTTCGGCGGCCGGGCGCGCAAACAGCATGAACACCTTCCAGGCAGTCTGCGATCATGCTCGGTGGCTGCGCGATGACCCTACATACATCCGAAAAGTACGACATAATAGGAGAGTCCATGCGTCAAGGAGGAAAGGCGGTAGTGCTATGTTCGCGCGGGTAACCCGGCTCGCAATACGCCCGGAGCGCCTTCAAGAGGGGCTCCGTACGGTCGAAGAGCACCTCATTCCGGCGGTCATGATGCAGGTAGGTTACAGCGGCGGCTTGCTCCTCGCCAACCCGGAGAGCGGGAAGATGCTCTCGGTGAGCCTGTGGGAGGACGAGCAAAGGATGCACGCTACCGACGAGGCCTCGCACTGGTTTCGAGTCTTCGGTGCTCAAGCCTTCGAAGGCACGATAACTGACGTCGAGACATACGAGGTCTACCGCGCACAATTAGCGTACCCACAACCGTAGGTCGCCTGCCGTACGGGACACTTTCAGGGTCTTCCTGGCATGGCACTCTCTGCGATAGAGATCCAAGGTCTATGAACGATTGGATGCGATGCCTCAAGGAGTTGAACAAAGCGGCTAGAGCAGCTTGCAAAGAGGGTGAACCCTATTTGCAAGCATTTCAGCGCTTCAGCACTTCAGCTAGTCAGCTTGTTTTCCTGATGCCTGTAGCCTGAAGCCGCGCATTGCAGGGGGGCGCAGCCTCTCTACAATGCGCTTTAGGGTCAGCGTAGCACACCGCGCTACTGAGGCGGGCTCATCCCGGGTGCTCAAGTGGCATCTTTGCCCGCTTCCAGGCGTATTACCAGCTCGATGGTGTGATGGTCCGGATTTCCCGAGACGCGCACCTCGTCGACCATGCGCTCGATCAGGAAGAGTCCCCAGCCCCGCGGGGTCTGCGTGCCCTCCAGCTTGGATTGCAGGTCGGGCACCTCCACCGTCGGGCTCGGTGGAGGACCGCTGCCCCGGTCGATGATACGCACCAACAGACGCTGCTTTATGAGACACACCTGGATGTCGACGGGGACTTCGGGATCGTACCTGTTGCCGTGCTCCATGGCGTTCATCGTCGCCTCGGCCACGGCGGTCTTGAGCCGCTCCAGACGCTGCTCCGGCAGGCCCAGTTTCTTTACCGCTTCGGCGACCCTCTCCATCGCCAGGTGTTCGTTCCCTGGCTCGCTAGGGAGGGTGAACTCGGTGAGGACCCGCAGATCGCCGTCACCTTCCGTCGCATGCGGCCGCAGCGGGGTCTGGCGGTCCCTCACTCCAACCTTCGATCTCTCAAGGGTGACGAGGGTGATGTCGTCCTCCTGCTCCCGGTCCTCGCCCGTGAAGCGGGTCAGCTCGGCCAGCATAAAGTCGACGAGCTCCTCGCCGCTATCCGCGTCGTAGGCCAGGGTCAGCTTTCGAAGGTGCGGGAAACCGAACATCTCGCCTTCAGGGTCGTGGGCCTCCACCAACCCGTCGCTGTAGAACAGGAGGTTGTCCCCCGCGGCGAGAACGGCTTCTTTCTCCTCGTAGACCATCCCCGGCATCAGGCCGAGCGGCATCCCCCTCGCCCGCAGCTCGTCGACCCGTCCGTCGTGTCGCTCGCACGGGGGGTCGTGGCCGGCGTTGGCGTAGAGGAGGCGGCCACTCTTCGGGTCGAGGACGCCATAGAAGCACGTGACGAACGTGCCTTGCGGGATGTATGTATACAGGACCTCGTTGGCCTCAGCCAACACCCGCCCTGGAGCGACATCCCCCCTTCGGGCGATGGCACGAAGCACGCTCTGGGTGTTGGCCATTACCAGGGCAGCCGCGATACCTTTGCCTGAGACATCGCCTATAACGACACCTAGACGGCCGTCCTCCAGACGGAGGAAGTCGTAGAAGTCGCCCCCGACCTCTCGTGCGGGTTGGTAGTGGTAGGTGATCTTCCAGCCCTCGAGCCTGGGCAAGTTCTTCGGGAGAAGGGCGTGCTGGATGCTCCGCGCCTTCCCCAGTTCCTGTTCGACCGAGTGGTAGAAGCTTCCCAGCTCCTTGTTGGCCACCTCCAGGTCCTTGCTGGTGCGCTCGGCTCGAGTGCGGCTGCGGACCACGAGCAGGGTGATCCCAAAGATCAGGAAGCTCATCATCAGACCGCTCGCAAGCACGAAGGCGGGTAGCCTGCTCTCGGCCCCCTCCTCGAAGGCCGGCTGGGTGGCAAAGTACAGGCTCCACTCGCGTCCGGCCACCTCTATCCGGCTCTCTTTGGAGAAGAGGGACTCGTTCCCCTTCTTATCGGCGCGCTTTATGCCGTCGCGGTCGTAGAGCAGCGGGCTCGACGCCGTGCTCGCGCCGTCGTAAGCCTCAAAATCTATCGCGGGGTCGAAGGATCCCTTGAAGATCCCCTCCAACAGCTCATCGCTTACGAACGATCCAACGATGAACCCTCTGAGCGCGCGCCTACGCTCATCGACACTGTCAAGCGGCTCGTCCTCCTGGTAGATCGGAAGGTAGACGACGAAACCCCGCCGTAAGGTGAGATCCACTGCGGAGTTGGGGGAGACCTCGCTGAGAACGTAGACTAAACTCGTGGCTCGCGGCTCTCCGCTATCGCGGGCCTGGTCCATGGCCTCCCTGTGGACCCTTTCGGCATAAAAATCGTAGGTGAGCATGCTCTGGTTGGCTTCGCCAAGGGGGCCGATGTAGGTTAGGGGAAAATATGCGGAACGCTCCCCACCGGGGTTCAGATCAGGCCGCATCTCGGGCAGGCCCTCATCCCGCGCCCTGCGTATGAAAGACTCTCTGTCCTCGGGGTCCACCCGCTGGGCGAAGCCGAGACCTTGTAGACCCTCGAAGCGGCTGGCCGGCTCTATGCCCTTGACGTATTCGCTCCACTCCTCTCGGGTGACCGCGTTGGAGGCGTAGAACAGGCCGCGGGCGCCGAACATCGCGTCGAGGTAGGCTTTGGTGCGGCGCTCCAGAGCCTCCTTGGTTGCCTGGGTGCTCTCCTCGAAGCGGGCGCGGTTCTGCACCTCGACGGTCTGGCCCACGTAGTACCAGGCGAGGACCGTCAGGAGGAGTGCTATGAACAGCACCCCGAAGGCCGCAACTCTGCGGCGCAGGTAGCGCCCGGAGCGGGTGAGCCACGACCGCAGTACTCCCGAGCCGATATCTGACCTACTCACCCGAGACCCTGATTGCGAGGTTTCGCAAGACCTGGTCGAGGGCCCTCTCGGAGGGATGCTCTGCTTGGTTCAACGCCGATTTATCCTCCATCTGTGAGCGGTAGGTATCGTCTCCGCCGACTCTTTCGCCCCATCCTACACCGTTGGCGTCTCCTGCAAAGAGGTCGACGACCTCTTTGCGAGCATTTCAGCCGGTCAGCACTTCAGCTTGTCAGCTTGTTGTTTTCGTGTCGGGCCGAATGCGCGGTTCGCGGTGGGTAACTGACGCTGCAGATTGCTTTAGTCTGCTTGCTCACCCTTCGGAGCGGCCTCTGGGCGGAGCCACAAGGAGCGGTGCGCCGGTTGCATCGTCTCCCCTATCGCGGCCACCAAATCTTCGGTCAACGCATCGAGGTCCATCTCTTCCCGCAGCTTTGCGGAGAAAGCCTCGAGCGTCTTTCTCGCGTCGTACTTTCTGCGGTAGAAGCGCCGATCAACGAAACCCTGGATACGGCCGCGCAGGGGATTGAACAGGGCTGCGATGGCCAGGGTGGAGGCCACGATGGCGAGCTGGGACTCGCTCCCGATCACGGCGCGGAACAGCGCCTGCAGGAGCACGACGCTGCCGACGAAGACGAAGATGAGCTCTGCTGTGAGGGTGCCGTAGACGAGGGTGCGGTTGCTCAGTATGTTCACATCGAAGAGGTGATGCCTGAGCATCGCGACGATCAGCGCGACGGGGATCGGCAGGGCGAACAGCCAGAACACCGGGACGCCGAAGAGGTCGTAGAGGAGCCGGGCCCGAGGACGGCAGGAACACGCCGGGCAGGTACACGCTCGCGTAGCCGACGTACGCTCCGGCGATGACGATCAAGACCCACCTCCTCTGGGTGCGCTGGCGCGAATTTGCCCTGCGGTAACGTACCGCTTGCGCCACCAACCCTACGGTCCACCCCAGGAACATCAGGATCAAGAACGCCCCAAACGATGCCTCGAACGGGTCTATTAGGCTCAGGGGCATGCTTGGGAACAGGCCCCACGCCACACAGTATGCGGCCCACCCCAGCCCGATCAGACGCGTCCAGCCGGGCACGTAGCGCCCGTCGCTGAAGAGCAGAAAGAAATGTATCGCCATGAGTAGTCCCGCAGCCTGCACGAGGTCGGCGAGCGTCTGCACAGCAGAGGGTAACGCGAGGGCGTCGAGGGTCGGCGCCACGCACACTGCGTAGGTCACGAACGCCGCGGAGAAGAAGAGGGGGCGCCAGTCGTCCAGCCTGGTCTTTTTTCTAATGGGTTGCAGGGCGGTTGCAGTAAACGAGGCCCGGCCAAGAAGCCAAGCCTCATGTTTTACCTGCAAAAGAGGGGGTGACCGACGGGGCTCGAACCCGCGACCTTCGGAGCCACAATCCGACGACATCTGTTGCCATGTGTTGCTGTAGGTTGCAGAATCGGCTTATCTAGGCCGATTGTGTTGCTCGTAGTTGCACGTCATTTCTACGTATTGCGTGCTGGGTGGTGTCAGAAGTGGTGTCAACGACCCACCGAGTTTCACCACGCGTCGTGCTCCTCGGGTCGTTCACCGCGCGTCAGGACTCGGGATCGGTCCCCAAGAAACGCTCCAGCAGGCGCCGCCTCCAGGCCAAGCGCACCAAGAATACCCATACAGCGGCTGCCGCGGCGATGACCAACGCGTCTAGCGGCTTGACCGGACGCAGATCGAATATCCCAGACAGGGGTGGCACGATCGCGATCGCCAGCAGCCCGAGCAGCAAGACGATCGCCAGCCATGCCGGGCGGCGGTCACCGCTCGGTTCGTCTCTGCCCGCCCAGAACCGGCTTGGCGGCTCCACGAACATCACCAAGAGTAGCCCGCACACCGTAAGGAAGGAGACTACCACCGTCTGCGCCCGCGGCAGCGTGTCTTTGAGCGTAGCGTTGATCTCGCCAACGGTAACCGAGCCACGGGCGACCTGGAAGACCGGCACGCAGTATACGACGAAGAGCAGCAACCCGATTAGCGTGACCGCAAGACTGGCGGGCACGGCGAAGCTGGCGATCCGTCCGAGCGCGCCGCCCCGCTGCGCTCGGGCCGGACGCGCCCACGCGGCCAGCGCCACCGCCGGTATTCCGGCCGTCAAAAAGGACAAGAGCGCGCTCTGGCGCGGCGAGAAGGGGAATGTGCCAACCATAACGACTGCGATGATCAGCAAAGCCAAGAAGAAGGTGCGGGTGAGGAAAAGCTTGAGGACGCTCTGCATGCCGGCGATGATGCGCTGGCCCTCGGTAATGGCGTGCGGCAGCACGGCGAACGAGTCGTTGGTCAGCACTATGTCGGCCACGCCGCGGGTGGCCTGGCTTCCGCTCTGCATCGCGATGCCGAGGTCGGCCTTCTTGAGCGAGAGCACGTCGTTGACCCCGTCGCCGGTCATGGCCACGTAGCGCCCCTGGGCGTGCAGCGCCTCGACCAGCCCTTCCTTCTGCTCCGGAGTTATCCGGCCGAAGACGCCGTGCTCGACCGCCACCGCGTCGAGCTGGCCATCGTCCAGGCGATCCAGCTCCGGTCCGGAGATCAGCTTCGCCTCGGGATCGAACCCTGCCTGCACGGCGAGCGCCTTGACGGTCTCGGGGTTGTCGCCCGAGATGATCTTGAGGTCCACTCCTGCCTCCGCAAAGGCCGTGAGCGTCTCGTAGGCCTGGGGACGCAGCTCATCCGTGATGCCGACGAGCCCGAGCGGTATCAAACCGTCAATGTCGCGCACCGCATTGTCTCCGTCGTTCATGGAAACGGGCTCCGGCCGATACGCGAAGAGCAGGACACGCGTTCCCTCGGCGGCCCATTCGTCTACCTGCCCGTTCAGATGCGCCCCCTGCAGAAGGTGCGGACGCAGCATCTCGGGCGCCCCTAGCACGTAGACGCCACGCAACGAGCGGGTGGCCGGAAGGTCGGGGGTTCTGCCCTCGGCGTCGCCCGCGTGCGGCGCGGTGGGCGGCCCGGGGGCACCGTCCTCGTTCCCGTCGAAGACGAGGGCGCTCCACTTGCGCGCCGAGGAGAAGGGCACCTCGTCGATCGCCGGTTGCCTCTCTCCCGGCAGTGCCTCCGCGATCGCCTCGCTGGTCTTGTTGCCGGTCGTCGCGCTGGCGACGAAATCACCAAGGCGACTACGAAGGTCATCGCGGCCGATCCCGAGGGGCCTGACATCCGCAAGCTTCAGGCGGTTCGTGGTCAGGGTGCCGGTCTTGTCGAGGCAGAACGTATCGACGTTACTCAGCGACTCGATGGCATTCGTCTGCTGTACGAGCGCGCCCTGGCCAGCCACCCGCATGGCCCCGAGCGCGTAGGCGACCACGATCGCAAGTAGGAGCCCCTGCGGCACCAGGCCGATGACCACGACCAGCCTCTGAACCAACTCGACGAACGGGTCACGCCAGGCGACGGCGCTAACGGTCAACACCACCATCAGGAACGCCGCCACCAAGAGCGTCAGCCGGATCATCCCGTTGATCTCGCGCTGCAACGGTGTCAAGACGCGACGCTCGGCGCGTGCACCGGCGGTGACCTGATTGGCGAAGCTATCCGCGCCTACCTGTTGTGCCTCGAAGCGGGCGCCGCCGGTAACGCAGAAGCTTCCCGAGAAGACCCCGTCGCCCGCCCGCTTTCGGACCAGGTCCGACTCGCCGGTCAGCTGCGACTCGTCCACCTCCATCGTTCCGTCGCCTACCACGGTTCCATCGACGACGATCTGGTCGCCCGAACCGACCATCAGTACGTCGCCGAGGACGATCTCGCCCGGGTCGACGGTCTGCTCGCGACCCTCGCGGACAACCTTCGCCGTCGGGCGGGTCAGCAGGGCGATTTGGTCGAGCTTACGCTTGGCACGCACCTCTTGAAAGACGCTCACGCCGGCGTTCGCGAGCACCACTACCAACGGGAGGATCGCGTCGAACGGGCGTCCGAGAAGCACCAGCAGCACACACAGGGCGTAGAAGACGTTGTTGATAAAGCTGAAGATGTTTCCGAGGATGATCTGGCGATAGGAGCGCCCAGGAGACGGCGGCGGAACGTTGACCTCGCCACGCGCCTTGCGAGCCGCCACCTCGCCGGCTGATAGTCCGCTAACGTAATTAGCTACGTCTGAAATTGGGCTTTGCCTCCTTTTCCAGGATCCTTAACCCTCTTGGCGTCCGCCGGCGGGGGTTCTGCGCTAGCGGCAATCTCGATCTCGGAATGCAGTGCTTTCATCGTCGGTATAGCCTCCTATTAGGCGGGGTCCTCATACCTAGTGGTAGGTAGAGTTGGCACGGTAGCTACCCTGGCAACTCGCTGACCGATCGCCGTACTCGATAGTGTCTGCATGGTGTCAAGAAGGCCTGGCAGAAGTGCCGGATTTATCCTGCAAATCATGGGGTGACCGACGGGGCTCGAACCCGCGACCTTCGGAGCCACATCCGAATAGACCCTACGGTAGATAGCGCATAACTAAGCCAAAAACCTAGTATTTGCAGCACTTTCATAGAAGCTTGTTAATCCGTCACGTATCGCTGTATACCGGCCATTATCATCCCTACCGCTGCCAAGTCCTTTTCTGACCCTGCTGATGCGCTCTTCTCGGTCGCGAGTCAGGAATACTCAGGAAGGGCGCTCACCATCGGTTTCGTCCTTCCTCGCGCGGATTACTTCGATCTTCACGTGGGTTAGCAGGGCCGCCAATGCCCCCAAAGCGGCCAACACCGGTGCAACAATAGTGACCGCCCCGCCGACGACCACCCCGGCGGTAAGGGGCACCTCGAGGAGCACCTCGTCCTCCTGGTTGCGGATTATGAGGCGGCGTACATTCCCCTCTTCGATGAGTTCCTTGGTCCTCTCGACCAGTTCGCTTCCGGTGATCTCGATCTGCTCGGTGAAGGTGGGTTCGTCTTCCTCGGTGGTGCGATCCACCCCTTTGGACTGTTCGCTCATGGGCCCTCTCCCTCCGTCCTCGTCGTCAGATTCCTCTGTTCGTCGCGAACGTTGCTCGTCTGGTTCTCCTCTTCTCGCCGGCTTAACCGGCTGCCGGAAACC
>Ga0126311_10001278_pt1 | contig 12125 bp, 9 predicted proteins | sample Plot61_FD_92539 | JGI IMG/M metagenome (GOLD analysis project Ga0126311, IMG submission 92539) | Serpentine soil microbial communities from UC McLaughlin Reserve, CA, USA - Plot61 | ecosystem: Environmental > Terrestrial > Soil > Grasslands | place: USA: UC McLaughlin Reserve, Lake County...
CTCATCACGTCGTTCCAGGTCTTCATCCAGCCGTACATCCTCACCGGCGGAGGACCGGGCGTGAGCACGGAGACCCTCGTGATGTACCTGTACCGCATCGGGTTCGAGCAGTTCCAGATGGGTCTTGCGGCGGCCACCGCATGGGTGCTCTTCATCATCATCATGGCCGTCACGGCTCTGCAGTTCATCGGTCAGAAACGGTGGGTGCACTATGACAACTGACGTCGGGGTATCCCGCCCCGCCAGCGTGCCGGCTGCCGCCTCCGCGCACCACAGAAGGCATCGGCGAGTACACCTGGGTCCGATCATCTCGCAGGTGCTGCTCACCGTCGTGCTGCTGTTCTTCCTCGCGCCGTTCCTCTGGGCACTGCTCACGGCCCTGAAGCCCGCGGACGAGGTCTTCAGCACGCCCCCCAAGGCGATCGGGTCCGAGATCGCCTGGCACAACTTCGCGGACGCGTGGAACTTCCTGCCGTTCGGCCGGTTCATGGTGAACGGGCTCGTCGTCTCGGTGCTCGGCACGCTCGTGGTGATCGTCTCGTCGACGCTCGCGGCGTACGCCTTCGCCCGGCTGCGGTTCCGCGGCCGGGAGCGGATCTTCGTTGTGTACCTCAGCACGCTGATGATCCCGCAAGAGGTGCTGGTCGTGCCGATGTTCATCCTCATGCAGCAGCTCGGCTGGGTGAACAGCTACGCGGCCCTGGTGCTGCCGTGGGCCTTCACCGCCTTCGGTACCTTCCTGCTGCGGCAGTTCTTCCTCGGGATCCCGCGAGAGCTCGAGGAGGCCGCGATGGTCGATGGAGCCGGCCGCATCCGCGTGCTCCTGCAGGTCATCGTCCCGACTGCGAAGCCGGCCATCGCCGTCCTGTCCGTGTTCACCTTCATCAACTACTGGAACAGCTTCCTGTGGCCGCTGATCATCGTGAACACGGCCGAGATGGCAACGGTGCCGCTGGGACTGAACATGTTCCGCGGCCAGCAGGGCAACCAGTGGCACCTCATGATGGCCGCCTCGATCATCTCCATGGTTCCCAGCGCCGTCATGCTCCTGCTCCTGCAGCGCCATCTGGTCCGCGGCATCGCCCTGTCCGGCCTCGGTGGGCGCTGACACCCAGCCGCTCGTCTCCTCCTCCTCCGAAAGGCAAACCTTGACACCTCCGGCGCAGGCGAGGTTCCCCCGCCGTACCGTGCACCTGGACTTCCATACCGGGCCGGCCGTGCCCGACGTGGCCCGCGACTTCGACCCGGAGCAGTTCGCCCGCGCGTTCGCCGACGCCCACGTCGACAGCGTCACGGTCTTCGCCAAGTGCCACCACGGGATGCTGTACTACGACACCGAACGCCCGGAGCGACACCCCGGCCTGCCCGCCGACCTCGACCTGCTCGCGGCACAGGTCGACGCCCTGCACGGCGTCGGCATCCGAGCGCCGATCTACCTCAGCGTTCAGGTGGACGAGCACGCCGCCGGCGAGCACCCGGAGTGGATGGCCTGCGACGAGGACCTGCGGATGACCCGTTGGGGTGGATCCGCTTTCACGCCCGGGTGGCACGTCCTCGACATGTCGAGCCCGTACCAGGACTACTTCGCCGATCAGCTCGACGAGGTGCTCCGCCGCTTCGCACCGGTCGACGGCATCTTTCTGGACATGTGCTGGGACCAGCCCAGCGCCTCGAAGTGGGCGATCGACGGGATGCGCCGGGACGGCCTCGACCCCGCCGGCCCGCAGGACCGGGTGCGCTACGCCCGGTCCAACGCCCTGCGCTACATGGAGCGCTACCGGGAGATGGTCGAGAAGGCTCTCCCGGAGGACGCGGTGCAGGGCGTGTGGTTCAACTCTCGGCCGAAGACCAACCTGCACGAGGAGAGCAGGCTGTTGCGCCACGTCGAGATCGAGGCGCTGCCCACGGGTGGTTGGGGGTACGCCTACCTCCCGTACGTCGCGCGCTTCGTGCGTCCGCTGGGTCTGCCGACGCTGAGCCACACCGGGCGCTTCCACGAGAGCTGGGGCGACAACGGCGCGCTGAAGCCGCGCGCCGCGCTGCTGTACGAGTGCTCTCAGGTCCTCAGCCACGGGCTGACGAACGGCGTCGGAGACCTGCTGCACCCGCGGGGCGTCCCCGCGCGTGCCACCTACGAGCTGATCGGGTCGGCGTACGAGCACATCGAGCGGTGTGAGCCGTTCCTCGAGGACGGCTCGCTCGTCAGCGAGGTCGCCGTGGTCGTCGACCCCGAGCTCGGGGACTCTCCGGGGCCGAGCGGCGTGGGGACCGTCCGGGCGCTGCAACAGCTGCGCCAGCAGTTCGACATCGTCCCGCCCACGGCGGATGTGTCCGCCTACCGCGTCGTGCTCGTGCCGGAAAGCACAACGGTTGACTCGGCGCTATCGGCCGGCCTCGGGCGCGCGTACGAGGCGGGTGCGGCCATCGTGCTCGTCGGCGACTCGCTGACCGGCTCCGATGGTGGCCCGGGCGTCCCGCTGCCCGTCGAGGTCGCGGGGCCGTCGGCGTTCACGGCCGCCTTCCTGCGCCGGGAGGACGTCAACACGGGGGGCTTCGACACCGTCGCCCATGGCAGGGCGCTGCGGGCCACGCCGGTACCCGGTGCGGAGGTGCTCGCCCGGTTCGTGCGCCCGTACTTCGAGCGCACCTGGGACCACTTCAGCGGTCACTCCTACACCCCGCCGGATGCGCTCACCGACGAGGCCGCCGTCGCGGTTCGGGACCGCGTCGTGGCGGTGACCTGGCCCCTGCTCCAGGCGTTCGCCGAGCACGGCAACGAGGCGTACCGCGAGCTGCTCGGTGCCGCGCTGGCCCGGGTGCTGCCGGACCCTCTGCTGCGTGCGGGTGGTCCCACCCACCTGGAGACAACCGTCGTCCGCACGCCGGGCAGCACCGTGGTTCATCTGCTGAGCTTCGTGCCATCCCGGGAGACCGCGACCTTGGACCTTGTCCACGACCCGTTCCCGCTTCTCGACTTGCCCATCGCCGTGCGCGCCCAGGCACCGCCCGCGCGCGTGCATCTCGAGCCCGAGGGCGTCGAGCTGGAGTGGACCTACGACGACGGGTACGTGCACACCCAGGTCACCGTGCAGGGTGGGCACGCGATGCTCGTGCTTGACGACAGCTCGACCACACAGACCGGAGGGTTGGAGAGCCGATGAAGCTGCTGCGCGTGGGTCCGCCGGGCGAAGAGCGTCCCGTAGTCCTGCAGGAGGACGGCCGGGCGCTGGACCTGTCCGGCGTCCTTCCTGTCGACCTGCCCCTCACCCCACGGGTGGTGGCGGACATCGCTGCCGCGGTGGCGGACGGAGGGCTCCCTGAGGTCTCGCTGGAGGGACAGCGGGTCGGTTCGCCGCTGCCCCGGCCCGGCAAGATCGTCTGCATCGGCTTGAACTACCGGGACCACGCCGCGGAGACCGGGGCCGCGATCCCGGCCGAGCCGATCGTCTTTCTGAAGGCTCCCTACACCGTTATAGGGCCGGACGACGAGGTGCTCGTTCCGCGGGCGAGTACCAAGACGGACTACGAGGTGGAGCTCGGTGTCGTGATCGGCAGCACCGCGCGCTACCTGGGCTCGGCCGAGGAGGGCCTCGCCTGCGTGGCCGGGTACGTGGTGTCGCACGACGTCTCCGAGCGGGAGTTCCAGATCGAGCGCGGCGGGCAATGGGACAAGGGCAAGAACTGCGAGACGTTTAACCCGCTGGGTCCATGGTTCGTGACCGCCGACGAGGTCGGCGACCCGGGTAACCTGGGCCTGCGGTGCTGGGTGAACGGCGAGCTGCGCCAGGACGGGACGACGAAGGACCTGATCTTCGGGGTCGGCGAGCTGGTGCGCTATCTCAGCCAGTTCATGGTGCTCGAGCCCGGCGACGTCGTCAACACCGGTACGCCGGCCGGCGTCGCCCTCGGGCACCCCGACCCCAAGCCCTACCTGCGTCCGGGCGACGTCGTGGAGCTGGAGATCGACGGCCTCGGTCGCCAGCGCCAGGTCCTCGGGGGGGCGTGATGGCACGCCTCACCCGGTTCGAGACGCACGACGTGCGGTTCCCGACGTCCCAGTCGCTGGACGGCTCGGACGCCATGAACCCGGACCCCGACTACTCCGCTGCCTACCTCCTCCTCGGCACGGACGCCGGAGACGGGCTGGAGGGGCACGGGTTCGCGTTCACCATCGGCCGCGGGAACGACGTGCAGGTGGCGGCGATCGCCGCCCTCGCCGACCACGTGCTCGGTCGCGACATCGAGGAGCTGCTCGGCGACATGGGCGCGACCTGGCGGCTGCTGGTCGACGACTCGCAGCTGCGCTGGCTCGGCCCGGAGAAGGGCGTCATGCACATGGCCATCTCCGCGGTGGTCAACGCCCTCTGGGACCTGAAGGCCAAGCGCGCCGGCCTGCCGCTGTGGGACCTGCTGGCGGGGATGAGCCCCGAGCAGCTCGTCGCGCTGGTGGACTTCCGGTACATTGCCGACGCCCTGTCGCCGGTGGAGGCGCTGGAGCTGCTGCGCCGCGCCGAGCCGGGTAAGGCCGAGCGCCGCGCTGCGCTGCTGGAGTCCGGGTACCCGGCCTACACCACGACCCCGGGCTGGCTCGGGTACTCCGACGACAAGCTGGTGCGCCTGTCCCGCGAGGCAGTGCGTGAGGGGTTCACGCAGATCAAGCTCAAGGTCGGCGCCGACGTCGACGAGGACGTTCGCCGGCTGCGGCTCGCGCGCGAGGCGGTCGGCCCGGACGTGCGGATCGCCGTCGACGCCAACCAGCGGTGGGGTGTCGCCGACGCGATCGCCTGGATCGGACAGCTGACGCCTTTCGACCCGTGGTGGGTCGAGGAGCCGACCAGCCCGGACGACGTCCTCGGCCACGCCGCGATCCGGCGGGGAGTTTCCCCCGTGAAAATCGCCACCGGGGAGCACGTGCAGAACCGCATCGTGTTCAAGCAGATGCTGCAAGCGGGCTCGTTGGACGTGCTGCAGATCGACGCAGCACGGGTGGGCGGGGTGAACGAGAACGTCGCCATCCTGCTGCTCGCGGCGAAGTTCGGCGTTCCGGTGTGCCCGCATGCCGGGGGAGTGGGACTGTGCGAGCTGGTGCAGCACCTCTCGATGTTCGACCTGATCGCGGTGTCCGGGACCGCTCAGGACCGGGTGATCGAGTACGTCGACCACCTGCATGAGCACTTCCTCGACCCTGTCGTCCTCCGGGACGGGCGATACCTCGCCCCGCGCGCCCCCGGCTTCTCCGCCCAGATGGTTCCCGACACTCTCGAGCGCTTCGCGTTCCCGCACGGACCCGTGTGGGCGGACCGCACAGTTGACCCCCAAGCAAAGGCCGCCGTATGAGCAATCAGCCCGAAGAGTTGGAGTCCGCGTGGCAAGGAATGACCGCCTTGGTCACCGGCGGCGCGTCCGGCATTGGCGCCGCAACCGCCAATCGGCTGACCGCGGAGGGGGTCCGGGTCGCGGTGCTGGACCGTGACGTCAGCGCGGTCGACGGCCGGTACGTTGCCGTCCAGGGGGACGTCACGGACGATGCATCGGTGCGTGCCGCGGTGGAGACGGCCGTGACCGAGCTGGGTGGGCTAGACGTCCTCGTCAACAACGCCGGCGTCGGCGCGCAGGGGACTGTCGCGGACAACGAGGACGAGGAGTGGCACCGCGTCCTGGACGTCAACGTCCTCGGCATTGTGCGGACCACTCGCGCCGCGCTGCCGCACCTGCGGCGGTCCGAGCGCGCCGCGATCGTCAACACCTGCTCGATCGCCGCCTGGGCCGGGCTGCCGAACCGGGCCCTGTACTCGGCGTCGAAGGGCGCGGTGCAGGCGCTGACGCTGGCGATGGCCGCGGACCACCTGCACGAGGGCATCCGGGTCAACTGCGTCAACCCTGGGACTGCTGACACCCCCTGGGTGCAGCGGCTGCTGGATGCGGCCGACGACCCTGAGCAGGAGCGGGCCCGGCTGGAGGCCCGCCAGCCCACCGGCCGGCTGGTCACCGCGGACGAGGTGGCCCACGCCATCGTGCACCTCGCAGACCCGCGGTCGAGCGGGACGACGGGGACGGTGCTGGCCGTTGACGGCGGTATGTACGGCCTGCGGGTGCCTGCGAGGACGACCTGACGCGGAGGATGCTGACGTGCTGACCCGTCCACTTGGAACCACGGGCACCGCGGTCACCGCCATCGGTTACGGTGCTGCGCCGCTCGGCAACCTTTACACGGCGGTGTCCGACGCCGAGGCGGACGCTGCGGTGCAGGCAGCGTGGGACGCCGGCATCAGGTACTTCGACACCGCGCCGCACTATGGTCTCGGCCTGTCCGAACGCCGGCTCGGGGCGGCGCTTCAGGGACGTCCCCGGGACGAGCTCGTCCTCTCCACGAAGGTGGGTCGCGTGCTCCTGCCCGCACCCGGCGGTGAGCACGAACGCGATCTCGCCGCCGGCTTCGACGTCCCCGCGGACCTGCGCCGGGAACGGGACTTCAGCCGCGATGGCGTGCTGCGGTCGATCGAGGCCAGCCTCGACCGGCTCGGGCTCGACCGCGTCGATGTCGCCTATGTGCACGACCCCGACGACCACGAGGAGGCGGCCCTAGAGGGGGCGCTTCCCGCGCTGGTGGAGCTCCGCGACCAGGGGGTCGTGCGGGCCGTCGGCGTGGGGATGAACCAGTCGGCCATGCCGGCCCGCTTCGTCGAGCGGGTCGACCTCGACGTCGTCCTGCTGGCCGGACGATACAACCTGCTGGACCAGTCTGCCCTTGACGACCTGCTGCCCGCAGCGCTGAGGCGGGGCACTTCGATTGTCGTCGGCGGAGTCTTCGGAACCGGAGTTCTCGCCTGGGAGTGGCCGCCCGACGACGCCACGCACGACTACGGCCCGGCGCCCGCGGAGGTGCTGGGCCGGGCTCGGCGAATGGCGCAGTTGTGCCGCGAGCACGGGGTGACGCTGCCAGCTGCGGCTGTGCAGTTCCCGTTGGCCCACCCCGCGGTGGCCTCGTCCCTGCTTGGCATGCGCAGCGCGGCCGAGGTGGAGCGCAACGCCGCACTGCTCGACGTCCGCGTCCCGCGTGAGCTGTGGGACGCACTGCAGGACGAGGGACTCGTGCGCGCCGACGCACCGATCCCCACCGGGGTGGCGGCGTGACCGCCGAGGCCCCTGGGACAGCCCTTTGCTGGAGGCGCACGACCACCTGTGAAGCACGCGCTTCCGCGCCCACCCGTGGATGCGACGTCCCCGACGTCTGACCTGACCTGGCTACTCAACCACCCCCGAGGGGCGGGACTTGTGTTCCGTCCCAGCGACGAAGGAGTCCTCGTGGCGATGTTCAAGGACGCTCCCCAGCGTCCCGAGCTGTACCGGCAGTTCGAGCGGGACGTTCCGGGCTGGTTCCGGGGCGCCAAGTTCGGCATCTTCGTCCACTGGGGCGCGTACTCCGTGCCGGCCTGGGCAGAGCCGATCGGCGAGCTCGGCACCATCGACAAGCCGACCTGGTTCGCGCACAACCCCTATGCCGAGTGGTACGCGAACACGATCCGGATCGAGGGAAGCCCCGCTCAGCGGCACCACGAGGAGGTGCACGGCGGTGCGCCGTACGACGACTTCCTGGACCAGTGGACCGCCGCGGCGTTCGACGCGGATGCCGTGCTGGAGCTGTTCCGGCGCACCGGAGCTCGATACGTGATCCCCACCACCAAGCACCACGACGGCATCACGCTGTGGGACGCCCCAGGGACGGGCGACCGCAACACCGTGCGCCGCGGCCCGCGTCGCGACCTGGTCCGTGAGTTCGCGGACGCCGCCCGCCGGGCCGGGCTGCGCTTCGGTGTCTATTACTCAGGCGGGCTGGACTGGCACGTCACGGACTTCCCGCCGATCCAGGACGAGAGCTTCGACTCCGTGCGGCCGGTCGACGCGGCCTACAACGAGTACGCCTTCGCCCATGTCGCCGACCTGATCGAGCGCTACCAGCCGGACGTCCTGTGGGGCGACATCGAATGGCCGGACGCCGGCAAGCCAGACGGGCCGTACAGCTTCGCCAGGCTGCTGGAGCGGTTCTACTCCGCGGCGCCCGACGGCGTGGTCAACGACCGTTGGGGCCTTACGCACTGGGACTTCCGCACCAGCGAGTACCAGCAGGGGACGTCCGTCGAGGGCGGCCAGATGTGGGAGAACTGCCGCGGGGTGGGCTTCTCGTTCGGCTACAACCAGCTCGAGAACGCCAGCCACTACCTGGACGGCCCCGCCGCCGTACGCCACCTCGTCGACGTCGTCTCCCGCGGTGGCAACTTTCTGCTCAACGTCGGTCCGGACGAGGCCGGCCGGATCCCCGACCTGCAACGGCGCACCCTGGAGCAGATCGGGGAGTGGATGGGCGTGCACGCGGCGGCGGTGCACGACACGGAGCCGCTCGACGCGGCGCTGGGAGGGCCCTCTGAACAGCCGTGGGTGCGCTGGACGCGCACCGGCGACGTGGCCCACGCGGTGGTGGACGGAGCCGGACCCGTGCGGCTGTCCGCCGACGCCGGCCGATTGGACCCGCGCAGCGCCCGGCTGGTCGACGGCACGCCGGTGTCGGCGACGGCAGGCGACGGCGGCATCGTCGTGGAGCTGCCGGATGCCAAGGTCGCCGGTCCGGTGGTGATCGACCTCGACGTCAGCCGCGCCTGAGTAGGTCAGGCCGTCGTCACCGGGGGAGCAGTCGGACTAATAGGTTGTCGGAGTAGTCGGTCAGGCGTCGATAACTCGCAGCTGCCACCAGGTTCCGTGTCCGGCCTTGGAGGCAACCTTTAGCGTTGCGCCCGCCTCGCGCGTCAGGTCGGCAAGAACGCGAAGACCCAGGTGTCCGGGTGCGGGCTCGGCCATGACGGCTGCGGGGTCGAACCCCAGGCCGTCGTCCACGACGTCCAGCACGACCTCGTGCTCGTCCTCGCGGAGCCGGACCACGACGCTCGAGGCCGCTGCGTGCTTCGCCACGTTGGCCAGGCACTCGTGCACGATTCGATAGACCAGGCGTTGGGTGTCCGAGCTCAGCCGATGGGGGTCCGTGGCCGCAGGCACGTCCAGCAGCACCTCGACGTTGCGGGCGCGGAGCGGGCCCGCGAGGTCCTGCAGCGTAACGGCCAGCCCGGCCGAGGACAGGCTCCGGGGGTAGATGTCCACGAGCAGAGAGCGCAGCCCTCCGATGCTTCCCCGTACCGTTGCCGCCGTCTCTCGCAGCTGCGCGGCCAGGGCGGGCGAACCCTCCTGCTCGGCCCGCTCGATGCTGCCCGCGAGGGCGAAGGAGGATGCCGCCAGCTCCTGCACGACGCCGTCGTGCAACCTTCCCGCGATTCGGCGCCGCTCGTCGTCCGAGGCGTCGACCGCGCGCAGCAGCAATGCCTCCCGCTGCTCCTGTACGCAGCGAATACGCCGGAGCAGTCGCCACAGCAACGGCGCGTGGAGCAGCGTGAGCAGCAGCAGGCTTGAGACCATGAGGCCGACGAAGCCGCGCCAGATCTGGTCGCCACGCTCGCTCACCTCGTCATACGTGGAGTACGTCTCGAAGAGGAGCGGCGTGCCGCTTGGCGACGTGGTGACCCGTCGGTAGACCTCGAGCAGCTTTCCCTGTCCTCGCTCGTACTGGTTCTCCGGTCGACTCAGGTCCGTCACTTCCGCGCGGATGAGCGGATGGTCCAGAGCCTCCTGCTCGTCCTCACCGAGGGTGAGGTGCTGGCCGATCAAGCGCGGCTCGTCCGAGTAGACGACGCGCCCGTCCGCCGACCACAGCTTGACCCGGACGATCGGTTCGTCGATCACGCGGTCACGGACGACGCGGTCCACGGTCCGCAGGGCTCCCGGATCACCGCGGAGCAGCCCATCGCTCAGAGCCGGCTGCAACACGGCATCGGCGATGAGATCCGCGCGCCGGCTGGCGTCGTCGATCGCCTCCCGCTCCGCCATCCGGCGAGCGGCCACGGCCCCCACCACGGCCACGACAAGGATGACGAGCGCTGCTGTGGCCGCGACCTGCATCACGATGCGGCGAGGGTCCACCGTTGTCCTCGGTTCGGGGCGGCCGCTCTGGGACAGCACCAACCAGGGCGACGGCGGCGCTACGTCACCGGCGGCACCGTCTGGGGCGGCATCATGGGCGGCGCGGGGCGCCGTGATGACGTCGTCCACCGTCATGCGACACCGTCCACGGGGCATCGCTGCGCGCCATGGCGCCCACCTCTGCTGAGGAAGCCTGTCACTGTGTCCCTCCGGGCTGTTCGTAAGGCACCTTTCTGCCGCACCGAGGGCCGTGATCGACATTGGACCTTGGTCTTAGTGCTCCCGAAAGGCCACGGGAAAAACACGGGTAGGGCGCGTGGGCAGGGAAAAGGGCTGGTGCGCCCGTCAGTTCCTTGGCGGTTTCACGCGTTCTGCCTGCATCCAAGGCCAGCACTTGTAAGGTGAGCCTTACCTCACTATGGTCAGGTGGTGACCCGTGGCCGAAGCACCATGCCAGGCGCGGTCCGCTGAAGACCCAGCAGACAGACCGGTGTACGAGGAGCATCGTGACCGCAGTGTTCGGCCCGACGGATTCCGACCGGACCCGACCTAATCCGGCCGAGCTGGCGCGCACGGCGATCGCCTCGGCCTGCGTCGGTTGCCTGACCACCTACCCGCGGAGTCGGCCGGCGCAGCCACATCACACGCGGGTGGTGCTGGAGCCGGACGTCGAGGGACGGCCGGTCGTGCGGCTTGCTTTCGGGTCGCAGGCCGCCGCTCAGGTGCTGGCTCGGGCTCTGGCGACCCTTAGGGTCGGCGTTCCCGGCACCTCGGCCGTGCTGGTGCATGGGAGCATGCAGCGGTTGGCCGCAGAGCGGGGTCAGCTGCGTTACCAGGTTGAGGTCGTCGCGGTGCGGGTGGCGTCGCCTCATTGGCAGCGCGTGCCGTTGACCGACTACCGGGCTGCCGACCCGGACCCGCTGCGGCGTGAGGCCCCCGGTGTCCTTGATCACCTCGCGCGCCACCACGGGCCGCAACTCACCGCGTGCCTGCGCGCGCTGGGTCACGACACGCAGTGGGTGGAGCCTCGGTCCCTTGACTGCCGGGGCCTGGACGTCCTCAGCGTCGATGCTGACGGTGTAGAGCTCGTGCGCCTGGCCTTCCCCCGGCCGGTGACCCAGCTCAGAGACCTGTCGACCGGGTTGGCCGCCCCGCTGCTGTGTCGCTGCCACCGGGACGGTGCCACCGACGGGAGTGGCTGAGCGCCCGGGGCTGCCTGATCCGCACCGCACGAGGACCGATTCACCCGACTTCTCGTCTAACGAGCAGGTACGTCGCGTCCGGAGGTTCCTTCGTGACGCCGGCTACGCCGTCCTCGCGTTTGGGTGCCGCCACAGGCGTGCGGTCGCTGCCGAGCTTGCGGCGCGTGGTGAGCGCCCTTGAAGCCGTCATGACGCGTGGATGAGGCGCTCGGATGCCGGAGGGCCGGCACCGGGGGCTTGTCAAGGTGCACCGCAGATGTGTCGCAACCCTGACGTTTCCTGTCAAATTGCGTCAGGTCCGGCGGTAGGGAACCGCCAAGGCACCCTAGCCATTTGGGAGCCGCCATCATTCATCAAAGTGGGCGTGGGTTACCGCACGAGCGAGGAATGTCGCCCCCAATTCCCCCGATGACAAGGTTCACGTACTCGGTCGCAGCCCGCGAATCGAACCGTCCCAACTCATCGCCGCCTCACCAAAGCGGCCGCAGCAGGGGAGCAACAATGTCCGCTAAGACTTTCGCCCGCGTCGTCGCAGGGTCCGTCGTCCTCGGTGCCGCGGTGCTCGCGCCGAGCATCGCCCAAGCCAAGGACGCGCCCACCCTCAACGGCACCGTCACCATGGCGGCCTGCCCGCTGACCGGCTTCACCGACGTCAGCACCGCCTCGGTCACCGGCGCGTCAACCTTCTCCGTGACCGTCCCGGCCACCCTCGGCACCGAGTACGACATCCGGATCCGCTACTCGGAGGCTGGCGCCACCCCCACGGCGAAGCGGATCTTCGGCAAGTCCCGCGACTTCCTGGTGACGCCCACCACCGTCGCCTCGGTCGTCCGGACCGGCACGATCACCGGCAGGGACGTGCGGATCTACCGGATGGACGTCGTGGACACCCTTAACGAG
>Ga0126311_10001280_pt1 | contig 12116 bp, 7 predicted proteins | sample Plot61_FD_92539 | JGI IMG/M metagenome (GOLD analysis project Ga0126311, IMG submission 92539) | Serpentine soil microbial communities from UC McLaughlin Reserve, CA, USA - Plot61 | ecosystem: Environmental > Terrestrial > Soil > Grasslands | place: USA: UC McLaughlin Reserve, Lake County...
CGGGATCTCCCTTCCGGTAGGCGCTTGAGGACGGTGGCGGCATCTCCCAGAGGGTGTTGTAGTAGCCCATCGCCAGGAGCAACTCGACCGGAACCTTGTACTTTCTGGCTGCGGTCTCGAACTGTCCCTTTAGAGAAGATTCCGTCCGCGCCAGAACCCTGCCGCCCGCCGTTCCGAGCAGGGTGGCGCCCGCCAGTCCTGCTCCACCCAATCTCAGGAAATCTCGACGGTTCATAGTCGTGAACCGGTTCTCAGAATACATATCCCCCTCCCTTTTCGCTTTCTTAGGTGCTAAAGTTTTTCGCAGGCCTTGCTCTTGGTGCCTTGGTAGCACGCCTCGAGTCTCTCGGCTCGCATCGGAGCCCACCTTCCCATTTGTGCGGCCAAACCCAACATCAGCAAGTCCTAAGGTCGAAGCGCAGCGATTACCCTCCAGAGAAAGTCTCGTCTCTACGGCCGCCATTATAGGACAAGATCGCAGAGATATTACTGATCTCAGCATGGATCTAGCAGGAAGAGTAGCAACTCCCTAGTCAGGGTTCGGTGAACTTGAATATCCCTTACTATGCTGTGGAACTCTTGTCTACAGGACAGGTTGCCTTATTTGAACCTGATCAAAATGGAAGTGCCTAATGTGCTTCAAGATCCTCGTAAAGCTTTCTAGCGTTCACGGAAGGAGACACTACTTCGTGAGCTGCAACCGTGCTGCAACCAGAGCAATACAGAGCCGAACACGATCGGATTCGCGGGCGAACTAGAATGCCGTAATCCGCTCAGATAAGCGGAATTCTCTGACAAGACAGAGCGTAGTAGGAGGACCCAGACCTAACTTACAAGGAGGAGGTCGCTGGTTCGAACCCAGCATCGCCCACTTAGAAATAGCGTATAGGCACGCCAAGCACGCGGAAATGGGAAGGTTCCCGGAACGTCGCCGCAGATCTACCTACATCACCGCGGCCGTACAGTTGCGGAAGGAAGAGGGTAGCACTTGGCCAAGGATATGTCGAAGCAGATAGCAGTTGCGAACGTCGAGAGCATAGGCCCATGGACTGGGCTAGCTAAGTATGCTGAAAGTAGCCCGTAAGTGCACCAGGGGAGGTTCCGCGTCACCAACTATAAGAGCTTTGGGAGGCCGAAGTTGAGCCTCCGAGGCTCAGCGTACAGTGTCTACGTCAAGATGCCTTCGAAGAGAACAGAGCGCGCCTGGCGCAATTAGAACATAGTCGGGTGGTGGGCTACCTGGGCAACTATGCGGCAGATAGCCTTCGATTTCTCCTGCAGCGTGCCAGCGCAATCGGACCTCAGCTATGCGGCTTTGCGCATCTTTCTTCAGCACCACCAATATGTAGTCCGGCGCGGTTCTATGGTTGGGGGTTGATCGCGGCGCTTCTGGCTCTTTGGGACCGTGGCTATGCACACTCTTGGATAGCAGCTTCCGAGAATCACCCTTTTCCACGCACTACAGTGATTAGGTACGCAGCAATCGGGTTCGACCGGCCTAACCGTTATAATGATACGACCACCGCGGCAGAGCGGTAGATCGACGAGGCGACGCGGAGTGTCGGGCGTGCACCGATACCGCCGCATGGGCCGCGCGAAGGGGCCACCACAGCGGGAGAGCACTTGACGCTGAATGGAGAGAAGATAAGGGTCGCGATCTGCGAGGATCACGATCTCTTCCGCCACGGCGTGGCCGAGATGCTCTCCTTCGCAGAGGACGTGGAGGTCGTGGGCGAGGCCTCGACCCACGACGAGGCCGTCGCGATGGTCTCCGAGCTTTCGCCAGACGTAGTGCTGTTGGACCTGGAGATGCCGAGCGGGCAAATGGGGGCCTATGAGTCGGTGGCGCGCATGCTCACGCTCCCCTCGCCCCCAAGGGTGGTGGTTCTCACGATGCACGACGAGCCGGGGATGGTGGGGCGCTTCCGAGCGCTGGGGGCGGCGGCCTACTTGTCCAAGAGCGCCGAGATGGACGAGCTGGTGGAGGCCGTCAGGGACGGGGCCCGGACGCCCACGGCGCCCAAGGGGACGGCGTGAGGGTGGGGCGGTGGCCCGCAGGCGAGGGCGAGATGGCCGGCCTCATACGCACCCACGACTGGGCCAAAACGCCCTTGGGGCCGATCGATGTCTGGCCCCAAAGCCTTAGGACGAGCGTCGACCTCATGCTCTCGAGCGAGGCCACGATGAGCCTGGTGTGGGGCGGACGGGCCATTCACCTCTACAACGACGCCTACGCCCGCCTGATCGGCCCCCGACACCCTGGGGCGCTGGGCCGCTCGCCCTTCGAGACCTTCCCCGAGGTGCGCCCGCTCTTCGAGCCCTACCTCGCCGAGGCTATGGCGGGACGGACGGTGCAGCTGAAGGACCAGCCCAACCCCTTCGTCCGCAACCACGTGCTGGAGGACGCCTGGTTCGACATCTCCTACAACCCGGTGCAGGGAGAGGGGGGCGAGATCTTGGGCGTGCTGAGCATCATGACCGAGACCACGGAGCGCGCGCTCGCAGAGCGCCGTGAGTTGGCGGAAGCGGAGCTGCGCGAGAGCGAGGAGCGGCAGGCGTTCTTGCTGAAGCTCTCCGACGCGCTCAGGCCGCTGGCCGATCCGATAGCCGTCCAGGAAACGGCGAGCCGGCTTCTCGGAGAGTATCTTGGGGTCGACCGAGCGACCTACGGAGAGCTCAAGCCGGACAACGAGACCATGGCCGTGGCGCGCGATTGGACGAGCCCCGGCACGTTGTCGGTGGCCGGTGAGTACCGAATAGACGAGTTCGGGAAGTTCTTTACGGGCCCGCTCAAAGAAGGGAGGCCCTCCGCGATAGAAGATGCCCTGACCGACCCACGGGTCTCTCGGGCGACGTACGAAAGCACCTGGAAGATCATTGGGGTGCGCGCGGGGCTCGCTTGCCCGTTGGTCAAGCAAGGACGCTTTGTCGCGGCCATCTTCGTCCATCAAAGCGGTCCTCGCGCTTGGTCGGAAGGCGACGTGTCGCTCGTCGCCGAGGTCGGCGAGCGCACCTGGGAAGCGGTCGAGCGCGCCTGGACCGAGGAGGCGCTGCGGACTAATGAGAAGCGGATGCGCGGGCAGAAAGAAGCGTTCCAGGCGGCGATCGATGGCGCGCCGCTTGAAGATTCACTCGGCATTCTCGCTCGCATTGTCGCCGAGGAGACGACGGGCGAGGCGCGGACCGCCTTCTATATCGCCGACCCGGACGTCACCTGCCTGAACCCGATCCGTGGCGCGGGAGACATGCCCGAATCCTACACGAAGCAGGTGGAGGGGTTTGCTATCGGAAAGGATTCGCTGGCCTGCGGCCTGGCGACCGCCACTGGCCGCCCAGTCTTGACCCGGGATGTTTTCGAAGAGCCGCTGTGGAACCCTTGGGTTCATCTAGCCAAGGAGTACGACTTTCGCGGCTGCTGGTCTTTCCCTATCGAGACACGTGATGGCAAACCGATTGGTACCTTTGCGCAGTACTTCACCACGGCGCGTGAAGCCGGGCCGCACGATCTTGCACTCGCCGATGTGGTAACGCAGGCCGCCGCTTTCATAATCTCTCGTCATACCGAGGCCCAGGAACGCACCCGCGCCGAAGAAGCCTTGCGCCGATCCGAAGAGCAGCTTCAGTTGGCACTTGACGCCTCGGCGATGGGGACGTTCACCTGGTACCCTGAGGAGGACCGGGGCGAGCCGGACGCGAGGATGCTAGAGCTCTTCGGGCTCCCTGAGGACGGCGTGCTCAACCTCGCTGCGGCGCTCGCGACCATGATCCACCCCGACGACCGCGAGCGCTACGCCAAAGCCGTCGCGCGCTCGACCGACCCGGCGGACTCCAGCGAGCTGCGCGAGGAAATCCGCGTCATCCACCCGGACGGCACGGAGCATTGGGTCGACGTCACGGCGCGGGCTTTCTTCGAGGGCGAACGCCCGAAGCGTATGGTGGGGTCGGCCATCGACATCACCGAACGCAAGCGCGCCGAAGAAGCCCTGCGGGCGAGCGAGGAGCGCTACCGCACGCTCGTGGAGAACGTCGCGGACCACGCCATCTTCATGCTCGACACCGAGGGCATCATCACCGAGTGGACCGAGGGCGCCCGAAGGGTGAAGGGCTACACCGCCGAGGAGGTCGTAGGCCGCCACTTCTCGATGTTCTACACACCCGGGGAGGTCGCCTCTGGGGAGCCGGAGCGTTTGCTGGAGCAAGCCGCCCGCGAGGGCAGGGCCGACCGCGAGGCGTGGCGGGTTCACAAGGACGGCGGGAGGATCTGGGCGAACGAGGTGGCCACGGCCGTGCGCAACGCGGAGGGGCGGTTGATGGGGTTCACGAAAATCAGCCGCGACCTAACCGAGCGCCGCGCGCTGGAACAGGAGAGGGAACGGCTCCGTACCATCGAGCTGACCGCCCTGGCCGAGGGCGCCGAGAGGGAGCGCATAAGTCGCGAGCTGCACGACCGCGTGGCCCACCATATGGGGGTGGCCCATCAGTCCTTGGAGCTTTTCGCGGCGCTTAGGGAGGGCGCCCCCGAGCGGGCCGCCGAGAGGCTGGATCTGGCCAGGGAGACAACGAGGGTCGCACTAGATCACACTCGCGCCCTCTCGGCGGAGCTAAAGCGGCTGCAGGAAGAGGAACTCGCGGAGGGCCTTGAGGCCGCCTTCAGTGAACTCGCCGTGTCCTACGTGCCCGACGGCATAGCAATGGGCGTCTCCTTCTCGGGCGAGGAGTCGGCGATACCGAAGCCTGTGGGGACGCACGTGTACCTGGCGATGAGGGAGGCCATAAGGAACGCCGTCAGGCACTCCGGATGCTCGCGCATAGGGGTTACGCTGGAGGCCCGAGACGGGGAACTCTATGGGGAGGTGGAGGACGACGGGGAAGGCTTCGACCCCGAGTCGCAGGAGGAGGCCACCCCCTCTTGGGGCGTGGGGCTGAGGTCGATGAGGGAGAGGGCCGAGATGCTGGGAGGGAGCCTGCGGGTGGACTCGGAGCCCGGCGAGGGCACGAGGGTGGACCTGAGGGTACCGCTCGACGGGTGGCGACCTTAGAGCACCCTCCTCGGGGGCGATGCACGCTGCGTCGGCGGGTTCCGTATCCCGAGTCGTTAGGCACCGACGAACCTCCGCGAACGTCGTCCACTCGGACTTCGGAGAACAGGTGTTAGCGGTAGCTGGGCGAATAGCACTTACCGGCCGCCCCGGTCGGGCCCATTACGAGGCGAAGAGTCCTCACAATCTCAAGGAGCAAGCATGGCAAGAGCGCACAAGAGATCAGGCCAGCAGGACTAGAGTGCACTGATTGCGGCCATTCGTTTGTAGGCTCAGTACCGTAAGTGGGGCATTACTTTTCAGAGAGTACCCAGACGGTCCAATGCGTAATAGGTCGCAGAGATGTGAGTGACCCGAAGGGTAGCTCCGAGTCTGCCGGGCAGCAGAATGCCTAGGTGGTCGGCGTGCTGACTAGCTGCCTGGCGCATAACACGCTCGGAGCGCCTCATTCCTCGTGTGCGCTCCTGGCATGTTGGGACCTCGGCTATGCGAACGTAGTAAGATCCAGCTGGCGAGCTCGTGCTCGCCCTACGGCTCACTCCTGATGAAATTAGGTCAGCGGTTCGAGTCTGCTCGTCAGCTCCCTCTTAGAGCATTGTACAAGCCATCGCCAGCGTGCCTGTCCGTGCTCGGCGTCCAGAGATAGTACATTCTCGAAATCATCATGATAGAGGCGTGCCCGAGCCGAGGCGGAACCAGCTCGCCATCAGTTGTCCCTCTAAGCTACGGTGAGCAGGTGCATTCGACGAGGTGCCTTGCCTGGATAATCAGCATAATGCGCTATGATGGGTCAGAGGTACTTACAGCTATTGGTGAATGGCGCGTCCGCAAGTGGGGAGGTATCAACGGGTGATCACGCTCGAAGAAGCCAAGGAAATTGTTTCCGCCGCCGAGCACAAGGCACAAGAGATGGGTCTGCCGATGAACATAGCCGTGATGGACGCCGGAAGGAACCTTGTAACCTTCCACCGCATGGATGGGGCCTGGGTAGCAAGCATCGACATCGCATAGACAAGGCTTTCACCTCGGCCGGGAGAGGTCTCACCACACGAAAGATCGGTGAGATGGCCCAGCCAGGTCAGTCCCTTTTCGGCATCAACACCACGAACGGCGGCCGGATCGTCATCTTCGCCGGCGGCATCCCGCTGACGCGCGATGGCGAGGTGGCCGGCGCGATAGGGGTGAGCGGAGGCACGGTGGATGAGGACCACGAGGTGGCGGAGGCAGGCTTCTCCGCCTTCGGCTAGCGTCCGAGACCAACGGCAATGCAGCACCTCGCGACGAAAGTGCGACGCGCGTTGGCGAAGCAACTAGATGGGGGAACGGGTGGAACTCTCGGGGAAGGTGGCGCTGGTGACGGGCTCATCGCGCGGCATAGGACGCGAGATTGCGCGAGAGCTCGCGAGGAAGGGCGCGCGGGTGGCTGTCCACTACCGCACAGACCGGGAGGCGGCCCAAGGGACGCTCGCCTCCCTTGAGGACGGGGCGCACGCGGCGTTCGCGGCTGACGTAGCCGACGCGGGCTCCGTGCGTGATCTCGTCGAGGGCGTCGCGCGCGAGATGGGTGGGATCGACGTCCTCATCAACAACGCGGCCATCTTCGAGACCCACCCCGTTCCGGAGGTCGACTTCGCGGGCTGGCAAGACGCGTGGTCCCGGACGATCGCGACGAACCTCATTGGTCCTGCGAACCTGTCTTTCTTGGCCGCCCGCATCATGATGGATCGCGGCGGCGGGCGTGTGGTGAACGTCTCCTCACGCGGGGCCTTCCGCGGGGAGCCCGAGACCCCAGCTTACGGTGCGAGCAAGGCCGGCCTGAACGCCATGAGCCAGTCCTTGGCCCAGGCGCTCGCGCCGTACGGCGTCTTCTTCTACGTGGTCGCCCCGGGCTTCGTCGAGACCGACATGGCCGATTCCCTGCTGCGCGGTCCCGAGGGAGAGGGTATTCGCTCGCAGAGCCCCCTCGGGCGCGTGGCCACCCCGGAGGAGGTCGCGCGGACGGTGGCGTTTTTGGCCACGGAGGCCCCTGATTACATGACGGGTGCCATCGTCGACGTGAACGGGGCCTCCTACCTGCGATCCTAGCCCGACCGTGTGCGACCGCCAAACCATGCGACCAAGATTCGGTGGAGAACCAATGGTCTTGGCAAGCACGGAAGTAGGGGACGCAACCTTGGGCTCCTAACACAACCGGGAACGCAATACGGTGGAACGGAGGGCAATGCAAAGGTAGGAGATCGGTTTTTCTTCGGTAGCCACTAAAGATGAGGGGTTTCCCCATTCCACGCCTAGCCTGGCTGGTGGCGACTTAAGAAGAGAGCATTCGGCGTGCGTTTGCGCGACTTCGAGTGCGGGTACGCCGATACACACAGAGCAAGAGAGAAGCGGAGACGAGCTTCTATGGCTATTCGCCTCAACCAAGAAGCCCTAGAATACGCGCAAGATCTGATCAAGGGTCGGCAATACGAGAAAAACAGCGATTGGAGCGAGGCACAGCCTTCCGCAGAGGAGGAAAACAAGTTCATCGACGAAAATGGATGGGAAGCTTTCGCAAAGTGGCACTTAGCGTACGACACCGAGGCTAGCGAAGAGACCAAGAGTCGCTACAAGTTCCCCTTTGGAGACTTCAGCAAGTTACATTGCAGCGCCCTCATCGCTGCCAAAGAGCGTGCTGGTTCTGAAGACTACACGGATGTCCAAAGTTCCGCCGACAAGCTGCTCGAGAAGCTGCCCGGCGAAGACGACCAGTAGAAGCTTTGGCACAGGGCAACCTGCGCGGTGACTTATCAAGGAACCGTAACGCCAACAGCTTCCGCCAACAGGATGCACCTTTTCGTACTTGGCAACTCTCAGCGTGATTCGACAGCCTTCCATCGTTTCTTGATACATGCATCACCTGCCTATTGGCGGAGCCACCAGGTACAATCCCCGACCCGGCAATACGACAACCTTATACAAAGGGTAAACAGCTATTCTGGCATGTGATACCACCACGAGCGCATACAGTGCAACACGCTGCAAGGTAGAGAAAAGAATGAGCACGTCAGCAAGCCGAATCCGCTCGGATGCGTTTACTGCAACCGTACTGCTACCGGACGGCACAGATCAGTATGCGACGGATACGGCAAATATTCGGCGCAGGCAAAAATGCCGCAAAAGCACCACCATGAGAGAGCGTTCTATAACCCTCGTTGGCCACTACAATAGCCTTCAAGAAAGCCGCTTGCACGCACACGAGTGAATAGCGGATACATAGTGCGCGTGGCGTAGGAGGAATTCATGGAGATGGAGCATGTATGGCGCTAGCGGCGTCGCAAAGTGCAGCTTCGTAGGGCGGTTGGGGCAGCTCTGCCAAGCGAGTCTGTGGAGGGGCTGGACTGGTTAGGAGAACAAGAATCGCATGAGGGCCGGGCAAGGGCTCGTAGCCGTCATGGGGAGGGATGGCAACATCTTCTACAAACACTTAGACGATCTAAGACTCTATCCGAAAACCGCCACGTTGAGCAGAACGTGAGCGCAGGCGAATTGAATCATCGCTAGCCAGTTCTCGGACTTCTTGGACCAGCGAGTGCGCAGGCTGCGACGTTTGGTCAACCACGATATCGTGCGCTCCACTACCCACCTCCTCGCGGGGTGGGTCTTCTGCTGAGCCCCCTCCTTCTCCTTGAGATCTTCTCCTTCTGAGCCTCCGTCTGCTGTTGTGGGGTTGGCCTTGATGTGAGCGGTGTAACCCTCCGAAGCAGCGAACTCCCTCACGTCTGTGGCATCGTAGGCTTTATCCGCGCACAGGTGCTGCTCTTTATGAGCGGGACGCTTTAGCGCTATCGAGACGATCAGATCTACGGCGGATATCTTGTCGTGGCGATTAGCCCCGGTGAGTACCACCGAAAGGGGAGCGCCTCGCTCGTCTACCAGGAGGTTTATCTTTGCTCCCCGCTTGCCTCTATCAGTGGGGTTCTTGCCCGTTTTCTGGCCTCCAAGTGGAGCGGGAGAGTTCTTGGAATCCATCGCCTGCCATCTCCAGCCCACTCCGCCGCGCGCTCTGGCGTAGTACTCGACCATCCTCTTCATCAGCTTCTCAAAGAGACCCATCTGCCTCCATCTCTGGAAACGCTCGTGGACCACACTGGAGCAGACCCCAAACCACTCGCGGTGCAGAGCCTTCCATTGGCAGCCCGTCCACAACACATACCTATTTGGGCGTTGATGACGGCTCGATCTGAGGCTCTGGGCCTACCACCTCCTCGTGTGCTCTTTGTCGTGTGTTTGGGGAGACACTTCTTGAGTTTCCTCCAAAGGGGGCGGGGAAGGTTAAAGTAGTCCACCCTCCTGGCTGTGGTAGCCTCTCTCATAAGGCGCATCTCCTTTGAGAACGGTGACATTAGCAAATCCATTCTCGGAGAGATGCGTCTTTGTTCAAGGTCCATGAAGTGGTTCTCGGATAGACTCTAAGATAGATCGATAGCAAGATTATATCCCCTATGACCTCCGTGTCGTGGCGCACACTTGATACGAAAATACATCTAGAATACATACTTCAGCCCATGACCCACCCGAGGGCGAGCGGCATAATTCCTGGTTAGACGGATATTCAGCTTGCGAAAGAGTGCGGGTGATAGCGATGATCAACGATGACTCCGGCGTGAAAGCACGCCCGCACAACAATGTTGCGCGTGCCCACCGAGTTGATAGAGTCTATGCTTTCTGGGTCGTGCTCAAAGGTAGCACTTGGACGCTTCCTTTTACGGTGTCCTTGCCTGATGGCAGGGAGGCGATCGCGCTCTTCAGCGGAGAGGAAGAGGCGATGATGTTTCGCCATTTCAGCAAGGAAGGGGCAAACTCAAGCATTCTAGAGACCTCCGCTGGCGAGGTTCTCTCATTGCTGTACGGGCCCTGGTCTGTGGCAGGGCACGTGGCTCTTGACCCCTTCCGCGAGGTACTTGGCGCCAGGTTCTTGGAACTCTTGACGCTCTCCAGGGAGCGCTTCGCTCGGAGCTTCGCAGGAGCGGGTTCCGAGCTGGTGACTCGGTCGCCGTGAGATGATCTTGCTAGAGAGGGGTACAGCCTCGAATGCGACCCGGAGATGCTTCTCTTGGTGGCGAGCGACGGGTACTTGGTGGCCGCTTTCAAAGTCCGAGGAGCGATGGAAGGGCCGTCGGGGATGCCACAGGGGAAGCATACGAAGGTGCAGTCACGCCGGAGGTCTTGACCAAGGGCCCCGGAAGGCGTTTCGGTCCGACGCACTGGCAACGGCGCATCTGGGCTCTGCAGATACTCAGAAAGGCCCACGGGTGACATCCCGAGAACTATCCTTCTACGAGCCACGGTATATAGGGGACGCGACCCCTTCTATCGGTTGTGGCTAAGCTGGCGTTGAGAATCTCTCTTTAATAAGGCTCGGTTCTGGCTAATTGACGGGATAAGATCTGGCACCATGAACCCTAGAGGAGCATGCGGCTATCTCGGCCACTCTCCGAGAACACACCTTCCTGAGACTTTCTGGTTATATGGTCACAATCCAGGCATGTAAGGTAGTGTTCCCCCAGAACAAGTATGGCGGATCGGGATGATCAGCGCCGCGGAGTGAATACATGGGGTCACAGAGAGGTCCGCTCGATAGAGTAAAAAGCAAACCGAGGCACAGGAATCAGAAGGAGATGACGTGACCGACCGCATAAAGGAGCCCTGGGGCGAACGTACGCCGTTCGGTCCAGGTGCAGAGTGGCCCGTGAGGGTGGACCAGTTCCTCGAGCAGGGGATCTCCGAAGACGACATCGACCGCTGGGTGCAGACAGCCTCCATACTCCACTCCAATGGTGACGCGCTGGATATCGCAGTCAAAGACGGACGCATCGTCGGTGTGCGTGGCAGAGGAGTAGACCGGGTCAACAAGGGCCGGGTCGACCCCAAGGACCTCTTCGGTTGGCAGGCGAACAATGCGGGGGACAGGCTGAGAAAGCCGCTCGTGCGCAAGAAAGGCGAGCTTGTCGAGGCGAGCTGGGACGAGGCTCTTGTGCGTATCGTCGAGCGCTCGAAGGAGCTTCTGGAGGAGAAGGGGCCGCTCGCCTTTGGCTTCTACACCACGGGGCAGCTCTTTCTAGAGGAGTACTACACTTTAGGTGTGATCGGCAAGGCAGGTCTCGGCACGCCGCACATGGACGGCAATACTCGCCTGTGCACAGCGACCGCGGCCGAGGCGCTCAAGCAGACCTTCGGTACTGACGGACAGCCTGGCTCCTACGCTGATGTAGACCGCGCAGACGCCATCTGCCTCTACGGTCACAACGTCTCCGAGACGCAGGCGGTGCTCTGGATGCGAATGCTGGATCGGTTAGAAGGACCTCAACCCCCAAAGCTCGTCGTAGTCGATCCCAGGCCCACGCCGGCCGCGCAGAGGGCCGACGTGCACCTTCAGGTCAAGAACGGGACCAACATGGCCCTCATGAACGGGCTCCTACGCGAGATCGTCGCCAACGATTGGTACGATGCGGAGTACGTCGCTGCCCACACCCTGGGCTTCGACGCTTTGAAGCAGATTGTGATGGAGTACCCTCCGGAGAAGGTGGCGGAGATCTGCGAGGTGGGCTCAGAGCAGATCCGGGATGCGGCGCGCATCATCGGTGAGAGCGAGCGGCTCCTCAGCACGGTGTTGCAGGGCTTCTACCAGTCGATGCAGGCCACTGCCGCCTCTTGCCAGGTCAACAACATCCACCTCCTGCGCGGCATGCTCGGCAAACCTGGCTGTGGCGTTCTGCAGATGAACGGCCAACCCACCGCCCAGAACACCCGCGAGTGCGGAGCTAACGGCGACCTGCCGGCCTTCAGGAACTGGGACAACGTGGAGCACGTAGAGGAGCTCGCCGAGCTGTGGAACGTCGAGCGGATGAAACTACCGCACTGGTCCTCTCCCACCCACGCCATGCAGATCTGGCGCTACGCTGAACAGGGCTCGATCTCCTTCCTCTGGATCAGCGCCACCAACCCCGCTGTCTCCCTGCCAGAGCTGGCCCGTATAAGGGAGATACTCGAACGAGAGAACCTCTTCGTCGTAGTGCAGGACATCTTCCTCACCGAGAC